>Ga0210400_10000236_pt1 | contig 68100 bp, 58 predicted proteins | sample IncBWH26MmetaG_FD_155456 | JGI IMG/M metagenome (GOLD analysis project Ga0210400, IMG submission 155456) | Forest soil microbial communities from Barre Woods Harvard Forest LTER site, Petersham, Massachusetts, United States - Inc-BW-H-26-M | ecosystem: Environmental > Terrestrial > Soil >...
CGGCCTACCGGTGAAGTCCTCGCGGCTGAAGGGACCACCCTCCTCGAGCATGATCACCGAGAGCCCGGCCGATGCCAGCTCGTAGGCGGCCACCGCCCCACCCGCCCCGGTCCCGACGATGACGACGTCGGCGTCGTCCCGGGCGCCGTCCTGGACGTCGGGGAAGTGCGTCACGGGCAGCTTGTGGCTTTCCTTCTCGTGGCTGACCGGCACCAGCGGCAGGCCGTCGTACTTGATCGTCTTCTCGACCTCGGGGGTGGAGAAGTAGGCCAGGCTGATGAGCGCCTTCAGTCCCACCGTGAGGTCGCGACGGATGCTCAGCCCGCCTGATTCCAGGCTTTGCAGGAAGGCATCTCGCTGGGCCTGGCTCATGCGATGGAAGGGTCGCATCTGCTTGCTGGCGACCCCCATCATGTCGAAGCCGCTGATCATCAGCCTGATCAGGCCCCGCGTGCCGCGGTCGTAGCCGTCGAGCTGTCGCAGCAGCCGTTCGGTCAGGTCGACATCGGCGGCTCCCGGGGCGGCAGCGACCCCGGATGGCAGCAGCGTCGTGGCCAGCGCATCGAGGGTCTGCCGCTGGGCGCGGCTCAGGCTGTCGGGCACGGCGTCAACTTAGCTGAGTTGACGCCTCGGCTGCTCGCAGCGGCCGCAGGCGCGTGCCTTCGAGGCTGTCCTCGACCTGCCACCCCATCTCCTCTAGCCGCGAGCGGAGGGCGTCGGCGGCGGCCCAATCTTTGGCCTCGCGGGCGGCATCGCGCTGCGCCGCCAGCTCGAGCGCCTCGGCCGGCGCCTCCACCTCAGCGGGCTCGGGGCGGGTCAGGTCCAGCGCCAGCACCCGGTCCCAGTCCTCCAGGAGGGCGCGTTTCTCGCCGCCGGAGACATCGGACTGGATCAGCTCCTGGAGCAGCGCCGATACCACAGGGAGGTTGAGGTCGTCGGCGAGGGCGGATTCGAACCTTCCCTGGAACTCCCGGGCGGCATCGGAGTCGGGCGGCACCGCTGGCTCCAGCTTCGACGCCCGCTGGCGGATCGAGCGTAGGTTGCGCTCGGTGCCCTCGAGAGCTTCGATCGAGAAGCTGAGCTTGGCGCGGTAGCGGGCGCTCATGCAGAAGAAGCGAAACGCCAGCGGGTCGTGACCGGCCTCGACCAGGTCGATCACGCGCAGCGCGTCGCCGGCCGACTTGGAGAGCTTGTGTCCGCCCATCTCCAGAAACTCGCCATGGATCCAATAGTTGACCACCTGCTTGCCCGCCACCGGCTCGGACTGCGCGATCTCGTCCTCGTGGTGCGGGAAGATCAGGTCGACTCCCCCGGTGTGGATGTCGAAGCCCTGAGGGAAATACTTCAGCGACATCGCCGAGCACTCCAGGTGCCACCCCGGGAAGCCCCTCCCCCACGGTGAGTCCCAGATCTGGAGGCGGCGCTCGCCGCCTGCCTTCCAGAGCAGGAAGTCGGCAGGATGGTGCTTGTTGGGATCGGGCTCGATGCGATAGCCCGCCTGCAGCTGATCGAGTGTGTTGTTGGACAGTTTGGGGTAATCGCCCCGCTTCTGGACGTCGTAGAAGACGTTGCCCTCGGCCTCGTACGTCAGGCCGAGGCTCTCCAACCGCTGCACCAGCGCGATCATCTCGGCGATGAACTCGGTCGCCTTTGGGTTGGCCGCCGCCGGCCGGATGTGGAGCAGGGCGCTGTCCTCCTCGAAGGCGGCGGTGTAGAAGGCCGCGATCTGCTCGGGTGTCTTGCCCTCGGCGACGGCGGACAGGAGCATCTTGTCCTCGCCCTGGTCCTGGGTGTCGCCCACCAGGTGGCCGACATCGGTGACGTTCTCGACCTGGGTGACCTCGAACCCGAGGTATTCCAGCGCCCGCACCCAGAAGTCGGCCATCAGGTAGGTGCGCATGTTGCCGATGTGGGCGTACTTGTAGACGGTTGGGCCGCAGGTATACATCGAGACCTTGCCGGGAACCCTGGGGACGAAGACCTGTTTGGCGCGGCCAAGAGTGTTGTAGATCTGAACCTCAGGCATGGGCAGGTGAGTTTACGACCCCACCCCAGGCTCGCTGCGCCGCTCCGCCTCCAGCCGCCCCAGGTGCACGTCGTCCTGGTTGACAAAGCTCATCGCGTCGGCGACCAGGCGATGTCCGGCGACGTCGCGGATCAACGCGTGCATCTCCCGGGCCACGCGACGGTAGCTGGGATGGCCCTGGGGCGAGCTGCGCAGCTCGATCAGATGCATCGCCTCCCGGGCGTTCATCCGCATCATGTAGCGGACACGGTGGCCCATCGTCACCAGGTAGGACGCCTGGGCGGGCGAGGATTCGGCGATGGTTCCTGACGCCGCTTCGGCGCGCTCCACCGCGGCCCTCCACGTGGCGGCACAGCCGGCGGTGACGACCTCGCCGGGGATTTCGTAACCCAGATCGACCCCCAGCCGCTGCCATTCGATGCTCAGCAGCCGGTGGCGCTGGAGGTCGCGGAAGGAGCCATAGTCGGAGACGACCTCGAACTCGTAGTCGGCAGCCTCCCACTCCCGCCCGGGGTGATGCCGTCGATTGCGCCGAGCCCCGACGGATGCCACAAACAGCCTCTCCCGCTCGGCTTCCGGCAGCTCGCCAACGCGCGCCGCGAGCTGGTCCAGGGGCAGCCGGCTGTGGGGGTAGAGCGCGTTGGCGACGATCTCGTCCTCGGCCGACTCGCGCCATCGCAGCAGGCGCGTGCCCGCCACCGCCGCGCTCGATTCGGGAGCGTCCACGCCCAGCTCGCGCGCCGCACTCTCGAGGGCGTCGAATCGCTCGCGCCGGTAGTCGACCCAGACGCCACCCCGGTCGGGCCGGTTGAGGCGGGTGAGGAAGTCGGGGATCACCTTTTGCAGCTCGGCCAGCAGCAGCTCGGCGTATGCGCGGGCCTCGGGCAGCTCGTGCGAGCGCAACCTCAAGATCAGCTGCTCGTACCCCTGCGGGCTGCCGAAGATGCCGACGTTGGAGACGGTGGCGGCGGGAAGCAGGCCCCGCGCCACGTCGAGGGCGGCCGCCCGGGCGGCGCGCCGGGCCGCGCCGTCGTCGGCCGGGATGGGCGCCTGCAGCTCAGCCTTGACGGCTTCGAACACCTCGCGGTAGGCGTCGAACAATCCGTCGAGGGCCTCGATGTAGGTGGCGGCATGCGGGCCGTCGAGGATCTTTTGATCGCGGTAGTAGCGGTAGCGCCCGCCCGGTTGATCGCCGTAGTAGACGTACCTGGTCGACTGCTCCAGGTACCCCATCAGCCGGCCCCGCTCGAGGACCTTGGTGAGCAGGTTGGAGACCTGCTCGCAGCTGACGTGGACGCCGGCTAGCTGGGCCACCGAGTCGTCTCCGTAGTCTGAGAGGACCCGGCTGAAAAGATCGGTTGCCCTTGCCCCTCCCACCTCGGCGCCGGCGGCAGCGTCGTCTCCTGGCTCGTGGAACTCGTCGAGGAAAACGCGTTTGAGGGGTTTGGCGGTGCGGCTGTAACGGGCGAAAAGGGCGGCGCGGGTGGTTTCGGGCAAATTCACCAGCACCGACACCGGCCCGTCGATCGAGGTGAAGTGGCGGCCCAGCACGGAGCGTTCCTCGGCGCTGAGCTCTGCCTCGACGTAGGTCTGCATTGACTAGGGATTATCGTTCGAGGATGGACGTCGCGGCCAATCCCTCGGAACCACCGAAGGCCGCCACCCCACCCCTGCTGGAGGCCCTGGCCGAGGTCCTGGATCGCCGGAGCCAGGATTACGCCGAGGTGGTGGCGCCCTCCCGGAGACGGGCGGCGGGCGTGCTGGCACTGTTCTACGAGCGGGACGGCGAGCTCCACCTGGTGTTCTTCAAGCGAACTGAGAAGGTCCCCACGCACAAAGGCCAGGTGGCCTTCCCCGGGGGTTCCGGCGAGACGGCCGACGCCGATCTCGCCGCGACCGCGCTGCGCGAGGCGCACGAGGAGCTGGGCATCGATCCCGGCCGGGTGGTGATGTTGGGAGCGCTGCGCCCCTTCGACACTTTCGTCAGCAACTTCGTGGTCAGCCCCTTTGCCGGTTTCCTGGTTGACCCCGACCCGGTGTTCACGCCCCAGCCGTTCGAGGTCGAGGCAGTTCTGGAAATACCGCTGGCTCAGCTTCGGGACAAGCGCAACCGGCACCGAGGCAAGGTCCCCGGCTTCAGCGTGCCCTTTCCGCTGCCTTACTACAAGGTCGGTGGCGCGATCGTCTGGGGGGCCACCGGAGGGATCGTCGCCGAGCTCCTGAGCGCTCTGGATGAGGCCGAATCCCTCGGCGCCTAGGCTGCTGCCGCTGCTGGCCGGGTCCGCCGCGGCCAGCCTGGGGCCTGAGGACCTGCGAGAGATCGGGATCGGCGCGGTTGCTGTCGATATCGTCGAGCTGGCGCTGGCGCTGGGGCTGGAGCGAATCGAGCGCCTCGGGGGGATGCCAGGCTTGCTCCGCTGGGACGGTCCGGTGGTAGCGATCGCCGGCTGGTCGATAGAGCCGGCTCAAAGCAGCGGGCGGCGAGGGCGTGCCCTGCCTCAACTGCTGGGCGAGCGGGACGGGGTCGTCCAGCTGCTTTCAGCGATCGACGGCAGCACCGTCCGGTTGGTCCGCCAGGAGCTAGCCGACTGGGCTCACCGGCTCGGCGCCGAGCCCGATGTCTCGATCGCTGGAGCGGGCGTGGAGGTGGCCACCTGGGAGGCGGGCGACCCGCCCGCGGGGTCGCTGGTGGTCAGCCGTCTGGCCCAGGAGGAGGCTCACCACGGCCGGTTCTGGGATGGCGCCGGTTGGAGCGCCCTGGCTCCGACCGCCGGGGCTGCCGGCGAGGGGCCGTTGCGCGAGGGCTGCGCCTGCCGCGCCTGCGCGATCGCCACCCGCGGCTATCTCGCCCACCTCTGGACGATGCGTGAGATCACTGCCGAGCACCTGCTCGGCTGGCACAACCTGCACCAGGCCCGGCTGATGGTCGAGGAGGCGCAGCCCGCCTCCTAGACGGCGCCGGCGCCGGGCCGTCAGGGCGCGGGGGTACCCACGGCTTCAAGACGGCGAATCGCCCAGTCCGCGGCGTCGCGCACCACGTCGTCGTCGTTGGCGGCGGTGGCGGCTCGCAGCGCCGGGATGGCGGCGATGTCGCCCGCGTTGCCCAGGGCGATGGCGGCGTTCCGGGCCAGCCGGTTGCGGCCGCCGCGCCAGATCGCGGTGCCGCGGAAGCGCTCCTGGAACTCGTCCTCGGTCAGCTCCAGGCACTCGACCAGGTCCGGGAACGGCACCGGCCCCGAGGCGGTGGAGCCGCCGGATTGCGCGATCGGTTCCGGCGCCAGCCGGTGGTTGATCGGGCAGGCTTCCATGCAGAGGTCGCAGCCGAAGGCCCAGGTCCCCATCTGGGGCCGCAGGTCCTCGTCGATCCGGCCCTCGTGCTCGATCGTGAGGTAGGCGATGCAGCGGGTCGCGTCCATCACTCCCGGCGCCAGCAAGGCTCCGGTGGGGCACGACGGGATGCAGGCGGTGCAGTTGCCGCACGACCGCCGCGACGGCGGCGTCGACGGCAGCGGCAGCGAGACCAACATCTCCGCCAGCACCACGTAGGACCCCGCCCCCTGGGTCAGCAAGGTTGTGTTCTTGCCCGCGAAACCGACACCGGCGCGTTCGGCCATGGGGCGATCCATGGCCCAGCCGTGATCAACGAAACGCTTGACTCGAAGCTGGCCGAACTCCGCGCGCATCCAGGCGGCGAGGTCGTCGCACCGCCTCGCCAGCACTGCGTGGTAGTCGGAAGCACGCCCCGTCTCGGCGCCGTCGATGCAGGCGTAGGCGGCGATGCGACCGCGGGGCCTGCCCGGCTCGCCGCTGACGGCGGGCGCCAGTCCGGGCGTCACCGCCGGGCGGTAGGGCCACGCCAGGGAGATGGCGGCGCGGGCCCACGGATAGCGTCGACTGAGGTCGGCGGACATCTCGATGCGCTCCGCGCTCATCCAGGGCATGCCCTGCATCCGGCCCGACTCGATTGCGTCCAGTGCTCGCACCCTGGCCGTGTCAAACGGCTCCAGCCCGGCTATCCCGGCAGCCGCCCATCCGTCGTCGAGCGCCCGGGCCACAACCCGGTCGCGGACCTGGGGCCAGTCCATCCGCCGATTCTATGGCGGCGGTTGATCTGGCGGGCTGCGGGGGCCACGGTTCGTGACCCCAACGATGAGAGGGCTGGCATATCATGCGGCGTAACACCATCTCGATCTGGAGGGCGGACGATGCGCTGGCTGGGTGCCGATCCGAGCAGGGCCCTGGTTATTGCGTCGAGGCTCGGCCTCGCGGGCCTGGCCGCCGCCGGCATCCTGGCGGCGGCGCCGGTCCCGGCGCAGGCGGTCATCTCGGGCGCGGGGAATTGCACCGGCAACGGGTACTCGGTTCCAAGGAGCGCCGGCAAGCCCGCCGACGTCAACGCCGCCAAGACCGCTTCCGCCACAGGCGGCACGACGGTCGACTTCAAGACCCAGACCGATTGGTTTGTCGCTTCCTATCAGGACTACCTGGCCGGCCGCGGCGAGTCGCCCACCGGGTCGATGAGCTCCGGGTTCGCCAATGTCGTCTTCTTCGGCATCCACCTCCCGGTCATCGGCGGAACCGGTCACGGCAGCACAGGTCAGGGCGGCCCGGTCAGCGCCGCCGACCTGCTCCCCGGCCCACTAGCGGGGCGCCCGGTGGCGTCGGTGCTGGTGGCGTATGGCGCCGCCGTCCCCGACGGCAACCCTCCGCCAGGTCAGACAGCCGCCGCGGGTCCGTGCAGCGGGTACATCGTGATCCACTTCCAGGACGTCGGCGCCCTCGACAGCGCGATCGGCCAGGCCGGTGTCGCCCTGATGGTGCTCGGAGCGCTCGGGGTGATCGCGCTGGCCCTAAGGAGAGTGAGATGAGCGATTCGCCAGTGCCACCCGACTCCGACGAGACCTCTCCACTGCCAGGTCCGCCAGCCGAGCCGCCGGCTCCACAGAGTCCGGCTCCGCTGGGTCAGCCACCGCAGGGTCCACCTCCCGCATCACCGACCCCTCCCCCGACGGCGCCAGCTTCGCAACAGCCACCGCCCGCCGCAGCCCCTTCGGACGGATCGCCGTTCCCACCGCGCCCCGAGACCAACCCGCCCTTCGCGCCGCCACCACCAACGGCGAGGCCGGCCGATCTGCCGATGCCGGATAGGGAGCCCTTTGCGCCGTCGGCTCCCAACGCCCAACCGATGGCGCCGGCACCTCCCTCGCAGCCAGCGGTTCCGCCGCGATCAACGCCAGAGCAAGCGACCCCTCCCTCAGCACCGGTGGCGCAGCCCTTCGCCCCGCCTCCACCCGCGACCCAACCGATGACGCCGGCACCGCCTGCCCCGGCCGCCCCGACCCCGGCGCCGCCGGCGCCCCAGCCCTACGCGCCCGCGCAGCCGGCGATGCAGCCCTTCGCACCAAGGCCTCCGGCCGCTCCAAGTCCGAGCCCTGGCCCTGCGGTGTCGCCGTGGGTCTCCGAGCCCGGACCGCCCCGCGCGCCCGCTGAAGCCCCGCCCGCCGAGTTCCCGTCTGCCGCCGCCACCCCAGCCGTGCAGCCGGCCAGGCCCGAGCCCGCGGCGCGCGTCGAGCCCAGAACCAAGGCGCGCCGCAAGCGGTCGACCGCGCGCCGGGTTGGGGCGGCGATCGTCGGCGCGATCTTCGGGCTCATCTTCGGCACCGGCCTGGGCCTCCTGCTCTCCCAGACGGGAACGCTGGACATGAACAGCTATGGATCTTTGGTAGCGCCCATAGGTGGGACGCTGCTGGGCATCCTTGTCGGCTGGACGGGAGGGAGGGCCAGGAAGGCCTGACCCGTCCCGGCGGCTCGGGCTCTAGGAGCTGATCGAAACCGTCGCGGGCGCCGGGGCCGACGCCACGTGGTTGCCGTTGCGAGCCGCCGCCGGCATCGCGCAGAACTCCTCGTAGTCGATCAGCTCGGTGATGGTCGGGTGCTCGCCGCACACCGGGCAGGCCGGGTCCTTCTGAACCTTGTAGACGCGGAAGGTCATGTCCAGGGCGTCGAACATCAGCAGGCGTCCCACCAGGGGCTCGCCGATACCCATGATCAGCTTGACCGTCTCGGTCGCCTGGAGCACACCCACGGTGCCGGGCAGGACGCCGAGGACACCCGCCTCGGCGCAATTGGGCGCCATGTCGCTGTCAGGGTCCGGGGGCTCGCCGAAGAGGCAGCGGTAGCAGGGACCGCCACCGGCGGCGTCCAGCACGGTGACCTGGCCGTCGAACCTGAAGATGCTGCCGTGCACGATCTTCTTGCCGGTGAAGACGGCGGCGTCGTTGAGCAGGTAGCGGGTGGCGAAGTTGTCGGAGCCGTCGACGATGATGTCGTACGGCTCGATGATCCGCATCACGTTCTCGGAGCTGATCCGCTCGTTGTGCTGGACCACCTTGACGTCGGGGTTGATGGCCTTCATCGCGATCGCCGCCGACTCCGTCTTGGCCATCCCCACCCGGTCGGTGGTGTGGAGGATCTGGCGCTGCAGGTTGCTCTCGTCGACAACGTCGAAGTCGAGCACGCCGATCGTGCCGACGCCCGCCGCTGCCAGGTAGACGCCCGCCGGGGAGCCCAGGCCGCCGGCTCCGATCAGGAGCACCTTGGCGTCGAGGAGCTTGACCTGGCCGGCCTCGCCAACCTCCGGGAGCAGCGTATGACGGCTGTAACGCGTCTGCTGGTCGGGACGGAGTGACTTCTCGACGGTGAACTTGAAGCCCTTATCCTTCCAGCCGCCAAAGCCTCGAGACATCGACGTCACGTTGGTATAGCCGAGGTCATTCAGGCTCTTGGCCGCGAACGCCGAGCGCACCCCGCCGGCGCAGTAGAGCACCACCGGCTGATCGTGGTCGGGCACCTTGTCCTCGATGCGCATCTCAAGGAACCCGCGCGGGATGACCAGGGCCCCGGGAATCACACCCTGCTGGGTCTCGTCGGGCTCACGAATGTCGATCAGAACCGGCGGCTCCGGCCGCTCGAGCAAGTCGTGCACCTCCTCCGGGGAGGCCTCTTTGATCTCGCGCTTGGCTTGCGCCAGGAGGTCGCGGAAGGTAGGCATCAGGATTGAAACTCCACGTACAAAACAACCGATGGGCCGGTTGCCTTATTTCCTACTAGTTTTATCAGATTTAGCTCTGGCCGCCTGCTTTTGGCGCGTAGCGGCCATCGAGGTGGCCAGGAGGGCCAGGGTGCCGACCCCGAACCCGGCCGGTCCGCGGGGAACCTGGCGCACGGCGGCGACGCGGTTCCAGCTGGGCGCCGCCATGTCGATGTGCGCCCAGGGCCGGCCGGCGGCGAACTCGCGGATGAAAAGGCCCGCGGTGATGGCGTTGCCGTCGCGGCCGGGCGAGTTGTTGAGGTCGGCGATGCTGCTCTCCAGCTGGGTGTCGTACTCAGCGAAGGTGGGCATTTCCCAGAGCCGTTCGCCCGCCGCCGCCGCCGCCGCGATGACCCGGCCGGTGAGTTCCGGATCGCTGCCCTGGACCATCGCCGCCACCGGCCCCAGGGCGATGCGCTGACCGCCGGTCAGGGTGGCGATGTCGACGACGTGGGTGGCGCCCAGCTTGACCGCGTGGTGAACGCCGTCGGCCAGCACCATCCGTCCCTCGGCGTCGGTATTGACCACCTCGATGGTCTTGCCGGCGCCGCTGGTGACCACGTCGCCCGGGCGCATCGAGGTATCCGACACCATGTTCTCGGCGCAGCAGAGAACCCCGGTGACGTCGAGGTCGACCTTGAGCCGGGCGATCGCCACCATCGCGCCCAGCACCGCGGCGGCGCCGCCCATGTCGCCTTTCATGTACTGCATGTCGGCGGCGGGCTTGATCGAGATCCCCCCGGAGTCGAAGGTGATGCCTTTGCCCACCAGCGCCAGACGATCGCCGCCGGCGCGGCGAGCCCGGTGGCGCAGCACGACCATGCGCGGAGGACGGGCCGAGCCCGACCCCACCGCCAGGATGGCGCCGTAGCGCAGCCGCTTGAGGTCGCCTTCCGCCAGGACCTCGAACTCGAGGCCGTGCCGCTTTGCCTGCGCCCGGGCCTCGGCCGCGAACGACTCCGGGGTCAGCTCGGAAGCGGGACGGTTGACCAGCTCGCGGGCCAGGTTGGCGCTCTCGCCGAGGATGAGCGCGGCCTGAAGCCGCGAATCATCGAGGTCGGGGAATCCGGCCAGGGTCAGCGTCTTGATCTCCGCCGCCGGCCGCCCCCCCGATTTGTGGGTGCCCTCGTTCCAGTTCAGCCTCACCGCCGCTCCCACCGCCGCCACGGCCAGGTCGCCGGCGGCGACAGCCGGCGGCCGGGTGCCCGGCCAGGCCACGGTAAGCGCGCGAACCTTCTTAGCAATCGGGCGCAGCGCGATCTCGAGCGCATTGCGGAGGCGGACTGAGTCGAGCCTGGAGGTATCGCCCAGCCCCACCAGGGCGACACGACCGATCGCCAACCGGCCCATCGGCCTGACCGTTTCGACCTCCGCGAAACGCCCGCTGAAATCGGCGGGTTTGGAAAGTGCTCCGTCGAGGGCGCGGTCCAGGGACGCGAAGGCCCGCGGCAGCGACTCACCGGCGGTCAGGGCGATTACCAGGAGATCGGTTGCCGCGTCGTCATGCCCGGCGGCGCGGACGACTTTCAAGCCGGGGTCAGACCTCGAGCTGGTGGGCCGCGGTCGCGATCACGTCGCTCTCGTCGGGGACACCCTGCGCGTGCCCGTGCTGGCGCTCCTCGAGGAGCTTGGTCACCGCAACCACCGCGGTGGTCCCGTCCCCGACGGCGGTGGTGATCTGCTTGGTCAGCTGGTGGCGCACGTCGCCCGCGGCGTAGATCCCCTTGACGTTGGTGGCCATGTTCATATCGGTAAAGAGGTAGCCGAGCTCATCGTGCTCGACGTGCTCGCGGAAGATGTTGCTGTTGGGCAGGAAGCCCACGAACGGGAATACCGCGCCGACCTCCAGCTCTCGCTTCTCCTCGGTCTTGACGTTGTGCATCTTGAGCTTGGTCACCCTGCCCTCGATCCCCTCGATCTCGTCGACCACGGTATCGAGGATGAACTCCACCTTGGGGTTGGCCTTGGCGGCCGCCACCGCGATGGCCTGGGCCCGGAACTGGTCGCGGCGGTGAATGATGTAGACCTTGCTGGCGTAGCGGGTTAGGAAGACTCCCTCCTCGACCGCGCTGTCGCCGCCGCCGACCACCGCCACCACCTGGTCCTTGAAGAAGGCGCCGTCGCAGATGGCGCAGTAGCTGACGCCGCGTCCTGCCATCTCCTCTTCGCCGGGGATGCCGAGCTTCTTGGGCTGGCCGCCCGCCGTGACGATCACCGCCGGCGCTCGATAAGCGTTGACCTGGCCCTTGACGATGACGTCGTCGCCCTCCTTGTAGATCTCCTCGACCTCGTCGTAGTCGATCTCCAGGCCGAACTTGCGAGCGTGGGCCTCCATCTTCTCCGAGAGCTCCTGCCCGGTGATGTGCTCGAAGCCGGGGTAATCCTCGATGTCGAGAGTGTTGAGCAGCTGCCCACCGGGGGCCCCGCGATCAAGCGCGATCGCTTTGAGCTCCATGCGACCGGCGTACATGCCCGCCGCCAATCCGGCCGGGCCGGCCCCCACTATGATCACGTCGTATTGCTTCTCGGACATCTTTACCTCGTCGCGGCTCCTATTCGGTCGCACTATGTACAACCCTGGCCCCACCCCCTGGAATTCCCGGCCGGCGGGGCGCCCGTAATCATAGGTTGGAGGGACCTGAGTTGGCGATGAGCGGCAACGACATGCGCTGGAGGCCGGGCAAACGCGGCCATTACGAGGGTTATTACGTCGCCTTCAACCACCCCCAGTCCGGCCGCGGGTACTGGATCCGGTACAGCATGGTGGCCCCTACCGATACCGGGCGCGAGCCGTTCGCCCAGGTCTGGTTGATGCGAACGGATCGCGCGGTTGAGCCCCGGAACAGGGCCCTCCGGACGACATTTCCGATCTCCGCGCTGACCAGCTCCACCACTCCTTTCAGCATCGCGATCGGTGACAGCGAGCTGCGGGCGGACGGATGTCGGGGCCGGCTGTCGGACGGATCCGGAGAGGTGACGTGGGACCTCAAATTCGAGCCGCTGCTGCCGGGCATCGTCCCGACCCCGGAGTGGGGCGCCCGGATGGCGACCTGCTACATCGAGCCCAACCCGCTGCTGCGGCTCACCGGCATCATCAGCGAAGCCGGCGCGCAGACCTCGATCGACGGCTGGCTCGGAGAGCAGGCCCACGTATTTGGCGCGCGGCACAGCCAGCGGTGGCACTGGGCCGAGTGCAAGCACCTCGGCGGTCCAGGCCGCGCCTTCACCGGCGTTGCTGCATGGCCCAGCCTGCCCGGCCCGGCACGCTCGATCACGTCCCTTTTCCTGGACCTCGCCGACGGCCGCCGGTTGCTGAAGAACACCACCCTCAGCCTCTTCAAGGCGAAGACGGCGCACTCCCCGAGCGGCTGGCATTTCGACGGCGACTACGGCCGCCAGCGACTGGCGGGGACCATCACGCCGGACCCGGCGGACCTCATCGGGATCACTTACCACGACCCCTCCGGCCAGCCGATCTACTGCTACCACTCCGAGCTGGCGGACCTGGAGCTGCGCTACTACACCCGGCCGTCGAAGTCCGCGGAGTGGAAGCTCGAAGAAGAGATCTCGGCCCCCGGTAGCTCGGCCTTCGAGTACGGCTGCTTCGAAGCCCTCGAAGGGGTGCCGCTGCTACTCGACTAGCAGCCGGCCCGGTCCGGCGGATGCGTCAGGCGCGCTCCTCAGGGAACCGCTGCGCCCGGGCCAACGCCGCCGCCTCCTTGGTCTTCTGCTCGCCGGAGTACAGCCGGAAGAACTCCTCGGCGTACTTCAGCCCGGGGAAGCCGGCCTTCTCCGCCCGCTGAGCCGCCTCCTCGGCGTCGGTGCGAGCGTACTCGTGGACCCAATCGCCCAGCTGGCTCTGGTGGGCGGCCAGGGCGTTCGCCTTCTGCTCCAGGGTGGCTGAGATGTCCTCGTAATGGTTGGGCTTCTCGAGAGTGGTGCCGGTCACGTAGATCCAGTTGACGACCCATTTCTCCAGCCCCTCCTGGCGCAGCTCGGGAAGCGCCATCGGGTTCCGGGCCGTCGGGTAGATCGCCGCGAAGGTCGCCTCGGCGGCGGCCAGGTGATCAGGATGGTTGCCGCCCACCGACCGGAGGTTGCGCACCGGGTTGCCGCAGATGACGATGTTGGGCCGGTGCTGACGGATCACCCGGGTGATGTCCTTGCGCAGCTCCAGCGAGGGTGTGAGGCTGCCGTCGTCGTAGCCGAGGTTGACGTAGTTGGTGATGCCGAGGATCTTGTTGGCCGCCGCCTGCTCCAGCTCGCGGACCGCGGCCAGCTCCTCCTCGGTTCGCTCGCCTTCGCCGCCGCGGTTGCCGGCGGTGCAGACCACCACGGTCACCTCGATCCCCTCGGCCGCAAAACGGGCGAGGGTGCCCGAACAGCCGAACTCAGCGTCGTCGGGGTGCGCAAAGACTGACATCACGCGCTCGATCCGGTACAGGTCCTCGGTGCCGTCGGCGCCTGGCGCTGTTGCCGTCATGGTGCCGACGATTCTACGAGAGGCCTATGCGCGCCCGGCGACAATCCTGGCGGGCCGGGGAGGCAGCCATATCATTGGCGGGAAATGTCGCAACCAGCCATCGAGCGGCTCGCCGCCAGCCGCCTCCTGAGCCGGCTGCCGCCGCTGCTCCGCAGCCCCTTCGCACTCAACAACTTCATCTACTTCGGGGGCAACTTTTTTGCCGGGCTGGCGGGTTTCGCGTTCCAGGGCCTGCTGGCCAACGCGCTCGGCGCCAACGGATTTGCCGAGGTGGCGCCCCTGATCTCGCTCTTCTACCTGATCCAGATCCCGATGTTCGTGGTGATGGCGGTCGCCGCCCGCTACACGGCGCCACTGGCGGCCCATCGGGAGCAGTCCCGCGTCAACCGCGGCTATCGAGACCTGGTCCTCTACACCAGCGTCGTCGGGTTCGGCGCGATGCTCGTGTTCCTTTTGATCACGCCGCTGCTCAAGGCGTTCCTGAACCTACCCAGCCTGGGCCCGTTGATAGCGCTGTCGGCGGCGGTACCGCTCTGCCTCCTGGTGGGGGTGGGTCGAGGGGTGGTCCAGGGCGAGGAGCGCTTCGTCTGGCTCTCGGGGAACTTCTTTCTCTACGGCATCACCACCCTCGGGTTCCTGCCCGCGTTGCTCGCCTTCCATATGCACGCGGTGGGCGCGGTGGTGGCGATCAACCTGGCGCTGGTCATGTGCAACCTGCTGGCGGCGCTTGCCCTTCGCGACCTGCCGCCGGCCGGCCACCACGAGCGGTTGCCGATCTGGCCCCTGCTTCGGGGAGCGTTTGGCGCCAGCGCCGGGATCACCGCGATCACGTTCTTCTACAACTTCGACGTCCTGCTGGCCAAACACTTCCTCAGCACCCAGGATGCCGGGCTCTACTCGGCCATGTCGCTGCTAGGCAAGATCCTCTTCTTCGGCACCATCAGCATCTCGGTGGTGATGTTTCCTCGGGTGGCCGCGATCCACGCCGAGGGACGCCGGGCGCACCGCACCGTCAACCTCTCGTTGGCGCTGGTCGTCGCCGCCGGCGGAGCCGTGGTGCTGGCGTACTTCATCGCTCCCGGCGCCATCGTGCACCTCCTGCTCAGAAAGCCTGAATACGGGGCGATCGCGTCGTACCTGGGCTTGTTCTCGCTGGCGATGTTGGGGCTTGCGATCGCCAACCTCCTGGTCTATTACTTCGTCGCCGTCCACAAGCGGCGCTTCGTTTGGGGGGTGGCCGTGGGCGCCGTCGCCTTCGCCACCCTGCTGACGCTGCGTCACGCGGACCTGGGTCAGTTCACCAGCTCGGTCACGCTGTCGATCGACCTGATGGCGGTGGTGCTGATGGCGCTCTACCTCTGGGAAAGGCCCCACCTCACCGAGCTGGCCGCGGTCGCGGCGGCGGAGACACTAGGATCGAGCGATGAGACACCCGCGGCCATTGTCTGACGGCGCCGAGGAGGCGGTCCGCCAGCTCCTCGACTCCATCGGCGAAGACACCGACCGGGCTGCCCTGGTGGAGACACCCAGGCGGGTCGCGAGTTCGCTCCGATTCCTGACCCAGGGAATCGAGCAGGACCCCGAGGCGATGCTGAGGGAGGCACTCTTCGATTCCGACGCCGACGAGATGGTGGTGGTCAAGGACATGGAGTTCTACAGCCTCTGCGAGCACCATCTGCTGCCGTTTTACGGCCGCTGCCACGTCGCCTACGTGCCGGCGGGAAAGATCGTGGGGCTGAGCAAGCTGGGTCGCGTGGTGGATGTTTTCAGCCGCCGGCTCCAGGTCCAGGAGAAGCTGACGATGCAGATCGCCGAGGCCATCAACGGTGCGGTCCAACCCAAGGGAGTGGGCGTGGTAATGGAGGCCCACCACCTCTGCATGATGATGAGGGGAGTCCAGAAGCAGGGCAGCCTGGCCGCTACCAGCTGCATGCTTGGCCTGTTCAAAAAGGACGCCCGCACCCGGGCGGAGTTCCTCAACCTGATTCGAAGCGACGCCGGCTGAGCCGCGACGCCAAAAGGAGATTTATGCCTGAGAAGCCAGAGATGACGATCGACGTGTCCAAGACCTACCGGGTCACCGTCGACACCAACAAGGGACCCGTGGTCATGGACCTGATGCCATCGATGGCGCCCAAGACCGTCAACAACTTCGTATCCCTGGCCCGCCAGGGGTACTACGACGGCCTCACCTTTCATCGCTACGTAGCCGACTTCGTGATCCAGGGCGGCGACCCCACCGGGACCGGCTCAGGCGGCCCGGGCTACAAGTTCGAGGACGAGCCGGTGCAGGGCTCCTACCGCGAAGGCGCGGTGGCGATGGCCAACTCCGGGCCGGACACCAATGGCAGCCAGTTCTTCATCTGCAACTCCGACTGCCAGGTCAAGCTGGCGCCCAGCTACAACCTCTTCGGCTACGTCGTCGACGGCCTCGACGTGGTCAAGCAGCTCCGCCAGGGCGACACCATGGACAAACTGACGGTCGAGGAGCGGGAGGGCTAGAAGGGCCTTATCCAGCTGGTCGGGTGCTGGGCCGGCATCGCGACGTTCTCCACCATCAGCCCCTGGGCCGGTGCCGCGGTGGCGACCAGAGGCTTCTCGAACGACCGGCCGTAGGCCTCGCCCACATTGGCCTGACGGCCGGGCAGCATCACCTGGACCTGCTCGCTGTCGATCTCGTCCACGGGCACCGTCATCTGGGCGTTGTCCGAGTCGGCGATCAGCATCACGTGGAGGCCATGGGTGCCGATGTCCCCCTGGTAGTAGCGGATGTCGCCCTGGGGCGAGAACGTGGGGTTCGGTGGCGGCTCCGGGCTCTCGGCGGGTTTGGTCGCGTCGTATGACTGAGTGCCCTTGATGTTGTAGGGAGTCCCGTCAGCGTGGTGATTCCAGCAGCGGCGCAGGTTGAGCTGGACCCCGGGGGGCGGATTGAAGTTGGACACCTTGATGCCCGTCGTCGGGTCGACCCACCAGTACTTGGGCTCGTTCTTGCTGCGAAGGGCGAGCTTGGGCCCCGGGTCGGTGCCGGTCCCATCATCGAAGCAGGAGTCGTCGCGGTAGTAGGGGAACGACGTCGCCGCCCCGATCACGACTCCGCCGGGCGACGACACCTGGCCGGTCCAGCGCTCGACCAGGGTGCCGTAGCTGCCGGTCAGCTGCTCCCAGGAGAGCTCCCCCGGAGGACCCGAGAAGGTCGGGTCGAAGAAGTCGAAGTCGCCATGGACGTCGTTGTTGTTGCAGGGGTCGCTGTTTCCCGGCGCGGGGACCTGGATCGACGGCTTGCCGGTCAGGGATTGGAGCGTCGAGCCGAGCTGGTCCTGGCTGGAATAGCACAACCCGCCCTGGCCGAAGCCGGCGTGGACGTTGCCAAAGACCTCCTCGTTGATCCCCAGCACCGGTACGCCTCCCTTCTGGTAGGGGTTGTAGTAGGTGTCCATGATCCCCGCCGCCATGTCGCGCTGGACGTAGATCCCGTCAAGCGGTGGGATCACGTGGACGCGCAGGGCGTCCTGGTACCGAACCTGGTTGGCGTAGAAGACCTCGCGGCGAATGTTGTTGGTCGAGGAGTCGGCGCCCCAGGTCGCCCGCACCACCCGCACCGGCCCCACCTTCTCGCCCAGGAGCTGCGAGCTGCCACCCCAGTTGGTGGCCTCCTCCTCGTAGCCACAGCAGGGGGTCTTGCCGCCGGGAGACTGCTGGAAGGCCCTCGCCTTCCACCGATCGACGACGTTGGGGCCGTAGTTGTGAAGGACCCCCTGGCGGTCGATAAAGCCGTTGTCGTGCGCGGAGATGTGGATCTCGGTCATCAGCCAGCGGCCGTCGTACCTGAAGGCGTAGCGCGGCGTCGTCACCCAGGCGGTGTCCTTGGGTCGGCGCTGCCCGACCAGCGCCTTGCCGGTCTTGGCATCGACGGCCAACGTACCGTCGGGGTTGCAGTACCAGCCCTGGGGCGCGGCGCCGTAGTTGCCGTAGGAGCTCTGGGAGTAGACGAACATCCCGGCGTCGGCGTCACGCTGATAGTGCACGTAGGGCGAGTTGGCGGCGGTGAACTTGGGCGCCGGGCCCTTCGCGCCCGTCAGCGCGACGTAGACATAGCCTCGCCCGCCGGTGTCGGGATCGACCACGGTGACCGCGTACGAGTCCATGATCCCCGCGGGCATCGCCGCCCCCGAGGGCGCCTGGTTGCCGGCGTCGCGAGCCATGAAGGCAAGCTCGTCCTTGTCGACGAGGTGAAATCCGTTGGGGGACGGAGTCGTCGGCTGCCCGTCGTAGAAGCTGCCGGCGGCGCCCTTGTAGGGAATTGCCGCACATACCGCCGAGGTCGGGTGGGCGGGGTCGGCCGCGGGCGGGTTGGCCAGGAACCTGAAGCCTTCGCGGTCGTAGGCGTAGTCGGTCTGCCGATCGACGCCCGAATAGAACGCGAAGCCGGAGGCGTTGTTGCTCAGGTAGCGCGTGAAGACCTGGTCGACCTGGAAGGGGATCTGGGTGAACCGCTTGCCGTCCCAGCGGTAGCCCAGCAGATGGCGCGGATCCACCCCTTTCGTTACTGGAAGCGTCCGCAGCGGCAACCGCGACGGCTGGTAACAGTTGTGGTCACCGGCAGCGGGGTCCGGGCTCGCCGGTGTGCCGTAGTTGGCGTTGGGGTCGTAGCAGGCGCTCTGCAGCTGGCTCGGCTCGCTCGCCTGCTGGCCCACGGTGCTGGAGTTCAGCGGCGACATCGGCTCGTGGAAGGTGAACTCGGGACCGGCGGACCAGGTCGGGAACTGGCTGCCCGTCAGCACCACCGGCTCGACGCTGCGCACCGGGTTGGCTGTCAGCGGAACGCCCGGATCGAATGCGCTCCCGGAGGAAGCCATCAGTCCCAGCGACGCCACCAGCGCAAAGCCCACCGTCAGCAGCGCGTAAGCGCGCCTGCGACTGATCCTGCTTCCCATCCTCACCCCGCTTGCCTCAACCCCGCCTGCTAAACCCCGCCGGGTGGCACCCCCGCGCCATTCCCTTCCGCGTCAGGCTACCAAATTCGCCGCCTCAACGTAAACGGCCTCGTCATACGCCTAGAAACCGCAGATGATCACCTCCAGCTCCGCTCGACCGTGTCGCAATATTGTCGGCTGATGGCGGTCAGGCTCGGAATCATCGGCGACACCCAGGGACGCTACCGCGTGGCGGGGCTGATCGAGCAGGTCCGGCGCCATTTCCAGTCCGTCGACGAGGTCTGGCACGCCGGCGACTGGCAGTACCCGGAGGTACTCGACGAGCTGCGGACGATCGCTCCGTTGACGCTGGTCAACGGCAACGCGCCCGACGACCCACGGTACCCTGAGCGGGTGGTTCGAGAGATCGAAGGCTGGCGGGTGGGCATGGTCCACCGACCGCCGCGGCCCGCCGACCCCTGGGCCTCCGGCCTCCGGATCTGTATCCACGGCCACACCCACCACTGGCGCGACGAGGTCGTCGACGGCGTCCGCTACATCAACGTCTCGACGCCTACCGCCGGCGGCTTCAGCAGCGAGGGCACGGCAGGCATCCTGACGCTGGCGCCCGGATCCGCGGAGCTCGAGCGGGTCGAGTTCACCAAGCCCTAGCCATGCCAGGCGCCAGAGGCCCGGTCACACCCCCCCGGATGCCCCCCAGTGCTCGCCGCCCACCACCGCGTGGCGGCAAGATCCCCAACTGGCTGCTCCGCGAGAACGGGTACCTTCCGATCGGCGACTACGGCATCATCGGGGACTGCCGTTCGGCGGCTCTGGTGGGAGTTGACGGCAGCATCGACTGGTGCAGCCTGCCCCGCTTCGACAGCCCCAGCATCTTCGGGCGGCTGCTCGACGATCGCAGGGGTGGCTTCTGGCAGATCTGCCCGGTTGGACCTTACAGCTGCAGGCAGGAGTACACCGACAAGACCAACATCCTGCGGACCATCTTCCAGTGCGAGACCGGTCTGGCCCAGGTCGTCGACTTCATGCCGGTCGATGAGAAGGACGTCACCCAGCACGCCCGGCCCCACCGCCACCCCCGCCTGGTTCGCATGGTCACGGGGCTGGCAGGCCGCACCCGGATCAGGATGCGGGTCGAAGCCAGGCCTGGATACGGTCTGATGGGGAGCCCGCTGGTGGCCGAGGGCGAGCGCCTCCACGGCGACGCCGGCGGGCACCACTGGTGCTTGAGCGGGACGATCCCGGTGCGGGGAACCACCCAGGAGTTCACGGTGATGCCCGGCGAGACCGTCGCCTTCGGCCTGGCGTCGTCCCGCCCGGGCACCTGCATCCGGCCGCTGGGCGACATCGAATCGGTCAGAGAGCTGCAACGCACCACCCAGGAGTACTGGTGGAAGTGGATCCAGCAGTGCACCTACCGCGGTCCCTACCAGGCTCACGTCGAGCGCTCGGCGTTGGCGCTCAAGCTGCTCACGTACGCCCCCACCGGCGCCATCGTGGCGGCCCCCACCACCAGCCTGCCGGAGTGGGTGGGGGGTGAGCGCAACTGGGACTACCGGTACACCTGGCTGCGTGACGCCAGCTTCACCCTCTACGCCCTCTTCGAACTGGGCTTCGAGAAAGAGGCGACCGACTTCATGGAGTGGCTCAGCCACCTGACCGTCAGCAGCGGGCTCAAGATCCTGTATACCCTGGACGGCAAGTCGGGCGGCAAGGAGAAGATCCTCCCCCACCTCGAGGGCTACCGGCATTCCGCGCCCGTGCGGACCGGCAACGGCGCCGAGGACCAGCTCCAGCTGGACATCTACGGCGAGCTGCTGGACACCGTCTTCGTCTGGGGGCTGCACGGCGGCAAGATCTCGCCCGCCTTCTGGAAGGAGCTGCGCAAGATTGTCAACTTCGCCTGCATGCGCTGGCAGGAGCGGGACGCCGGGCTCTGGGAGGTGCGCGGCGAGTACCAGAACTTCACGTACAGCAAGGTGATGTGCTGGACGGCGATCGATCGGGGGCTCCGGATCGCGCGCCATTTCAAGCTCCCCTACGACAAGGAGCTGTGGGAGAAGAACCGCGCTGAGATCCACGCGGCCGTCCTGGAGCAGGGCTTCTCGCGACGGCTGGAGAGCTTCACGCAGGCGTTCGGCTCCGACGAGCTCGACGCCTCGGCGCTGCGCCTGGTCCAGCTCGGCTTCCTGCCCAACGGCGACCGCCGCCTGCGCAGCACCATCGACGCCGTCGACGCGGGCCTTAGCGTCGGTCCGCTGGTGTACCGCTACAAGGCCGAGGAGACCGACGACGGCCTGAGCAGCCCCGAGGGCTCGTTCATCATCTGCGCCTTCTGGCTGGCGGATGCCCTCGCCATCACCGGCGACCTGGAGCAGTCGCAGCGCCGTTTCGAGCGCCTGCTCGGCTTCGCGTCTCCGGTTGGCCTGTTCTCAGAAGAGGTCGATCCGACCAGCGGGGCGCTGCTGGGCAACTTTCCCCAGGCCTTCAGCCACCTGTCGCTGATATCGGCCGCCGTCAACATCGAGCGCCAGCGGAACAACAAGCTGGTCCGCAACCGCGGAGCCGGCACCGGGATGGCGGTAAGAAACTCCGCCGGCTCCTAGCCGGGCGCCTCCGGAAGCACCGCTTCGGACGCGCGCCAGCAGTACCAAGCGGCGACGCTTCGCCAGGGCCGGTAGACCTCACCCAGGCCGAGCAGCTCCTTGGGCTTGGGCGACTCCAGTAGTCCGTGGATGCGGGCGTACCCCTTGCGCACGGCGAAGTCGTCGACCGGCCAGACGTCGAGTCGCCGGAGCTCGAAGATCAGGAACATCTCCGCCGTCCAACGGCCGATGCCACGCACCGCCACCAACCGCTCCACGATCTCGTCGTCGGAATAGGCCTCGATGCCCTCGATCGGAACGCTGCCGTCCAGGACCTTGGTGGCGAGGTCCTTGATCGACGCGGTCTTGGCACCCGACATCCCGGCGGCGCGGATCTCCTCGTCAGGTGTCGCCATCACTGCCGATGGCGTGACCACGCCGCCGACGCGCTCCACGAACCTCCCATGGATCGCCGCGGCGGCCCGGCCGGCAAGCTGCTGGTAGGCGATGCTGCGCACCAGGGCTCCGAAATAGTCTCCCTGGCCCGGCCTGATGCGGCATGGTCCGACGGCCTTGATGATCACCGCCATTGCGGGGTCTCGCCTCGAGAGCTGCCTGGTAGCGGTGCGGATCTCGGGACTGGGGTCGACCCCGACGATTGGCGGCGATACCCTGGCTGGCATGGCTAGACAGTACCCGCGCCCGAAGCCGGGCCGCCGCTAGTGGGCGCAATCACTCCAATGCCGCACGTCGACGATCCCGACGCAACGCTACGGGCGGCGGGGTTGCGGCCCTACCCGTGGTCCGCGGGGGCGGGAGCCCGTTTCAGCCCCCACAGTCACTCCGCGACCAAGCACCTCTACGTGGTCTCTGGTTCGATCGAATTCGACGGCCTGCTTCTCCGCGCCGGGGATGGGATCCTGATCCCCGCCGGCACCGTGCACAGCGCCGACGTCGGTGGCGAAGGCGTCACCTGCGTCGAGGCCTTCGAGGGCGGATGACCTAAAACGCTTGCGAGCGCCGGTGGCTCGGCAGCCTCGGCGCGGCCTCAGGCGGTGGCGCTGTCGCGGCGCTCGGGCCAGATCACGAGGCCGCGCGGCGAGACCCCAAAGCCGACCTCGCGCATCGCCGGCTCCAGGGCCGACCCCGCGGCGGGCCCGCCGTCGATCGATGTGACCTCGATCTTGCCGGCGCGTGTCGCCACTCTCGCCAGCGCGGCGAGGTGTTGGGTGCCGACTTCGCCAAAGGTGAGCAGCGAGCGCCCACCTCGCTCCAAGTACAGCCTCAACTCGCCGCCGTCGACGACCACGTAGGCGCCCGCGACCCGCGCCGTGCGGCCTTCCGTGCGGGGCCAGGGGATGGTCACGCCGTAGGCGTTGGCGGGGTCGGTCGCGGCCAGACCCAGCGGGGCGGGGTCGAGGTCGCGCACGCCGCGAAGCCGGTCGACCGCGCCAGGGAGGGCGAACTGTGACGCGCCCAGGCCGTCGACGAAGTAGCCGCGGCGGATCTTGCCAGACTCCTCCATGGCGCGGAGCACGGGGTAGAGCGCCGCGAACCCGCCGGGCGAGCCTTCTGCCAGGGCCACCTCGCGGGTCAGCACTCCGTATCGCTGCAGCAGCGCGCCCGCCAGCCCGTGCAGCCGCTCGGTGGGCGAAACCTCGGCCGCCGCCAGGTCGCCCACCAGCGACCACCGGCCCTCGGAGCCGGGCGGGCCCAGGCGCATCAGCGGCCGGCGGCCGGTACGTCGCGGCACCGGTCCCCGGCTCCGCAGCGGCAGGAAGGTGTCGTTGGTGAGCTCACAGGCCCAGACCATGTCCCAGATGGCCTGCAGCACCGCCACCTGGTCGCGACCGGCCGACGCGCGCAGTAGGTCGGCGAAAAAGGCGGCGCCGCGGTCCCTCAGGTGTGTCCTGAGCACGTCATGAAGCTCCCCCGGGACGGGCTCGGCCGGTGCGGGCAGCAGTCGGGGAGCGTCGGTGCGCAGGTAGAGCGCGATGCGGCCGTCGCTGGCCCCGAGGGCGCCGCGGCCCGCCCACACCACCTCCCCGATCGACAGCAGGTGGTCCAGAAGCGAAGGCGCGTAGCCCGCCACCCGCGCAGGCAGGATGTCGCGCTCGATCACCGACAGAGGCAGGGCGCAGCCCTGGAGCTGGTGGATGACCTCGGCCAGCCGCTCCAGCCCGCGGGCCTCGGCGCCGACCCCCTGCCAGGCGGGCAGGAAGCGAGCCACCACCTCGACCGCAACCGGCTCGATCTCGCGCCGGAGCGCCGCCAGCGAGCGACGCCGCAACGCCACCAGAACGTCGGGATGACAGTACTCGCGGCCGCTGCTGCCAGGGTGGAACTCCCCGCTGAGCAGCCGGCCGCGGCCGGCCAGGCTCGCGAGCACGCGATCGACGAGCTGCTCGGGCAGACCCCATCGGCTCGACGGCTCGGCCGCCGTGAAGGGCACATGGGTGCGTGCCCAGCGCATCAGCAGCTCGTCGATCGCGTCGGTGGTCGCGCCCAGGAAGATCTCGGGGATGCCGACCGGGAGACTGACCGCGAGCGCGTCGCGGTAGCGGGCGGCGTCCTCGACCGCGATCCATCGCTCTTCGCCACCGATGCGGACGCCGGCGGCGCGATGCTCCCGCGCCAGAGTCTCCAGCCAATCTGCCTCGGCTCCGCGAGCGATCGCCTCGTCGGCGCGAAGGTCGCCCAGCCTCCGCAGCAGGTCCTCGGTCTCGTCCGCGTCGCGGGGCGGGCGGTCGCCGGTGAGCGACTGCAGCTCCAGCTCCATCGCCGCGATCACCTCCGGGCTGAGCAGCTCCCGCAGCTCCTCGGCTCCCAGCAGCTCCGCCAGCAGGTCGCGGTCGAGGGCGAGGGCCTGGGCCCGCCGCTCACCGAGCGGGGCGTCACCCTCGTAGACGAACTCGGCGACGTAGTCGAATAGCAGCGACGCCGCGAACGGCGAGGACCGCTCGGTTTGCGCCGAGACCACGCGGACCTCGCGAGACCGGACCTGGGACATCAGCTCCACGAGGGCGTCGAGGTCGAAGACGTCGCTGAGGCACTCGCGATAGGTCTCCAGGATGATGGGGAAGTCGGGGTGCCGCGATGCCACCTGGAGGAGGCTGTGGCTGCGCTGCCGCTGCTGCCAAAGCGGCGTGCGCTGGTGGGGTCGGCGGCGCGGCAGCAGCAGGGCCCGCGCCGCGTTCTCGCGGAAATGCGAGGCGAACAGCGCCGACTGGTCGAGCTGACCGGTCACCACCTCGCGAACGTCCTCGGGCTCGAGGAAGAACTCGCTGTCCGACGGCGGGTGCTCGACATCTGGGAGCCTGATGGCGAAGCCCTCGTCGGTGTACATCGACTCGACCTCGACCCCTGAGGACTCTCGCAGCCTGGCGGCCACGGCGATCGACCAGGGCGCGTGGACCCGGGCGCCGAACGGCGTCAGCACGCAAACCCTCCAGTCTCCGAGGGTGTCGCGGAACCGCTCGACGACGATGGTCCGATCGTCGGGCACCGCACCCGTGGAGGCTGCCTGGTCGGCGAGGTAGTCGAGCAGGTTCTGGGCCGCCCGGGGGTCAAGCCCGGCGCCGTCACGGAGGCGGGCGAGCGCCTCCGCCGGTGGAGCCGCCCGCAGCTCGCGAGTCATCCGCCCCAGCGCCCTACCCACTTCGGTGGGGCGGCCGGCGGCGTCGCCGTGCCAGAAGGCGATCGTGCCGGGCTGGCCGGGGGCGGGCAGCACCAGCACCTGCGATGGCGTGATGTCGACGATCTTCCAGCTGCTGGCGCCGAGTACGAAGACCTGCCCCGGCCGCATCTCGTAGACCATCTCCTCGTCGAGCTCGCCGACCCTCCGACCCGGGCGGCGCCCCCCCGGCGGGGCACCCGTCCCGGCCGCCGCGCCCGCCTCCCGGGCGATGCCGTCACCGCCAGCCGCCTCGGTCGAGATTCCGTCGAAAAGGTTGACGCTGTAGAGCCCGCGGTCGGGGATGGTGCCCCCGCTGACGACCGCCAGCCGCTGGGCGCCGGCCCGGCCGCGAATCTTCCCCTCGACGCGGTCCCAGACGATCCGCGGCCGCAGCTCGGCGAAGTCGTCCGACGGATACCTCCCCGCCAGCATGTCCAGGGTGGCCTCGAAGACTCGGTCGCCCAGCTCGGCGAAGGGGTAGGCCCGCCGCACCAGGGCCCGCGCGTCGTCGACCGCCCAGGTATCTAACGCGCACATGGCCACCAGCTGCTGGGCCAGCACGTCGAGCGGGTTGCGGGGCACCCGGGTCGCCTCGATGTCGCCCGCCAGCATCCGCTCCACCACCACCGCGGCCTCGAGCAGGTCGCCACGGTGCTTGGGGAAGACGATCCCCTTTGACGGCTCGCCGACGGAGTGGCCGGCGCGGCCGATGCGCTGCAGCCCGCTGGCAACGCTCCGGGGCGCCTCCACCTGGATCACCAGGTCGACAGCGCCCATGTCGATACCGAGCTCCAGCGACGACGTCGCCACGATCGCCGGCAGACGGCCGGTCTTGAGCGCCTCCTCGACCTCCGCCCGCTGCTCCTTGGCGATGGAACCGTGGTGAGCGCGTACCAGCTCCGGCACGGGGCCGTCGGCGGGGTCGTGGCCGGACTCCTGCGCGGCCAGCTCGTTGAGTCGCGCCGCCAGCCGCTCGGCCATACGCCGGGAGTTGACGAAGATGATGGTGGAGCGGTGCTGACGGATCAGCTCCAGCAGGCGAGGGTGAATCGCCGGCCAGATGCTTCGGCGGGGCATTCCCGGCTCAGCCTGGGCGACGGAGGCCCCGCTGCCGGCGTCGGCGCGCTCGAGGTCGGCCATGTCCTCTACCGGGACCTCGACAGTGATCTCCATGGCCTTGCGGATACCGGCGTCCACTATCTCGACCTCCCGACCGACGCCGCCGAGGAACCGCCCCACCTCCTCCAGCGGGCGCTGCGTCGCCGAGAGCCCGATCCTCTGCGGCTCCATCCGGGTCAGCTCGCCCAGGCGCTCGAGGCTGATGGCGAGGTGGGCTCCGCGCTTGGTGGCGGCGATCGAGTGGATCTCGTCGACGATCACCCAGCGCACCGGGTGGAGCACCTCGCGGGCGGCGCTGGTCAGCATCAGGAAGAGCGATTCCGGGGTGGTGATCAGGATGTCGGGCGGATGGCGGACGATGTGCCGCCGTTCGTCCTGCGGCGTGTCGCCGGTGCGGATGGCGACGCTGACCTCCGGCAGTGGCAGCCCGAGTCGCTCGGCGTTGAGGCGCATCCCCGCCAGCGGCGCTCGGAGGTTGCGCTCGATATCGACGGTGAGCGCCTTGAGCGGGCTGATGTAGAGGACCCGGCAGCGCGCGGCTGCTTCCGGCTGCGGCTCTCGAGCCAGCTGGTCGAGGCCCCACATGAAGGCGGCCAGGGTCTTGCCACTGCCGGTGGGGGCACACATCAGGGTGTGGCGGCCGCCGGCAACCGCCGTCCAGCCCCGTTGCTGAACCTCGGTGGGGCCGGCGAAAGCCCCCTCGAACCAGTTACGGGCCGGCGCGGAAAAGAGCTCGAGGGAGGCGTCCACCAGACCAGTCTAGAGATTGCCCACGCCGACTACGGGGTACAGGAATAAGGTCGCGACGGTCCGGGTTTTTGCCGTCACGGACGATCCAGCCGAAGATCGGCGGGTCAGCCCGACAACTGGAGATTTCAAATGAGCGCAATCAAGCTGATAGAGAGCCTTTACTCGGTGGACCAGGAGGCGCCGGCATCGCCGGCCTCGGAGGCCGAGGCGATGGATGCCTACTCCAACGTCGTGACATCGGTGGCCGAGAAGTTGAGCCCTTCGGTGGCCAGCCTGCGAGTCGGCAGGCGGGGGCGGGGTGGACGGCAGATGCTTGGCAGTGGCTCTGCGGTGGTGATCAGCCCCGACGGTTTCCTGCTGACGTCGGCGCACGTCGTCGCCGGCGGCGACGGCGGGACGGCGTCGTTCGTCGACGGCCGCGAGCTCGACTTCGACGTTCGCGGCATCGATCGCCTGTCCGACCTGGCCGTGATCCGCGCCCGCGCCGATGATCTCCACGCCGCCGCCCTCGGCGACGCCGACAAGCTGCGCGTCGGCCAGCTGGTCGTCGCCATCGGCAACCCGCTCGGTTTTGCCGGCTCGGTGACCGCGGGCGTGGTCAGCGCTGTGGGCCGGTCGCTGGCCACCAGCGACGGCGACATGCAGCGCCTGGTCGAGAACGTCATCCAAACCGACGCCTCGCTGAACCCCGGCAACTCGGGCGGCGCGCTGGCCGACTGGAAGGGATCCGTGATCGGCGTAAACACCGCGGTTGCCGGCATCGGAGTCGGCCTGGCGGTGCCGATCAACCACACCACCCAGGGCATCCTGGCCTCGCTGATCAGCGACGGACGGGTCCGGCGCGGTTACCTCGGGATCGCCGGCGCGGGTCGCCCGATCCCGCCGCGCACCTTCGGTGCGGGCGACCAGACGACCGGAATGGGCGTGATCGAGGTCGTCCCCAACAGCCCGGCGGCGGCCGCGGGCCTGCGCCCCGGCGACCTGGTGCTCGAGGTCGACGGACGGCCGGTGTCCGACGCCGGCGACCTGCAGCGGCTGCTGGTGGCGGAGAGCATCGGCCGGCCGCTGAGCCTGCGCGTGATCCGCGACGGTCGGGTGCTGACGCTGACGGCCACTCCTCTGGAGCTGGGCGTCACCAACTTCTAGACAGTCGGGGCCGCTGGGCGCCCCATGCGAGCGTCGAGGGCTTCGCCCGCGTCGGCGGCTTCGCCGCCGCGGGTCTCCGCTCCTCGCTCACGTACCGTCCGTACGCTCGCTTCGGTGCTCAACCCTCTCCTTCGCCTGGGCCGCCGATCGGCCCCTCATTGTCATGCCTCGGTGGTAGCATCGGCTCGATCCGAAGGGGAGCGCTCCGTCATCAGCGCGGAGAGCTGAGAGGCCGCATCGGCGGCGACCCTTTGAACCTGACCAGACAATGCTGGCGTAGGAATCGGAAATGGCAGATGAATTTCTAAAGGTCGAGCTCCGGGGCCTGGAGCCGGTGCCGGATGCCGAGCGGCACGGCCATCCTCGGGAGCTGTTCTTCATCTGGGCGGCGGCGCTGGCCGACTTCTTCTCGTTCCTGGCCGGCGCCCTCCTGATCAGTCTCGGACTGGGGGTCTGGGACTCGATCGCGGTGCTGGTGCTGGGGGCCGTTGCGGGCGGAGTCCTGCTCGGCCCGCTCAGCGTCACCGGGGTGCGGACCGGGCTGCCCCAGATCGTCTTCTCGAGGCTGGCCTTCGGGCGCCGGGGCGCGGCCATCGGCGGCCTCCTGACCTTGCTGATCGCGATCGGCTGGTTCAGCTACGACTGCGCCATCGCCGTCACCACCACCAGGGCGCTGCCGGTGTTCGGCGCCGGGCCGCCGGCGTGGGCGGTGGCGCTGATGCTGGTGGCGATGGTGGCCGGCTGCATCCTGGTGGCGGTCTTCGGCCACCGCACCATCACCATCGTCCAGACCATCCAGGCACCCACGTTCATAGTCCTTGCCGCGGTCGTGGCGATCGCCCTGGCGCCTCACTTCCATCCCGGGCTGGCGAGCAGCCTCGACCCGGGTGCTCACCTGGCCACCTCACTTCTGGGTTTCACGGCGACGTTCGCCCTGATCGTCTCCTGGGCCACCTACGCCGGCGACTACTCCCGCTACCTGCCCCGCGACTCGAGCTCGCTCGCGGTCAGCTTCTACAGCGGCGCCGGCAGCGTCCTGACGCTGGTGATCTGTGGGGTTCTCGGAGTCTTGATCCAGAGCATCGATCCCAAGACGCAGGACATCGCCGGCTTGATCGTGCGCAACCTGCCGACCTGGCTGGCCTGGGTCTTCGCGGCCTTCATCGTGATCGCGGAGATGAGCAGCAACTACCTCAACGTCTACACCGCGGCTCTCAGCGGCCTGGCCATCGGCATCCCGCTTCGACGTTGGTCGGCGGCGCTGGTGTTCGGCCTGATCGGAGGCGGGGTGGCGGGCCTGGTCCTTCTCAACGCCGACCGCTTCGAGTCGATCTACCTCAGCTTCCTGACCGTCACCTACGTCTGGTTCCCGGCGTGGTGCATCGTGGTATTGATCGACTTCTGGCGACGCCATGGCCCCATCGACCTCAAGGAGATGACCGCCGAGCCGGCGTCGTGGGCTGCGGGGATCAAGTGGCCGGCGCTGGCGACCTTCGGACTGGGTACCCTTGCGACCCTGCTCTTCTACCAGAACCCGCCGTTCTACGAGGGCCTCGGCGCCCGCCTGCTCTTCCATGACCAACCGGCGGATATCAGCAGCTTCGTCGGGGTCGGCTTCAGTGCAATTCTCTTCGTCATCCTGATCAGGTCGCGGCGCCCCGCCCCGGCATGAGCGCGGCCGTCGCCTGCACCATCGCCGGCAGCGACTCCGGCGGCGGCGCGGGAATCCAGGCCGACCTCAAGACCTTCGCCGCCTGCGGCGTCTACGGCGCCAGCGCGATCGTCGCCTTGACGGCGCAGAACACTCTCGGTGTGCGTCGCGTCATGCTGGCCGACCTGGAGGTGGTCGGCGACCAGGTCGACGCCATCGCCGAGGACCTGCAGCCCTCCGCCTGGAAGACCGGCATGCTGGGAAGCGTCGCGATCGTCGAGCTGGTGGCCGAGCGGCTGCGCCACCACCGCGCGCGCAACCTCGTCGTCGACCCGGTGATGGTGGCTAAGTCCGGCGACGTCCTGCTCCCTGACGACGCCATCGCGGCGATGCGGTCAAAGCTGCTTCCGCTGGCGGACGTGCTTACCCCCAACTTGCCCGAAGCGGGACACCTCCTCGGTCGTTCGATCGCGCCCGTTGATGCGGCGGAAGCCGCCCTTGAGCTGACGGCGTTGGGACCCCGCATCGTCGTCATCAAGGGCGGCCACTCGGACGCGGACCCGGTCGTCGATCTCGTCTTTGACAGCGAGACGGGCAACTCAATTGAGCTGCGCTATCCGCGGATCCCGGGCCGGTCCACCCACGGCACCGGCTGCACCTTCAGCGCCGCTATCGCGTCCTACCTGGCTTTGGGCGAGGAGCCGCTTCGCGCGATCGGGAGGGCCCGGGCCTACCTGCAGCAGGCCCTCCTACGCGCACCCGGCCTGGGCACCGGCCACGGTCCACTGGGCCACTCGGAGTTCGCCGAGCGGAGGTGACGCCCGACCGGCGCAGGGCGGCCTAGAGCTCGAGGGTCTCCAGCCGCGCCGCCAGCTCCTCGTCCAGCCGCGCCAGCGTCATCGGGTCACTGAGCCGTTCATGTGCCCCCCGGGCGGCCCAGATCGCCCGCACCAGCTGGCGCGCCTCCCCCGGGTCCTGACCGATCGCGTGCAGGACCTTTTCGCACTGGTTGGTGTGCTCGATCAGGTGCGAGGCCGGGCGGTGCATCCGGAACCTGGCGTCGACGGCGTGGCCGGTCCAGGTGGACGGCTTGACGAGGTCGTCGCTGGTCACGCGAACGAACTCGGCGTCGGTGGTGGCGCGCTGCTCGAGCAGCATTTCGATCCAGGAGGCGGCATCGCCCGACACGTCCGCGGCGATCGGCTGCAGCTCCGCGGGCGGGTCGATCGGGTCATCGGCTGCACGGTCGACCGCCCACAGCGTCTTCACCCGGAAGTGCGCCTCGGTCTCGATGACGTGTCGCATCGTCTCGCGCAGTGACCACTCACCGGCGGCGGGCTGGCGGCCGAGGATGTCATCGGGCAGCCCCGCCAGCAGGCCGCACAGGTCGCCGGCGGCACGCTGAGCCAACAGATAGGCGGCCGCGGTCTCGTCCAGCGGCACATCCTTGACCGCGGTCGACTGGGCGTGCTCCGCCTCGAGGCTGCGGTGGAAGGCGTCGCGCACCTCGAGGACCTCGCCCCCATCGTCGCGCCATCTCCACGGCATCGCCATCTGGGCGTCGGTCAGCACGGCCATCCGGGCCATCGCATCGATGAAAACGCTCATAGCCCCAGCTTAGTCACGCCAGCACTCGACGCAGCGCGGTCCGGGCGGCGAAGACCCCGCACATGCCGTGGACGCCGCCGCCGGGCGGCGTCGAGGACGAGCAGATGTAAAGCCTGGGGTTGGAGGTGGCGTACGGCGTCAGGCTGACGGTGGGCCGGGTGAACAGCTGCCCCAGGTCCTGGATGCCACCGTTGATGTCGCCACCGATGTAGTTGGCGTTGTGAGCCTCCACCGCCGCCGGGTTCATGACGCTGATGTTGAGGACCAGGTCCCGGAAGCCGGGGGCGAAGTGCTCGAGGCGGCCCCGCAGCGTCTCGGTCAGGTCGAGGTCGTAGCCGGCGGGCACGTGGCAGTACAGCCACGCGATGTGCTTCCCGGCCGGAGCCCTTTCCGGATCGCACAGGGTCGGCTGGATGACGATCGTGTAAGGCGTGTCGGTGACCCGACCCTGCGCCACCGCCGATTCGGACTCGACGATCTCGGACAGCGACGAGCCGAGGTGCACGGTTCCAGCTCGACGGCACTCCTCCGCCGTCCATGGGATGGGACCGTCCAGGGCGATGTCGAGCTTGAAGACGCCGGGACCGTACCGATACCGGGTCAGGCTCTTTCGATAGCCGTCGGAGAGGTGGGTGCCGGCGATGTCGACGATCTGTCTCGGCGTCACATCGAAGAGGACGGCGCGGCTCTCGGGAATGTCGTTCAGTGAGGCCACCCGCCTGCCCGTCTCGATCTCTCCACCGAGGCGGCGGAGCTCGGCCACCAGCCCGTCTCCGACCGCCCGGGAGCCCCCGCGGACCAGCGGCCAGCCGTAGGCGTGGCCCAGGATCGCCATCACCATCCCGAAGGCCGAGGTTGCGGGCGTCGTCAGCGACTGGATCGAATGAGCCGCCAACCCGGCGAACAGGGCACGGGCCCGCTCGCCCTTGAAACCGGACCTGGCAAGGGTCGACGCCGGCAGCAGCGCAGGAATCCCAAACCGGGCCAGGGCAAACGGGTGTCGCGGGATGTGGGCCGGGGCGAGGAGCTCCGGGATCAGCCGGTCGGCCGCCCGTACGGGCCGGGCCAGCAGCCGCCGGTATGCCCCCGCGTCAACACCCAGTCCTTCGGCGGTGGCATCCATCGAGCGATCCAGCACTACCGCGGAGCCGTCCTCGAGCGGCTGGGCCAGGGGCAGCTCGGGTTGAACCATCTCGATGCCGAGATCGCCCAGCTCGAGACCGCGAAAGAACGGTGATCCCGCCAGCATCGGGTGCGCCGACGAGCAGACGTCATGGTGGAAGCCGGGCAGGGTCAGCTCGGCCGTGCGCATGCCGCCGCCCCAGGAGGATTCCGCCTCCAGCACCAGCACCGACCGTCCCGCGCGCGCCAGGGTTATCGCCGCGGAGAGCCCGTTGGGACCTGAACCGACGACTACGGCGTCGAGCTTGGCCGAGTTCACCGGCGCGACGCCGCAATCATGGGTCCGAAGATAGCGCCTCGAGATCGGTCAGGCCGTCCGCGCAGGCATCGACCGCGGCGGCGGCGTCGGCTGACCGGCCATCGCGCAGAAGCTCGAGCGCTCCGGAACCCGGGATCCGCGCGTAGACCTGGTTCTGGAGCTCGAGGCTGACGCCGGCGGCGCGGAGCCGATCGCGGAGCCGGCCGACCAGCTCGACCAGCTGGCCCTGGGCCTCGTCGATGGTGACCTCCAGCTCGCGCCGTAGCTGCGACGCCATGAACGGACTCCGGCCAGCCGTCGAGATCGCCACCTGCAGCGGCCCGCGGCGCACGATCGCGGGCGCGATGAAATCGCAGCGCGCCGGCCGATCGAGGACGTTGCACAGGACTCTCTGGCTGCGCGCGTGGAGGAAGACCTGGGCGCCGGTGGCCTCGTCGAGGCTGGCGTCGATGACGACGAAGCAGCCCTCGAGATCCTCGGGGGTGAAGCGATGGCGGCGCAGCTCCACCTCGCCGTCGTTCGCCAGCCGGGCCACCTCATCGCCGATCTCATCCCAGACCACGACCACGTCGGCGCCGGCGAGCAACAGGCCGCGCGCCTTGTCCGCCGCCTCGGTTCCGCCACCCACCACCAGGCAGAGGCGATCAGTGAGGTCGAGGAAGGCCGCGTAATAACCCATCAAGCTCCTGGATCTGCCGCCCGCCCCGGGCGCCGGGTCATGACGCCGCGGCTTCGGTAGTAACGCGCGCCAGCTCGGCTTCGCGCAGGATCTCGGCGATCTCGGGGCGGGTGAACTCCACCGGCAGGTCGAGCCCGGCGCGGAGCATCTCGCGCACTTTGGTGCCACTGAGGATGATCCGCTCGTCGGCGCCGTGAGGGCAGGTCCGGGTGGTGGCCATCCCGGCGCAGGCCCGGCAGTAGAAGGAGTGCTCGAACTTCAGCAGCTGGATGCCGATCTCGTGCGGGTCGAACTCGTCGAAGATCTCCTGCGCGTCGTAGGTGCCGTAGAAGCTGCCCACGCCGGCGTGGTCGCGGCCTACTATGAAATGAGTGCAGCCGTAGTTCTTTCGCACCAGCGCGTGGAAGATCGCCTCCCGCGGGCCGGCGTAGCGCATCGACGCCGGAAAGACCGAGAGCAGCACGCGGGCGGGCGGGTAGTTGTTGGCGATCAGCGCCTCGTAGCAGCGCATGCGCACATCGGCGGGGATGTCGTCACCCTTGGTCTCCCCCACCAGCGGGTGCAGCAGCAGGCCGTCCACCTGCTCCAGCGCCACCTTCTGGAGGTACTCGTGGGCGCGGTGCACCGGGTTGCGAGTCTGGAACCCGACCACCGTGCGCCAGCCGCGCTCGGCGAAGGCGGCCCGCGTCTCTGTGGGCGTCAACCGGTACTCGGCGAAGCTTCCCGCCGGGGTCTCGATCACCTCGACCGGCCCCGCCACCGAGTGGTCGGGCTGCGCCAGGACTCGGGCCACGCCCGGGTGCGACTCGTCAGCCGTGCCGTAGACGTCGGCGGCGACCTTCGCCCGGTCATAGGCGAAGGTCTCGCTCACGGTCAGCACCGCCAGGGCGCGACCGTCTGATGTCAGGGCCACGCGGTCGCCCTGGCTCAACGAATGCGCCGTCGCGGCGTCGACCGGCAGCATGATGGGGAGGCTCCAGACCATGCCGTCGGAGAGCCTCATCCGCTCGCAAACCGAGAGCACGTCGGCCTCGCGCATGAAGCCGATCAGAGGGCTGAGGCCGCCGCCGGCGAGCAGCTCGAGGTCGCTCAAAGCCCAAGCATCGAGCTCGATCGCGGGCAGGTTCTGCGCCTCTTCGGCCAGCGCGGCGGCGCGTGCCGGAGCAGCCTGGCGAACCTGCAGCACGCCGCCGTGGGGAGGCGGCCCCGCCAGCGCCACCCGGGCCTGGTCCGCGGCCGCCTGCTCGGGCCCGTAGCTCATATGGCCCACGTGCACCGGGGCGGGAGTGTCGTCGCGGTCCAGGTAGCCGCGCGCCTGCAGCGCTCCCAGAATGTCGGCGACCGACTCGCCAACGTTTTGTATCGCGGTATCGACGGTTACCTCAGGATGCAGCGGCGCCTCGTAGGGGTCGCTGATGCCGGTGAAGTTCTTGATCTCGCCGGCCAGCGCCTTGGCGTAGAGCCCCTTGACGTCGCGACGGGTCAGCTCCTCGATCGAGCACTCGACATAGACCTCGACGAAATCGCGGACCTTGGCGCGGACCTCGTCGCGCACCGCGCGGTACGGCGAGATCGCGGCCACCAGCACGAAGGCGCCGTTGCGCACCAGCAGCTCCGAGACGAAGCCGATGCGGCGGATGTTGATGTCGCGGTCCTCCTTGGAGAACCCAAGCCCCTTGGAGAGGTTCTCGCGGACGATATCGCCGTCCAGGACCTCGACTCGCTTGCCGCGAAGCTCGAGCTCGGCTGCCAGCGCCGTCGAGATGGTGGACTTGCCCGCGCCCGACAGCCCGGTGAGCCAGATCGTGACGCCGCTGCTCATTTCGGCTGCGCCGCGCGGGCTGCCCTGGCGCGGGCGAAAGCGGTGTCCTCGTCGGTCACCTCGCGGACGGCGTACGCCGAGCCGCCCTCGGAGGTGCCTGCCTCAACAAGCGCCCCCTCGGGCATCGCCTGGCGGGCGAACTCCTGGAGCTGGTCGTCGTCGAGGCTGTTGAGGTAGGTGGTGAAGTCCTGCTCCGGGAGGCGGCGCTCGAGGTAGAGGCGAAGCATCGACTCGACGTAGTCCGCCATCCGCTCGGCCCGAACCCGGGCGCCCTTGGCCAGCCGCGCGAACGACTTGTTCTCACCCAAATGCCCGCCGAGGTGGACGTTGAAGACCTCGGTGGGCTCGCCGTTGATGGTCATGATCGAGCCCATGAAGCCGATGTCGGCGATCTGGAAGCGGGCGCAGGAGTTGGGACAGCCGTTGATGTTGATGCGGGCGTAGTCGTCGAAGTCAGGCAGGCGCTGCTCCAGCTGGTCGACGATGGTCATGGCGCGGCCTTTGGTCTCGGTAACCGCCAGCTTGCAGAACTCGATCCCGGTGCAGGCCATGGTGCTGCGGCGGAAGCTCGACGGCCGAGCCTGCAGGCCCAACTCCGCCAGCTCCCCGACGAGCTCCTCGACGCGGTCCTCGGGGATGTCGAGGATGACCATCTTCTGCTGGGTCGTGAGCCGCACCCGGCCCTTGCCGAAGCGACGCGAGAGGTCGGCGATGGCGGCGGCCTGGTCGGCGTTGGTGCGCCCGGCCAGCAGCGGGAAGCCTACGTACATCAGCCCGTCACGCTGGCGATGGACGCCGACGTGGTCGCGATGCGAGGCCCTTGAGACCGGCGCCGGCGGCCCGTCGGCGAGGCGCCTCTTGAGGTACTTCTTCTCCAGCACCTCGCGGAACTTCTCGATCCCCCAATCGGCGACCAGGAACTTCAGCCGGGCGCGGTTGCGAGCCCGTCGGTACCCGTAGTCGCGGAACAGGGTGGTGATGGCGACGCAGACCTCCTCCAGCTCCTCGGGAGCAACGAACGCGCCCAGGCTCTTGGACATGTGCGGCGTGGTCGAAAGCCCTCCGCCGACCTGGACATCGAAGCCGACCTTGTCGCCGACGCGGTGGGCGACGGCACCGATGTCGTTGATCTCGTCAGCGGCGCAGCGGTGGGTGCAGCCGGTGATCGAGATCTTGTATTTGCGCGGCAGGTTGGAGAACTCCTTGGTGCCGGTCAGCCGGTTGCCAATCGCCAGCACGTAGGGGGTGGCGTCGATGTACTCGGCGTCGTCGACGCCCGCGGTGGGGCAGCCGAGCACGTTGCGGGTGACGTCGCCGCAGGTCTCCAGCGTCGAGATGCCGAAGTCGCCGAGCCGCTCCCATGCGCTGGGGATGTCCTCGATGTGGAGGTTGTGGAACTGGAAGTTCTGGCGGTCGGTGACATCGATGACTCCCCCACCCCAGCGTCGCGCGATCTCGGCGCACACGTCAAGCTGGTCCGCGCTCAGCTGCCCCGCTGGTGCGCGGATGCGCATCATGAACATCTTGTCCTCTTCGGGACGCTGGGTGTAGATGCCGTACCAGCGGAAGCGGCCGCCGAGGTCGGCGGGATCGATCGAATCCCAGCCGTTGACCGCGTAGTCGTTGACGATCCGGTCGTAGACGTCGAGCCCGTCCTGATTGCGCTTGTTCTGCTCCTGCGGCGTCAGCGGCTCGCGATAGCCGAGCTCCCACTGCCCCTGGGCACGCTTGTGCCGCGGGACCTCCAGCGGCGACGCCAGGTACTCCTCCTCGGACTCGGCCAGGGTGCTGGTCACCTCGACCTCACCGGGGGTGTCGTCAGCCATCAGCCCGGCCCCGCATCGATATCACCACCGGCTCACCGCGCTCGTCGACCTGCATCTCGTAGTGGATCCCGCACTCCTTGTCTCCGTTCTCCCACCACCAGCGACCGGCGCGGAGGTCCTCGCCGGGCTCGATCGCCCGCGTGCAGGGATCGCAGCCGATGCTGGTGTAGCCGCGGGAGTATAAGGCGTTGCGGGGCACGTCATACCTGGCGATGTACTCCTGCACCTGCTCGTGGGTCCATCCCGCGAGCGGGTTGACCTTGACGATGCCGCCCTTGGCTACATCGAGCTCGACTTCCGCGGTTGTGCTGCGAGCCTGGGTCTGGTCGTAGCGGAGCCCGGTGATCCAGGCGTCCAGGGTGGCCAGCTTTCGGTTCAATGGATTGACCTTGCGGACGCCGCAGCAGCTCAGCCGCAGCTCGGGCGACTCGTAGAAGAGGTTGACACCGTGGCGGGTGACCATCGCCGAGACCTCCTCGGCGTCGGGAAAGAGGACCTCGAGCCGGATCCCGTAACGGGCGCGCACCTCCTCCATCAGGTCGAGGGTGGCGGCGGGAAGCCGACCCGTGTCGATGGTGAAAACCTGCACCCCGGGCCACGTCCGCCAGGCCATGTCGAGGAGCACCATGCCCTCGTCCTGCAGCGATGTGCAGAGAGCGATCCGATCTCGATGGAAGGTGCTCAGCGCCCAGGCCAGCACCTCCTCGGGGGGAGCCCCCCTCAGCCCAGGGGCGGCCTCGGCGACGAGCTCGGCGAGCTCGGGCCTGCTTGGCTGTGGCGCGGACACGCGGGCTTCACCCACAGGGCCTCCATGACATAGAATCGGCAATTCCTACTAGATCGATAGGATTATGCACGATGCCTCAACACCCCGGCAACAAGCCACCTGAGCTGAGCATCCGGCGGGCCCGGCCAATCCGCGTGCCCTCAGCCGGAGACCCTCGCGTGTACCTTGTCGGGGCCGGGCCCGGCGATCCCGAGCTGCTCACCGTCCGCGCCGCCCGGCTCCTGGAGGCGGCCGATTTCGTCTTCCACGACGCCCTTGTGCCGCAGGCCATCCTGGACCGGGTGCGGGAGGGTGCGGAAATGGTGGCGGTGGGCCACCGGGCCGGCGGAGCCAAACCTTCGGTTGAGCCGGCGGCCAAGGAGATGGCGCGGCAGGCACTCGCCGGCAACGTCGTGGTCAGGCTCAAGGGCGGCGATCCCTTCCTGTTCGGTCGCGGAGGCGAGGAGGCCCAGGCCCTGCTCGACGCCGGGGTCGCCTTCGAGGTTGTCCCAGGAGTCAGCTCGGCGCTGGCGGGGCCGGCCGCCGCCGGCATCCCCGTGACCCACCGTCGCCTGGCCGCGTCGGTCACCATCGTCACCGGTCACGAATGCGAGGGCGAGCTGGAAAGAGTGCGATGGGACGCCCTGGCGACAGCCTCGGACACCCTTGTGGTATTGATGGGGGCGGGCCGGCTGACCCAGCTCAGCCGCCGGATCATCGCCGCCGGGCGGCCGCCCGCGACACCGGCCGCGGTGGTGATGGCGGCTTCCCGACCGGAGCAACGGCAGGCCCTGGCGACGCTGGCAGACATCGCGCAGGCCGCCCGCGCGGCCGGGATCGGTGCCCCCGCGATCCTGGTTGTCGGCGAGGTCGTGGCCCTGGCTCAAAGTCTCGGACGCCAGGGAATTGAGCAACTTGGAGCGGAGGTGGCCGCGCTCTAGCCTGCTGCCCGTATCCTGTTAGGGAATTTGACAGGCAGCATCGATCAATACGAAGTCGTGGGGACACTCGGCTCCGGTAGCAGCGGCAATGTAAAGGTCGCCTACGACCCGGAATTCGAGCGATACGTCGCGATCAAGGAGTTTTCCCCGATGCTGGTGGGAGACCCCTACTTCCTGCAGCGCCTGCGCACAGATGCCGAGCAGCTGAAGCGGCTCGACAGCCCAAACTGCGCCGCGGTCTACGAGCTCATCGAGTCGCCGACCCGGGCGTGGCTGGTCAGTGAATACGTCGAAGGCGCCTCCCTCCGTCGCATCCTGGACCGCGCCGGGTTCCTGTCGCCGGAGCAGGCGCTGGGCGTGATCAAGGGGGCGGTCAACGGACTCGGCTATGGACATTCGCTGGGACTGGTGCACCGCGATGTCAAGCCCGCCAACATCCTCCTCAACCGCGAAGGGCTGCCCAAGCTGACCGATTTCGGCCAGGCTCTTTTCACCCCGGGCCCAGGCGCCGCGGGCGGGATTCCCGCCGGAACGCCGGCGTACATGAGCCCGGAGCAGGTGACCGGCGGCACCATCGACTACCGCTCCGACATCTATTCCTGCGGCGCCGTGCTCTACGAGTGCCTGACCGGCAAGAAGCCCTATCACGCCGAGAGCGCCCTGGAGATCATGCGGATGCATGTCAGCGACCCCGTTCCCGACCCGCGCAGGCTCAACGCCGCGCTCCCGGAGGGCGTCGCCGAGATGGTGAAGCGGGCGATGGCCAAGGACCCCGCCGATCGCCAGCCGAGCGCCTTCCAGTTCCTGGCCGACCTGGAGCAGGCCGCCGTCGCCGGCTACGGCGAGGGCTGGCAGGGCCGCGCCTCGGTCAGACCGCTGGTGTCGGCGATCGTCGCCGAGAGCGGGTCGCCGTTGTTCGACCGCCTTCCTCCACCTCCTACCGGCGGGGGACCGATCCTGGCCACCGGCGGGGAATGGTGGCGCGACTGGCGGGTCTATGCGGGCGGCGCGGCGGCACTGGTGCTGATCGTCGGAATCGGCTTCGCCATCGGCGGTGGCGGGCACAAGAGCAACCCCAGCGGGGTGGCGATCGCGAGCGAATCACCGAGCCCGTCGCCGCAGCAGTCGGCCAGCCCTGATGTCACTCCGAGCCCGACGCCGACCCCCTCGCCGTCACCGAGTCCAAGTCCATCCGCCAAACCATCGCCTTCGCCGACGCCCTCGCCGCCGCCGCCGGATGTAACTGTGGATCGGACCTCGATGGCGGTTTGGTACGAAAAGTGTGCCCTGACATGCTCCGCGGCTTTGCCGGGCAGCGCCTACTCTGACCCGTCGACGCCGCTGAGCGTCACGTGCAGCACAACCCATCTGAAATTCTTCGAGCAATACAGCTGGGCCGATCCGGGCCCCGGCGGCAAGCCGGTGCCACTGACCATTCATTGGCAAGGCGGCTACCCCAGCACCCCGCCAGCAATGGCTACGGCGGATTCGGATCCCCCCTATGTGAGCGACACCGCTCAACCAGGCGCCCAGGCGACGCATCCGGCTAGCGCCTCGATCGGATATGACGACACCGGCATGTCAAACAAGACTGGAACAGCGCCCGGATTCATCTACTTCAACATCACCTGGACCAACCCAAGTACGATTCCGGGCTCGCAGGGACCCTCGCCGAGCTTCTATTACAAGTGCACGTAGCCGATGCCTGACCCGGCCGGGTACGAGTTTGTCCGGTCGCTTGGAGTTGGCTCGATGGGCCCGGTGTACCTGGCCCGGCAGATTGCTCACAACCGCGACGTAGCGATCAAGCGGATCCTGGGGGCCTGGAACGGGGAACCTCAGGAGCTGGAGCGATTCCAGCGCGAGGCACGCGTCCTGGCGCGGCTGAACCATCCCAACATCGTTGGGATCGACGAGGTGATCGTCGAGGCCAACGACCTGTTCCTGGTCACCGACTATGTGCGAGGCTCCTCCTTGCGCCAGCTGATGAGCCGGGGCGGCGTCACGCGCGCGCAGGCGCTGCGGACGCTGGCCGATATGGCCCGCGCCCTCACCTACGCCGCTGGTCGTTCGATCCTCCACGGTGACCTCAAGCCGGGCAACGTGTTCGTCACGCAATCCGGTGTGGGCAAGATCGGGGATTTCGGCCTGGTGAAGATGCTCTCGGGCAGCGACAGCCTGGTCAGCTCCAACGGCGCGATCCTGGGGACGCCGGCGTACATCTCGCCGGAGCACGCCGCCGGCAGAACAGACATCGGTCCAAGGGCGGACATCTATTCGATGGCCGTAATGGCCTACGAGCTGCTGGTCGGCCAGCTGCCGTACCCCTCGGTCCAGGGCAATGTCGGGGCCACCCTCGACGCGCACATCTCGGCGCCCGTGCCGCGCCCATCCACGATCGCGCCCGGCTTTCCTTCGTCGGTCGAACAGGTGCTGATGAGCGCTCTCGCGAAGGAGCCCTCACAGCGCCCCGCCACCGCGGACGACTTCTGGATGCAGCTCTCCTCGGCCGCCGACGCAGCCTGGCCCGGCTGGGCGACCGAGGACGACGTACCTTCCCCACCCGAGGCGGCGCCGGGCTCTCAGCCAACCGCCGCCGCCGACCTTCCCGAGTCTTTTCCGATCGCTGCGGCTCCCCCAACACCCTCCCCTCCCGCGGCGGCCGCGGTCGAGCTTCCACTGACCTTCGAACCGGCGCCTCCCGACGAGTCCGCTGTGGGCAACCCGGCACCGGTGGTGGAGGCGCCACCGACAGTCGACGCCACGACTGAGGTCGAGGCGCCGTCGGCGGTGGTTGCGGCAGCGGCGGCGGACTCGGCACCGGTTGATGCGCCAGAGGTTGACGTGGCGCCGGCGATTGATGCGACTCCGATGGTCGACGCCGAACCGGTGGCTGACGCCGGATCGGCCGCGAACTCGTTGCCCGTGCCGGAGCCGCCCGCGCAACCCCCTCGGCTGCCGCCACTCCTCGCTCCCGTCGACAACTCAGGACTAACTGAAACCGACGACCTCCCGACGCGGAGAGAACGCCAGGTTTGGCCGCTCGCCGTAGCGCTTTTTGTCGGTGTGGTCGCGGCCGCCGCCCTTATCGCCTACTTCCCGTTGCACCTCTTCCGTAACGGAGCGGCGCTACGTGTCAACAGCATCAGCGCCGCGGTCACACCGGCATCCGGGCACTGCCCCAGCGCCCGGTACGTGTTCACCGCCAGCGTGATGACAAACGGCCAGGGCGGGCCGCTTACCTACGAGTGGGCCAAACCGGACCAGCGCGTCACCGACGTCAAGAGCGCCAGCATCCCCGACGGCGAGACCAACGCCACCGCCACGCTGGAGTTCACGTTCCAGGGTCAGGGCAGCACGTCGGGTGACGCGATCCTGCACATCCTGACGCCAAACGACGTCAAATCGGCGCCGGTCCATATCGTCTACGAGTGTCCCTGATCGGGAGGTCAGGCCCAGACGGCCTGGACTGGTTCTAGGCGGTAACCGCGTCGTCGGCTGCGAGCTCGCCGAAATGGACCTCGGCGCACATACCGCCCGCGGCTTTGGCCCGATACAAGGCCCGGTCGGCAGCCTCCAACAGCTGACATGCAGGCGTGCACGTGGTCGAGGCGATCCCAGCGCTGACGGATAGGGCCCACGGAACCCCGGGGACCAGCTCGCCGGCAGCCCTGGCGGCCCGGATTCGCTTGCACATCCGCTTGGCTTCCAGCGCGTCGGAGTGCGACAGGCCCACCACAAACTCGTCGCCACCCAGCCTGGCCACGATGTCTTCAGACCGGGTTTCGGCGACCAGCAGCTGAGAGAAGGCCTGGATCAGGGCATCGCCGGCGCTGTGACCGTAGGTGTCGTTGACGTCTTTGAAGCCGTCAAGGTCGAACAGCACCAGGGTCACCGGGTACTGATGGCGAGTTGCTGACGCCACCTCGGCGTCCCATTGCTGCTGGAAGCCACGGCGATTGTGAACGCCGGTGAGCGGATCGGTTACAGCCAGGTCGGCCAGTTCGCGGTTGAGGAGGCGAAGCTGCTCGCTCTTCTGTTCGAACGTCCGAGCGGCTTCCTCTTTCTGCTCGGCCGCCGCGGCAAGCTCGCCGAGGACCGAGATCATGTGGTCGCGCTCGCCCTGAGCGGCGGCCGCGGTGCGGGCGGCGTGCTCGAGGTCGCGCTCCCGGGCCACCCGCTCTCCGATCAGCGACGCCACGTGCTTGATCATCTTGATGGTCTTCTCGTCCAGCTCCAGCGCCTCGGTGCTGGCTCCGCAGAGGGTGCCGAAAATGGTGCTGCCCGGCTCCGGCGTGATCACCGGGACGGTGACAAACGTCTGGACCCCGAAGGCTTCGGCAATCGCGTTGCCGGGATAGTCGGCGGGGACGTTGGCGGTGTGGTCCGGGCCACCCATCATGGCGCGGCGGCAGATCGTCTCCGACCATGGGATGAAGGCGCCCTCGGGCGTCTGCAGTCGCGGGCCGTTGACCGAGAGGAGGACCTCCTGCTGACCGGCCTGCCAGTCGATCTCGGTCAAGAACATAGTGTCCAGGCCGGTGACGTCGTGGAGCATCTGAATGAAGGGCCGGGCGACTTCTTCTATTGACTTCGCCTCGGGCTCAGCGGTTTCGGAAGTCATCTCGAACCAAACTATGACTTGGGTATGGCGGCGCGGATGACAGGAAGTTGTAAAGACCTGTCAAGCGGCGGGCCGCGCCTTGTCGCGGAACGGTGACGCGCGAGACGGGCGCCTAGAGCCGGTCGCTGAGGACCTCGGCCTCGTGCGCGAGGTCCTTCCGTCTCGCCCTGCGGCGCAGGCTCGCCAGGCGCTTTGCGCCGAGCATCCCAAAGATCTGCGCCACTCCCTCGGCTGACTCGGCGACGGCGCAGACACGGACCAGCTCGTCGTCCTCGGTGATCTCCAGGATCGCCGCCAGCTCGTTGTCAGGCATGGCGCCGACGAAGCGGCCCAGCGTGACGTAGTCAGCCCGGTCGAGCAGCTCGCCGGTGACCGCCAGCACCGTTTCCAAGTCCATCCTGGGCACGATCTCCCGCGCTGCTCGGGGATCGAGTTGCACGCAGACATCGGCAAGGAAGGTCGGTTCAAGGTGCCTGCCGACATCAGCCGCACGCTGCGGCTCCATCACGCCGGCGACGCGGGCCGCGAGCAGCGGTCCGAAGGCGCGCTCGGAGATGGCCGCGACCACCCCGGTGGGCAGCAGCTTGCCCGCCGCGGCCAGGCGTTTCAGCACCTCGCCGTCGTCGTCGAAAAGGGCGGCGTTGGTGAGGTCCCGCAGCGCCCTGATATCGCCGACCGGAACACCCTGCAGGTACCGCAGGCTGTCCGGTTCGCGCCCCAGCAAACGCCCCAACTTGACGATCTCAGCCTGGCGAGCGGGGTCGTTCGTGGCGGCGCTCACCGGGTCACGATCCGTCTTACGGTCGACCGGAAAAGCCGGGGTACCTGGTCGAAGGCGTTGTCCAGGGCGGCGCTGAGCGCCTCCGAGTGCTGGCGCCTGGCGCTGTCGACGGCGTCCGCCAGGTCCTCGAGGTCCTGGCGGTTGAGCTCTGAGAGCGTGGCCGGCGGTTGCCCGCGGAGCACGCCGCGCAATCGGCTCAGGGCTGCCTGCGACTCGCGGTGCGACGCCATCGGCATAGCCTACGGTGGTCCGGGCGATCCCGAACGGTCAGGCCAGTTGTATTTCCCCACCTTCCGCCGCGGACTCTATCTCCATCGCTGCATCGCCCCGCAACTCCAGCGCGTGGGCCAGGATCTGGTCGACCTTGTCGTCGCTGTGGGACGGGTCGTGATGGAACAGCAGCAGCTTCTTAGCTCCCGCCTTCAATCCCAGGTTGACGGTGTAGTCCACCGCCGAGTGCCCGAAATGCGAGCGCCCCTGAAACTCCTCAACCGTGTACTGGGCGTCGTGGATCAAAAGGTCCACGCCCTCGGCGAGATCCATGATCGCGGGGTGGTACTCGCCCAGGCCCTCGGGACCGGGACCGGCGTCGATGGGGCCGTGGTCCGAGATGTACGCGAAGGTCGAAAGCCCGTCACCGATGCGATAGCCGAACATCCGGCCACCCTTGTGGGGAACCTCGATGGCCCGGACGCTTAGACCCTCGACGCTGTGTTCTCCCGGGTCCAGCCCGACAAAGCTCCAATCGCCGCGCAGCTGGCGTGGGGTGATCGGGAAATGGGGGGGCGACATCATCCGCTCCAGGACCGCCTCGGTGTCACCCTGGGCCGGAACCGCGACCGTGACCCGGGAGCCCGGGTTGTCGCCGCCGCTGAAGAACGGCAGCCCCTGGGTGTGGTCCCAGTGCAGATGGCCAAAGAGGATGGTGCCCTGGAACGGCTCGCCGCCGAGCAGCCTGGTGACACCGGTAATGCCGGTGCCCGCGTCCAGGATCAATGTCGGAGCCCCTCCGTCGGGGCTGACGGCGAGGCACGACGTGTGCCCTCCGTAGCGGTCGAACTCCCGGCCCGAAGCCGGCGATGACCCTCGCACCCCGCAAAGCGTCAGACGCACCGGCGCAGCTTATCCGAAGTGAGGGCGCGTGGCTACGGCGGCGCCACGCTATGGCTCGGCGACGACCGGCAGCCCGCCGGCGCCGGGGCGCCGTGTGGTGAGCACCGATCCCGCCAGAATCAGCAGGAAGCCAAGGCCGGCGCCGACGGTGAAGGGCTCCCGCAGCAGGACCACGCCGAGCAGGAATGCGACAGCCGGGTTGATGTAGGTGATCACCGTCGCGCGCACCGGACCGATCTCAGCGATCAGCGCGAAGAACCCCAGGAAGGCGATCGCCGTGCATACCACCCCCAGGGCCGTAACCGACGCCAGCACCGCCAATCCCGGCGCCGTCGGAGGCGCCAGCAGGATCCCCGCCGGCGCGTAGAGGACCGCGGTCAAGACCAGAGATGCGGTGACAACGCCCATCGCGGGCACGCTGGAAAGGCGCCGGGAGATGATCTGCGGGCCGATCGCGTACCCGATGGTCACCAGCACGATCTCTCCCACCGCGGAAACGTCGCGCACCGATACGTCCAGGCCGACGAGCAGGCCAACGCCGAACAGCCCGATCAGGAGTCCGACCAGAGCCCTCCCATCGAGACGGTCGCCCGAGCCCAGCATCCAGGTCAGCACCACGCCGACCAGCGGGACCATCGCGACCATCAGGCCGCTTAGCGAGCTGCTCAATCGCGTTTCGGCGTGGGAGAGGAGCAGCCATGGCACGGCGACCTCCACCACGGTGTACACGGCGACCGCCCTCCAGTGGCGGCGAAGCGGGGCCAGGTCCCCCCTCCGGAGCGCGATCGGGAGCAGGATCGCCGCCCCCACCGCGGTCCGCAGCAGCACCAGGGTCGGCGGCGAAAGCTCCGAAACCGCCACCTTTATCAGCAGATAGGGAATGCCCCACACCACGCCCATCAGCACGAAGAGCGCCAGCCCGCGGCGGCTCAATCAGATACGCATCGTCAGGGCGCGAGTTGGTTGGCGACGATCCCGGCGTCCTCGCCGACGCCCAGCAGGGTCGACGACTTTCGCTTGCGCAGGAAGTGGACGCCGACAAAGAAGAGTCCAGGCGCGACAGTACTCTGGCCCTCGTGGTGGAGCGGGAACCCCATCTCGTCGAAGGTGGGGATGTTGACCCAGCGCGAGTAGTCCGGCCTGAAGCCGCTGGTGAAAACCACGGTGCCAAGGCGCGAGAGCTCGATGCTCTCGGGGGCGGTGGCGTCAAACGCCGGAGGGTCGGCGATCTCGGGCGGGGAAATACCGGCGCTCTTGCAGAAGGCGTGGATCAACCCCTTGATGTCGGCGTAGCGGCTGTCGCCGAAGGCGACCGACTCCGCCAGGTCGGCGGCGAAGTAGACCCTGGATTCATCGGCGTGATCGAAGCGACCGAGAAGCTGGACTCCAATCGCCTGCAGCGTCCGGAAGTGCAGGTCGTGGCCGCCGTCCCGCCCGCTGGCCTGCGGGTTACCTGTCAGCTTCGCCAGCGGCGACGGCAGCGCCGAGACGGGCTGCTCGAAGAACGGCGTCTCGGTCACCCAGGCGATGGTGTCACGCTCTCCGATCCGCCGCGGAATCCAGGGGGCTTTGCCACAGGCCAGGAAGGTCTCCCGCCCCGACTGCTGTACCTCTTCGGCGATCTGGCAGCCGGTCTGGCCGCTACCGACAACCAGCACCCCACCCTCGGGCAGAGCCCCGGGGTTGGTGTAGCCCTCGGCGTCGATGACGTGCATGCCCGCGGGCAGAGTCCCGGCCGCGGGTGGTCGGTGGGGCCGCTGGTAGGCGCCGGTGGACAGCACAACCATGCGCGCCTGGATCTCGCCCTCTTCCGTGCGAAGCACGAATCCGCCGTCGGGCGCTGCCTCTAGCGAGGTGACGTTGATCCCCTCCCGGATCCTGCCCGCCTTGCCGGCGTAAGCCTCCAGGTACTGGACGATGCCGTCGCGGGGCAGGAAGGCGTCGGGGTCGTCGCCCGCGAACTCGTGCCCGGGGAGCTTGAGCGTCCAGTTGGGCAGCACCAGGCAGAAGCTGTCCCAGCGGTCTCGCCAGGACTGGCCGACTCTGCCGCGTTCGAGGACGACGTGATCCACACCAAGCTGGGTGAGCTCGTAGCTGGTGGCAAGCCCTGCCTGTCCGGCGCCGATCACGACCACGTCCTCGCGCGCCAACGTCATTAGGCGGGATTGTAGGCCAGCCCCCAGCCGATGAGGCCTCAGATTGTCACCAGAAGATAGAAAATGGGTCCGCAGAGCATGAGTGAGACCACGATCCAGCCGACGGCGCTCCCAACTGGCACGGCAACCTTCGTTTTCACCGACATCGAGGGATCGACCAAGCTGGTCCAGCAGATCGGCACCGAGCGCTGGCGGCAGATCCTCGAGGACCATCACCGGCTGCTGCGCGAGCAGTGGCAGGCGTTCGACGGCCGCGAGGTCAACACCGAAGGCGACGCCTTCTTCGTCGCCTTTCCCAGCGCCGCCAACGCCGTCGCCGCCTGCGCCGCGGCCCAGCAGGTGCTGGCGGCCTACGCCTGGCCCGAGGGCATCAGCATCAAGGTCCGGATGGGGCTGCACACCGGGGAGGCGCAGGTCACCGAAGCGGCCGACTACCTCGGCATCGACGTCCACCGCGCCGCCCGCATCGCATCTGCGGGGCACGGCGGCCAGGTCCTGGTCTCGGAGAGCACGCGGGCCCTGGTGGCCGGCGCCCTTCCCGATCATGTCACCCTCCTCGACCTCGGCGAGCACCGCCTCAAGGACCTGATCCGAGCCGAGCACATCTACCAGCTGGTGCTGCCCGGGCTGCCGTCCGAGTTCCCGCCGCTGAAGTCGCTCGACGCCACGCCCAACAACCTGCCCACCCAGATGACCACCTTCGTGGGTCGCGACGAAGAGGTCGCCAGGGCGCACGAGCTGCTCCACACCGTTCGCCTGCTGACTCTCACCGGCCCCGGCGGCACCGGCAAGACCCGACTAAGCGTCCAGGTCGCCGCCGACATCGCCGGCGAGTTCCAGGGCGTCTACTTCGTCCCCCTGGCGCCCATCGACGACCCCGAGCTGGTGCCAACCACGATCGCCCGAGCGCTGGGCCTGCAGGAGAGTGGTCAGAAGACGCCGGTCGAGATGATCGTCGAAAACTTGGCATCCCGGAAGGTGCTGCTGGTGCTCGACAACTTCGAGCAGGTGATCGAGGCGGCCCCGGCGGTCGGCGAGATCCTTCGCGCGGCGCCCGAGGTCAAGGTCATCGCCAGCAGTCGCGCTCCCCTTCGCGTCTACGGCGAGCAGGAGTTCCCGGTGCCGCCGCTGGGCGTTCCCGACACCCACAAGCTGCCGCCACTCGAGTCGCTCTCGCAGTACGCCGCGGTCAAGCTCTTCATCGATCGGGCGACTTCGATCAAGCCCGACTTCCAGATCGACAACGAGAACGCCCCGGCGATCGCGGAGATCACCGAGCTGGTGGACGGACTGCCCCTGGCCGTGGAGCTCGCCGCGGCCCGCATCAGGCTGCTGCCACCGCGGCAGATGCTGGCCCGGCTGCAGACCAGCCTGGGGGAGCTCGGCGGCGGATCGCGCGACCTGCCGGCCCGTCAGCAGACGCTGCGCGGCGCCATCTCCTGGAGCTACGACATGCTCGACGAGAGCACCCGGTCCCTGGCGCGCTGCTTCTCGGTCTTTGCCCGAGGTGCGACCCTTCCCGACGCGGAAGAGGTCTGCGGACCAGGTGACGGCGGCGTCTCGGACGTCCTCGGGGGGCTGGAACACCTGGTCGAGCAGAGCCTGATGCGAATCCTCGAGGAGGGGGACGAACCACGATTCCTGATGCTGCACGTGATCCGGGAGTTCGCCCACGATCGCCTGGCGGAGTCCCCGGAGGAGGAGACCGGCGCTCGCCGGCGCCACGCCGAGGTGTTCCTGCGCCTAGCCGAAGAGGCGGCGCCGCAGCTGATCACCGATGAGCAAAACCGCTGGCTCGACCGGCTCGAAGCCGACCAGGACAACCTCCGCGCCGCACTCGCGTGCTTTGTCGGCGAGACCGATGTCGCCAAGGCGGTCCGCATGGTGAAGGCCCTGTGGCGTTTTTGGCAGATGCGGGGGCACATCCGCGAGGGACGGGAGCGAATCGACGAGGTGCTGGCGCTCGATTTCCCGGAGAGCGAGCAGGAAACCCTCCTCAGCGCCCTGGACGCCGCCGGCGGCTTGACGTGGTGGGCGGGCGACCGCGACGCCTGCCGGCACTACTACGAGCGTGCTGTCGAAGTGGCCCGCAGCCTGAACGACAAACCGCTGCTGGCGCAGGCTCTGTACAACCTAACCTTCCCGCTTGGCGAGGTCGAACCCGAGGCCGGCCTGAAGATGGGCCTGGAGGCGGCGGCGCTCTTCGAGGAGATCGGGGACGAGGTCGGCGCCGCGCGGGCCGCGTTCTCGACCTCGGGATCATACGGAGTGCTCGGCCAGTTCGAGAAGGCCCTGGAGGCGGCCGAGGATACGATGCCAATCTTCCGGGAGCGAGGCCTACGCTTCGACCTGGCCTGGCAGCTGCACCAGGTCGGATGGGCCTACGTCAAGCTCGGACGGCTGACCGAGGCCGCGCCGACCCTGATCGAATCGATCGAGTACCTGGCCGAGGCGCACGACCAGGTCGGCATGTCGATCGTGCTGGGCGACTTTAGCGACCTGGCCTTTGCGATGGCCGAGGACCTTGACGGGATGAGACTTCGAGGCGCTTCCAACGCGATCCAGGAGCGAACCGGCGGAGGGCTGGAGGGCATCATCGGCCTGACATACAACCAGCGTTACCGACAGGAAGGGCCGCAGACACCAGATGAGCAGAAAGCGCTCGACGATGGGCTGGCGATGAGCGCCGACGATGCCCTCGAGCTGGCTCGGGATCTCGCCGCCAGGCTGGGCTCGAAGACCGCCTGACCTACGTTCGGCTGGACCGGCCTAGAGGCAGATCGTGTCCCCGTCGAAATTGCCGCTCGGATACTGAACCAGGTGGACCGGCCCGCCGCTGAAGGAGTGCGCTGGCGAGCACCAGGACGCCGCCAGGGTGGCGCTGGCGGCTCCCGCCAGCCAGTTGGCCGGCGACCCAGCGCTGGTTGAGGGTGCCTGGTAGCCCCCCGTGATGACGCCCCACTGGTATCCGGTCGAGTAGAAGCCGACCGCGGGGACCCTGGCGGCCAGCAGCGCATCGACGCTGCCCTGAAGGTCGCTGGAGTTGGCGGCTGTGCTGCCGTTCCAGCTGTTGCCGGTCTCGACGTCCAGCCACCAGGCGTGGGTCCCGGCGACGGCCCCGATGATCCCCGTGGCGCGGCCGAGGGCGTCCCGCGCAGCGTTCCAGCCGTAGTTGTAGGCGCAGTCAACGTTGGATGGATCCGCTAGGTTGGCGGCGCTGCATGTCCGCGGACCGGAGCCGGCGCGAGTCGACCATGAGCTGCTGGCGGTCTCCGGGTTGGCGGTGTTCATGTACAGCTGGGCCGGCTGGGGCTTGGATGCGGCCCAGCCGTACTCGGAGGAGAGGCAGGAATTGGACGACCAGGGGATCCCGGCGGTGACACCGACGACACCTTGCTGGCCGCCGGAAGGCAGGCGCGATCCGCACTGGGGATAAGACACGTCGTAGGCGGCGGCGCTGGCGGTCTTCGATGGCCGGCCGCTGCCGGCGGCGGCCGGCGTTGCCTGTGACAGGCTGCCGGCGACTGCCGCCAATACGGATAGGGTTGCGAGGGCGGGTCCCAGGGAAGGCACGGCCGTCGAGACTAGCAGGTCTACCCCGCGGCGTCAGTAGCGGGTTTGTATGCCTAGGGTTTACGCTGCGGTTCCAAGCCAATCGGAGGGACTCAGATGCCGCTCTACATGGATCACCACCACAAGGTGGACGGGCTTACCGCCGATGCGGTCGCCGGTGCTCACAAGGCCGATCTCGAGACCCAGGAGAAATACGGAGTCAACTACCTGAAGTACTGGTTCGACGAGGGCACCGGTGCCGTCTTCTGCCTGGTCGAAGCCCCCAACAAGGAGGCTGCGATGGCGGTGCACAAGGAGGCCCACGGCCTGGTCGCCGACGACATCACCGAGGTCAAGGAGGGCTCCTGAGCCAGGCCTGATCTAATCGGGTGCCGGCCCGTCGCCCGCACCCGAGCGTCTCCACCTCACGGCAACGGCTGGCTCGGCGTTATCTAGTTGCCACCGCCCCCACCCGCCGAGAGGAATGCCATTGAGCAGGACCGCAGCCGCGATCGCACAGGACAACCCCGTTTATGCAGCGCTCGCGTTACCGCCGCGAGAACGACGCCTGGCGCTGGCGGCAGCGCTGGTCACTGTCGTTTTCTGGGCCTCGGCGTTCGTCGGTATTCGCGCCGCCGGGAGGGAGCTCTCGGCCGGACCTCTGTCGCTGGCACGCTTGCTGATCGGCAGCCTCGCCCTGGGCATCCTGGTGGCGGCGCGCCGGGACCGGTTCCCGACCCGCCGCGATATCCCAGGGCTGGTTGCGTGTGGGCTGCTCTGGTTCGGCGCCTACAACCTGCTCCTCAACCAGGCCGAGCGCCAGGTCGACGCCGGCACCGCGGCGATGCTGGTCAACACGGGCCCGGTCTTTATCGCGATCATGGGCGGCCTGCTCCTGGGCGAGGGCTTCCCCCGACGCCTGCTGCTGGGCTGCGCCATCGCTCTTGCGGGCAGCGCCACGATCGGGCTGGCGACCTCGACCCGCGGCTTGCAGGCGAGCTTCGGTGCTCTCCTCTGCGTCGCCGCAGCCCTGGCCTACGCCGGCGGGGTGACCGCGGAAAAGCCGCTGCTTTCGCGCAACTCAGCGCTGACCATAACCTGGCTGGCGTGCACCATCGGTGCGATCGCCTGTCTCCCCTTCAGCCCCCAGCTGGTCCGCGAGGCGGGTCACGCGGGACTTCCCACGATTGCCTGGACCGTCTACCTGGGCGCGGTGCCAACCGCGATGGGCTTCAGCTTCTGGGCCTACGCGCTGGCCCGCACCACCTCAGGTCGGCTCGGCGCCACCACATACCTGGTGCCGCCAATGGCCGTCCTGATGGGCTGGCTGCTGCTGGGGGATGTGCCGCCGGCGCTGGCCCTCGGCGGCGGCGCACTGTGCCTCGTCGGCGTCGCCATCACGAGAGGGGTCCGGCTACATCGATCTCTGGTAGGTGCGAAATGACAGCGTCGCCAGCATCATGCAGCCCAGCAGGACCGCCAGCAGCAGCACCGCATGGGCGCCGGCGCTGGTCCAGTCGGGGTTTGCCTGGGTCGTAGCCCGCGCCGCCTCGGCGGCCCAGTTGACTGGGTTGTAACGGCTCACGTTCCTGATCCACGCCGGGAGAAAGGCCGGCTGCATGAAGACGCTCGAGAGGAACGTGAGAGGCAACGTCAGCATCGTCACCATGCCGATCAGCGACTCGCGCTGGCGGGCGACCAGGGCGAACCCGTTGGAGAGGGCCGAGAACGCCCCGCCCAGCAGCATCGCGACCCCGACCATGGCCGCCAGCCCGGCGACGCCGCCACCGAACCGCGCCCCCATCAGCACCGCGATCCCGACCAGCACCGCCGATTGGACCACCGTGATGCAGGCGCCCTGCACCAGCAGCCCGATGTTGAGAGAGCCGCGCCAGACCGGCGAGACCAGGAGGCGGTCCATCACGCCGCGGTCGATGTCCTCGATGAACGTCATGCCCGACCACCCGGCTGACATCAGAGCTGTCATCACCACCAGTCCCGGCACCAGGTAGGTCAGGTAGGAGCCGCTCCCGAAACCCGGTATCTGGGCGACCCGGCTGAAGAGCTGCGAGAACAGGAGCAGCCAGATCAGCGGCTGCGCCAGGGTCATCATGATGTACGCCGGCTGGCGCCAGAGGGCGCGCAGGTGACGCAACGTGAATTGAGCGGTGTGGCGAGAACTGGTCATGTCGGGCGGTCCTCCTTCAAATCGCCGCCGCGATCAGCTGCGGCGGCTCGGTGCTGGCAAATTCGTTTCCGGTGTGGCGCAGGTACACGTCCGCCAGCGAAGGACGTGAGATGGTGACGGAGGCGACCGCCAATCCGGCGCCGTCCAGCGCCGCCAGGGTGGCCGGCGCGATCGCCGCGCCGTCGCTGACGCGAGCCCGGACCCAGCGGCCGGAGACGTTGATGTCGCCAAGCCCCTCGACGCGCCGCAGCGCGCCTTTTAGCTCATCGGCCGAGACGTCACTGCGGAACTCCAACCGCAAGGCATCGCCGCGCAGCTGCCGCTTGAGGAAGTCCGGGCTGCCGGTCGCGACGATCCGACCGCGGTCCAGGATGGCGACCTCGTCGGAGAACTCGTCAGCCTCCTCCATATAGTGCGTCGTGAGCAGGATCGAGACGGTTCGCTCCGCTGTCAGGCGTCGCACCTGGCTCCAGACCTCCGCCCGCGCCTCGGGATCGAGGCCGGTGGTGGGCTCGTCGAGGAAGAGCACTTCCGGCCGGTGGACCATCGCCATCGCGATGTCGAGACGCCGGGACATCCCGCCGGACCAGGTGCGCACCACTCGGTCGGCGGCATGCCCGATGCCGAGCTGCTCCAGCAGCGCGTCGACCCTGCGGTGCAGTTCGGCACCATGGAGACCCTGGATCACGCCCTGGAGCACCAGGTTCTCGCGGCCGGTGGCCTGCGGATCGCTGCCGTGCTTCTGCCCCACCACACCGATGATTCGCCGGACCGCGTCGGGGTGAGCGACAGCGTCGAGACCGCCCACGCTGACCGTGCCCGAGTCCGGCCGGGCCAGGGTCGTCAAAATGCGGATCGCGGTCGACTTGCCGGCGCCGTTGGGCCCCAGCAGGGCGAAGACCGAGCCCGCTGTGACCTCCAGGCTGACGCCGTCGAGCGCGATCACCTTGTCGCCGTAGCGCTTGACCAGATCACTGACGTCGATTGCCGCCGACCTATCGGAGGTTGAGGTCATGCGAGGAAGACCAGGAGCGAGGCGATCAACGCCAGGAACAGCCCGCCGGTGGCGACCGAACCGACGACCCGCGGGCCGATGACGTTTGAGCCGCCGGCGGCCGCGCCCACGGTTCCAACACCGCCGATGTATGCGAGCCAGATGACTGCGAGAAGCATCACTGAATGCGACATGGTTTTAGATTCCTCCGTCTTCGGTGCCTAACACCGTTAGCTGTTTCAAGGTCGCAAATGTAGCCCTAACGGTGTTAGTCTGTCAAGTGTCGTAAGGGAATCTTCACGTCGGCCTCAAAAAAGAAGGAGCTAGTCGGTGACCGGGACCATCAGCCGGGCCAGCCTCACGGAGGCGGCTCTTGACCTGATCCAGGACGAAGGCCTGGACGCGCTGTCGATGCGCACCCTCGCGGACCGTATTGGCGTGAAGGCGGCGTCCCTCTACTGGCATGTCCGGGATCGCGAAGAGCTACTCGAGCTGGCCGGGGACGCCCTGCTGGCGCGGGTCGCGGTTCGGCAGAACGGTCGGTCCTGGCGCGAATCTGCGCTGGCCCTGTGCGCCGCCGTCACCGCGCAGCTCGACAGGCAGCGCGACGCCAGGCGCGTCTTGATGGCGGCGCCCGGCTCGGTGCGCCGGAGCGCCGTTTTCGGCCGCCTGGTCGAGCTGCTGGTCGCGGCCGGGGTCGACGACGGGGTGGCTCGCGAGGTGGCGTCGATGATGCTCGGCTTCATCGTCTCCCAGCCCGCCGCCGACCTCTCGGAACCGCCGCCGCGGCACGGCAAGCTGGTGACCCTGGCAGTCGACTCCGGCTCGCGCGGCGTGCTGGTCCGGGCCGGCGCCGCGATGGAAACGCTGTTCCAGGTGCCCCACGACCCGGCCGTCGCGGCCCCGGCGGTGGTGCGCGGCGAGCGTGTTGTGGTGCGCCGCCTCCGTGGCGGCAAGCGCGGCGAGGTAGAGCTGAACCCGGCTCACCCATGGCGGATCCAGGTCCAGGGACCCACCTGGAACACCCTCCTGGAGCTGGGCGGCATCGACCTCCGCGAGATCCATGTCGACAGCAGCGCCACCAACCTCGAGGTCCTGCTCCCCCGGCCGCGCGGCGTCGTGCCGATTCATGTCTCCAGCGGCGTGGTCGGTGTCCGCCTGAGGCGCCCGCCGGGGACCGACGTGGTGGCCACCCTGCGCACCGGCGCCGTCAAGACCAGCCTCGACGCCTTCACCCAGCGCGTGGCGGTCACCGACACGCACTGGGAGACCCCCGACGCCGGTCGGAGCCCTGATCGCTACGAGCTCGAGATCAGCGGGGGCGCGGTGCGGGTCAGCCTGGACGACTCCGCCCCCGACCCGCCGGCGCCCGCTTCGGCGCAACCTGCTGACGAGGTCGGTAGGGAGGCCGTCAGCGCCGCGCTGGAGGTCCTCCTGGACGGAGTCGCCTCACGCTCTGCTACGGTGCTCGAATGACCGATGCCTTCGTCCTCGGCGGTGTGCGAACACCGGTCGGCCGCTATGGCGGATCGCTCTCGCACATCCGCACCGACGACCTGCTCGGTAGGACCATGGCGGCGGCCTGCGAGCGCGTCGCGGTCCCGCTGGACCGGATCGAGGACATCGCCGCGGGTTGCGTCAACCCGGCACACGAGGGAATGGGCGACATCGCCCGCTGGGGAGCGCTGGCCGCTGGCTTCCCCGACTCGGTGCCGGCGATGACCGTCAACCGGTTCTGCGCATCGTCGCTGAGCTGCGCCATCACCATCGCTCATGGCATCCGCAGCGATGAGATCGGCGTCGGCCTGGCCGCCGGGGTGGAGTCGATGTCGCGGTCGGGCTGGGCCCTGATGAAGGGCGACGCTCCCTTCAGCCCGCGAGGACCGGTGTTCATGCTCGACACCATGTGGGCCGGCGCCGGCGGGCCACCCAACCCGACGCTGCTGGCGCAGGACGCGTACATCGAGATGATCAGGACGGCGCAGAACGTGGCCGACAAGTACGGCCTGACCCGCGAGGAGATCGACGCCTTCGCCCTGCGCTCGCACCTCTACGCCGCGGCGGCGCGCGACTCCGGCAGGCTCGCGGCGGAGATCCACCCGGTCGAGATCCCCGCCGGTCGCAAGGAGCCCGCCCGCACCTTCGAGCACGACGAGGCGATCCGCGGCGACACCACCGCGGAGCAGCTGGCGGCCCTGCCGCCGCAGCCGAACACCACGCAGATGACGGCGGGCAACTCCGCGCCACTGAACGACGGCGCCAGCGCGGTGGTGCTGGCGAGCGGAGCCGAGGCCGAGGCGCTCGGCATCGAGCCGCTGGCCCGGGTGGTGGCGTCAGCCACCCACGCACTCGACCCGCGGTTCATGGGCATCGCTCCCGCATTCGCCATCCCCAAGGCGATCCGGCGGGCCGGCCTCTCCCCTGCCGACATCGACGTCTGGGAGGTCCACGAGGCGTTTTCGGCCCAGGCGCTCGGCGTGCTGCGCGAGCTGCCCAACCAGATGGACGGCTTCGAGGTGCCCGACGACAAGCTCAATCCCAACGGTGGGGCGGTAGCCATCGGCCACCCCTTCGGGTCGTCGGGGACCCGCTACGTGCTCACCCTGGCCACCGAGCTGCACCTGCGGAACAAGCGCTACGGGGTCCTCGGCGTCTGCGTCGGCTCCGGTCAGGGCGTCGCGATGGTGCTCGAGAACCCGGCCGCCGCGCCGGCGTGACCGGCCAGGCTCGCCGCTAGCAGGTCAGCGCCACCGGAAACCCGTCGGAGAAATACACTCTCACGGTCATGGACTGGCCGACGATCGCCTCCCTGGGCACCGCCATCGGCACTTTGGTGCTCGCGATCGCGACGTTCGTCTCGGTTGTGTCCGGCCGCAGGGCCGCGCGGGTCGCCGAACGGGCGCTGCTCGCCCGAACCCAGCCGATCCTGGCGCCGTCGCGGACGCAGGACCCGGAGACCAAGATCGGGTTCCAGGACAACCACTTCGTCCGAGCGGCGGGCGGTGCCGGGATTGTCGAGGTGACCGAGAGCGTCATCTACATGGCCATATCGGTGCGAAACGTCGGTCCCGGCCTGGCGGTCCTGCACAGCTGGTCGGCGAGCGCGTTGGACCTCGTATCCGTCAACGATCACGCCGACCTGAACACGTTCCATCGCCTGACCCGCGACCTCTACGTGCCGGTTGGCGATATCGGTTTCTGGCAGGGCGCGCTGCGCGATCCAACCACCGAGGAGTTCGCCACCATCGCCAAGGCAGCTTCCCAGAAGCAGCGGATCACTGTCGACATCCTGTACGGCGACCATGAGGGAGGTCAGCGGGTGATAACCCGGTTCCTCCTCACACCCCACGACGAGCAGTGGCTGGCGACGGTCGCCAGGTACTGGAACATCGACCGGGCCGACCCCCGCTAGCGAGCCGGAGCAGCCGCCCGGAACCGACCCTTGGCTGCCGGCCAGACGCCTAGAGCTGCTGTTCGGTGGGCCGGACCAGGATCTCGTTGACGGCGACGTGCCAGGGGCGGGTGACCATGAAGGTGATCACGTCGGCGATGTCTTCGGCCTTCATCCGCTCCATACCCGAGAACCGGCCGCGGATCGCCTCCAGCACCTCCGGGCGGTTGTGACTGGAGAGCTCGGTCTCCACCGCCCCCGGCTCCACCAGCGATACCCGCACGTGGCGCTGCGTGACCTCCTGGCGCAGGGCTTCGCTGAAGGCGCCAACCCCGTGTTTGGTGAGGTTGTAGACGGCGCTGCCATTGCGCGGGACGCGCCCGGCGGTGGAGCTGATGTTGACCATGTCGGCGACGCGGCGGGGGCTGTCCTCGGCGGCGCGAAGCAGGTGCGGCAGCGCCGCGTGAGCGCAGTAGAGCAGGCCGAGCAGGTTTAGCTCCACCATCCGCTGCCACTCCGACACGGGCGCGTCAACCGCCGGGCCCAGCAGCATCACGCCGGCATTGTTGACCAGCGTGTCGAGACGCCCGAGCTCGCCGACGGTGCGCTCGACCGCGCCGATAGCCTGCTGCTCGTCGGTGACATCCGACTCCAGCACCAGGGCGGTCCCACCCCGCTCGCGGATCCCGCCGGCCAGCGATTCCAGCCGGTCCTTTCGCCGCGCCGCCACCGCCACCGCGGCGCCCTCGGCTGCCAGAGCGACCGCCGTCGCCTCGCCGATACCGCTCGAGGCACCGGTCACCAGCGCCACGGTGCCTTCCAGTCCCTTCCCGCTTGCCATCGCCATCGCCTCCTACATGCCCTCCGGCGAGGGCCCCACAACCGGGGCCGCCTCGGCGAGGATGTTATCGATCTCCTCCCGGTCCGCATCGGTGAGCGCCACCTCCGCCGCGGGGATCGTCGCGTCCAACTGTGACGGCCGGCGCGCCCCAACGATGGCGACGTGCACGGCGGGATGCGATATGGCCCACGCCACCGCGAGCTGAGCCAGGCTGATGCCCCGGCCGTCGGCATATTCGCTCAGCCGGCTGACGACGCCCAGGTTGCGCTGGAACCGCTCGCCGGTGAAGTCCGAGCTCTTGCTGCGCCAGTCGTCTGGCGGGAACGTCGTCTCGGAGCTCATCCGCCCGGAGAGGAGCCCGTGGGCCAGCGGGCCGTAGGCGAGCACGCCGATATCGTTGGCGGCGGCATACGGAAGGACGTCGCGTTCGATCTCCCGCCGGAACATGTGGTACGGCGGCTGGTCGGTCTCCACCCGGCCTGGGCCGGCCAGCTCCCCCATCTGCTCGGGGCTGAAGTTGGAGACGCCGACGTGCCGGATCTTGCCCTCTCCCACCATCGCCTCAAGGACGCCCGCGGTCTCCTCGACCGGCGTGCTCTTGTCGGGCCAGTGCAGCTGGTAAAGATCGATGTAATCGGTGTTGAGGTTTCGCAGGCTGGACTCCACGCCCTGGCGCAGCCAGTCGGCGCTGAGGTCGCGGAGCAGGTTGTCGCCGTCCTTACGAAGGCCGCCCTTGGTGGCGACGATGACCTCATCGCGCTTGACGTGGTCCCACAAGGCGCTGGCAAGCAGGCGCTCGGAGATGCCGAAGCCGTAGCCCTGCGCGGTGTCGAACAGCGTGATCCCGTGATCGAGGGCGGCGTGGATCACACCTTTCGCGTCGTCCTCATCGAATGCGCCCCACTCCCCGCCGAAGGCCCACGTCCCCAGCGCCAGCACGGATACCTGCAGCTCGGTCTTACCGAGGCGTACCTGTCGCATCGTTCCTCCTTACATCAGCCCAGCCGCATACCAGTGCAACCGCGGGCGTCCCCGAGGCGATTCCCGGACCTCGCGAATCAGCCAGGTGAGGCCAGGACGTTCACCAACCAGCTGACGCCGAACTTGTCGACGACCATGCCAAAGGTGTCGCCCCAGGCTGCCTTCTCCAGCGGCATCGTCACCATTCCGCCTGCCGACAGCTTGTCGAAATAGCCGCTCAGCTCCTCCAGGTTGTCGCCGCTGAGAGACATGCCGAAGCCGGCGGACGGCTTGTACTCCATGCTGTTGGGCGTGTCCGCGGCCATGAAGCTCATGCCGTTGTCGGTCTCGAGGACCGAGTGCATGACCTTGTCCCCCTCGCTGGGATCGGGCGATGCGTTGAGCTCGCTGAACGTGTTGATCGTCAGCTCACCACCGAAGACGCCTTTGTAGAACTCCATCGCCTCGCGGCGTTGTCCTTGAAGTTGAGGTACGCGTTGAGTTTGGTCGGCATCGTTACTCCTTATAAGAACGAGACACGGGACAGTTCGGGCGCGCCAACACGCGAATCGGGCAATCGACCAACCCTAGCAACCGGTCGACGGTCACACGATTACCAATGTCGCACCAAGCGTCGTCGCCAGCGTGCGATGGGCGGCGCTGGTTCCAACCAGGATCGATCGAGCTGGATCGAGCCCATTCGCTTGCGCGAATGCCAGGGGCAGTCCGGGCAGCGGCGGCCTGCACCAGCAGATCGGCGGTCCGCCCTGGTGCGCGCAGAGCGCCGCTTCAACCGTTCCGGAGACGGCTTCGGACAGGTTTGCGACCGCATCGCGGAGTTCATCCGGAGTGCCGCCCGGTCTCCAGTCGAACACCAGGTGCGGGGTCGCCGGAAGGCTCGCCTCCACCGCTGCGTGCCATCCCGGCCGCGTAAGGGCCGCCACGGCCACGAAAACCCCCGCTCGGGCCGGTCCGGCCGGCTGGGCCCGCGAGAATGGCACCCGCTCCACCCGGGCCAGCCCCTCGTCCGCCGACGGTGGCTCGAGCTCGCGCAGCGCCCGCATCTGCGAGGTCGGCGCCAGCATCCCCGGCTCCCGGCGCGCGACCTCGCGAAGCTGCTCGGGCGACGGCAGTGCGCCGAAGCGCTCGAGCAGGCGTCCGACAAGGTTGACCTGTGCCTGGGCCAGCGGCGTATCGATCCAGGTGCACCGAATCGACGCTCGGTGCCGGTTGGCGGCCTCGATCACGTAGCTCCGCGAGGCGCGCGTGAGGTAGGTGTTGTCGAGAACCACCTGGCGCGCGCCGCCTGACAGCTCGGCGTCCAGGGCCGAGGCCAGCTGCCGCAGCGATCCTCCACGTTCGTCGCGGTTGAGCCTGAGATACCCCTCCGCCACAAGCAGCTCGGCGACGCGGCTCTTGCCGGCGCCGGGGATGCCCATGACGATGACCACTTCAGCCCCGGGCGGGGACCCGCGTCTTCCCGTGCGCCCCGGTCCGCGACCGTCAGGAGCCTCGCGCAGCTTGGCGCGGTCGGAGTCGCCAAGTGCCATCCGGGCGGCGCGGACGGACGAGCGAGCATGCTCGGGCGACCGTGCGCCGGGGATCGGCACCACCGCCGGGGACAGGTCCAGCAGCCAGGCAAGAGCGACCTCGGCCGCAGACGCCCCAGTCGACGAGGCGACATCCGCCATGGGCTGGCGCCGTTTCAGCCCGGCAGCACGCCGCGGTCCGCCCAGGGGAGAGTGCGCCATCACGGTGATCCCATGTGTCTCGCAAAACTCGACCAGGCCTCCTCGAAACGCGCGCTCGTCGTATGGACTGAGGGCGACCTGGACGGCGCTGATCTCGGTGATGCTCAGAGCCTCTTCCAGCTGAAGGCGGTTGACGTTCGCCAGCCCTACGCGCCGGACCATGCCCTCATCGACAAGTCGCGCCAGGGCGCGTACGGTGGTGCGCCAGGGCGTGCGGGGATCGGGCGCATGCACCAGGTACATATCGATCTCGAGACCGTCCAGCGCCGCGAGGCTGGCCTCGCAGTCCGCAATGATCGCTCGCGAGCGACCGTCAGATATCCACTGGTCGCGGACGCGGGCCATTCCACCTTTGGTCACGATCCTGGCTCGCCGATCGGCTCCGGCGACGCGAAGAGCTCGGGCCAGGAGCCTCTCGTTGGCCCCGAAGTCCTGGGTGTCGCGCCCGTAAGAGTGGGCGGTGTCGAAGACCGTGATCCCGGCCTGGGCCGCCGCCGCGATGGTCGCAACCGCCTGCGCCTGGTCGAAGCCCGGGTCGGTCGACAGCCGCATGCAGCCGAGCCCCACTCGGAGCTCAGACGCGTCCAGCCATCCAGCGCTCACGGGGAACCGAGTCTAGGTGGTGTCCATCGGCGCGACGCTAGGGGTAACCTGTGGCTCGGCCGACAACCGGCCGCACAGCCGGACGCCCGCTGGAGGTGGCTACGTAATAAGCGATAGACCCGGGCCGGGGAACCCGCTCCGTCTCGCTGAGCTGCTGGCCGCGGTTTCGCTGGCCACCGACCTGGCCCACGACGTCCCGGCCGAAAGCGCGCTCCGCGACGCTGTCCTGGCGGTGGAGTTCGCTCGCCTGGCGGGATGGACCGGGCCGGAGGTATCCGACGCCTACTACCTCGCGCTGCTCTATCACATCGGTTGCACCGGCGCCGTCGCTGCACAGAGCCGGCTGGGCGGCGGCGACGACCGGAACGTGCGTCGATGGATGTCGGAGGCCGACTACACCGATCGGCCGGCGATAATGCGTGTCGCCGCCACCAAGCTGGCGCCGCAATGGAGGTCCGGCGGGTGGCCGCAGGCAGTGGCGGCGCTGGCCACTGCCGGTCGCGACCTTCCCGATGCCCTCGCCAGCGTCGCCGAAGTGGCGTGCCGGCTCTCTGACCGGCTGGGGGCAGGTCCAGGAGTCACAGAGTCGCTGTCCCACGCCTACGGACGGTGGGACGGCAAGGTGTTCCCGACCCTCCCCAGCGGCGATCGCCTGTCCGCTCCCGCCCGGCTCGTGCACCTCGTCCACGTGGCGCAGATCTACAACCTCGCCGGCGGCGTCGAAGCCGCCGATGGGGTGGTCCGGCAGCGCAGCGGCAGCGAGTTCGACCCGCGGCTGTCGCAGCTCTGGCTCGCCAACAGCCACGATCTCCTCCAGGCAATTTCGGTGGACTCGGTCTGGGACCAGGCGCTGGCCGCCGAACCCGAACCTCACCGCCGTGTTGGGCCGGATCACCTCGATGAGGTCACCTCGGCCCTGGCCGACTTTGTCGACCTGGCCTCTCCATACAGCTACGGGCACTCATCCAGCGTCGCCGTGCTGGCTGAAGCCGCCGGACGAAGTGCGGGCCTCGACGCCGGGGAGACGGCGAACTTGAGGCGGGCGGCACAGGTCCACGACCTGGGCATGCTGAGCGTGCCGAACCGGGTGTGGACCAAACACGGCTCGCTCAGCCCGGCGGAGTGGGAGCGGGTTCGACAGCACGCCTACCACACCCAGCGGATCCTGAGCCTGGCGGAGCCGCTGCGGGCCACCGCCGCGATCGCCGGCCTGCACCACGAGCGACTCGATGGTTCCGGCTACCACCGCGGCCTCCACGCCGGCGTACTGCCCCTGAACGCGCGGATCCTCGCCGTGGCCGAGGCCTACCAATCGATGTCCGAGCCACGAGCCTGGCGGCCGGCGCTGGCGCCGGCGGAGGCAACCCGCCAGCTTAGAGACGAGGTCACGGGCGGCCGCCTCGATGGGCGCGCGCTGGATGCGGTGCTGGAAGCGGCGGGTCAACCGCGGCCGGCACGGAGATCGAGCCAAGCCTGGCCATCCCAGCTCACCGATCGGGAGGTGGATGTGCTCAGAGCTATCGCCCGGGGCCTGGGAAACAAACAGATGGCACGTGAGCTTTTCGTCTCCCAGGCCACCGTGCACACGCACGTCATCAACATCTACAGCAAGATCGGTGTCAACACGCGAGCTGGCGCCACGCTTTTCGCCGTTGAGCACGGTCTGATCGACTCTACGTCGGCTCGATAGATCAACCGAACGGTTGATTGCCAGGGCGCCTCACCTCTCTAGGCTGAGGCCCATGAAACAGTACAAGGCACGCTTCAACAAACATTGCTCGGCGCCACCAGAGGTGGTTTACGACCTGGTGGCCGACCTCGGAACGCACCTCACCTGGGGCGGTGAGGAGCAGAAATTCCAGTTCCGCCTGCTCACGCTCGACGCGCCCGCCGGTCAGGCAACGGTGGGAGCTTCCTTTGCCAGCACGGGAGCCATCCCGATGTCAATCAGGAAATGGGACGACCGTTCCACTGTCACCGTCGCGGAGCGCCCGTTCACCTTCGAATTCGTCACCCGGGCCACCATGCACCGCCCCCGTCGATCGATGGAAGTGACCAACCGGCACCGCTACGAGATAGTCGCCGCGCCAGGCGGATCGCAGGTCACCTACACGTTCACGCAACTGAGCATCACTCACCCCTTGCTTCGGCTCGGGCTGCCCTTGGTCAGGGCGATGACGTGGCGCATGGGCATTCCGTTCATGGCTGGGCGCGGGTTCCGGAACCTGTTGTCGATGGCCGAGAGGGCCGCCAGCCCGGACCGCGTCGCTCTCTCCACCCAAGCCGATTCGCGCTGATCGCGACAAACACCAATCAACAGGAGGAACCACGAAATGCCGCTCTACATGGACCACCACAACAAGGTCGAAGGCCTGACCGCGGAGGCGGTCGCCGGCGCCCACCAGCGCGACCTGGAGGTGCAGGCCAAGCACGGCGTCAACTACCTCAAGTACTGGTTTGACGAAGGCACTGGCGCAGTCTTCTGCCTGGTTGACGCCCCCACCCGTGAGGCTGCGGAAGCGGTTCACCGCGAAGCTCACGGCCTCGTGGCCGACGACATCACCGAGGTCCGGGAAGGCGCCTGAAGCTGCCGGGCAACCCCTCGCCCTGACGTTCGATCGGGGTGAGGGGTTCTGCTACTGCCACTATCACCGGCTCAACCATGCCGGGGCGACTGGCGACGGTGAGTTCTTCAGTGTGGCCTCGACAACTAACCATGAGCAACTTGGTCTGGACCGCATAAAAAGAACCGCTCGAGCGTCCGGCTAGACTCTGGCCCATAATCCCAACCCGGCGGGGCGGTGCCGGGCGGCTTATCTGCAGGGAGACTCTGTTGGCCAGGGACAGTGGGAACACAGATGTCGTGATCGTGGGCGCGGGTTACGCCGGGCTGACCGCGGCGGAGGTCCTCATCGAAGCCGGCCTGGAGGCCACCGTACTGGAGGCCCGGGACCGGGTCGGCGGACGCGTGCACACCGAGACCCTCGCCGGCGGACTGGCGATCGACCACGGCGGCCAGTGGGCCGGCCGGACCCAGTACCGCCTAACGGCTCTCGCCCAGCGCCACGGCGTGGCCACCTTCCCCACCTATGACGAGGGCGACAACCTGAGCGTCCGCGGCGATGCCATCGCGCGCTACAAGGGCCCGATTCCCAATGACAAGCCCGAGGTTGGCGCCGACGAGATCGCGGCGCTCCTGGAGCTGGACCTGATGGCGATGCAGGTGAGCACCGAGGCGCCCTGGGAGGCGCCCGACGCCGAGGAGATGGACTCCATCACCGCCCACAGCTGGATCCGCGACAACGTCGAGAACGAGGAAGCCCGTCATGGGATGAGACTGCTGGTCGAGGCCGTCTTCTCGGCCGAGCCGCGCGACCTCTCGCTGCTGCACCTGCTCTTCTATCTCCGCTCCGGCGGCGGCAGCACCAAGCTCCTGACGGTCGCCGGCGGCGCCCAGGAGAGCCGGTTCACCGGCGGGGCCCAGCAGGTGGCCAACCGAATCGCGGAGCGGCTGGGGCAGAACGTCAGGTTGAGCTGCCCGGTGGAGCGCGTCTCCTACAGCACTGACGGCGTCACCGTCTCCGGCGCCGGCTTCGAGGTCCACGGACGCCGGGCGGTTATCGCTGTGCCGCCGCCGCTGGGAGCCAGGATCGACTGGTCGCCGCGGCTGCCGCTCGACCACCAGCAGATCTTCCAGCGGGTACCGATGGGCTGCGTCATCAAGGTGCACGTGGTCTACGACCGCCCCTTCTGGCGCGACGCCGGCCTGTCCGGCCAGGTGGTCGCCGACAGCGGAATCATCAAGGTCGTCTTCGACAACTCGCCGGCGGACGCCAGTCGTGGCGTGCTGCTGGCGTTCATCGAGGGTGACGACGCCCGCGCCTGGGCCGACCGGAGCCAGGCCGATCGTCGCAAGGAGACACTGCGCGCTTTGGTCAAGTTCTTCGGCCCGGCCGCCGCCAACCCGGACGCGTACTACGAGAAATCGTGGGCTGCCGAGCCGTACAGTCTCGGCTGCTACGCGGGGGTCTTTCCGCCGGGAGTGTGGACGACCTTCGGCAAGGCCCTGCGCGTCCCCGTCGAGACCGTGCATTGGGCCGGTACCGAGACCGCCACCGAATGGATGGGCTATATCGACGGCGCGGTCCAGTCGGGCGAGCGGGCGGCGCGTGAGGTCCTCCAGGCGCTCGACGTTCCCCGCGACCGCTGGCCCGCTCTCCTGCCATCCGGTGAAGCGCAGCCGGTGACCTCCTAGTGGCAACCGAGACCGAGATCGCTGAGGCGCTGGAAGACTACCGGCGTCGCTGCAACGAGAACGAGAAGCTGCGCAAGATGCTCAAGGGCTGGACGCGGTTGATCCACTTCACATGCACCGACGCGCCGGTGGCGTTCACCGTCAACATCGAAGCCGGCGAGATCACAAGCGTCAGCCCCGGGGCCAGCGGAACCCCCGACCTCGTTATCGCGGCGACCAGCGAGGACTTCGCCGACATGTTCTGGGGTGACCTCAACCCCGCCGCCAAGTACGCCTCCGGCGAGATCGCCGTAAGGGGCACGGCCGAGGACGTCTTCCGCGTCGACGCGATGGCGGCCCTGATCTGGCTGGACTGATGGCCGAGGCGCAGTCCAGCAATACGCTCAGCCGGGGGATGACCCTGCGCAGCGTGGTCTCCACGTCTGCGGGGCTGGCATTCGCGGCGATCGAGTACCCCGCCATCGCCAGCCTGCTCGGCTACACCGACGCCGGGCTGGCGTGGGTGTCGGTGGTCACCGCGGCGCTTTTGGCGGTGGTCGCCTGGGTCTTCTTCGCCGAGCTGAACGGGATGTACCCGTCGGCGGCCACGATCCGGCTCTTCATGGGGAAGGCGCTCAACGACCGGGTCGCGCTGACGATCACCTTCGCCTACCTCTCGACGGTGACCCTGGTGATCGCCGCCGACGCCTACATCGTCGGCAGCGCCATCACCACGGTGCTGCACCAGCCGGCGTGGCTCGCGATCTTCTACATCGCCGCGCTGCTGGCGCTGGCGGCGGTGGCCAACCTGCGCGGGGTCCGGGTGGCGGCGGGCCTGCAGGACATCGCCGTCTACACGGTGATCGCGGTGACCATCGGCATCGCCGTCATCGGGTTGACCCACGGCGAGACCGCGGCCGCGCACGCCTTCCAGGTGACGCACACCGGCCAGCACAACTTCGGCAGCTTCGTGTCGGCGGTGCTCATCGGCGTCTTCCTCTTCAGCGCCTTCGAATGGGTCATCACCAACAGCGAAGAGGTGACCAAGGCTCACCACGTGCCGATCGGCATGATCCTGGCGCTGGGGATGCTGACGCTCACCCTGGTCCTCACGGTGACCGCGATGGGCCGGCTGCTGGGCGAGAGCGGGGTCAACTCGGCGACGCCGCAGCTCGACCTGGGCCAGGCCGCCGCCGGCGGCGTCGGTTTCGTCGTCATGTTCGTGATCACGGCGGTCACCGCCATCAACACCTTTAACGGCGGTTTCATCACCGCGTCGCGCTTCATGTACGCCCTCTCCCGCGAGGGCAGCATGCCCAAAGTCTTCTCCCGGCTCAACGGCAAGCTGGTGCCCTACATGGGTGTGCTCGCGCTTGCCGGCGTGGCGATGCCTATCGCGATCGCGGTGCAGGTGTTCAAGGCGGTCGACGTGTTGATCGAGGTGGGCGCCGTGTTCGAGGCCATGATCTACGCCTTCGCCGGGCTCTGCGTCCTGATGCTGCGACGCCGCGAGCCGAACCTCGCGCGCACCTTCCGGGTTCCGGGCGCGGCGGCGCTGGGCTGGTTCGGAGTCGCCCTCTTCAGCTTCCTCGCTCTCGACGCAAGCTTCACCGTCGGGCCCTCGTTCAACCCCCTCCCCTTCCTGATCGCGCTGGCGGCGATATACGGGTCCTGGTGGTACGTGACCAAAATCGTTCCGGGGATGCGGCGAAAGGTGGAGGCGACGCCCCGCCGCCGGCCCGGCGCCGGCGGCGGAACAGACGCCGGCGGAACCACCGCTGCCGGCCCGGCCGGGGCCACCGCAGCGACGCGGATCGACACCGCATCGGCGATCCGACCCCGGCTTCGCACCGTGCCCGCCGGGATCGGGGCGAGCTCGACCAACTTCAACCTGGAGGCGCCAATGTACGACCGGACCGACAGGCTACTGGCCGCCCTTTTCATCGCCCAGCTGGTGGCGGCGATCGTGCTGGGCTCGCTGCTGGTCAACAGCCTGCGCAACGCCGGCCGCAGCTCGTCGACCGTCATCACCGGGCTGGCGACGCCGGTGCCGAGCCCCTCGCTGCTGCCTTCGGCGGTGGCCAGCGCCGGCACCGGCGGCAAGGCTCAGACGGTGACCACCACCACAGGCGGCAGCGGTGTAGCAGGCCTCAATGCCGCCGTGCCGCCCGGGGCCCCGATCAAGATCGGCACCATCGTCACCCAGACGGGCGCGATCAACTTCACCAGCAGTGCCCAGGGCACCAAGGCCTACATCGACATGGTCAACGCCGCCGGCGGCGTCGCCGGCCACAAGCTACAGCTGGAGCTGCTCGACGACCAGCTCGACGCCAGTCGCGGTAGCAGCGAGGTGCAACAGCTGATCAACG
>Ga0210400_10000237_pt1 | contig 67489 bp, 65 predicted proteins | sample IncBWH26MmetaG_FD_155456 | JGI IMG/M metagenome (GOLD analysis project Ga0210400, IMG submission 155456) | Forest soil microbial communities from Barre Woods Harvard Forest LTER site, Petersham, Massachusetts, United States - Inc-BW-H-26-M | ecosystem: Environmental > Terrestrial > Soil >...
CACACTCGTCTTGCCGTACGCGAATTTATTCTGGACCAGCGTTTTGAGCATAGTGATCGGGTTGATTCTGGCCTCGGCGTTTTCCGCGATTCTCGTTTACGCGCAGGAATTGCTGCCGCGAAGAGTGGGAATGATTTCGGGACTGTTCTTTGGATTCGCGTTTGGATTGGGAGGAGTCGGCTCGGCGCTGCTCGGCAAGCTGGCGGACTTCACGAGCATAGATTTTGTGTATCGCGTGTGTTCGTTCCTGCCGATCATCGGCTTGCTAACCGCCTTGCTGCCAAATCTGGAACCGAACAAAATCCGCGCCGCGCAGAAGTCGCCCGCGTAAACTTTACTCTGGCATGCCGAAAAACTACCTCGAAGCAGCGGTCGAAATCGCGCGGGAAGCAGGAAAAATCCTGCGCGAAGAGCTGGACCGCCCCGCGCATATTACGTACAAGGGGGATGTTGACCTCGTTACGCAGGCGGATCGCCGGTCGGAAGAAATGATCGTGCGACAGCTGCGGAAGTATTTTCCTGAGCATGCCATCGCTGCGGAAGAGGGAACGGGGTATGAAAACGCTTCGGAATATTGCTGGCATGTGGACCCGCTCGACGGCACAACGAATTTCGCGCATGGCTATCCGTGTTTTTGCGTTTCCATCGCCCTAACGCGCCGAGGCGAGGTGTTGGCGGGCGTCATCTACAATCCCGTCTATGAAGAGCTGTATGCCGCGGAGCGCGGAGAAGGCGCCACGTTGAACGGCAAGAAAATCAGCGTTTCAAAAGTCGATCGGCTGGAGACGAGTCTGCTGTGCACAGGTTTCCCCGTGCACAAACGGCTGGCCAATCCCAACATTCATTACTACTGGGATTTCACTCTGCGCTCGCACGGAGTGAGACGCGATGGCTCGACGGCGCTCGATCTCGCGTGTCTGGCTGCGGGACGCTTCGACGGATTTTGGGAATTCGGCCTGAAGAAATGGGACACCGCCGCCGGAGTGCTTCTGGTGGAGGAAGCCGGCGGAAAGGTCAGCGATTTTGCGGGCGAACCGTACGCTCTTGGAGGGCCTGTGATTCTGGCCACGAACGGCCTAATCCACGAAGAGATGCGGAGCATCGCGCTGGAAATTTCGAAGCGAGATCCCGCCGCGCCGCTTAAGCGTTGAATTCAAGGTTGGCAAGAGAAACTCCGCCTGATCAAGCAAGGCACCGGGGCACAGGGTAGCCAAAGGGCGAGCGTTGGCGCTTTCGATAACACAGTACTCTTGGACTATGGCCTTCTAGCGTTTGGAACGGGACGATGGACGGAAGGGGAGCTCGTGTTCCCAAACAGTTTGGCGTGACTGACAGGGAGGTCACCGTGCTGCGAAAAATGAGTTTTCTCGTGTTTCTCGTCTGGGCGTTCGTTCCCACAACCCCGAGTTACGCGCAAGATCAGCCATCGCTGGGTGATTTGGCGCGGCAAATCCGCAAAGACAAAGAAAAGAACGCTGCGCAATCGAAGGCGGTGATCACAGACGAAAACATGCCATCGAGTAAGGCACTAAACGGACTGGGCGATCTCGGCAGTTCGCAAGGCGGGGCAGACGGAGGCAGGATTGCAAATGCTTTGGCAAGCTTGGACAAGGCCGAGGCAGCGCTGAACAAATTGGATCCACTGGATCGCGCCACGCTGGCAAAAGCCGCCCTGCTGGACAATGATGTGGATTTCCCAAACCGGCGCAGCTGGGAAGACAAGTTATATGCGGCGAAGGAACAGTACGTCTCTCATGGGCGAGAACTCTTCAAAGAGATGAGGCAGATTTTGGCGGATGTTCAGTCCATGCAAGCTGCGAACGGTGGACAGGGGAAATTGAGCCCTGACGATCCTCGGGGGAAGGAATTGTTGCGGAGAGTTCAGGAAATCATGCAGGACGCGATACGCACGGAATCGGCTTATCAGGGAGTTGTCATGGAAGGCTGGGACCGCGCGAAGCAAGTCAAGCACTGACGTTGTTTAACGATTCGGGCCGCGCAACGATGTAGATAGCAGGCCGAATCGCCGGAATTGTCCCCCTGTGCTTTGGCTGAAAAAGCTGGACCGGTACCGGCCCGGCGCCTCACGCAGAATTCCTCGGGTTCCCCCATCTAGCTGACGCTCTTCAAGTGTCTCATTCCACTTACGAAAACTTCTTCCCGGGCTTATGACTTTCTTATGCCAGCCAAGATAGATTCTTAAGGCAACAGCGAAGTGTCCGGCGCCTGCCGAAGACGCACGAAAGATCCGCGTACAATACAGCGAAGCACGCTCGAACAAGGAGAGAAACATGCGCGCGTTCAATAAGAAGACAGAATTGGCTTGGATTGGAATGGTGACACTTCTGGGGGTGGGGAGTTGCCCCGGCCCGTTATTGGCGGACGGCAAAGACGACAACGTGGCGTCCGCCAAGACAACGGAGAAAGCGGCTGCAGAAAAGATCGAAGCACCGCTTCCGGGATTGACCGAGCGGGAGCGTTGGCTGCTAGATCGCGTGGAGCAGCTCGAGAAGCGCGTCGCGGAACTCGAGTCCAAGGGCAACTCGGCGGCCGGGGCGGAAGCGTCGACCGCTCAACCAGCTTCGCCGACCGCAACCGGGTCGTCTGCATTGGAGACTACGGCAAGGCCCGCGACCGGGGCGACGACAGGGGAGGTCACGTCGAATGTAGCGCCCGCAACCCCAGCCGTGGCTTCCGTAGGTTCGCAAGAAAAACCGGTGGCAGGCAAGCCGAAGAAGGCGGAACCCTTCGAGTTTGCGGATTTCACATGGCTGAATGGCAACGCGCGCACGAAGGATACGCCGTACGCCACCAGTTTTTTTACGCCGGAGATACGGGCGGACGTCGACTACAACTACAGTTTCAATCATCCGAAGGACGACACAATCGGCGGGTCGAGCGAGGTGTTTCGTTCAAATGAAGTGCACGTGACGCAGCTTGGCGTAGGCGGCGACTTTCACTACGACAACGTGCGCGCGAGACTGATGACCCAGTTTGGCCTGTATTCGCAGACGACGCCGCGCAATGACGCGAGCCCGTCGCGCGGACAATGGAATCTCGACAACGCCTACCGCTACATTTCGGAGGCATACGGCGGGTATCACTTCAATGCGTTGCACGGAATCAATGTGGATGCCGGGATCTTCATGTCCTACATCGGCCTGTTCAGTTACTACCAGTTCGACAACTGGGCATATCAGCCGTCGTATGTTTCGTCCAATACGCCATGGTTCTTCAACGGTGTGCGTGTTCAACTTTTCCCCACCGAACACTTGAAGATCGAGCCATGGTTCGTCAACGGATGGCAGTCGTACGGGCGGTTCAATAACCGGCCCGGATTCGGTTTTCAGATCTTGTGGCGCCCGAACGGGTGGCTATCAATCCTTGGAAATCAATATGCTCTGGGTGAGGATGCCCTCGGGGCACCGGGCCGGGTACGGTATCACACCGACGACAGCATCGAGGTGAAATACTACGACCATCCTGAGAATTTTATCAGCAAGGCTGCTTTCTCATTGACCGGAGATATGGGATGCGAACACGGGGGCGGCGTGAGCTGCTCCACCAACCACGGGACCGGAGCGAACTTCCATCCGAAACAAAGTTTTCTCGGCTACATGCTCTATAACCGCCTATGGTTCGATAAAGACAAGTATGGGCTGACGCTGGGCGGCGGCAAGATCAACAACCCGGGACGGTATTTGGTGCTGTTGCCCCCGATCAACGGGGCGACGGCGGCTTCGGGAACGCCGTATTTTACGGAGAATCCCGGCGACCCGTTCAAAGCTTGGGACGCATCCGGGACATTCGACTATATGCCGAGCCAGCACATCACGTTAAGGTGGGAGTTTGATCATCGCGCGGCGAATGTGCCGTATTTTACGGGACCTGGCGGCATCACGCCGACGAACTGTCCTACGACTCCGCTCGTCGAAAATATTTGCGGGACTCCAGGAGCCTTCGTGCCGGGTTTCACGCCGGATCTGAAGAAGATCGAGAACCGCATCGGCCTGTCGATTCTTGTGAAATTCTAATTTCGCCCCGAAGGCGCCAACAGAATGATTAAGTTTTTACGGCGTGCACTGAAGTCCAGAGCGCACCGCGATTGATCCAATCGGGGTACAGTTTGAGCATTTCGTCATATAGTTCCCGCGCGGTCGTCGTCTGCGTGGCAAGGCGCTCGAAATCGCGGATATATTTCCGGGTTTCTCCAAGGATCCGAGGGCTATCATCATTCCCGATGCGCTTGTGCCCGGCGATCACTGCGCGTGGCTTAAGCGACTCCATTTTATCGAGGGCAGCAATCCACTCTTGGCGCTTCTGGTGATCTGGCGACTCTGACAGATGCAGATGATCGGCGTTGTAGGCGGCATCACCCGCTACGATCAAACCGATGGACGGAACGTGAAGGCAGGTTGTGCTGGCAGTGTCGGTGAATCCGAGCGGCACACTGACTAAATCGTGGCCTTCCAGGTTAATGACGTTTCCGGCCAGCTCTTCGGCAATTGCAATATGGCTGGAAATCTGGCCGGGAAAACGCGGACTCCAAAACGTAGCGAGAGACTCTAGCGATGCTTGCTGGCGCATAACCTTAATCACATCCGGCCGCGCGACAAAGCGGGCACCTGGAAATCGCTCCAGAACTGTACTGGTGCCAAAGAAATGATCGCCGTGGCCATGGGTGGCGTAGATCGTCGTCAGATTCTTTCCACTCGCCGCAACCCAATTCGCCAGGGTGCGTGCCTGCTCGATGGTAATAGGGGTGTCGACCAGGACAGAGTCGCGCTCCCCAGAAATAAGCGTTGACGAAATGGGCGGCCATGGCCTCTCTTTTTCACCTGGAGGCAAATCGCTCGTGATGGCAGGTATGCTGGGCGCCAGGAACACGTCCCACTTCAGGGATGTATTTTGAGCTGTACGTCCGGAGTTGGAGGTACTGCTGTCGGATTGTCCGTGCATCCAACCTGCTTGGTAAGCTCGGATTGGCCAAGTCGATGCCGTTACGAGACCGATTCCGAGGGCATTCGATAGGAACTCCCGTCTTGAGGTCATTATGGGTTTTTCGGATCGCATATCTTTGCTCCTTTTCTAAAGCAACTGCCTACGAAGTTTCCCGCCCGTTGGGTCAGATCTGGGCTCTGCCGCCGTCAACGAACAGTTCGATACCCGTGACGAAACTGGAGTCATCCGAAGCCAGAAACAACGCCACCTTGGCAACTTCATCGGGTTTTCCCATGCGTCCCATCGGGATGGTGGACACAATCCGCGCAATCACGTCGGCAGATTGCCGACTCACCAGCGACGTATTGATCGGACCCGGACTGACAACGTTTGAGCGAATACGACGGTCCTTCAGATCAGTAGTCCAGGTTCGCACGAAAGAGCGGATTGCAGCCTTACTCGCGGCGTAGACGCCGAAAGCGGCAGTACCCTTAACACTAGCCACAGAGCCGTTGAGAATGATCGAGCCACCATCGTTCAGTAGAGGTAACGCCTTTTGCACCGTGAACAGCGTTCCCCTCACATTGATGTTGAATAGCTTGTCGAAATGCTCTTCGCTGACGGCCCCAAAGGGAACAAATTCGCCAACTCCGGCGTTGGCGAAAACAATGTCGATTCGCCCCTTCACTTTTGAGACCGTCTCGTAAAGACTATCAAGGTCCGGCAGTTTGGCAATGTCGCCCTGAACGCCAGACACATTGCTCCCGATTGCCTCCACAGCCTCGTCGAGTTCCTTCTGCCGTCGGCCCGTAATAAAGACATAGGCACCCTCTTTGACGAAAAGCTTAGCCGTAGCTAACCCAATCCCTTCTGTCCCGCCAGTGATGACAGCGACCTTACCTTCGAGCTTTTTAGGCATTGTTTTTCCCCGTTCTTGCCGAGTTCTGATGGATGTCGAGCCACTTCCGAATATTCGACACCGTATCCTCGTAGAACGTATTGTAAAGACCATGCGACACGTAGCCGATATGCGGCGTCGCCAGTACGTTGTCCAGCGTCCGGAAGGGGTGAGACGGAGGCAGCGGCTCAATATCGAATACGTCGATCGCCGCCCCGGCGATTTGCTTGTTCTTCAACACGCTGATCAAAGCTTTCTCTTCGACGATCGGCCCGCGCGACGCATTAATCAACAATGCCGTTGGCTTCATTCTGTCCAGCTCCGCGGCGCCTACCAGGCCGCGCGTACGGCTGCTCAGCACCAAATGGATCGTCAGGATGTCGGCCCGCTCGAACAGTTGGTCCTTGGAAACCAGGATTGCGCCCGCTGTTTTGGCGGCCTCGCGTGTCAGGTTCTGGCTCCAGGCAATCAGATTCATTCCAAAAGCGCTCCCAATGCGTGCGACCTGTGATCCAATCCTCCCAAGACCCAGAACGCCCAGGGTCTTTCCACGGAGATCCGTGCCCACTGTTCGCTGCCAGCCGCCGGATCGTACAGAGTTGCTCTCCGTCACGACATGTCGCGCGGAGGCCAAGATCAGCGCCCAAGTAAATTCGATCGTCGGGTCCGACCTATATCCCGTGTGAACCACTGCGATTCCATGATCGCCCGCGGCGGCCACATCGATCGACGCGTTTCCAGATCCCGTCGAGGCAATGAGTTTGAGATTGGGAAGGCGTTCGATGACGTTGCGGGGCAGCGTGGTCCGCTCGCGCATGACACAAACGACATCGAAAGGCAGCAACCGCTCAATCACGGCGTCCGGATCGGGGAGGTGGTCGTGAAATACGGCGATGTCCGCTCGATCGCGGAGCACTGACCAATCGGCGCTCTCCAGCGCCACATTTTGGTAATCGTCCAGAACAGCGACCTTGTATTTCTTCATTGGCATCCATCCCGCAGTGATTGATTCGAGCCTTCGTGTCCCTCGACGAACGTTCCGTTGTAAGTTAATGATGCCTTCGGCCCCTGCGTCATCTGCGCCGCAATGGTCGCCTTGCTACCTCTCGACCCATTGATCCGTAAATACCACCGGCCGCACCTGGACCGAGGTCGCTTGCGACTCTGTGCTCCCATTTCCCTTTGGTTTCGACGCCATACTCATCTCCTTTTTCAGTGTAACTCGCCTGCTGCTCTGAAGAACGTGTCGCGCGGCATTGAGCGCACTCTAAGCTGCTCCATTCTTGGTAACCAGCACCATGCGAAACCGCGCTTTGCCTTGCATCATGCGAGCGTAAGCATCGGCAGCCTGTTCAAGAGGAACTGTCTCGATCATTGGGCGGATATTTTCCAGGACGCTGAAGGCTAGGGTGTCCTCACTATCAATCGGCGTGCCGGTCAAGCTCCCGTAGATCGAGCGCCCTCCAAAGACGAGCGGGAATGCATTCAATTGAATCGGGTCCTGCGGTACACCGACCACGATGAGTTTCCCGCGGGCTGAAAGACCGGACACGAGTGGCCCCATCGCATCCCCACTGGTGGCTGTTGCGAGAATCGCTCTGGCGCCGCCCATACGCTGAAGTGCCGCTGCGGCATCGTCGGCGGCGATGTCGATGTAGACGTGTGCGCCCAAATCTTTCGCAAGCTTTTCCTTTTCGCGTCCACGCCCGATGGCGACAGTCCGGAATCCCATGTGCCGCGCAAACTGGATACCAAGATGCCCAAGGCCACCAACGCCTTGCACGGCGACCAGATCTCCACCGCGCAAGCCGGCGTTGCGAAGAGCGTTGTAGGTGGTGACACCGGCGCAGAGGAGAGGGGCGGCATCTACGGAACTGAGTTCGTCAGGGATGGAAGCGATGCCGCGCGCTTCGGCGATCATCACTTCCGCATATCCTCCATCCACGGTAACTCCCAGGAGCACGGGGTTCTGGCAATTCACACTGTCTCCGCGTCTGCACGATTCGCACACGCCGTCTTCGCCGCCGATCAAGCCGACACCGACACGTTGACCGATTTTCCATCGGGACACGCCTGCACCCAACGCTTCAATGCGGCCAACGACTTCATGTCCAGGAACGCGCGGCAGTTTCAAGCCCGGATAGACGCCGGTGACCGTGGCGGCATCGGTGTGACAGATTCCGCACGCTTCAACCCGAATCCGAACCTGGCCCGCTCCAGGCTCAGGAACTGACCGTTCCACCACGCGAAGATTGCCTGGTGCTGAGACTTCGACCGCCTTATAAGTTTTTGCCATGTGAGTCCTCCTTTTGTATTTCTGCTTTTCGAGTTCATGGCCGATGCGATCTCGGCATAGACCGACCTTTCAACGTGCTGCTCGGCGACGCTCCCGCGACGTGAGCGTGGATCAGTGGGCCCCAAACTTGAACAGGATCTTTCCGCTGCGATTCGTCTTCAAAGAGTGCTTGAACGCTTCCTTGAACTGGTCGAGCGGGTACACATGCTCCACCACGGCGGAGAGCGATCCATCCGCTACGAGGTCTCCCAGCTTCTGGTAAATCTCTTCGATCTCTATGCGCGGCGCGTTGCGTATCCAATTGACGAGCCAGAATCCGTGGAGGCTAAGACCGCGGTAGATGAACTCTTTGGCCGGCATAGCCGGGAACTGTCCGCCTTGCATTGCGTAGACAACAATCGAGCCGCCAGGTTTAAGTGATTTGGCCAACTCGCCCACGGAAGCTCCACCCACCGTATCGAGGACGAGACTAAGTTTCTTCCCGTCGAGAGCCTCCTCAATATCCTTGTGTAAGTTGTCGCCTTGGAGCACTACGCGGTCGCCTCCCCACTGCCGCACCTGTTCGGCAGCTTCTTCCCGCCGGACGACATTCAGCGTCTTGACTCCTGCGAGCTTCGCGAGTGCAATGATGTACTGCCCCATGGCCGCGTTGGCTGCGGTTTGGCCGATCCAGTCACCGGGCATCAGGGAAACGTACCGGTTCAGCAAGAGATAGGCAGTAACCGGGTTAATGCCGATCATCGAAAGTTGCAGGGGATCGGCTTCGTCGCTCATTGGCACGATGTTTCGCGCCGGGACGACAATCTCATCTGCCCATGTGCCCTGCTCGTAGGTAGGGATAATCAGTACTCGCCTGCCCCGTAGAGCAACATCAACCTTCGATCCAATCTTGGCGACCCGGCCAACACCCTCCGCGCCTACCGAGGATGGGAAGGCCGGCCGGACGCCGTACATGCCGCGGACAAACAGAAAGTCTGATGGATTGAGCGGGGCCGCTTCCATCGAGATGAGAACATCCTCCTTGCCAAGAGCCGGTTCGGGGACCGTGTTGAGTTCGATGACATCTGAGGGTTCGCCGTGAGCTACGAGTTGCAACTGCCGCATAAAAACCCCTTTCGTTCGAAACAATTTTTCCGGTAAGCAACAACTCGAACATGCCGCTTACACGCATACAGATCGCCTTCGTTGCCTGTAAGGACGAATTTTCATGGCCCACTACGCGAGTGACTCTTCTCGCTGTCACCCACCGTCCATGAGCTATGAGACCGGCCCGGCTAGAGTTAGCGATGCTTTCGTATTACGCGCTCGGCATCACGCCAGCTGCTGAGCAGGCACGCCAATCCTGTATCGCTGCGCCGGCACGGAATTCCCGAAATGCTGCGAGATGGCGCGGCGCGCGGCCTCGAATCGGGTCCATTCGTCCCCATCCTGGAGAGGGGGAATCGTAACCAGTTCGCCTTTGTCGAGCCCGGCCAGCGCTGCATCGACCATGTCTTCCACGGACATGACGATCGACGACGGCAGTTTCTGCCATGGGAGGCCGGCGATCTCCCAGAGGTCGGTCGCGGTAGCACCCGGCAGCACCGCCTGGACGCGGATACCTTTGTCGGCGAGCTCGTGCTGTAGCGAATGGCTGAACGCAAGGACATAGGCTTTGCTCGCGCCGTACACACCGTTGAGCGCCTCGGGCGAGATGCCCGCCGCCGATCCGATGTTGACGATCGTGCCTGCACCACGCCCGACGAATGTAGGCGCCGCGGCATAGGTCAGGCGCGTAAGCGCAGTAATGTTGAGGGCAATTATTTCGTCCATCTTGTTAACGTCGGCATTCAGCAGCGGCGCAACGGAGGCCGTGCCGGCATTGTTGACAAGCATGGTGATGCTCGAATCATCGCGCAGCGTAGCCTCGACCTTAGCGAGTTCCGCCTTGTTGTTGAGGTCGGCGGGCAGTACCTTGACGGAGCGTCCCGTCTCGCTCGTCAGACGCGCCGAAAGGGAGTTCAGCCGTGCTTCATTCCGGGCCACCAGGATAAGGTCGTAGCCGCGCCTTGCGAGGCGGTCGGCATAGACCGCGCCGATGCCCGACGATGCGCCGGTGATTACCGCGACGCCTTTGTTCGATGAGTCCGACATTGCTTTCTCCTTTATTTGCGCTGCCAGCTGTCGCCGGCACTCTTTTCGATGTGCTATGAGACCGTTCGGTTTCATTTGTTTTGTGCTAAACTGTGGTTCGAGACCAATCGGTCGCGAGGGTAGGCAGGAATGATTCCCGAACCTGTGCATCAAAAAGACTTTAAGGCTCGCGCGGAGACGAACGACGTTCCGGTAATGCGGCTCATCGGGTTTGAAGCAAAAGAAATTGCCGATGGACGAGCGGTCGTCACGCTGGAGGCTGGAAAACAACACGCAAATCCCATGGGAACACTCCATGGCGGAATTCTTTGCGATATTGCGGACGCCGCGATGGGAATGGCATTTGCAAGCACGCTCGCGCCCGGCGAAACGTTCACAACAATCGAACTAAGGATTAATTTCTTCCGCCCGGTGTGGGAGGCCCGCTTGCGAGCCGAGGGCAAAGTGGTGCGGCGCGGCAGCACTATCGGCTACGTCGAGTGTGAAATCACCGACGAAAGCGAGCACCTGATTGCAAAGGCGTCCTCGACATGCATGGCCTTGAGAGGCGAGCGCGCCAAGGGACGCTAAACTCGATTTCCACCGGTTATTTAGACGGAACTCTTACCTCTGTTTCGAGATAGTTGTCGAGATGGGCTTGGATTGCGCGCAGCGCTTCCTCATTTCGTTCAAGGCGGTAGACCATAATTGCACCCTCGAGGGAAGAAATGATGAGAGTGGCCAGCCTGTTTGCGTCGACTCTTGAGCGGATATCCCTCGCTTTGATTCCCGCACGGATCATCCAGACGAGATAGCTACGCCAATCACGCAAGGCCTTGCGCGCGCGGTCACGCAGAACAGGATTTCCGTCATCGGTATCGACCGCGGTGTTGAGCAACGGGCACCCGCCGGGAATGATTCCGCGGCGCTCCACAAAATTCGCAACCAACTTCTTTAACCTGTCGACGGTGTTCGTGATGGTGTCTAGATCATGGATCCGTGCCTCTAGGGTTTCTCGCCAGGCATAGTCAAAGGCCTCGGCGGCCAGCACCTCTTTGCTGGAGAAGTGCCGGTAGATCCCTCCTTTTTCGAGCCCTGTCGCCCGCATGAGGTCGGACAAGGCCGCCCCGTCATAGCCCCTCTGATTGAAGATGGGCGCCGCCCTGCGAATGATTTCCTGCCGAGTCTGCTCGCCTTTGCGCATATCAAGCCTCTTGCCAAACCAGTGGTGCGACCGACTGGTCGCGAATCCCATTGTACCAGGAATTAGATGCGACCGAGCGGTCTCTTACTGCATCAAAAATCTAGAACCCCATGAGCGCTACCACAGCCTCCATTTCGTTTCCCCCTGTGGCCGCCGAACGGCAGGGGATCAATCCGTGGATCATTGCCGTCACGGTCACTCTGGCAACCTTCATGGAACTGCTGGACACGGCCATCGCCAACGTGGCGCTGCCGCATATCGCCGGGGGCCTCGCCGTGAGCTATGACGAGAGCACTTGGGTCCTGACAAGCTATCTGGTATCGAATGCGGTGGTGCTTCCTCTTTCTGCCTGGTTGAGCCGCGTCTTCGGACGGAAGCGCTATTACATGCTTTGTGTCGTCCTATTCACATTGAGTTCCCTGCTGTGTGGCCTCGCACCCTCACTGGGATTGCTCATCTTCTTTCGCATTCTGCAAGGCGTGGGGGGCGGAGGGCTGGCTCCTGTGGAGCAGGCTATTCTGGTAGATACGTTTCCTCCGCAGAAGCGGCCCGCGGCTTTCGCTCTCTACAGCATGGCCATCGTCACCGCCCCTGTGATCGGCCCGCCGCTCGGCGGCTGGATCACCGACAACTGGAGCTGGCGGTGGATCTTCTTTATCAATATTCCTATTGGAATTGTGTCCCTGATCCTGACGAACCGGCTCGTTTCCGACCCCCCCGAGTTCACGCGCGAAGTCGCAGCAGCCCGGAAAGGCGGCAGGCTTCGTGTTGATGGCCTCGGGATTTTTCTCGTGGCCCTCGGCTTTGCGTGCTTGGAGGTGGTCCTGGATCGCGGGCAGACCGAAGACTGGTTCGAGAGCGGTTTTATTGTCTGCTTCTTTTCGATTGCTCTTGTGGCGCTGATTGCGGCTGTCTTCTGGGAATGGCGGCATCCCGACCCGGTCGTTGAGATTCGTCTTCTCGCAGACCGGAACTTTGCTATAGCTAACGTCTACTATTTCCTTTTTGGGTTTGCACTTTTCGGGTCGACGGTGTTAATCCCGCAGATGCTCCAGAGCCTATACGGCTACACGGCAACCGATGCGGGACTCGTTCTTGGACCCGGAGCATTCGTCATCGTGGCGCTTGCTCCGCTGATCGTCAGAATCCTCCCCAAAGTAGGCGTCAAGCCACTCATTTTCACGGGGTACGTCATCTTCGCCATTGCCATGTGGAACTACGCCAGCATTGATCCAGGAACGGATTACAAACATGTAGCTATCGCCCGGGCAATCCAAGGACTTGGGATTGCGCCACTGTTCGTACCGGTGAGCCAACTGGCTTATTCCTTCTTGCCAAAGAATAAGAACAACAAAGCTTCGAGTCTTACGAATCTGTTCCGGAACCAGGGAGGGAGCGTAGGCATCGCGTTCGTTACAACCGTTCTTGCGCGGCGAACGCAATATCACCAGTCGGTTCTGGTTGCTCACGCCACTCCCCTCGAGCGGCGCTATCAAGAAACACTTGCCACATTGTCGCGCTACTTTGTGACACACGGTTTCACCGCGCCGGATGCGGCGTTACACGCGAAAGCACAATTGGCGCGAATGATTCAGCAGCAAGCGGCATTTCTGGGTTTTCTCGATTGTTTCTGGTTGTTGGGCTGCGCGTGTCTTATCGGAGCGCCTTTGGTTTTCTTGACACGCACAATCAGGTCGGCCGGTCCTGGCCCCCGCGCATTGAAGGTCCTGGTTGAAGTCCTGAAAAAAAACCGCAGAAATGATTCTAAGACGGGAAATCGCGGACGTGCCGACGCAGACGGGGAGCGATGAAACGCACAAAGCAAGAACCAGCTAAAGAGCCGGCCCTTATCGTGTTTAACGAAGGTCTCCACTCAGGCTGATTATTTTGTTCCCCATTCGGCGTAGAGCTTGGTGATGGTCGGGCCGATCGTGAAGCCCCAGGCAAAGATGGGGAAATTCTTGAATTTGTCCGGGACAACATAACGGTGCTGCGCCTCGCCTACGGGGACGCCAGCCTTAAAGAATTTCTCGGCCTGCGCAGCGATGTCATCAAACACTTCACGGATGCTAGCGATGCCTTCTTGGCCGCAGATTTGTCCGTGGCCCGGGACGAAAATCGTATCTTTATCATAGGACGCGAATTTAGCGAGTGTGGCGCGCCATCCGGAAATCGTGGCCTTCTCATCAAAACAGACAGGGTACCAACCGTTGAAGAGCAGATCACCGGTGTACACCACGTTCTGCTGGGGGACGCGCACGATCATGTCCGTGCCGGAATGTCCCGGATGGGATTCGATCACCGCCGAGAGGCCGCCGAGGTCGATGGTAAAGGGGAGCTTGGCTGGATCGAGGGGATGATTAGGCAGCGCCAGGATGCTGGCGTTGGCAATCTGGTACAGGCCGGTAACAGCGTTCAAATCGCTTTGCGCGTGTTGGCGCTCGGTCTCGGATTTCGCTTCCTTTACGTGTTTTTCGAATGGTCCGAGCGCGGCGTCCTTGTCGGCTCCTTGCAGCGGGCTGTAATTTTCGACGATGCGCTTCGCAGTCGCTACATGGGCCCAAAGCGGAATGCCGTTGGCGCCGTAAAAGGCGTTGCCCATGGAATGGTCAAAGTGATAGTGAGTATCCAGCGCGCCTTTCACCGGTACCTGGCTCACGGTGCGCAAGGTTTCCATCTGGAACGATGCGCCACCAGCAGTTGTAAATCCTTCGATGAGGAGCGCGGAGTCCTTGCCGGCGAGGAACCCGCCGTTGCAGAGGGTTGTATTGCCTTTGGAGGGGTCAGAAATCGTCGCATAGAGGCCGTCGCCAACCTTACGGACCGCGGCAAAGCCTTTATCCACGAGCGGCGTAGCGGATACGCGAGAATCGCCAGCCAATTCCGCCGCCAGCGCGGGCAGGGGAATCAGCTTCGCGACGGCATAGAAGGCGCCGAAGCATGAGGTGTGAGCGAGAAACTTGCGGCGAGAAAAACCGAGAGCACGGGCCGCTTCGCGGTCTCCGATCGAAAAATCCATCATGGGTCCTCCGTATGATTGGCGACGAGGTATTGGATGACAGCCAAGTGCGAAAAGATACTGAAGCAAAGCAAGCATGCGAACAAGAAGAATTGCTTCGTTCCCCCGGCCCATTTCCCGCTGCTGGCGTGGAATAAATCCCGTGATTTCCCCGTCTAATTATTGAGCCGCGGCGCATGCCGCTTCGGCGAATGTAAATTAGAGGCGACGGACGTCCAAGACGCGATGGAGAAAGCTTGAAAGCAGCTAACCAATTGACTCCAAACGGTTTGTCGTTACCCGAGATCGTTCGCTTGGCTCAGAGTGGCGACGCTACAGCGTTCAAGAATTTGTATCAAACGCACTGCAGGCGCGTCTACGCCCTCTGTTTGCGGATGATCGGGAACCCCGCTGAAGCCGAGGATTTGACGCAAGAAGCCTTTCTCCAGCTGTATCGCAAGATTCAATCGTTTCGAGGTGATTCAAGCTTCTCCACTTGGCTACATCGAGTGACCGTGAACATCGTTCTAATGAAGTTTCGCAAGAAAAAGCATGAGGAAGTTTCCCTCGAGGAATACACTGATTGCGACGAGGAATCGCCGTCGCCTAGGCAATTTGGCGAGGCCGACCTACGGCTCACCGGCTCCGTCGATAGGATCCACCTGCAGAGGGCCATCGACCAGCTTCCGCCAGGATTCAAGTCGATCTTTATACTTCACGATATTCAAGGCTATAAGCACCAGGAGATAGGCGAAATCCTGGGGTGCTCGGCCGGCAATTCCAAGTCCCAATTGCACAAAGCCCGCATGCGGCTACGCGAGCTTCTGAAGGGGGGAACGCACGGCAGCTCTTCGTCGACTTGCGAATCGAGTGCAAGCTCTCCGGCCATGATTCGGCGTGACTACTCCCTGGACTACGTCAAAGCCTGAGCGCGGCTCGTTTCTGGAGAGTAGCAATACTTCCAGGCTACTTAGAGAATGCGAAATATGGTAAGTGAAGCTGCACGACTTAGGAGCTGGCGGCCAAAAACGCGGCCGTTTCCTTCAGGAACAGTTGCAGTTGGTCGTGGTGCACCCAATGGCCCGCGTTCTGCACCTTCACCAGACGGCAATTGCGGATGGCCTTCAGGCGGGGATCCGTTTCTGGCAGTCTAAAAAAACTTTCGAGCCCCCAGAACATTAGAGTCGGCGAGGCAATCTGGCCAAATAGTTCGACGGCATCCTCGATATGGTGCCCGTACGGGGAGATGGCGCGGGCATAATTGTCGAATTTCCACATAAGCGAGCCATCCGAGTCCCAATTCGTTCCATGCAGCGTCAAGTGCCGGGCGACTTCGTCGGAAAGCCGGGGATTCGCCTCTTTCATTCGGGCCATTGCTGCGGCGAGGTTCGGATAATTTCTAGGCTTTCGCTTTTCAAGATCGCGCCGCTTCTCGATCCAAACTCGAAAACGCTGCGAAGCCGGCCCGTGCACGCCGTGGCCCTCGGGGAACCCAAGTCCTTCGATGGACACGGCTTTGCCGACTCGATCCGCATAGACTCCCGCATAGCTGAGAACGATGATGCCGCCGAGGGAATGGCCGATCAGGCGGATGGGGAACTCATTGATGATGTCGAGAAGGGCCGAGAGGTCCAGAACATGCTCCGCGACGCTATAAATCGCGCCGGGCGCCCAGGCGCTGTTGCCGTGGCCGCGCAAGTCCAGAGCGTAGACGTGGTACTCCTCGCGCAGGGAGCGCGCCACCCAATCCCAGTTGCGAGCATGGTCCAAGCCACCGTGCACCAGCACCAAGGAAGGTTTTCCGTCCTGGCCGTAATCCCAGAACTGCAGCTTTAAGCGGTCCGAATAGAAAAAGTGTGAGATAGGTTCCAAGTGCCGCCCGCCAATGGGAGAGGTATTATAGAACACATGAGTCCAAAACTCAGCGAGTGACTGTGCTCTCTGCTTGTTCTTTTTCTCGACGTTTCTGTTGCCCCGCCCGTAGCCCAGTGACCCGGAAACTGGGGCTTTCTTTATTCCTGTGCAGAGGGTTACTTCTTGCGAAATAGTGAGGTGATTCCTGCATGTCCACTTAGGGCCAACGTATACTTTTCTTATCGGCCCTCGACTCATGGTCGGGGCTCTCTGAGGGAGACTAACCCAAATGAACAAAATCCTTGCGCTTCTAACTCTCGGGATGGCGCTATCTCCTCATTGGCAGATGCAGGACGACTCGATTGAGGCGTGCGTGGCCAGCTGCCGGGTTCCACGTGCCAACCTCGAATTGCAACGCGAGGAGATCATCAACCTCGAGAAAGAAACGGTACGCGCGATTCAGCTGCACAATACGGCATTTTTCAGCCGAGTCTATGGCGACGATTACAGCGGTGCGCTTTCTCACGGCCAGGCGGTAAATAAGGCCCAATTCATCGGGATAGTGCAAGGTTCCTCGATCAAGTATGAGTCCTTCGTGGCCTCTGATATTCAAGTGCGCTTCTACCGCGACACAGCCGTGACCACGTGTCTGTGGTCGGCGCGAAGCACTATCGAGGGGCAGCGGGTGGGCGCACAGTTTCGGGTGACACACGTCTACATAAACGGCGGGCGCGGGTGGAGGGTAGTCTCAAGCCAGACAACTCCGCTGCCGCCGGATATCCACTTGCCGATCTAGCTTCGGTTTCCCGAGTCGGCGCCCAGCCGTTTGAAGAGTCAGCCTAATAAATGTTTGTGGAACTTATCGGGCAGCTAGACCCCGCTTGCCCGCAGAGGCGTCAAGAAACCGCCGAATGTGATTCGCGATGGTCTCGCTTTCGTCTTCCAGCGCGAAGTGGCCGGTGTCAAGCAAGTGCAACTCGGCATTTGGCAGGTCGCGTTGATAGGCCTTGGCCCCTTCCACGGTAAAGAAGGGATCGTTCTGTCCCCAGACAATCAACATGGCCGGCTGATGATTTCGGAAATAAGATTGCCATTCGGGATAAAGCGCCAAGTTCGAAGCGTAGTTGAAGAAAAGTTCGAGCTGCACGGCGTCATTGCCTGGCCGATCAAGAAAAAACTGATCAAACGTGTAGGAATCGGGACTGATCCTCATCACGTCCTTGACACCATGGGTGTACTGAAATCTCGTTGTTTCCGCGGCCAGGAATCCGCGAACGGCAGTTTCCGTCTCGGGAGTGCGATTGCCCCAGAGGTTTCTCAGCGGCTCCCAGGCGGGACTCAGACCTTCCAGGTAGGCGTTGCCGTTCTGAACGACGATGGCTTCAATGGCCCGGGGATTTTTGCCGGCAAGGCGGAATCCGATAGGAGAACCATAATCCTGAACGTAAATGCTGAATTTCTTCAGATTCAGCTTTTGGAACAGCAACTCATCCACCACCGCAGCCAAATTTTCAAAGGTATAGCTGAACTGTTTGGTGCTGGGGTGCGCGCTAAAGCCAAATCCGATGTAATCGGGCGCGATGACGTGGTAGCGGTCCGCGAGCTTGGGAATCAGGTCCCGGAACATGTGCGAGGAGGAAGGGAAGCCGTGCAGCAGGACGATGGTGCGACCGTCCTTCGGACCTGCTTCGCGATAAAAGACTTCCAGACCACGAACTTCCGTGCGATGGTACGTTGTCATTTTCTTCTCCTTTGGCCCTACTGTTTTTTTTCCAAAAATTGTGAGCGATGCTGAGAACCTTTTCTGCAACGATATTTAGTTGATCAAACGAGAAGAACCGGGGCGAGTTGTCCTCGCCCCGAATTCGGAAGTTGTTATACCGCGGTGCGGCGCGCGGGAGATACCTTCGGAAAGTCCACGTCGACCTGAAAGGCAGTGTTGAAATAGTTTGTGAAAATGTTCAAAGCGGTGAGTGCCACCACTTCTGCAATTTCCCCTTCGGTGAGTCCACTTTTGCGTCCCGCATCGATGTCCGCTTCGCTAACGGCACCGCGCTTTTCCACCAGTTGGCGCGAAAACTGCAACGCGGCCGCAGCCTTCGGATCTGCGGATCGCCCCCCGCGGCTATCGAGGATTTCGTTTTCGTTCAAGCCCACCAGCTTGCCGATCGTGGAGTGCGCTGAAAGGCAGTATTCGCACTGATTGACCTCGGCGGTGCCGAGCGCGATGCGTTCCCGGATTTTGGCATTCAAGCTTGCTCCATCGAGCGCCCCGCTGAAACCGATGTACGCCTCGAGGACTGCCGGAGAATTGGCCATGACCCGGGTCATGTTGGGTACCAAACCGAGTTTCTTGCCAATCGCTGCGAGCAGATCGTGTGCTTTATCGGTGGACGTGCTGGGATCAACTATAGGAAGACGAGCCATGTAACTCTCCTTTTGCATTAAATTGTATGTAACCTATAAAAGTGCTATATTAAAGGTTACAGAAGTTTTGATGCCGGCTGTTCCGGGAAGATTCAGAAATCCGCTAAATTGTTTGAGGTGCCATGCCTGACTTTCTATTCGTTGCCAACGACGTCTGCTTAGACTTTGTAAACACAGAGGTTATCCTCGACGGTGTGCGCACCGACCTGCTGCGGAATTTCGCGGATTTTGCAGAGTGGCTCGAAAAGGTGGGAATCGCCAGCGGGAAAGATGCTCGCCGGCTAACTGAGGAGTGGCGCGGCACCCGCGAGGCGAAGAGAACGCTGCTGACAGCTCGCGAGCTACGGAGTGTGCTTCGCTCTTCCGTCGAAATGGTGGTGAAGACAGGTCGCGTGCCGACTCTCTTGATGAACGACTTGAACAGACACCTGCGGAATCCACGCCAGGTGACCGAGGTGATCTCCGTGAAAGGGAGATTGCAAACCCAATCGCACTGGCTTCTGGAAAAACCGGAGGACTTAGTTGTTCCTGTGGCGCAGCTGGCCGCGAATTTCTTTTCGAGCGCGGATTATTCTGCGATTCGCAAGTGCGAAAATCCTGATTGCATTTTGTTTTTCCACGACACCAGCAAGAACCACACGCGACGTTGGTGCAGCATGGGACTGTGCGGCAATCGTGCGAAAGTCTCCGCCTTCCGGGAGCGGAATTAATTCGCGCCAGGAAGCAGTCCTATCGCCGAATGGAAGTCGCGTTGAAACAAGGGCGCCCACTCCGATGGTAGATAGTCCGCGGTTTCCCTTCGCCATGCGTTGACGCCCACTTCCGCCGATGCTACGCTCCGGCGACACTCCTTCACACACACGCATGCGCGCCGTTGACCTGATCCGCAAAAAACGCGACGCCGGAGAGCACTCTCGCGAGGAGATCGATTTCCTCGTTTCCGGGTACACGCGGGGCGAAATTCCAGATTATCAAATGGCGGCATGGCTCATGGCGACCTGGATTCGCGGCCTGAACCGGTCGGAGCTCGCCGCGCTCACCGAAGCGATGCTTTTTTCAGGCGAAGTTCTGGACCACGCGGACATTCCTGGGAAAAAGGTGGACAAGCACTCAACCGGGGGGATCGGGGATAAAACTTCGCTCATCCTCGCTCCCATCGTGGCCGCGGGAGGGCTAACAGTCCCCATGATAAGCGGAAGGGGGCTCGGCCATACGGGCGGAACGCTCGATAAACTCGAAGCCATTCCTGGCTTCAACGTGAATCTTTCGCTGGCGGAATTTCGCCGCGTCCTCCACGAATGCGGCACGGGATTGATCGGCCAGACCGCTGAAATCGCTCCCGCAGACAAGAAAATTTACGCGCTGCGCGATGCTACCTCCACCGTCGAAAATATAGGCCTCATCTGCGCTTCCATCATGAGCAAGAAACTGGCCGAAGGCATCGACGCGCTGGTCCTTGATGTGAAAACAGGTTCGGGCGCGTTCATGAAGCGCGAGGAGGACGCGGTGCGACTCGCCGAGGTCATGGTGGAAACCGGCAAGCAGATGGGCAAAAAGACTGTCTCCCTGATCACGGACATGAATCAGCCGCTGGGCCGCTTCGCCGGCCATGCCGTGGAAGTGATCGAATCCATCGAGGTTCTCAGTGGCAGGGGTCCTGCCGATCTTCGCGAGCTCTCACGGGAGCTCTCCGCCTGGATGTTTTATCTGGGTGAGCGCACAAAGGGCATCGAGGAAGGCCGCCACCTCGCGGAAACGATGATCGCCACCCGCCAGGCGAAAAACAAATTCAGGCAAGTCATCAAACTGCAAGGCGGCGACGAGCGCGTGGTGAACGAACCGCAGCGCTTGGCAAAGGCCCGCTCCCATGTCGTAGTTCGGAGCACGGCGGGCGGGTTCGTCACGGGGACGTTGTGCGACCAGTTTGGCATCGCTCTTGCGATTCTGGGAGGCGGGCGCGAGAAAAAAGAGGATTCCATCGACCATGCGGTTGGGCTCGAATTCCATAAGCGCATCGGCGATCGCGTGGAAAAAGATGAACCGCTGGCCACCATCCATTACAATTCCGACGCGCGGCTTGTCGAAGCAAGAAGTTTGGTCACTGGAAGTTATTTGATCGGCCAGGAGCCACCCGCTGCGCCGTTGCCCCTGGTTCGTCGGATTATCGGCGCCTAAATCGATTGTGGGAGGATTGTTCATGGGAAGATGGACGGGCGTGCTCGGCATGGCCGTGATTCTCGGACTGGCTTGGCTGTTCTCGACGAATCGGCGAGCGATCAAGCTCAAGACAATCTTGTGGGGCCTCGGTCTGCAGTTGGCGCTTGGTTTTTTCGTTATCCGTTCCGATACCGGCAGCGCGGTATTTGGCTTCCTGGGTGCCGGCGCGAATAAACTATTGAGTTTTTCTTACGCGGGTTCCGCATTCGTTTTCGGTGACATTGGTCTGCCGAAGGAGCTTTCCCGGCTCGGCTTTTCGTTCGCGTTTCAAGTTTTGCCAACGATCATTTTTATCGCCGCGTTCTTCGCGGTGCTTTATCACATTGGCATGATGCAGCTCATCATCCGAGGTGCGGCGTGGCTTATGACTCGAGTAATGGGCGCCAGCGGCGCGGAATCGTTGAACGTCGCGGCCAGCATCTTCATGGGGCAAACCGAAGCGCCGCTCACCATCCGCCCTTTTCTTCCAAAGCTTACGAAGTCGGAACTGATGGTCGTCATGACCAGCGGGATGGCTCACATTTCTGGCGGAATGATGGCCGGCTACATTCAGGTGGGGGGCGCCGATCCCAAGAACTTATTAACCGCAGTCATCATGACGGCCCCTGGAACGTTGCTCATGGCCAAGATGCTGGTGCCTGAAACCGAGGAGCCGCTCACAGCCGGCCGCGTGGAAATGCCTCCCATGGAAAAGGAAACCAATGTTCTAGGAGCGATCGCTCGAGGTACCGTAGACGGCTTGCATCTGGCGCTGAATGTAGGTGCGATGCTGATTACATTCATCGCCTTGCTTGCGTTGCTCAACGCCATGATGGGCGGCATCCACAACTGGCCGCACATGGCCTGGTTCCCCCAAAGCCTGGAAATCGTCTTCGGCTGGATGTTCGCGCCGGTCGCATGGCTGATCGGAGTGCCCTGGCATGACGCGGCAAAGATCGGCAATCTTCTCGGTACGCGCATGGTCATCAATGAATTCGTCGCCTTCAGCCAACTTGGTCCCATGAAGGGCACGCTCGATCCACGCACTTTTGCAATCGCTACCTTCGCTCTCTGCGGCTTCGCCAACTTCAGCTCAATCGGCATCCAGATCGGCGGCATTGGCGCACTCGCGCCGGAACAGCGCACTCAGCTCGCGAAATTCGGCATTCGCGCCATGCTCGCGGGAACCATGGCCAATTTGATGTCGGCCTCCATCGTGGGAATGCTCACGTGAGCGCGAAGAAGAGAAGCGCAACGAGCGCTGGCAGCGTGCGGCGCGAAGGCGGGAAGGACGCGACTCGTTCTATAGAAGCAGTTTTGACTGAAGGCGAATTCGATCGCGCAGAAGCCGCCGCGAAATATGTTTTTGCGAAAACGCCCCTGCGTCCCGAAATCGCTCTTGTTCTCGGCTCGGGCCTTGGCGCCTTCGCCGATGAATTCAGTCAACCGACAAAGATTCCTTACGCCCAGATTCCGCATTTTCCTCAATCCACAGCCATCGGCCACGCCGGACGTCTCGTGATCGGCAAAGTAGGAAATGTAGCGGTGGCGGCGATGCAAGGCCGCGTCCATTTGTACGAAGGGTATTCGGTGAAGGAAGTGGCGTTCCCCGTCCGTGTTTTTGCGCGCATCGGCGTGAAGGCCGTGATCCTCACCAATGCGGCGGGGGGCATAAAGTCCGATTTTGTGGAAGGGCGTCTGGTGGTGATCAAGGATCACATCAACCTGCAAGGAGTGAACCCGCTTTGCGGCCCAAACGATGAACGTTTCGGCTTGCGCTTCCCAGATTTGACGGTTGCCTATGACCGAAGATTTCGCGAAATAACCGTCGGAGAAGGGAGTCGCCTGGGAATCGGAATGGCCGAAGGCGTATATGCCGCGCTGACTGGACCGAGTTACGAAACTCCCGCGGAGATACGCTACCTGCGGAGCATTGGCGCCGATCTGGTGGGGATGTCGACGGTGCCGGAAGTGATTGCAGCCCGGCACAGCGGCATGCGCGTGTTGGGAATCTCCTGCGTGACCAACGCCGCCGCCGGAATCCTCGACAAGCCGCTCAACCATTTGGAAGTCTTGGAAACCACGGAGCACGTGAAAGGACAATTCATCGCGCTGCTAAGAGCGGTAATCCCGCGAATAGCGGAGTCGATAGCCTGAGCGCAAGCATTTCTTTCGGTGAAGGAGATTGAAGTGAGCGAATTTGATGCCTTGACGGCAACGGCGAAGCAGGCGCGGGAAAACGCGCACGCGGCCTACTCAAATTTTCGCGTGGGCGCGGCGTTGCGGGCGATTTCGGGGAGAATCTTTGGTGGCTGCAACGTCGAAAATGCCACCTATGGACTGACTATATGCGCTGAGCGTGTGGCCCTCTTTAAGGCGATCAGTGAAGGCGAGCGCGGGTTCGACGCCATCGCCGTCGTTACGGACACCGATTCGCTGACTCCGCCCTGCGGCGCGTGCCGGCAATTGATCTGGGAGTTCTGCGGCGACGTTCCCGTCATCCTGGCGAACTTGAAAGGCAAAAGCGAAGTCCTGCACATGCGGGACTTACTCCCCAAGCCGTTCGATTCGTCCCATTTGTAAAACATCCAAACCCAGCGTCCACTTTGGCACTAGAAACATACGACCGTAGCCGGTCTATATTAGGTGTTTCCAGGCAATTCACAGCGAGGCGGTCATGACATCTGTTCCCCACACTCCACTTCGAATCCGGCGGATTTCGACCAAAGATGAAGTCGAGCGCTGCGCGAGGATGATGTCCGGTTCGGAGCCTTGGATAACGCTGAAGCGAGATTATGACAAGTCCCTGGAAATTCTGCAGAAGCCCGACCGGGAAGTGTACTTGGCCTACCGCAGGGATGAATTGGAAGGCTTCATGATCCTGAATATGAATGGGCCATTTGCGGGCTATGTCCAATCCATCTGCGTCGAGCCGGATAAGCGCAGTTCGGGAATAGGACCGCAGCTGATGCGTTTTGCGGAAGAGCGAATCTTCCGCGAATCGCCCAACGTCTTCCTGTGCTGCTCGTCCTTCAATCCAAGAAGCCAGCAGTTTTATGAAAGGCTGGGATACGAAGTGATCGGGGAGCTGAGGGATTTCATTGTCGCGGGACATTCGGAGATTCTGATGCGGAAGATGACCGGGCCCTGGAACGATTTCCGGAAACGCTAGAAAGACAGTTCTCTGCCGACCATCAGCCTGCGCGCCATTTCCTTCATGCCCCCGTGATGCACGCGTGACGCAGGCCAAGATTTGCACGGTGACAATTCCAAGGCCGAGTTAAAGTAAAGAGACGAGGCCAGCAAATGAGGCGCCAACGCAACAGCGGAGCCTCGCTTCTTGGCCGTGTGCCTAGAGCGTTATGCCGAAGAACTACGCAATTCGCTTGCGTTGCCCTCACGGGGACCACGATGAGTGGGTCATTCTCGAAAATAGGGAAGAATCGCTCGAAAACATATTGCACCTGCCGTGGGATTTTGAATGTCAGTTGCATGGTGTTCTGCGGGAGATGCCCATCGAGGCACGCGAGGAAGGTGTGGCCACAGGCTACCCCTCGCTGAGATCGCCCGCGCCTCCAGAATTGCAGCAAGCTCCAACGACCAAAGCCACGGAATCTCCCGGAAAAAAGAAGAAACCTCGTTCCAGCGAGCGGCTGCCGTTGCACGTGCCGGTGGTTCTTTATGGTTGGACCAAGAGTCAGGGCTCTTTTCAGGAAGAGACCGCAACATTATTGGTGAACGCCAGCGGGGCGCTGCTCACACTGAATTCCAAGATAGACGTCGGCGAAACGGTTTTCCTCATCAACAAAGCCAGCCGCGAAGAGCAGGAAGTTCAAGTCGTCTACATCGAGCAAATCCCGGAGGACAAGTCGCTGGTCGGCGTGGCCCTAAAGTATCCTTCTGCTCAATTTTGGAAAAAAACCCGGCGGAATCCACGGATCCCCAAAAATATTCGCGTGATTGTGAAAGGAGTGGACCGCAATGGCCACCCTTTCGTGCAAAGTTCTTATACCGTGGATATCAGCAAGAGTGGAGCGCGCCTCGACGGTCTTGGATACCTGACAGGGCCAGGAGAGACGATCGAAGTTAAACGTCCCTGGCACGGCAAGGCGCGTTTTCGTGTTATATGGATCGGACAAATCGGCATGGAACATTCCAACCAGATCGGGATTTATTCCTTAGAAGAAGAGAAGGACTTTTGGGGCTCAAAGCTGCCCGAGTCTGGAACGACCGAGCCGCCGGATGACAACTCTCCTGATAAGAAGTGACAATCACAAACAGGGCGAGCCGAAAAACGCCTGCATGATAGTTGAAAAAAGAGAACTATGCCCGAGAAAAGTGAGAGCGACCCAAAAAAGTATCTCCGCATGTTGAACGTTGCCCTCGAAGAAGCGCATGAGGGCCTGGCCGAGGGCGGCATCCCCATTGGCGCGGCTCTTTTCGACACGAACGGCACACTCTTGGGACGCGGCCACAATCGCAGAGTGCAGGAGGGTGATCCTTCAGCGCATGGCGAAACCGATGCCTTTCGCAAGGCGGGCAGGCAGCGCAGCTATCGGAGCACTGTCATGGCTACAACTCTTGCGCCCTGCTGGTATTGCAGCGGGCTAATCCGGCAATTCGGAATCGGCACAGTAGTGATCGGCGAGTCCTTCAATTTTCAAGGCGGCATCGGATGGCTTCGTGAGAGCGGGGTCAAGGTAATCGATTTGCGTTCGGACGAATGCATTCAACTTCTCGCGAAGTATATTCGGGAAAATCCGGCCATCTGGAATGAAGACATCGGGGAGGAATGAGAAAAATAGTGCGTGGCTCAAGTAAAGCCAAGAGCGTTCGTCGGAAACGCATGCGGTAGGAAGACTGCCAGCTCATGGCCACAATGGACAGGAGCGCTGCGCCAAGCCGCGCCTTAGGAATTCCAGGTTACACGCGACATTTGCTTCTTACGCGATTCCCATTCCTGGCCAGAGAGAATTAGCGGCGCGATCTCAATCAGCCGTGGCGTCAATTTGAAGACCCCAGCAGCCGTCCAGGGACGAGTATCCCGCGTACGAAAACCCCGCATGTTGAGAGCATCCGCCATGGCGGTGAAGGACGCATCTTGAACGATCAGCTCCGCCAGGAACTTGAGGATTTCCATTTCGGAGGGGTTCTCCTCGAGATGGTGGCAGTCGGAGGCGATACGCAGGCCGTAGGGAATTTCCTCAGCGAACGGTCTGCCCTCAGGACGCTTGGTTTCGGCGTCGGTTTCACGCTCCCATTCCATGGCTATTAGGCGCCAACCTGCAGCTTCTTTCTGTCTTTGGTAGTCTGGGCCCGGCCAAGCGGACAGCGTCTCGCGGATCCATTCCGTTTTCTTCATTCTTGCCTCCTTACCGTTCCCCGCGAAAACCAGGCGGAATAATATCTACAGAGTGGAGGCAATTTAGTTGCCGTTCCCTTTGAGAGGGAACTCGTAGAAGTCCAAAGACTTCCACCGCACTAGGACAAGTGAGGCACGCTCCGTGGTGTGCGCTCGTGGGAAAGAGGTGTCGCTCCACCGGACACCCGCGCGTTCCTATGGTTTGAAAATTCTTGACCTTTCCTGGGCCTCCCGCAGTATGATTTCTTCTCCGTCGTGACCCACCCCGGCGCCCAGCGTGTATCTCCTCGGTAACGCAAGTGTGGGGTCCCATGCAAACCGCGGCGCACCGAGCGGAAGAACGAGTTCCCATCAAAGTTGTCGTGGACATGGCCAGCCTGGACATTCGACTCCCTGCTCGGGAAGGTGTCACAGAAAACGTCAGCACACGCGGAGCGCGGGTTGTGACCAGTAAACCGTGGCAGCCAGATGACCGGCTGAACGTCAGGTCACTCCTGGGCGATTTTCGATCGCGAGCGCGGGTGGTGTATTGCGAACCTTTGAAAAATGGTTGCTACGCCGTTGGGCTTCAACTGTTTGCCGGAGTGGGAAGCTGGCGATCCCCAAATTAAAGGGCGGCGACATCAGGAAACAGCCTTTGCCATGTTCCTCCGGGTTACAGTTTCGCCCTTGTCCTTCGATTTCTTGACGATCCCGTGAGTGTCTTGCTGTAGCGTAGGTTCGTATGATTTTGCGCGGGAAAATGCGAATCCAAGCCTTCTTACAAATCTTGTGCACCTGCTTTCTCCAAACGCTGGCACTATCTGACATTCTTCTCCTTCCCCTCAGAGCCGAGACTCGCACGACTGCCATTCAGACGAAAATGAAATGTGGAAAGGGTGCGGAACTCCATCTTAGTTCGCCGGCGTCGAATCAAGGCGGACTTCTACTCGCGGAGCTCCGCAGCCAGCAGCCGCTCAGGGAGCCGAAGGGGAAATGGGACGGCAAGGAGATTCTGTTTTGGAATCGAAAGACGCCCGAAGATGCAAGCCCTACCGTTTATCGGGGACTGCTGGGAGTGGATCTCGAGCAGCACACCGGGAAGTACGAATTTGCCGTGACCGCGGAGACGCCATCCGGCGAAAAGGTCAGCTGTGCTGCGAACGTGCTTGTAAGAGCGGGGCGTTTTGCCATTGAGAAGCTTCAGGTGCCGAAGCAGTTTGTCGAGCCGGATCCCGAACAGCTCAAACGGGCTCAAGAGGAGCAGAAACGGTTGCGGGAGATTTTCGCCACTGTGACTGCGGAGCGATTGTGGCAAGGAAGCTTCCGGATTCCTCTGGACGGGGTCACTTCCGGCAAGAACTTCGGTAAGCGCCGCATTCTAAACGGCCAGCCGGGCTCTCCGCACGGCGGCGTCGACTTGCCGGGCACTACAGGCACGCCCGTGCACGCCGCCCAAAGCGGCCGCGTTGTTCTTGCAGAAGAACTGTTTTTTTCCGGAAATAGCGTGGTGGTGGATCACGGCTTGGGGATTTACACCTTCTACGGTCATCTCTCTGAAATCTCCGTGAAGGCCGGCGATGAAGTCAGTCCGGGGGCGCTGCTTGGGAAAGTCGGGGCAACCGGGCGAGTCACCGGGCCGCACCTCCACTGGGGATTGACCGTAAATCGCGCGCGAGTCGATCCTCTGCAAATCGTAAAACTGCTCCCCATCGAGTAAGCGAGGCTATCGAATTGCCCAAGCGTCTCATCGGGCTGATTTCAGACACGCACGGTCTGTTACGCGAAGAGGCTCTCCGCGCGCTGCGTGGTTCCGACCTGATCATCCACGCGGGAGATGTGGGAAGACCCGAAATTCTCGATACCCTTCGGGACCTGGCACCCGTAGTCGCCGTGCGCGGCAACGTTGACGAAGCCGAATGGGCCGCCCAATTGCCTCTCACCCAGGTTGCCGTAGCGGATGGCGCAACTCTCTACGTTTTACACGACTTACAGCAGCTTGATCTCGACCCCGTGGCTGCCGGGTTCCAAGTTGTCGTGAGCGGGCACACTCATCAGCCCCATCAAACGAAGCGATCGGGTGTCCTTTTCGTGAATCCGGGAAGCGCCGGGCCGCGACGTTTTCACCTTCCCATAACCCTAGCCCTCTTGGACCTTGGAAAAACGCCCTGGAAACTCGATTTCGTGGACCTCACAAAGGGCGTATAACTATTGTAAATAAAGGACTTAGCGGTCATCTCTCGGACAGAGCGAAAGATCCAGAAAATACCCTGCGACAACAAGCAACCGGGCGTGACTTTCGAAACAGGCTTACGGACTTGGAGGTGTCCCCCGGGGAAAGTACCAGAGTACTGTTTTGGGAAAGCGCAATGTGGTACCTTTCCTCTATTGCCTCGGACAATCGCAGGTTTCATCATGACACCCTAGCGGGTGCCAGGCGAAGTGGTTTCCGCGTTCGTTTCGGCGGAGCGCTTCGCAGGCTGGGCAAGCTGAAACCAGGTCGACGACAGGGCGAGTGAATTCCGGCCCCGGAATCTAAAAAAAAGCAAGAGAGGTCCCCGTCCTATGGCTATCCTTCACTTTCGCTGCAAAGAGAGACGCCGCACGTTGCGGGTAGCGCTGACCGTTCCCCTCACGGTCCACGGTCAGGCGGACGATGGAGAAAAGTTCAGCGCTCGCGCGCATTCGCAATCAGTGAACAGGAATGGAGCGCTGCTGCAGTTGGACCACCTCGTGGTGATGGGTCAGAACCTCTTGCTGGTCAATGAACACACCAACCGCACTGTGGAGTCGCGGGTTGTCTCGATCAAACGCGAACGGGATGGAAAGACGTTTGTCGCCGTCGAATTTGCAACCCCGGATGCCAACTTCTGGCAGATGACCTTCCCGATACCAGGAGCACGGCCTTTGCGCCGGCCGATAGTCAGTAAAGTGTCTGCCTAGCAGGGAAGCCTCGAGAACTCGCAGTCGCGAGAATCAAAGAAAAATTGACGCGTGACAGGCTCGCGGGAATTGCCCCAGAGGATAGCTTGCCTCTAGCAATTGGTCAGACCAGGAATTGCGAGCAAGATTGGTGCGTACGGTGGTAGACTTCGCGCATGAGCCCCAAAAGAAAAGTCCACAAGAAAAAGAAGCGCCAGAAGGCACGGCCTGCCAAAAGAACCCTTCCGAAAAAGAAACTTGCGGCAAAAAAGAATCTGTCTCGCAAGAAACGCCTAAGCAAGAAGAAAAAGCGCGTCCGCGGCAGAAGCGAGACCGTTGACAACGTGGTGTTTGAACCTAAAGGATTGGGTGCGCGCTCGGGCGGACAATCCGGCGACGTGCAGGGCTTGTCCGGAATTGAACGCGCAGGCTCAGAAAGCGTGGAAGAGTTATTGGAGGAAGGCAACGCTTTCGAGGCCGAAGTCGTGAAAGGCGTGGAAGACGCATCCTACGCCGATGAAAAGGAAGTCACTACTCACGAGGTTCCTGAAGACGACGTCCCGGGGGAATATCGGGACGAAAAGTAGAGACGGATCTCCGCAAGAGTGAAAAGCAAAATTCAGCGTATTTTTTTCTTGCGCGAGGGTTTTCTTCCTGCGCTTTTTCCTCGAGATGCTTTCCCGCCTCGAAGAGTTGCTCTTTTTTGCTTTTGTTCGATCAGCGCCGCGGCGGACAACCCTTCGCGGATTTTCTTCGGTAGTTTGGCGAGAACGAGGTCATAGGACTCACGGAGCAAGCCCGCCAGTTCCTGGCTGCTCAACGCGTCGTGAGTTTCAAGAGCGACCCACTGCGCGCGTGCCAGATAGGGCGCTGGGATGATGTTAGGACGCTCGGTCAGCTCGGCGAAATTCTCGGGTGAGGCCTTGAAGGAGAGACAAACGGGAGCCGGCACAAGCGGAGTAGCGGCGAACATCTTCCCGCCCACCTTGAAGAGCAAATCGTCGCCCCACTGAATTTGCTCCGCTACGCCAGGAAAAGACAAACAGACCTCGCGAATCCAATCAATGTTCATTGCGCTGCGGCTTTCAGTTTGTACTTCTAACGATTGAATGAGGCGACTTTCCGAATTTCAGAATAGCATTGTCGCCGGGCCACGCCACAGTGCAACCACTGCGTTCACACACAAGCGTCGGCGGCGTTCGACCATTCCAATTGAATCGTATGGCCGTCCAAGACGCGAGTCTTCCACGCGCAGATATCGCCAATCTCGCCGTAAGTATCGTCATACCACCCTTGTCCGGGAATCGGATCAGTGATCGCTTCGCACAGCTCGTGGGACGATGTGGAAGTAAGCGCATCGAGCGCCGCCAACCCTCCAGTGCAGCCCGGGCATCCGGGATAAGGCATCACCGCATAGAAAATCCCGCTCGTGGTGGCGTCGTGATAACCGCAAAAAGATTTGCAGGACGCGCTCCCTCCTTGAACCACCTGCGTGCCGGGCGGTAGAAATACGAAGTACAACGTGTTGGCCGTCGCCGCAGGCAATGTGCCGGAAGCGATTTCCTTCGTCAACATCTGCTGAATCGCGCTGTCATCCACCGAGCTTCCCGGCTCGGTCGAAGTGGGATTGGAATTTCCAATGCGCTTCCCGTGACCTATCGTCTTTCCCGCAACGCTGTATTCATGGAGCAGGTCGATCAGCTTGCTCGTAAGCACATAGTCGAAGAACGCGTTCATTCGAACCGAGATATCGCTATTGGCCGGCTGTCGCCACGCCTGCCCCCAGAAAATTGTAAAAACCTCCACGGTTGTCAGGAGCGGTCCGTTCCGGTAAGTCAAATGTGGCGCGCCAGTCCTCGCGGGCGCTTTGGCAAGATGCAGGGGAACAATCCGTATGGGCGACGACCCTTCGGCAGCGGGTCTTTTCTGGGTGGATTTTTTCTTGGTGAATGCCTTGGCGGTCATAGTTGCCTCCTCCCCGGCTCGCCCGGGATAAAAGTTTGGGCTGGAAGGAGCGCGTGCCGGAATCTCAACGTTACCCAATCGCGCTGCATATGTAAATGGAACTCTCCGCGGTTTCGATTGAACCACCGCTTTTAAATCCGAGTGTCCTCGGCCACTTGTGCGGTCATACTGCCAAAGATTGTCGCCCGTTGAGTGTTACGCGCGGCGTCGAGCGCGCCATTCGTCGGCGGTAATCTCCCAAATCTCCGAGAGAAAGCGGCCCGAGACATAGTCGCGCTCTTCGGTGGCTACGAGCCGCATCCCGCTTTTTTCCGAAATGCGGCGAGAAGCGATATTCCCGATCGCTTTGGGGACCCTAAGGACAGGAAACTGGAGCGTCTCAAACCAGAAATTGGTGACGATTTCGCAGGCTTCGCTCATCAATCCCCGCCTTTGCCAAGGCAGACCAAGCCAGAAGCCGCGGTTGTCTTTGTCACCTTTCGTTAAATTGATGCCGCCGATCAATTGGTCAGGTTGCGTCTTAAGCCGCAGCATCCAGTGCCACTCGTCGCCGCGTTCGACCGCGGGCAGGGCGATGTCACGAATGTACGTAGAGGCGCCGTCGGGCGGATACGGCCATGGAACACGGCTAGCCAGTAAGCGCACCACTTCCCAGTGTGGGAAAATGGCTTGAATTTGCTCGGCGTCAGCTAACTCCAGCGGACGCAGCAACAGTCGAGGTGTTTCGAGCGTGGGCGTCATAAGCGAACAACACTCAGAAGATACGGTATTCAGTTTACTTGAAGAGCGTCCGGGGTTGCGGCTTGGTTTAACCACACCGCCAAGTCTCATTTAGTGCGGGCGGACGCCGTCACTCGTCTTGAAGAAGCCGTCTTTCGCCGCTTCGGGAACAGCGGCGAACGCGGCTTGATTCTTCGATAGAATAAGTGACGAGACCAGCAAAAGGGGGAGTCTACTTCGCATGAGGCACCTCGCTCATCAGCGCCAGTAGATTGCCTTCAGTGTCGCGGAAGAAGGTCATCCAGAGATCGTGGTTGGGCATCCGTGCAATCGCATGAGGTTCATCCTCAAATTTGACTCCAGCATCTTTGATTCGCCGGTGAGTTGCCTGAATGTCGCCAACCTGAAAATAAATGATCGAGCTGGGATGATCGAATTCGGGTTTCTCCGGTTTGTCCAGCATGAGCCGGACGCCGCCACAATCAAAGAACGACAGGTCACCAGCGCGAAAGAGATGTCGCAGTCCCAGAACATCGCGATAAAATGCCGTAGCGCGATCCACGTCGTGAGCATTGATGGCCACCTGCCCGATGCGGACGAGGACGGTGTTGTCTTGTATGTTCATGTCGCTTTACCTCTAGGGTGAAAGTAGTTAGCATAGCTAACTATATCGTATGACGGCTGTCAAGCAAAAAGGTGAGGCCGGCTCGGATGTGATGGCCATCGCCGATCAGTTGCACTCGGCCGCCATTCACCTGCTCCGGCGGCTGCGGGTGCGCGACCGTGAAAGCGGCATCGGCCCGGCGCAGCTTTCCGCGCTTTCTGTGCTGGTCTTCGGCGGACCGATGTCCTTGGGTGAGCTTGCCGATGCCGAGCAAGTGAAGCCTCCGACCATGAGCCGGATCGTGGCCGGCCTCGAGCGCGAGCGCTTGGTGCGCCGGCGCCCTACCGAAGACGGCAGGCGCATGCGATTGGAACCCACCGCCAAGGGGACAAAGATTTTGCAAGAAGGGCGGAAGCGGCGGGTGGAATCACTGGCACAGACGCTCGTGTCGTTGGACGCGAAGGAACTAGCGCATCTCGGCGAATTTGCGGGGATATTGCAGCAAATTATCCGCAAGCTTTAGGCGCAAGGCACGCGGATCACAGGAGCGGCGAAAACCGCAAACCGTCAATGGTTCAGTCCTGACCTGCGTTGGCGTAGCGCCGGAAGAAGGAGTCTGGCTTCCAGGCGGGGCGCGCATCGGCGTTGGCGACTTGGATCATCAACTGGCGGATGATTTCCTCATAGACGGCCGCAGCGCGGAGATCGACAGGTTGATTGATGTCGTCGGAAGGTGCGTGATAACGCTGCGTGAGCCAATCCTTAAATACTTTTGCCTCAGGCGTGCCGGGCTCAGCGGCATAGTCCAACTTGATGGCAGGAATACCGTAGCGGATGAAATTATACTGGTCGCTGCGCACGAAAAGGTTTCGTTGTGGTTCGAGATCGGGTATGGGGCGAACGTCGAGCGATTTCTCAATGGCGGCAGCCCAGTCACCTAGATCCGATTCATCCAGTCCCTGCGTGCGGAGAACTTTCGGAGGAAGAATCGGCAAGAACATATCGATGTTAATGTCTGCGACCATGGACTTTGTCTCCATCGCAGGATGTGCTACGAAATACTTCGACCCCAGCAAGCCTTTTTCCTCCGCTGTCACAAGAACAAACAGAATCGATCGGCGAAGTTTTTCCGGATGAGCCTTGAGATTCTCCGCCATATCCAGCACTAGCGCGGTTCCGGAACCATCATCCATTGCGCCGTTGTAAATGCGGTCGCCGTTCACAGGCTCGCCGATACCCAGGTGGTCGATGTGCGCGGATAGGACGACATATTCATTCTTGAGCACAGGATCCGTGCCCGGTAGCTTCGCGACCAAATTCGCTGATTCAAGCTGCGTCTGCTTGATTGTCGCGCGTGCCTTCAGGGAAACGACCAGAGGGAAGTGCGGCAGCACTTTGCGGTCTTTGCCGAGAGCCGCGATTTCCGCGAACGTGTGGCCGGAGCCAACGAAAAGTTTTTCGGCGTTGGGGGGATTGAACGTGAGCGAGATCTTCAAGCCGGCAATTTCATTAAATTCAGGATCGGCGAGATCCATGGACGGATGCGCGCGATTGAGCGACATGCGCGACCACGGAATATCCATCGACGCTGGATTGGGAATCACGATTATGCCGATGACGCCCGCGGCGCGGAGTGTCTTCCAGCGCTCGGCGAGCGAACCAAAATGTGCAGCGAGCGCTCCAGGGATTTCAGAGGGTGAACCGGCTAGATAGACGACAATTTTCCCGTGTAGGTCGAGACCCGCAAGGTCGTCATAATTTTTCTCCGGCACCTTCAACCCATTGCCGGCGAAAACCAGCGGCGCTGTGACTTCGCCTTCCGAGCCTTCAACCCGCGTTCCGAAATAGGCATCTTCCCCGAGCGTGAGCGGCTCCGCCTTGCCGTCGCGGACCAGAGCCGCCGACGAGTTCTTTTCGTCGATTTGCCGCTGCACGAATTTGATGACTTGATAGAAGCCCGTGGTGCCGGCGGGCTGGAGGCCGGCCTTGGCGAGTTGATCGGCGGCATAGGCTTCTGCTTTGCACAGGCCTTCGCTACCGGTTTCGCGGCCTTCCATGTCGTCGTCGGCGAGGACTTTGACGTGAGCCCACCAGGAGTTTCCATCAAAGTGGAGGTTGGGCGCTTGTTGCTGGGCCTGCGCTCCCGCAGCCAAAGTACAAGCCAGCGTGGCTATCAAAGACGTGCGATGCATAGACAATCCTCCCGAGCGACGACAGAGGATAACAGGGTTGATGATTCCAGTGAAGAATCATCTGGTTCTCTCCGGAGAGGCCGAGTCTTCAGCTAAGGCGTGATGGGGTGAGCAACTCGCCAGTCCACAATTGCATGCACGCTCGGAAAATTGTTCTACTCAAGACCGCAGAGACGGATTAAAACAATCCCAGGCGGGTGATGCCTTGCCCGGCCTGCACCCCATACACTTCATCGTGAGCCAAGTTTGTTAACCGGGTCAGCCAACTTGCAAACGGTGGATGAGGGAGCAAACGGCGGTCCGAGCCGAGTTTCGGACGAGGAGAAGTGGCCCATGAAATTTAAGATCGTGAGTCTGGTTGCCCTGACAGGCTTGATTCTGGCGTTCGCGTTCCTTGCATCGGCCCCTGCGGCACCCAACACCGCAGCCGACAAGGTCATTGCCGCGGCCGCCAGCCACACCAACACAACGACGGCAGACCCGAAGGAACCGCACCCGCAGATCAAGGAAGCGATCGAGTCCTTGCGCCGCGCCAAAGCGCATATGGAACACGCGGCCCATGACTTCGGCGGACACCGCGTCGAGGCTATCAGGGCCACCGACGAAGCCATTCGCCAACTGGAGATTTGCCTGAAGTACGACAAAGACTAAGAACAAGAAATCATAAAGTAATGAGGGCGGCGTCCCGCGCGGTTTTTGCAACGCGAGCGCTGCCCTTATTTTTTTCGCGAGCCCGAACCAATACCGAAAGGGAATACCGAGTGTGATATCGTACGCGGGCGCGAGTGGAATCAAAAGATGGGGGACCTTTCAGATGCTGGATCGCAGGCGGTTTTTGTCGGCGTGCTCGGGAATGGGTTTGGGCACGACGCTTTTTCCGGGAGTGTTGTGGGCGCAAGCGCAGGTACAAGGCACGCGGAAGATTACAAACGAAATGATCGATGAAGCAGCGGCGATTGCCGGCGTAGCAATCGCAGATGGCTACAAGCAGATGATGCTCGACAACCTCAACGACCAGGCAAAAGGGTACGCGGAAATCTACGCACTGCACATTCCCAATTCGGTGGAACCCGCTCTGCTGTTCGATCCGGTGTTGCCCGGAATCAAATGGGACAACCAACGGAAGCCGATACGAATGTCAGCCGCGCCGGCCGCGATGACCAGTGCCCTGAGGAATCTCGAAGACATCGCCTTTGCAAGCGTACGCGAACTGGCCGAGCTGGTGCGCACGAAGAAAGTTTCGTCAATGGCGCTGACGGAGATGTATCTCGACAGATTGAAGCGCTACGACCCGACCTTGAAATTTGTGGTCACGCTCACGGAAGATCGCGCGCGGGCGAAGGCCAAGGAAGCGGACCAGGAAATTTCGCAAGGGAAGTACCGCGGGCCACTCCACGGATTGCCTTGGGGTGCTAAGGATTTACTCGCTACAAAGGGCTACCGAACCACCTGGGGCGCGGGCGGATTCGAACAGCAGGTGCTCGAAGAAGATGCAACCGTGGTGCAACGGCTCGACGAAGCGGGCGCCGTGCTGGTCGCCAAGCTGACTCTGGGCGCGCTCGCGCAAGGAGACGAGTGGTTCGGCGGCAAGACGCGGAATCCCTGGAATCCGGCGCAAGGATCGAGCGGATCCTCTGCGGGTCCGGCATCGGCGACTGCCGCAGGTTGCGTGGCCTTCAGCATTGGCTCCGAAACGCTGGGATCGATATCGTCCCCTTCGACGCGCTGCGGTTGCACGGGACTCCGTCCCACGTTCGGACTTGTGCCGCGAACCGGCGCAATGGCGCTGTCATGGAGCATGGATAAGCTGGGGCCGATCTGCCGCGCGGTCGAGGATTGCGCGTTGGTGCTGGCAGCGATTCACGGGCCGGACGGAAAAGACCGTACCGTACGCGACGCGGCATTCAATTGGGACGCGGCGCTCGATTGGCGAAAGCTGCGAGTCGGATACTTGAAAGCGGATTTCGAACGCAAGCCCGGCGCCGATGAGGAAGCACGCAAAGAAGAACCTGCCGCCACGCCTGAAGAGCAGAAGAGACGCGAAGAGGCAAAAAAACGGCGCGCCGCATTTCGCGCGCGTGCCGAGTATGACCGGCGATTTAATGACGCAGCGCTCGAAAAGTTAAAGCAGATGGGCGTCGAGATGACGCCTGTGGAGATGCCCAAATTCCCCTTCGACGCGATGGTCGCGATGCTCACAGCCGAAGCCGCGGCGGCGTTCGATGAACTAACGCGTTCGGGGCGCGACAAATTGCTGACGGCGCAAGGGCCGGATGATTGGCCCAACGCTTTCCGCACGGCGCGATTCATCCCGGCGGTGGAGTATATCCAAGCGGCGCGCGCGCGGCGCCTGGCCATGGACGCGGTTGCGAAAGTTTTCGATGGACTGGACGTCATCGCGGCATCGACGAACAGCCAGCAGTTGGTGATCACTAATTTGACGGGACACCCGGCCGTGATTTTGCCCAATGGATTTCGCGGAGACGATGCGCCAAAGCCGCCAGCGAGGGACAACGGCGAGGATGACAACATCGGCGGGCCGGGAACGCCCGCGAGCCTGACGTTCTTGGGAAATTTATACGGAGAAGCAAAGCTCTTGGCTTTTGCGCGGGCCTATCAGGAAGCGACTGACTTTCATCGCAAACATCCGAATCTGGCGGTGGCAAGATAAGGGCTAAAAGCCTACCTCTGCGATTCCGAACGTTGGCGCTGTAACTTTCCCGCGCTGGACCGCAAAGTTTCTGGAATGTTCTTGTTCGTGGCGAGTTTCTTCAGGTCCATGGCATTTATCATTGGCAGCATATGCAGCGAGACGTCGACCGGCGTCTTGGGATTGTTGAGCAGGTTGCGAACAACCACGTAGTTCTTGCGGAATTTTCGATTGCCCGCGATCAGCCGAAGTATTTCGTCGGTGAGGGTGGACATGCAAGCAAACGCCTCCACGTCCTGTTCTGTGAGACGCGGAGATTGCAAGACCGCGCGCTGGACAACTTTGTTGGAGTCGCGAATCAGCGTGCGGCGCGCTTCGGATCCTCCCTTAATAGCGAACTGTACTCGCTGCGCCACCGTCATCTTAGCAAGGCGCTGGAGGAGCGTTTGGCGTTTGACGGCGTCGGGTTCGACCTCGGCGACGGCCTCGGCAAGCGCGGCTTCGTCGACGGACGTGCCGCGGAGTTCATGAATTAGTCTTTTTTGGTCGGCGGTGGCAGACGGTGCGTGCTCGATGGCCGCGGCAAGAGCAGGCGAGCTGCTCACTCGATCAAGTTCATCCATCAAGGTCTGGATGCTCGTCGCGGAAAGATGCTTGGCGACGGGGACAAGGGAATCGGCCGGACAATTCTTGTTTTGCACCATGGCTTCGCCGATGCCTGGTTTATCGGCAAGATGCTTCCCCGCGTAAGAGAAAAGAGTGGGAAGGGCTTTTTCCCGCCTCAGGGCTTCAATAAAGGATTCCACGGGCTGGGAGAGAAGCGCTTCGCCCGCGCGCTCGGAGACCATTTCGTCCGCATCGCCCGCGAGGACAGCGAGAATTTCCGCGCGATCGGCTGGCGAGAGATGCGCGCCGCTTGAGCAAACCGCGAGTTTCCGCTCGCGTGGGGCGCGATCGTGGCGTAAATCCTCTATGACTTCAGGGCTGAGGGGTTCCACCGTGTGTCTGCCTCAAGTCTTTCTGTCCTAGCACAATTGTACCGGAAGCTCTCGGCGCACCAAGAGGCGGCATGGCTTGCCCGTTCAACTCCAGCAATACCGCCGAGGAGTCGCCCGCGGTGACCTCAAATTGCTGGTTGGCAGAGAAGTGGCGAGTCTCGCCCGCAGGAAGCTCCGCATCAAGTTGCACCTGGCCATCTGCAAGGATGCGCACTCGCGTGGCGGCAGAGGTGGAGACGGAAAGATCGAGAGTTGCAGTTGAGGAGGTTGAAGCGGGGTCCGCAGCCGCGGGCACGTCCGCACTCGGCGAAGGGGGAGGAAGCTCCGGGGGAGCCATTTCAACGCGGGAACGCTGCGCAGCGCGGTAGGCCGAGTAGCGGCGCCAGCCGTACCTGCCTCCATACACAAGGCCGGTCATAACGCCTAAAATTGCCAGAATCGCCACGATCGGAATCCACTTGGGCGGCCTGGGGATGCTGCTTTCGTTTGCGGCGGGAGTTTCGGTTTTTTGTTCCGTGCGGGCGAGGTCGTATTCGGCAAGCAGGTCTTCTTCGCTGAGGCCTAGATAGTGTGCGACGGCGCGAACAAACCCTCTATTGAAAATGCCCCCCGGCAATCTTTCCCACTGCTCGTTTTCGAGGGCTTCGAGAAAGCGCGTGCCAATCCGCGTGGACTTCGCCACCTCCTCAAGCGATACTTCGCGCAGTTCGCGCTCGCGCTTCAGACGTTCCCCGAAAATTCCCCTAGCCATGAATCAAAACCCGTATGCAATGAGCCGCGTGTTACCACCGAGCGGTCAGCAAGTCTATGACCACGCAGCGATCAACGGAAGGTGGCGCGTCATCCCCTTCGGGGCACTATAGGCGGGGGGGCTCGCAGTGTCAAACGGGTTGGTCAGGTGCTCCTAAGCCTCGGTCTTCGCTAAGAGGATGGCAAGATGGCAACGCCTGTACCACGAGTTTGTTGCGCGTGATTTTGGGAGGGGCCTATACTGGCGATGTCTGCCGAGACGCGTGGCAGGTAGTGTGCCCTAATCTGTCGACGTGGGCTCCGCAATGCGAATTTCTGAGGAACGGGTCTAACCGAGCGTGGAAGAAGTGAGACAATTCCCAGCCGTCGAACGCCGCCGCAATACCGGGGTCGCCTCGGAACGCCGCGAAGCGGGCGAAGTCGCCGTCTTTCAGGAACTCGGGAAGGCGCTGACGTCCTCTCTTCAACTCGACCAGGTCCTGCGGACCATTATGGAAAAAATCGACGAGTTCCTGCGGCCGGAGAACTGGTCGCTGCTCCTCCTCGATGAAGAGAAGCAGGAGCTGTACTTCGAGCTGGCCGTTGGGAAGGCCTCCCAGGCGCTCAAGGACGTGCGGATCAAGGTTGGGCAAGGAATCGCGGGCTGGGTAGCGCAGCACGGCGAAGCCGTACTCGTGCCGGACACCTCCAAGGACACACGATTCTTCGGCAAGGTGGACGAGAAAACCAAGATGGAAACACAATCCATCGTGGCCGTTCCGGTAAGGTTTCGCGATACCTGCCTGGGGGTAATCGAACTCATCAATTGCCTGGGGCCCGATGGATTCGATCAGCGGGACTTGAAGCTTCTGGAAGCGCTTGCGGACTTCGCGGCCATTGCGCTCGAAAATGCGCGGCACGTGAAGCGCATCCACGAGCTGACCATCACGGACGACTGCACCACGCTTTACAACGCGCGTCACATGGGCGTCATCCTGGACACCGAAATTTACCGCTCCCAGCGGTACAACTACGAGTTCTCGCTTGTGTTCATTGATCTGGACCACTTTAAGCAGGTGAACGATACGCATGGCCATTTGATGGGCTCGCGGTTGCTGGGGGAAATCGGGAATGCCATGAAGTCGCATTGCCGCCTGATCGACTTCGCTTTCCGGTACGGTGGCGATGAATTTGTTCTATTGCTCCCCCAAACTTCCAAGGAAAATGCCTTGAATGTGGCGCGGCGGTTGCATCAATTGATTCGCGAGAGCGTCTGGCTCTCGGCGGAGGGTTTGAACGTGCGGTTGACCTCGAGCGTGGGTGTAGCATCCTACCCGATAGATTCGCGCTCCAAAGAAGGGTTGCTGCATCTGGCGGATGAGGCGATGTACCTGGTGAAGAACACCAATCGCGACAGCGTGGCCGCCGCGAACATCGGTATTCTGCCGCCTCTGCCAGCGGCGAGCGCGGAGTCCGCTGACTAGCGTTTCCGATCTTCATTCTTCAAATCTCACGCTCCATCCCTCCCATTCCAAAAAGACGGTGTCCTATACAGCCTTTCGAAATTTTGCTTAACTGAAAGCATGAGGAGAAGCGAAGCGGCGCGGTATGCGCGCTGGTCGGCGGCGGTGGCATTGCTGCTCGCGGGGGTAACAGTCACCGTGTATCTCCAGCGCGGGTGGGTGAGGCACATCGAGAAAAAAGAGGCGCCGCCGGCGGCGCCCCGCGACGTAACCCGTCTTTCCAGCGGGCTCACGTTCTCCAAAGTGGAGCAAAACCGCACAATCTTCTCTGTCCAGGCTTCGAAATCCACCGAGTTCAAAGACAAGGACGCCAGCTTGCTCGAAGACGTGAAAATCACCATCTTCGGCAAAACGGGAGAACGCCACGACACCATCCACACGCAGAGCTGTCAGTACGGAAAAGAAAAAGGCGATGTCGTTTGCACCGGCGCAGTGCAAATCGACCTGCAAAGCGCGGCGGATGCCGACCGTGCCGCGGCGCATCCGAAAGATCAAGATGCCACAGCCCAGTTGGTGCACGTAGAAACGCACGGAATGACGTTCGACCGGGGCAGCGGAGAAGCGCATACCGATCAGAAGGTCCTTTTCACTTTTCCAGGTGGCCGTGGAGATGCTCTCGGAGTGGAATACAACTCGGAAGAAGGAATGGTATGGCTGTGGCGTGATGTGCACATGACGCTGACGCCGCCGGCTCCCCCAAAAAAGCCGCGGAATCCAGAGAGTGATGCGTCGGCCGAGGAAATCCGCGTCAAAGGAACGCGGCTGGACTTTGGGCGCGACACCCGGAGAATGCACCTCGCCGGACCCGTGGAAGTGGAGACACGCAGCCAGCGGCTTACGTCGGGGGAACTCACTCTTACGCTGGATGCTGCTTTCCGCGCCGAAGGACTAGTTGCAGCTGCGGGTGCGCACGGCGAACGTCCCGAATTGACTTCGCAAGGAGCGCGAGGCGTCATGGGAGTGACCTCCGATCGTTTGACAGCAGCTTTTGCTCCCCAAGGCTGGATGAAAAACGTGGAAGCAGCGGGGAGCGTGCAAGGCTCGCGGAAAGCGGAAGGAGAAGACGACGACTTCAGCGCGGACACGGCAACCATAAATTTCTGGCCGAAGGTGAGCCAGCCGAGAGAACTGAATCTGACCGGCAGCGTCGCTTTGCAGGCACATTTCCGCAAGACGGGCGAGGCGCGGGCGCTTCAAACGGCCGCATTGCGCATGGTCTTCAGCGGAGGAATCCCGGACGCGGGAAGCCAACCCCAACGGGTCGAGACCCTCGCTCCAGGCGCGATCGAATGGACAGATGCGGCTCTGCAATCTGGGGGCTCGGCCACCACGAGAGTACAAGCAGACAAGCTGGCGATGGATTTCGCAGAGCAGGGCAAGCCGAAAGAACTTCAAGCCACTGGGAACGTGCGAACGGAGCGGTCGATGTCGGGGCGGCCAACGCAAACAGCGTCGGCGCGAAGCGGAGTCGCGCAAATCCTCTCGGCGGGTGGATGGTCGCAGATGGATTTGCAGGGCGACGTCAAGTTGAAAGAAGGGGAGCGGAATGCGCGAGCCGATCACGTTATGTTTCACCGGGCGACGCAAACTGCGCTACTCACCGGACAGCCCGTCGTGCGTGATTCCACGACGGAGACCCGCGCGACTCGAATTACCTTCGTCCAAGCCACCGGGGATATTCGCGCCGAGGGCGGAGTCAGGTCGACCGATTTTTCCGCAAAGGGCAGCGGCGTGCAGCTTGCGCCAGTGCCGTTGAATATCACGGCCGACGGATTGCTAGCCAACTCAAAATCAGGGCGCGCACTTTATTCAGGTCACGCGCGGCTGTGGCAGGGCGATTCAGTTCTCGAAGCCGATGTCATCGAGCTTTTGAGAGCCGCAAGAGTGCTCAACGCTTCGGGGAAGGTGCGCGCTGTTTTTCCGCAAGCGGAAACTCAGCCCGTTTCGTCGCCGGGCGCTGCTCCTTCGGGCCCAAGAAAAGGGCAGCTATGGCACACTTCCGCGGATACGCTAACCTACGACGACGCGGCCAATCGCGCCCGCCTCGAACGCAACGTACTCGTGCAGTCGGCCGAGCAGACGATTAAGGCTGCCTCGCTGGACCTCTATTTCATAAGTACTGGCTCCGCCTCGGGGAACCCCTCGATCGCAAACCGCGGGGCGCGCCAGATCAATCGCGCGGTGGGAACGGGCGGAGTAATTGTCGAGCAAGGGCTTCGCCGCGCCACCGCCGAGCATGGCGAGTACACCGCTGCGGATGGAAAATTCGTCATGAGCGGCGGAAATCCTACTCTGTTTGACGGTTCCGCCGGCACGACTACCGGGCGTCAATTGACCTTCTTTTTAGCGGATGATACGATCATCGTCGATTCTGAAACTGGTTCTCGGACGTTGACGAGGCACCGAGTCGAGAAATGACGAGGTATGCTGAAGCTCCAAGCCGTCGCGTTGAGCAAGTCCTATCGCGGTCGCAAGGTCGTTGACGACGTTGAGCTGGAGATCGGCCAGGGTGAAGTCGTTGGGTTGCTAGGTCCCAATGGCGCCGGGAAGACAACCACCTTCTATATCCTAGTGGGTCTCGCCCGGCCCGACTCGGGTCGCGTTCTTCTGAACGGCGACGAAATCACCGACCTTCCCATGTACCTTCGGGCCCGCAGCGGGATCAGCTATCTTCCTCAGGAACCCTCGGTCTTTCGGCAATTGACCAGCGAAGAGAATCTACTGGCGGTCTTGGAAACGCTGCCTCTTACTTCCGAGCAGCAGCGCGACCGCCTGGAGGAACTTCTAGTGCAAATGGGACTCGAAACGGTCAGGCAGAGCAAAGCGTACACGCTCTCCGGCGGGGAGCGCCGCCGTCTCGAGATCGCCAGGTCGCTGACCCTGCAACCTTCCTTCATCCTTCTCGACGAGCCGTTTTCCGGGATCGATCCGTTGACCGTCAAAGATCTGCAAGAGATCATCCGCCAGCTCAGCCGTTCCGGTATCGGAGTCCTGATTACTGACCATAACGTCCGGGAAACCTTGAACGTAACAGACCGCGCGTACATCGTAAATCATGGGAAAATATTCCGTAGGGGACGCCCGGATGAGTTGAGCAACGACCCGGAAGTGCGCCGCGTCTATCTAGGCGATCACTTCCGTTTGAATTAAGGAGCCGCGAGAGGACAATTCGGAAAGACCATGGCCTGGCAAGGACTCAAACTCAACCTTAAGGTGACGCAGAAGCAGATTCTGACGCCCGGCCTGGTCCAAATGGTGAGCGTGCTCGCGCTGAACCGTCTTGAGCTTCGCGAGATGATCAACCAAGAGATGATCGCCAACCCCGTCCTTGAAGAGCTCAGCGAAGAACCCACGCAGACCGACAATTACAGCGACGAAACTTTTTTGAAGGCGGAGACGGAGAAAGTCCCCGAAAAACCCGAAGCCAATCCGTTCGACGAGTTCGATGTAGGCAGTTTCTTCAACCAGTATCTCGACAGCGGCGGAGACGGCGGGAAGTCCCAGGAATCCGAAGTTTCCGAGCGGCCCTCCTTCGAGAAGTTCCTCTCCTCACCCACCGGTCTTACCGATCATCTGCAATGGCAGTTGAGCGTCACCATCTGCTCCGATACCGTAAAAGAAATCGCCGAGAACATCATCGGAAACCTGGACGAAAATGGGTATCTGACGGCGACTACTGAAGAACTCGCCCAGGAAGGCAAATATTCCCAGGATGATTTGGATGATGCCCTGGCGGTGGTGCAGGACTTCGATCCCATCGGCGTGGGCGCGCGGGATCTCCGCGAGTGCCTGCTCCTGCAATTGAAGGCTTTCGACCCGCAGAACACGCTGGCCTACCAGATTGTCGACGAGCACTTGAAGCAGGTGCAATCCAACCAACTGAAGGAAGTCGCTCGGGCGCTCAATCGGCCGCTGGAAGTCGTCAAGCGCGCGCTCGAGGTCATCAAGAAACTCGATCCGCGTCCCGGGCTTCGTTACAACAAGACCGAGCCCCGGCTGGTCGAGCCGGACGTCTATTTCCGCAAGGTGGACGACCAGTGGGTGGCTTTCCTCAATGAAGACGACATGCCGCAGCTGCGCCTCAGTCCGACCTACCGCCGTCTGCTCACGCGCGACGCTGCCGACCGTGACGTGCGAAATTACGTCAAGGAGCGCTTCACCGCCGCCATTCAACTCATGAAGAACATCGAGCAGCGCAAGCACACTATTCTCCGCGTCTGCCAGTCCATCATCGCTCGTCAAGGAGAATTTTTCAGCCACGGCCCCGACGCGCTGAAACCCATGATGATCAAGGAAGTGGCGGAGGAAGTCGGCGTGCACCCCTCGACGGTCAGCCGCGCGGTCGCCAGCAAGTACGCGCACACGCCGCAGGGCGTGCTTGAGCTGCGGTCTTTTTTCAGCGAATCCGTCAACGGGCCCGAAGGCGGCGGGATGTCCTTGCTGACCCTGAAGCGTCTGGTGAAAAAAATGATTGAGGAAGAAGATGGCAGTAAACCGCTCACCGACGAACACATTGCCAAGAAACTGGATGAAGCCGGCATCCACGTCACGCGCCGGACGGTTGCCAAGTACCGCGAAGACATGCGCATCCCCAGCACGCATCAGCGCCGCGTAAAAGGCTAGCGCCACCTCGCCAACGTGAAACCTCACGCAAGACAAGAAGGACACCAGCTTGTGATTCTTACGGGGCTTTCAGGTTCCGGCAAAAGCACTGTCCTTAAGGCCTTTGAAGACATGGGCTTCTATTGCGTGGATAACCTCCCGGTCGAGCTCATGCCCATTTTTGCGGAATTGCATGCCGCAGGGGAGGGCGATTTCGCCCGCGCTGCCCTGCTCGTGGATGCGCGCGAAGGAGCGCAGCTCGAAAAATTGCCGCCGCTCCTGAAACACCTGCGAAAAGATCACCCCATTACACTGGTCTATATCGACGCGAGTGAGGACGCTCTGCTTCGCCGCTACAGCGAAACTCGCCGGCCCCATCCTCTCGGAAAAGATTTTTCCGTGCGCGAGAGTTTACGCCACGAGCGGGCCTTGATGGAGCCGATCCGTAAACTCGCCGATGTCGTGATCGACACGTCGCAGTTCAACGTGCATGAGCTGCGCAACTTCGTCACCTCCCGCTTCAAGAATCCCGACAAGCGGCCCATGCTGGTTTCGATCGTCAGTTTCGGCTACCGCTACGGCGTGCCGAGCGACGCTGACCTCGTCTTTGACGTGCGCTTTCTCCCCAACCCTCATTTCGTGCCGCGGCTCAGAAGATTTACCGGCAAAGATACGAAAGTGCGGCGCTATATCCAATCCTTTCCGCAGACCCCGGAGTTCTTGCGGCGCATCGAAGGTCTTTTGACCTACTTGATCCCCCATTACATCCGGGAAGGCAAAAGCTACCTGACCATCGCCTTTGGCTGTACCGGAGGGAAGCACCGCTCGGTGATGCTCGCGGAATCGGTGAGAAAGGCTCTTGACCGGCACGGCTTCTCCACTAAGGTTATTCACCGCGACATTGAAAAATAATCCGTCTACCCCGGCGTTTTCGTAATTCAGCCACCGCACTGCTCAGCGCATGTTTTTCACTGGTTTTACCCGAGGGTCGAAAACTTGACACACCGCGAAGCCGCGAATAGCGTACCAAGAGGAGAATCGGGGGAATCTTAGGCGTGGCGAAATTGCTTTCACCACAATTGAAGCGCCTTCTGGGTTACGTGCGGCCGTATGTGTTCCGGCTCAGTGTCGGAGTCGTGCTCGTTGCGTTTGCCGCTATTGCCGAAGGCTGCGTGGCCCTCATGATCAAGCTGGCCGTGGACTTCGTCCTGAACCCGAGCGCCACCAGTTCGCGTCTGCCTCTTGCCACCCTCCCCTGGAACGGCAAGATCATCTACCTGAACGATTATTTCCCCGCGCGTATTCACAACGTCTGGACCGTTTTCGCCATATCCCTCGTAGTGCTCTTCCTCGCGAAAGCCCTCGCCGAGTATTTAGGCACGACGCAGATCCAGTATTCCGGCCTCGCCGCCGTCACCGATCTGCGAAACAAAGTCTATGAGCGCGTGATCCGCCAGCCCATCGGCTTTTTCCAGCACAATCCTACGGGCCGCCTGATTTCCACCGCCATCAACGACGTCGAGCGCGTGCGTTTCGCGCTCAGCGAATGGCTAGCCGACCTGTTTCAACGGGGGTTCACACTTATCGTTTTTCTTGCCGTTCTTCTCGGCATCAATTGGAAAATGGCGTTGGGCTGCGGTTTTCTGCTCCCTCTGGTCGTATGGCCGGTGAATAAATTTGGCCGCAAGATCCGGCGTTCCGCGGAAAACAGCCAGACGCGCCTCGGCGACTTAAGTCAAATCATCCAGGAAACCGTGAGTGGCAACCGCGTCGTCAAAGCGTTCGGCATGGAGGATTTCGAGATTCGCAAGTTTCGCGAAGCCGCGCGAAGGCTCCTCCGCGAGTACATGCGCTGGGTTCGCGCCGCGGTCATCACCGGCCCGCTCATGGACTTCGTTGGCGCGATTGCCATTCCTCTGCTGCTTCTTTACGCCCGCGATCAAATCAGACTTGGCTTTATGACCGAAGGCCAGTTTTTTGCCTTCCTCTATGCCATGTTCAACGCCTACATGCCTCTGAAACGCATAGGATACGTTTATCAGCAGTTCCAGGCGGCGCAAGGAGCCAGCACGCAGGCGTTCGCTGTTCTCGATCTCCAGGAGGAGCCCGCCGAACAGCCCGGCGCCGCACTCTTGCCGCCGTTTTCTCGGGAAATTGTGTTCGAGGATGTTTGTTTTTCTTATGACGGGGATACCGCGCGAGTGCTGCGCAACATCTGGCTCAATGCGCGCCGGGGAGAGGTCGTCGCCCTCGTTGGCTCGAGCGGAGCCGGCAAGACGACGCTTGTGAATTTGCTGCCGAGATTTTACGAGGCGACCTCCGGAACCGTCCGCATTGATGGTGTGGATATCCGCGGCGTGACTCTCAAATCCCTGCGCGAACAGATCGCCATGGTCACGCAGGAAAATATCCTCTTCCACGACACCGTCTGGAACAACATCTGCTACGGGTTGAAGGACGTGCCCCAGGAGCGCGTCGTCGCCGCGGCTCAAGCTGCCCTGGCGCACGATTTCATTACGGAGTTGCCCCAGGGATACAACACGCTGCTCGGGGAACGAGGCCAGCGTTTGAGCGGCGGGCAGCGCCAGCGCATCGCCATAGCCCGCGCGATTCTCAAGGATTCGCCCATCTTGATTTTGGACGAAGCTACCTCCGAGCTCGATTCGGAGTCAGAAATGTACGTGCAGCGCGCGCTCGCCAATTTGATGGTGGGCCGTACGACGTTTGTCATTGCTCACCGTCTCGGCACGATTCGCCGCGCCGACAAAATTCTCGTGCTCGAAGACGGCCAGATTCGCGAAAGCGGCACGCATGCTGAGCTTCTCGCGAAGGGCGGCACCTACGCCCGTCTGCACGATTTGCAGTTTGCGGATGATCAAATTCTCGCCCCGGCGCAGGCTGCCCCGGCGAATCTCGTATCGCGGGCGGATGCCACTTGAGCTCTCCAAAGACACAACCCATGGTCACCGGGACTTCATCTGCACCGCAGTCGAAGACCCACGAATGCCTTTCGATGACCGGCTTCGCGCAGGCGCGTGGGGAATATCAGGGTTGGGCGATCCGTCTGAGCCTCAAAAGCGTCAACCACCGCTTCTTGGATTTGAAGATGCGCTTGCCGGAGGGGTTTGACTTGTACGAGTTGCGTCTGCGGCAAACCGTGCGCGAGCGGATTCATCGCGGCCACGTCGAGCTGCATCTTGGCGTTGAGCCCGGTGCGGCTGCCGCAATTCACGTCAATCGTGAGTTGCTTCAAGCCTACGTTCGCGCCGCCGAGGATTTGCAAAAAGACTCACGCGCCGCTTCCGACTTGGATGTGGTCGCCTTGCTGCGCCTCCCCGGAGTCGTTGGTGGCTTGGGGGCCGTCGTCCCGGACTCGGAGGAAGAGCAGGAAAAATTGGGTCAGGCGCTTGACTCGTGTTTGCGCGAAGCCCTTGCGAAGCTCGACGAGATGCGCCGCGCGGAAGGGCGCCACCTCGCCGAAGAATTGCGCGCGCGCGCCGTCCGAATCTCTGAAGAAACAGAAAAAGTGCGAGCCCTTGTGACGACTCTACGGCCGGCGTTTGCCCGGCGGCTCGAGTCCCGTCTGAAGGAACTGCTCGATGGCGCGGCGATTGATCCCGCTCGCTTGGCGCAGGAAGCCGCGCTGCTTGCGGAACGCAGCGATATCAGTGAAGAATTAGACCGGCTGCGGAGCCACCTGCTGCAGTTTGCCAAATTGTTGGATGGGACAGGTGAGCTGGGAAAGAAGCTGGACTTTCTCCTGCAAGAGATGCATCGCGAGGCGAACACCATGCTCTCTAAGACGCCAGGCGTGGAAAGCGAAGCGCTGGCCATTACCGGCCTCGCGCTCGAGATCAAGGCCGAGATCGAAAAACTGCGGGAGCAGGTGCAGAACATCGAATGAGCTCAGGCAAGGAGATTGCGCCGCTCGTCCTCATTGTTTCGGGGCCCTCGGGGTCGGGCAAATCGACCCTGGTGCAAAAAATATTGGAGCTGCCCGGGACCATGCCCTCGATTTCTTGCACCACGCGGGCTCGCCGCGCGACTGAGTCCAGCGGGAAGTGTTATGATTTTGTTACAGAAGCCGAATTCGACGCCATGGCTGAACGCGGTGAATTCCTGGAGTACGCTCGAGTGTTCGGCAAACATTCCTACGGGACGCCCAGGAAGTGGCTGGACGAATCACGGAAGAAGCGACTCGATCTGGTGCTCGAGATCGACGTGCAAGGCGCGGCTCAGGTAAAACAGAAACTGCCTGAGTCGGTGGCCATTTTTATTTTGCCCCCGTCCCGCGAAGAGCTGGAACACCGGTTGCGCGGCCGCGGGCAGGATTCTGGCGAAGAGATCGCCCGGCGGCTTGCGCAGGCGCGCGATGAAATCGCCGCCTTCGGCAACTACGATTTTTGTGTAGTGAATGATGATATGGAACGCGCGGGACGCGAAGTGCAGTCGATCGTGACGGCTCTTCGCTGCTCGAGCGCACGGCGCCGTCCTCAAGTGGATCAACTTCTGGCATCGTTTGGAGGAAAAGACTGAGATGACTGTGCAGACAAAAGCTCCGGAGAGCCAGTTTGCGTACGTGGTGCTGGCGGCAAGACGCGCGCGGCAAATCATGGCCGGCGCGCCGTCTATGATCGAAAACCCGAGAAACCTGAAGCCGACTCGCATCGCTTGTGAAGAAATGGAACACGGCTTGATTGAGTACGACTTCACGGAGCCTTCCTCGATTGACGAGGACAAGGACGGAAACAAGCGCCGCAAGTAGCGCGGCGCTTTGGCGACCATGCGAATCACGCTAGGTGTGACCGGCGGTGTGGCGGCGTACAAAGCCGCGGAGCTGGTTCGCCGGCTTCAACAAGAAGGCTTTAGTGTGCAAGTGGTCATGACGCGGGGCGCGCGTGAATTCTTAACCCCGCTCACCTTTGCCGCTCTGAGCGGGCAAAAAGCAATCACCGACCTTTTCGAAAAATCGGATGGCGGCGAAGCCAACGTCGACAGCGCCATCGAACACATCGCCGTCGCTCAGCGCACTGATTTGCTCGTTATAGCGCCCGCCACCGCCGACGTAATTGCAAAACTTGCGCGGGGAATCGCCGACGATTTTCTTACCACTCTCTATTTAGCTACCACCGCACCCGTCGTGATTGCGCCGGCCATGAACGTCAATATGTGGAATCACGCCGCCACCCAGGAAAATGTCGAGACGTTGCGCGCGCGCGGCGTGAACATTGTGAGTCCCGACGAAGGCTATTTGGCCTGTGGAATGACCGGCGCCGGCCGTCTTGCCGGACAGGAAGAGATTATCTCCGCTGTTCGCGAAGCTTTGCATGCCCAAACTGATCTCGAAGGCGAAACGATTCTCGTCACCGCCGGACCGACCTGCGAGGATCTCGACCCTGTGCGTTTTCTGAGCAACCGTTCCTCGGGCAAGATGGGTTACGCCGTGGCGGAAGCAGCGGCGCGCCGCGGTGGGAAGGTGGTTCTGATCAGTGGTCCGGTTTCGTTGGACACCCCCACAGACGTCGAACGCATCAGCGTTCGAACAGCCGAGGAGATGCATCGCGAAGTTACTGCCCGTTTCCCGCAATGTACCGTTGCGATCTTGGCCGCCGCCGTCGCCGATTACCGGCCGGTCGAGAAACACGCTGAGAAAATGAAGCGCGGCAAGTCTTTGCTGACCGTCCAATTCGAACCTACAAAAGACATTCTTGCCGACATCGCGAAAAGAAAAGACGACCGCATCGTAGTCGGATTCGCCGCGGAAACTGATCACGTCGCCGAGAACGCGCGCAAGAAGCTCACCGCCAAGGGCGCCGATCTGATTGTCGCCAATGACGTCGCCGCCGAAGGCGCGGGATTCGACGTCGATACAAACGTAGTCACGCTCTTTTCCCGAGACGCCCGCGATTTGGCCTTGCCCCGTATGGCTAAAACCGGCGTAGCCCACAAGATTCTCGATGAAATTGTGCGCTTGCGCGGCGCGCTTCGCGCCAAGCCCGTTGCTCACGGCTCGGGCGATTAATCCTGCTATGGCTGAACCCTTCCCCGCAGCCCTTCAGCAAATGCTTTCCGATCGCCTCAGTTTTTACGAAGACATCGGCATTCGTCTGTTCTATCGCGATCGTGCCGCAACATCCCTGGTCCGGTCCACTGTCGCAGACAGTCCATCACTTCAAGTTCATCCAGAGGAAACGCCTTTGCCGAAAACAATCTCCGGCTCATCGATGTTGAAGACCGCTGCACCACCCGCTTCGCTTCCACGAAAAATCGATATCTTGCCGATGCCGAGCGGCCCGTCGCTCTTCGAATCGGTGGACAAGATTGCGGATGACTCGCTGCTCAAAATTCGCACGGACCTCGGCGATTGCACCCGTTGCAAGTTGCATAAGGGACGCCACACGATCGTATTCGGAGACGGCAATCCGAAAGCCCAACTGGTTTTTGTCGGCGAAGGCCCCGGGCACGATGAAGACGTGCAAGGACTCCCGTTCGTGGGGAGAGCAGGGAAGCTGCTCACGCAAATGATCGAAGCGATGGGTCTCCAGCGCAATGACGTCTACATTTGCAATGTCGTGAAATGCCGCCCGCCCGAAAATCGCACACCGGAAGAAGACGAAGTCAGCACCTGCTCGCCGTTTCTTCTGCGCCAGATCGACGTCATCGCTCCTAAGGTGATTGTCTGTCTCGGCGCAGTCGCCGCAAAGACCTTGCTGCAAACCAATCGTGGCATTTCGCAGTTTCGCGGCGAGTGGCTCGAATTCCGCGGAAGAAAATTGCTCGCCACTTATCACCCCGCTTATTTGCTGCGTAATCCCAACGCCAAAGGCGAAGTCTGGAAGGATCTCCAAAAAGTGATGGCCGTCCTCGGCCTCCAGGTCAAGAAGGGCAAGTCCGCGTAATTCGCCATGGGAGTTCTCTTTGGTATCCTGACGGCGCTCTCGTGGGGCGGCGCGGATTTTCTTGCGCGTTTTTCCACGCACCGCGTCGGAACGCTGCGCACCATGCTGTACATGCAGCTGACCGGATTCCTCCTTCTAACAACGTGCTTGTACTGGCTTGGCGGTTGGGACCATCTCGCGGATGGTTCGGGCTGGCAGCCTTGGGGCTGGGGCTTGCTTGCCGGAACCATCAACGGTGTCTCCACCCTGGCGCTCTATCGCTCCTTCGAAATCGGCAAAATGTCAGTCGTCGCTCCGCTCTCTGCGAGTTATCCAGTGCTCACCATCTTGTTGTCCCTTGCCACTGGAGAAAAATTGACTCTCGCGCGGGGGGTGGGAATCGTCTTTACGCTGTTCGGCGTGCTGGTGGTCGCGCGTGGCGAGCATGTGCCCGGCGAAAATGACAACGGATCTGGCACGCGCAGCACGAAAGGAATCGGCTGGGCGATTTGCTCCGCGGTGGGATTCGGTTTTCTTTTTTGGCTGCTCGGTATTCGAATCGTGCCGCTTCTTGGCGCCGCGCCAACCGTCTGGATGATCCGTCTGACCTGCACCGTTTTGACGCTTGCCGTGATCCTCCTCGCGAGACAGCCGTTGCGTTTGCCGCGCGGTCCGGCCCGGCCTTTGGCGCTGGGCACTGGGGTTTTGGACACCGGCGCATTTGTGCTGTGTGCGTACGGGATGCGCCTGGAGCAAGTAGCCATCATCAGCGTCCTCGGCTCGCTTTACGGAGCGGTGACGGTAGCCCTCGCCGCGATTGTTCTCCGCGAACATATCTCCCGCGCGCAATGGTTGGGTATCGCGACGATTTTTGCGGGAATCTATTTGATCAGCCGCTAATCCAATTCAGTTCGAACCTCGCATGGCTTTTCTGCTGCATTTCCGCCTCCTGATACACTACACGTCGAGATGGACGCTTCCCTTTGCAACGTGGCGCTGCCCGTGCCTTTGCGCACCACGTTTACCTACGCGATTCCCGAGCATTTCCGCGATTCTGCGCAGCCGGGAAGCCGCGTGCTGGTGCCATTCCGCAAGAAATCGCTTGTCGGCGTAATCGTGGAGTTTGCGGACACTATTCCGCAAGACACGAAACTTCGCGAAATCACCAAAGTGCTCGATCTCGTGCCGGCACTGACTCCGAAGCTCATCGAATTGGCGCAATGGATTGCCGGCTACTATCTCGCGCCAATCGGCGAAGTTTTTCGCGCCATGCTTCCCCCGCTGACCGAATGGAAAACGCGGCGGCAGGTAGTTCTCACGCAAATCGGGCGCGAGGCTGCCGAGAGTTTGGGCGGAGGCGAACTCTCGCACGGCCTCAGCGCACTGGAAGCAAGCTTCCTCGAAAAGCTGAAGGACAAACAAGGTGTGATGCCTTTGGCGCCAGCCGCGAAGCTCGCCGGAAACGCTGCTGCTTTGCAGCGCTTGCAACGTCTGGGTTTGATTGACATCCGAGAAAGCGTGCTGGGAACGAAACGCAAAATGCAGCGCGTGGTCGCCTGGAAGACTTCGGCGAATCAAAGCACAGGCGAAACGCTGGAAGAAAAAGAAGAAAAAATCCGCATGCTACTGCAAACCGAGCGCGGACCACTTCCTTTTCCGCAATTGCTGAAGCTCGCAAAAATTTCGCGCGCGCTCGTCGAGCGCATGCTTCGCGACGGTTTGCTCGAAAGCTGGGAAGAACCTCTCGATCCCGCCGAGGATCCATTCGACGCGGGCTACGAAGTTCCCGCGCACGAACTCAACGCGGAGCAGGAAAGCGCGTTCAGCGCCGTGCGCGCGCGATTCGAGCTTGGCGAATTCGGCGTTCTCCTACTTCACGGCGTCACCGGCAGCGGAAAAACCGAAGTCTACCTCCGCGCGGTGCAGGAAACTCTCGCGCGCGGAAAGACCGCCATTATTCTCGTCCCCGAAATCGCGCTCACCCTCTGGATCGGCCGGCAATGCCGCGCCTGGTTTGGCGCGCGATTCGAGGGTGTGGCCGTGCTGCATTCTGCGCTGAGCGACGTGGAACGCGCGCGAGAATGGTGGCGCGTCCGCAACGGCGAAGCGCGCGTCGTCGTGGGGACGCGCTCCGCGGTTTTTGCTCCACTGCAAAACCTCGGGCTCATCATCGTGGATGAGGAACAGGAGAACAGCTACAAGCAAGAGGAGACTCCGCGCTATCACGGGCGCGATGCCGCCATCGTGCGCGCGAAGCTCGAAGGCGCGATCGCGCTGCTCGGCTCGGCGACTCCATCGCTCGAAAGCTATCATCACGCGCGCAACGGGAAATACGAATTGCTGACGCTGGCCTCGCGCGTCGAAAATCGCTCGCTCGCCAATGTCGAAATTGTCGACCTGCGCGAAGATTTTCAACAAACGCACCAGACAAGCCCCATTAGCGCAAAGTTGCACGCCGGAATTCAGGAATGCCTCGCGGCCGGCACGCAGGCGCTGGTGCTCATCAACCGCCGCGGCTATTCGTGGTCCGTCCTGTGCCGCAGTTGCGGCGCTTCCGTGCAATGCGCGAACTGCAGCATCTCCATGACTCATCACAAGAGCCGCAACCGGCTCGAGTGCCACTACTGCGGATCGGTGCAGCCAATTCCAAAGGAATGCCCGAAGTGCCAATCGAAATACGTCTATTTCTTTGGCGAAGGCTCCGAGCACCTCGAGGAACGTTTGCGCAAGGAATTTCCCGGTGCGCGCATCGCCCGGCTCGATCGCGACACCGCCCGCACCAAGCGTCAGTATCAAGAAACACTTGGAGCGTTCGCCGCCGGCGCGCTCGACATTCTCGTCGGAACGCAAATGCTTGCCAAGGGCCACGATTTTCAGCGCGTGACGCTCGTCGGCGTCGTCAGCGCGGATTCCTCGCTGAGCCTGCCGGACTTTCGCGCGGCGGAACGCACGTTTCAGCTTCTGACCCAGGTCGCGGGCCGCGCCGGCCGCGGCGGGCTGCCGGGCCGCGTGCTCGTCCAGACGTATTACCCGGGGCATTATGCAATCCAGGACGCCGTAAAACAGGATTACGCATCGTTTTTCGGGCGAGAGATGCATTTTCGCCGCATGATGGCCTACCCGCCGTTCACCTCGCTCGCCAACGTGATCGTGCGCGACACCAGCCTCGAAAAAGCCATCGGCTGGGCGCGCCAGCTTTCGGAGTATTTCTCGCCGCAAGATGGAAAAGGCGTCCGCATCCTCGGGCCCGCTGCCGCACCGCTCGCCCGGCTAAAGAAAGAACATCGCTTCCAGTTCCTGCTGAAATCGCCCAAGCGCTCGGTCCTGACCAAGCTCCTCAGCGGCGCTCTGTCCTTCTGCGACGCCAAAGAGATCCCGCAGACGGCCGTCCTCGTCGATATGGACCCGCTGAGCCTGTTGTAAGTCGCTTCCATCACAGCCCCTTGCGCTTCAGCGGCTTGACCCTCAAAAAATGGTGGAAGCCCCTGACTTCAGTCAGGGGAACGGCGTCTTTAGACGCCGCGGAGCGAAAGGTCGCTCTTGCGTGGGCTTCAGCCATGGTCCCCGCTATGTGAGTCCGCATCCTCGCGCAGCCAAGGCGGACGATGCCGCCCTGAAGCTCCAGAACGAGTTCTACGGGAAGAGCTATCACGCCCTCGTCACAAGACCGTAGTGGAATCGCCGGATAGGCACTTGTCCGGTAAGCGCGTTAATCAGGACTTGATCCAAATTCTTATGTTAAATCTGTCTTGTAAACCATGTCGCTTCGTTGACTTGTGCTAATTTAGCAACCTAAGATGGCGGCACTGTGGCAAGCTCTGACACAATTATCGGACAGACAGTTTCGCACTACCGCATTTTGGAAAAGCTTGGCGGTGGCGGCATGGGTGTGGTGTTCAAGGCCGAGGATCTAACCCTGCGCCGATTTGTTGCTCTGAAGTTTTTGCCGGATGAAGTCGCCAAGGATGCGCAGGTGCTAGCCCGCTTCGAGCGGGAGGCTCAGGCTGCTTCCGCACTGAACCACCCCAATATCTGCACGATCCATGAAATCGGCCAGCAAGATGGTCAGCCTTTTATCGTCATGGAATTTCTGGACGGTATGACCTTGAAGCACATGATCGCGGGCGGCGAGGTGGAGTTGGAGCAATTACTAGCTATCGCGACTGAGGTTGCCGACGCATTGGATGCCGCTCACGCAGACGGCATCGTGCACCGCGACATGAAACCCGCGAACATCTTTGTCACCAAGCGCGGTCACGCGAAGATTTTAGATTTCGGTCTGGCAAAGGCGGCGGCAAAAGTCAGCGGTGGTGGAGCTGGGGCTACGGCCACGATGGCTACCATCGAAGTGGACTCGGCTCAGTTGACAAGCCCAGGCAGCACGCTGGGCACCGTCTCCTACATGTCTCCCGAGCAGGTTTTGGGCAAACCGCTGGACGCGCGCACGGATATTTTTTCGTTCGGGATTGTGCTCTACGAAATGTCTACGGGGGTTCTTCCGTTTCAAGGTGACACGTCTGGTGCCGTTTTTGACGAGATCTTGCACAAGGATCCCATTCCACTCGCTCAGCTCAACCCGCGCATTCCCGCCGAGCTTAGCCTGATCATTCAGAAGGCGATGGAGAGGGATCGTGAGCTTCGTTACCAGCGTGCCTCCGATCTCAGTGTCGACCTCAAGCGCCTGCGCCGCCAACTCGACTCGGGCCGCTCCAGCGCGGTCCCTACGACGGTCAATTCCGCCATCGCGGTCCCAACCGCAACAGCTGCAGCCCCGCGGCACTCGCTGCGAAAACTCGTGCCCCTCTCGGTCGCCGCAGTGGTAGTCATCGGTGCTCTCGCCTGGCTCTTCCGTCCGACTCTTCGTGCTCCCAGAGTCACTGGGTTCACGCAACTGACGCATGATGGCTGGCAGAAAAATTCCTTTGGCCAAACCACTCCAACGGTGCTTACTGATGGAACCAGGCTATATATCCAGGAAACGGTCCACGGGCGCTTCGTCGTCGCTCAGGTATCAGCATCCGGGGGAGACACCGTTCCCATCGCCACACCGTTTCCGAACACCGCCTTGGACAACATCTCTCCCGACCGGACCGAGTTGGTTGTGGGCAGCTTCACCGGCTCAGAGATTGATCAGCCTCTCTATGCCCTACCCACCGTCGGCGGAGTGCCGCGCCGCCTTACTGATGTTCCCGGACAGGATGCCATCTGGGTGGCCAATGGTGATTTGCTGGTCTCCCATGCCTCCGAGCTCTCCCAATTGAGTTCCAACGGCATGCGGCGCTTCCTGAACCTCGAGGGGCAAAACGAATCGGCCTATTGGCTGCGGTGGTCCCCAGACCATCGAGTCCTTCGCTTCACACTGACCCTACCTGACAGGAATCTTCTGGCGGAAGTCTCCGCGGATGGCACCGGTTACCAGCGACTCTTGGAGGGCTGGCATCCCGGCGACGATGTCACCAGCGGAAACTGGAGTCCCGATGGCGCGCTCTTTGTTTTCCAAACCGTACACAACTGGGGGCGCGCTGACATTTGGGCCATTCGTGAAAAGGGCGACCTGATTCACAAGATAAGCCGTGAGCCGGTTCAATTGACCGCCGGTCCGCTGAATTTCTACGCGCCGCAGCCGAGCCTCGACGGTAGGAAGATCTATGTCATTGGTGAGCAACCGCGCTCCGAGCTGGTTCGCTACGACAGCAAATCGCATCAGTTCGTCCCATACTTGGGTGGAATTTCCGCGCGGAGTGTCAGTTTTTCACGAGACGCGCAGTGGGTCAGCTACGTTTCGTATCCAGAGGGCAACCTGTGGCGCTGCCGCATCGACGGAAGCGAAAAGCTCCAGCTGACTTCCGCGCCGCTTTCCACCGGGGCCGGTCGCTGGTCTCCCGACGGCCGCCAGCTTGCCTTTTCAGCGTCCGAGCCCGGAACCGCAGGCCGTCTCTATCTAGTGTCAGCCGAAGGCGGGACTGTTCGTGAGCTAAACGTTGGAAAAGACAATGTGGCCGCGGTAAACTGGTCGCCCGACGGTAATTCCATCCTCTTCAGCGACACCATCAATCCGGGCGCTTCAACGATGCATTCCGTAGACCTCAAGACCATGATCACAACTTCAATTCCCGGCTTAGAGAACGTCGTCGGACCAATGCGCTCCCCCGACGGTCGATCTTTGGCCGCCACGACAGTTCTCGGAGACACGCTGCTCCTGTTCGACTTTGCCACGCAGAAATGGTCCGACCTCGCCAAGACTCCGGTGGGGGACCTAGTTTGGTCGTACGACAGCAAGTTCATCTATTTTGACAATGGATACAGCTCACAGCCAGCCGTCTATCGAATACGCCTCGCGGACCGCAAGGTGGAACAAATCGCGAACTTGGAGGACTTCCGTCGCGTCGTAACTCCTTGGTCCACCTGGCTCGGCGTTACACCTGAGGGAGAAGTCCTCCTCATGCACGACACTGGCTCTCAGGAAATCTATGCACTTGATCTAGACAGTCCTTGAAGTTGTGGGAACGCATCAAAGCGTGATATTTCGATGTTTTGAGATTTAACGGCAAAGTCCTGGTAAGTCGGATAACCGGACAAATAGCTCCTAGTACCCACATGGATGATTGGCCCCTTAATCGGACTTGGTGTCGGACCGGCCCATCTTTGCCCATTGCAAAAGAAGACGACAAGTCCTCTAATTGCGGCTACACGTCCAAGGATGAAGAACGCCGGGAGGACGTATGCACGGTCTCGCACAGAATCTCCGGTTCGCGCTTCGTCGACTGAGCAAAACGCCCGGATTCACGCTCACTGTGGTTCTCACTCTGGCACTGGGCATCGGTGCAACGACCGCTATCTTCTCTCTAGTGGAAGCCGTACTACTTCGCCCGCTTCCCTTCAAAGACCCTAGTCGGCTTGTCTTGTTAGGAGATCACCTGGGAGACCTCCCAAGCATGTCCGTCAGGGCACGCGACATTGCAACTTACACCAGCGCAACAGAGGCATTTTCTTCTCTCGGCGGTTACATCACTACGTCTTTTGAGCTTTCGGGCCAAGCACAGCCCGAAGAAATCAACGCTGCGCGCCTGAATCCCGCAATGTTTCAGACCCTTGGCGTTGCGCCCACGTTGGGCCGAGTTTTTACGCAACAGGAAGAGGACACGCGATTGCCAGTTGCCGTGATCAGCTATCCCCTCTGGAGCGACCGCTACCATCGCGATCCCCGCGTTTTGGGGAGCACCATCATCCTCGAGCGCAAGCCCTATTCCGTTATAGGCGTGATGCCACGCGACTTTGAATTTCCTTTACAGCTTGGGCGCCTTTATCAAACGCAAGTGTGGGTACCTTTGAGTCTGACTGCCGACGAACTCTCCGATCAACATTCCGGTTTCTGGGGATACCAAATGATCGCCCGCCTCAAAGATGGAGTGACCCTTTCGCAGGCCGCTCGGGATGCCGACCGCGTGGCTCGCCAGATTATGCGCGATTTTCCCGCCAGTATGTCTGCGATCCGGATCCGAGGCGATGTTCGCCTATTGCGTGAAACAGTCGTCGAAGACGTTCGGCCTGTGTTGCGGACGTTGTTTCTGGCTGTTACGGTCGTGCTGTTGGTAGCCTGCGCGAATGTTTCCAGTCTCTTGTTGGTCAGGGCCATTCGTCAGCGTCGGGAAAACGCGGTTCGCGTTGCAATCGGGGCGAGTTCTACCAGAGTCATCTGCGAATCCGCTGTCGAAGGCCTACTGCTGGGCGTGGCGGGCGGCCTGATGGGCTTAGCATTGGCCGCAATCGTTATCCGCACGGCTTTGCATCTGGTCCCGGACTCAATGCCGCGCATCAACTCGGTCTCGGTGAACCAGGTCGTCGCGACTTTTGCCCTTCTTGTCTCTATAGCGACTGGTGCTGTGTGTAGTGTCGCGCCTGCGTTTGCAGCTTTGCGAACCAATATAGTGGAAAGCCTCAAAGAGGGTGCGCAGGCAGCCGGCGGCAGTGCGAGCCACAGTTGGCTACGCTCCCTCCTCATGGTTTCAGAGGTCGCCATCGCGCTTGTGCTGCTTAATGTGTCCGGAGTGTTTCTGCGCAGCCTGCAGAAGATGCAGGAAGTCGACCCTGGGTTTCGCGCTGATCACGCATTGGTTGCAGGGTATCAACTTCCTCTTCAGCAATATCCCACCGCAGCTTCTGTCGCCAATTTTAACCGCACTGTTGTCGACCAACTGTCCAGCAAGCCCACAGTGACGGCCGTGGCTGTTAGCAACGCGGTTGCGGTATCCGATTCTTTCCCGCTATCCGCGTATACCATCGAAGGCGTATCAGAAGAGCAATGGAAACTGCAATTCGCTGCGTTCAACAGCGTCTATGGAGACTACTTCAACGCCATGGGCATTCCCCTGCTCGAGGGGCGAACCTTCACAATGCACGACGATTCCAATGCGCCCCTCGTGGTGATCGTGAATCAATCCATGGCCCGAGATTGCTGGCCAGGCCAGAGCGCCGTAGGTCACCGCATGCATGTCGGCAACCCGCGCAAAGAGCTCCCATGGGCAACTGTCATCGGGGTGGTCGCCGATACGAAGATGCCCCGCGATGAACCCAACGCCGACCAGTGGTACACGCCGCTAAACCAACCGGCCACTCTCTACGGTTCTGGCACTCCCGGAAATCTCAGTGGTCCACCGGGCGGCTACATCACGATGCGGTCCACGATCGATCCCGAGCATATGATCCAGACATTGCGCTCGACGATCGCCGAAATAGATCCACAATTGGCCCTGCAGGAAGTGCGGCCTCTAACCGAGGCGATTTCTGAAATCGAGGCGCCGCGGCACTTCAACACAGACCTGATTACCGCTTTCGCGGCGAGTGCGTTGCTACTAGCGGTCACTGGGATTTATGCAGTGATGGCTTTTTCCGTATCACAGCGTACCCAGGAGATCGCTATCCGCATGACGCTCGGTGCCCAGCGCGCTGGCATCGCGAAGCTTATGCTTTTTTCCGCTGCGAAGCTCGCGCTCCTGGGGTGTGTCCTTGGTCTGCTGGGCTCTCTGGCCGTATCGCGAGTGCTCAGCTCCTTCCTCTTTGGCGTGAGCGCGACAGACGCATTCGTGTATTCAGGATCTGTGCTTCTGATGATGCTGATGGCGCTTCTCGCGTCGGTGCTCCCTGCGATGCGTGCAGCCTCCGCTGATCCCGTTGAGGCTCTCCGTTCAATTTAATAGTCTCGGTGCTGTCTGCGCGCTAATCGGAGAGTGGTTTCACAGTGGATGAATGATCAAGACGCAAGTCCCAGCACACCGCCCACCCTGGCGTTGAACGTGATCGGCGATGTCACGGCTTACTGCTGCTGCGCTTTTTCTGGTACCGAGCGCGGTTGAGCTCGCTATGATAGACACTCGATCGCTACTAGAACTTGCTAACTCCTGGTTAGTCGCGTAATCGGACAAGTTCCTCTAGCGCCCTGCAGCCAATTCTACTTGTCCGGGTTGCGCGTTAAGCAGGACTTGATCCAGTTCAACAGAAAGACTCAGAACACCGTTTATCTCGAAATGATGCCGTTTCCAGGCCACCTGTCCTTTCGTACAGGTGAAAGGCGTCATTGGGATGATATGCTTTGCTCAATCCGAGGTGAAAATAATGGGCATCGCCGCTGACATTCTCGGCTTAAGAGGTCACCACTTCAGTAGTGTGGCTGAACTTCTTGCCGCACTCGAACAGGTTTGTGATGCGCCCGTGGACAAAATATCAGCCCGAGTATTCTTGGCTACGGCAGCCGCCGACCTAGTTCTGACTAATGTGGCAGCTCATGCTGCCGAAGCGCTGAGCGAACAACCCACGAATCGTAAAGCCCGGCGAGCCGCTTCGCCGTCCCGGCGCAAGAACCGTCGTTCCGATCTAGGCCTACTCCCACGTCAGCGCATACTGTTCGCGTAATCTGACAGATTCCTCCTATTCTCACTTCTCCGGTAAGCGCGTTAATCGGGACTTAGCTCATTAGCGTATATTTGTGCAGCTTCATTTGCGCTGGGTTGACGCGTGCGAGGATTGGGAAGCGCAGGGAGGACGCCCCATGCAACCGCCCGCAGGTATCTCGTGTGCTCAACTTAATGGATTTAATCCGCCGCCTGTTTCGCAGTTATCAGCGTGCCCGTTGTTGCCACGCACTGCCACGTGCCATTAATCTTGACCCACGCATCCGCAAACCGTTCACGGTGCACGTACGGCTTCCCTTTCTCTATGCCTTTCACTCGGAATATCCCGACGACTACCGCTGCATCCCCATACACTTGAACATTGCTTTCCTCCGTCACCGCCTGCGAAGGTTGATAGTCAGGTGCCTTAATACTGGCCAGGAATTCTTTCTTTGAGGAAACACTCCCGTCGATATCAATGGATACAAGAGAGTTTGCGAGGATCATATCCAGAGCCTTCGTGTCTTTTGCCTCAAGGGCGTGTTTCCAAGCCTTTTCAAGCCCAAGAATCCACCCTCCATCATCGTTAATGCTTTTTTGCCGCGGCAATGCCAAGGCAACTCCTAACAGCGATACCGCCACAACCACCAAGATCTTTCTCACGGCTATTACCTCCGGAAGGATACTGGGTATTCCTAAACGGTCATTCGGTCATGCTTCTAGCGTAGGGCAAAAATGCCGCCTCGAACCAACTTCCGCGAGTGAATTTTCTGGTGGTGCACTTGCCGGAATCAAGTTGTCCGATTACCGCGTTAATCAGGACTTGGGGATTACTTCCGGTTTGCCCGTCAACCATCCAGAACGGCTCACTCGGGAGCGCTGCAAGCACGTCACGCTGGCGGCCGCCAGGTGGCTGTGATCAGCCGCCTTCCCAAGTCGCGGGCAGCTAGACCGGGTGTACAATGCCAGGATTCCCAGCTCACGGAGGCTAACCGTGATGACTCTCGGGAGACTTGTGCGCTGTGGCTTCGGCGCGATCCTCGTATTGGCTCTTGCCGCCAGCGTTTACACCTTCGCTCAATCTAGTTCCACTCCGCCCAGTTCAGGGCCAGTCGATCCGGGCGTGCGCACAGGCCCGCCAAGCGCCGGCGGTCCGCTCAGCGGTCTTACTGCGGACGAAACCGCCTTCTTCCAGGATGGCCAGGCGCGCTTCGCTGACATCGAAGTCGTGACCGGCGGCGCGAACAATGGCCTCGGTCCGCGCTTCAACTCCAATCAATGTCTCTCCTGCCACTCGCAGCCGGCCTCAGGCGGCACGAGCCCCGCGCAGAATCCGTTGATTGCGGTCGCCACTTTGAACGGCGCAAAGAACATCGTCCCCTGGTTCATCACTGCCAATGGCCCAGTTCGCGAAGCGCGCTTCAAGAAGACCAACGGTGTCGCCGACGGCAACGTGCACGCCCTTTTCGTCATCACCGGCCGAGCCGACGCCCCCGGCTGCAACATCTCCCAATTCGATTTCCTCCCCGCCGGAAATTCGCTCACCGGCCAAGGCGGCAATCCCAACATCATTTTCCGCATCCCCACTCCCGTGTTCGGCGCAGGACTCATTGAAGCCATTCCAGACTCCGCCATCCTTGCCAACATGCAAGCCAACGCCGCCGAGAAGTCGGCAATGGGTATTCGCGGACATGTCAACGCTCATCTTAGCGGCAACGTGAACCGCAGCGGCAACGACGGCACCATCACGCGTTTTGGCTGGAAAGCGCAAAACAAATCGCTCCTCATGTTCGCCAGCGAGGCTTACAACGTCGAAATGGGTATTACCAACGAGCTTTTCCCCCAGGAGCGCGACGAAACTCCCGGCTGCCTCTTCAACCCCACTCCCGAGGACACCATCAACTTCACCACTTCTGCCGGCTCCACCAATACCGCCGTTCTCTCCGACATCGAGGCTTTCGCCGATTTCATGCGCATGTTAGCTCCGCCCACTCCCGCTCCCGCCACACCCTCCACCGAAAAAGGACGCGCCACATTTGCATCGATTGGCTGCGTCCACTGTCATACGCCTTCGCTTAGAACAGGCGTAAAGATTGCCAGCGGTTCCTCCACCAACCCCAGCGCCGTCCTTTCCAATCAGACCGCCAGTCTTTATTCCGACCTCCTCGTCCATCACATGGGCAAGGGCCTTGCCGACGGCATCACCCAGGGCGCCGCCGGGCCAGACGAGTTCCGCACCGCTCCCCTGTGGGGCGTCGGCCAGCGCGTCTTCTTCCTCCATGACGGACGGACGACCAACCTGGTGGAAGCCATCCGAGATCACAAGAGCCTCGGCAGCGAGGCAAATAAAGTCATCGAACGTTTCAATAGGCTGACTACTCAGGAGCAGCAGGAAGTCATCGATTTCCTGCGTTCGCTGTAGCGAGAAGAGCACTCTCAACGCCATTGCCTTTCCGACACTGCTGTAACTGAACCTCGATTCGAGCCGCTAGGCGACAACTTCCGGTTAGTCGGCTAACCGGACATCTTCGTTCCAGTATCCACATGGACGGTAACCGCGTTTATCAGGATTTAGATTACTGTTGCGGCTAGGCGGTGCGTCAAGGAGAATGCCGCCCCTAGGATACGCGAGTGTGAGTCCAAATCGAAAATCCTGGTTGATTTGGTGCTCGCAACAGTCATATATTGGATTCGCTAGGCCGTCGCCAGGGCGGTTCTCCGGATTTTTAATCTTGGGGTGAGAAACAATGAAACGAACAATCGCAGCACTAGCACTAGCACTCGCGTTCCCAGTCCTACCCGCGTTCGCCACGAATTACTTCCACGGGCAGTGTCCCGTAGCCGGCCGGATCTCGGGCACGACGCCGGGCTCGACCGCGGGACCGGGCAACTGCAGTTTTGGCTCCAATCCGATCAACGCCTCGACCTTCAGCGACACCGAGACCTTCTACTTGGGTAACTGGAATGAATTTTATGGGATCTGGACCTATACCTCGACGAGCCAAGTCGTGGCATCAGGCGGTACGGGGGTCACCCCTTGCTCAGGGCGCGGATGCCACGGCCAGCCCTATCAGATCGTCATCGACAGCGCCACGATCGATGGCGTTCCGATGAGACCGCCGACTTCCGGATACACCTGGACGCTGCCGGTTGACCTCGCACCTGGCTCCCACGTTATGGCAGTAACCGGCCACGCTTCAGGCGCCACTTGGTACGCACATTGGAGCGGCGCGGTGCAGGGGGTAATGTATACGCTGGAAGCGCTTCCACCGCCGCCTCCCTGCACGAGCAACTGCGGAGACGAATGATTCTTTGGCTCCTCATAATCCTCACGCCTTCCGATCAAGTCGGAACGTGACACTACATTAAGCGGTAGGGTCGAGTACTGGCGCGCCAACTTTTAGGCTCCGGTGGGTGCTCCACGGCTTTCGCTGTAGCCTTCAGTCCGGCCGCGATTGTCACGTTTCCAGCCCCCGCCACGTCGAACGTAGCGTGCGATTTTCCCTTCAAGGGCCTTCGCGTAGCAGGTGACGGCATCTTCGTGCCTGCCGAGATCATCGAGCGAGACACCTCTGTTATTCCAGAACGCCGCAGTTCGAGCCCCAGCCTTTGGAATTTCAATTTAAAAGCGAAACTTGCGACAAGGACTTCACTTGTCCGGTTTGCGCGTTTATCAGGACTTACGCGAGTTTAGATTCCCACCCACCTTCTTTCCGTGATAGATACCAGACTGTTTAAGGAGGGTCCATGCGCAAATGGGGCATCTTGGTCTCCATCTTTTATGCTTTGATTCTTCTTGGCCTCATTGTGCCGGGATTCGCGCTCCTCGCTGAGCGATTTTCTGGCTGGGCCAATTACTTCCAGACCTTGCGTGAGGCCTACGGCGCTGGGGTCGTGTGGGTTCCGGTTGGCATCTTCATCTCCAGTCAGGTTCTTCTGCTTTTCTTGTCGGTGGATACCTCACAAAGGCGGCTTAAGCCCCGCGCTCACGTTCTGGTTTCGTGTAGCGTCGCTGCTGTCCTTACAGCACTTCTTACTGCTGCGGCAATATGGTCCATAGGTTTCGCAGCGGGTGGGACCGCCTTTGGAAGGACTTATTTCCCGAGGGATGCCACTATCCTGGGCTTCTGCGGTGCCCTGTGGCTGCTTTGGGCAATCCTCTTCTACCTCTATCTCCGAGACTCCTCTGCCGCCGTTACCTGGCTCATCTCGTGGCTGCTGAAAGGAAGCGTCTTGGAACTCCTTATCGCCGTCCCTTGCCATGTTATAGTCCGCCGCCGCGCGGAGTGCTCGGCGCCGATTGTCACTAGCTTTGGCATTGCTACCGGCGTCGCCATCATGCTCTTATCGTTCGGCCCCAGCGTCCTCTTCCTTTACAAGAAGCGCCTCGACGCCTACGCGCCTCCTCCTTCCGGCTAGGCTACGTTTCCGGTAACCGCGTTAATCAGGACTTGGGACCATTCGTTGATAGAAAATTCTGTTGTCGTCCATCACACGGAAAGAGGCCGGTTTCCTGCCAGAGACCCTCTGCGAGCGCGTTGGTCGTAACCAGCGCGTCCCCACCGAGTCGGGGGGTACGGTTGCTTTAGTTCCGCGCCGCAGATCCGCACTAAATCGGGAATAACTTTGCGCAAACTCTGAAGTTTTTTGCAGTGTGTGGAGCGCCAGATGTCGGCAAGTCGTTTCGTTTCAACATGGGGCGTTTGGCAGCGAGCGTGCGAGTAAGAAGGAAACGAAAGCCAGTGTGTCTTTCTCCGCCGTGGAGACGCCGAGGAGGGTTGAAAATGCGAAAATCCTTCTGGATCATCCCCTTACTATTCGCAGCCATCGCCGCGCCCAACGCACGCGCGGATACGTCCACCCTCGCCGTCGGTTTCACAGTCACTGCGGGCAACTTCCCGAACCCGCCGGTTATCGGAACCATCCAGTACGACACCCTGACGGGCGTCATCTCCCCATTCACGGTGACATGGGACAGCACCCAATTCTTGTTCCCCGCAATCACTGACACCACCCTCCTCACCGATTCAATCACATGGCAAGCCACCGCGAGCAACGGTGTCTTCGTATTTACCGACAACAATCTCGGAGCGACTGACAGTATGACCACCTTTCCTGGAAGCTACGCCAACTCAAACGACATCGCCTCCGGGAATGTCACGCTCGTGCAGACCCCTGAGCCAGCCACCTTCGGCCTTATGGTGCTCGGGATCGGGTCCTTGTTGGGGATGCGGAAACGTAAAGCCTAAGGCCTCCATCAGGCCAATTGACCGTATCGCCCACAATTCCTTCCCGCACACCACTACGCAAACACTGCTTCCAGCGCGGGACGTGCTGCCAAATGCGCCGCCGGATTTCCTCACGCGGCGCATCCTAACTCCTGGTTAGTCGGGTAACCGGGCAAGTTCCGTACCAGGACTTCACTTTTCCGGTTACCGCGTTAATCAAGACTTGGCGATTACTTCCGGATTGCCAACCATTCGGGAGCGTCCGAAGAATCCGTATCTAGTATGATCGGCGGCCTTCATTGACGTTCTCCCGCCGCGCTGGCC
>Ga0210400_10000238_pt1 | contig 67242 bp, 50 predicted proteins | sample IncBWH26MmetaG_FD_155456 | JGI IMG/M metagenome (GOLD analysis project Ga0210400, IMG submission 155456) | Forest soil microbial communities from Barre Woods Harvard Forest LTER site, Petersham, Massachusetts, United States - Inc-BW-H-26-M | ecosystem: Environmental > Terrestrial > Soil >...
TATTCAGCACCGACCCGCATCACTACCACTGGGACACGCTTTTCGTTAAGGGCAAAGAAATGTGGCACGGGGCTGGTTCGAAACCCGACGCTATCCGTGCGCTTAAGCAGGTGAAGCGCGGGGATCGCGTGCTGTGCTACCACTCCGCTCCCGAGCGGTCACTCTATTCCATTGCGGAAGTTACCCGAGACCCGTATCCCGATCCACATGATCTGAAGGGGAAGAACCTGGTGGCGGACCTGCGGGCATTTGAAAAGCTGCCGCGGCCGGTGACGCTGGCGGAGATGCGCGCGAATTCGGCGCTGAGAAAAGCGAAGCTGCTGAAGAATGTGCGGCTGATTATCTCCCCGATCAGTGAGGCGGAGTATCTGGAGCTTCTGAGGATGGCGGGCATTGTGGCCACGCCTGGTGTGCCGCTGCCCTGAGGAGGTGCCTGCCCCCGCGCAGGAGGCGGCCTAAAGCCGGCCCTACGGGTTTGGGCGTGCTGGTCTGCCTTCTCCTTGGAGTCCGCGTTCAGCTGAGTACGCGAGCGCATTTGGGATGCTGCGCGTCCAATGACTAGGGTTGCGTTCAAGGAAAAACCAATGAAAAGCAGATGGGACGGGCGAGTTGCACTGCTGGTGCTGCTGGCGGCGGTGGTGTGCGTTGGCGTGGCCCGCGCGCAGGAATATCCGGTGGCGACGAAGACGCTGAAGAATGGAATGAAGATTCTGGTGCAGACGGATCACAGCATTCCGAACGTGGCGCTATACACCTTTTATAGGGTGGGGTCGCGCAACGAGCGGCCGGGGACGACGGGGCTTTCGCATTTTTTCGAGCACATGATGTTCAATGGCGCAAAGAAGTATGGGCCGGGAGAGCTCGACAAAGCGATGGAGTCGAACGGCGGGTCGAACAACGCGTACACAACGCGGAATGTGACCGTGTATCAGGACTGGTTTCCGCGGACGGCGCTGGAGCTGATTTTCGACATTGAGTCCGACCGCATTCGCGATTTGAGCTTTGACCCGAAGAAAATCGAGAGCGAGCGCGGCGTGGTGGCGAGCGAGCGGCGGAGCAGCGTGGATGGGCAGAACGAAGGCGTGCTGGACGAACAGCTTTGGGCGACGGCGTTTATCGCGCATCCGTATCAGTGGCCGGTGGTGGGGTGGATGAGCGACATCGAGCACTGGACGATGGAGGATTTGAAGCACCACTTTGAGATGGGGTATTCCCCGAGCAACGCCACGATGGTGATTTCCGGAGATGTGACGCCGGAAGAGGTGTTCGCGCTGGCGGAGAAATACCTGGAGCCGATTCCACCGCATGCGCCACCGCCACCGGTGACGACGACGGAGCCCGCGCAGATAGGAGAGAGGCGTCTGGTGGTGAGGAAACCGGCAGAGTTGCCGCTGCTGATGATTGCGTACCACGTGCCGCAGACGAACAGTCCGGATTTTTATGCCCTGAACGTGATGAGGTCGATTCTGTTCCAGGGAGAGAGCTCGCGGATGTACCAGCGACTGGTGGACAAGGACCAGATCGCACTGGACGTGGAATCGGAAGCGGACAATGCGTTTGACCCGACGCTACTGCTGTTCCTGGCGCAGCCGAAGGAAGGCGTGGACCCGGCGGTGTGCGAAAAGGCGATTTATGAAGAGGTGGAACGGCTGCAGAGTTCGCCGGTTGCGGACCGGGAGCTGGAAAAGGCGAAGAATTTCCGGCTGGCGGAATTTTACCGGCAGGTGCGGACGATCAATGGGCGGGCGAACACGCTGGGGACGTACGAGGTGTTTTTCGGGGATTACAGGAAGTTGTTCGACGCGGCGAAGAATTACAGCGCGGTGACGAACAAAGATGTGCAGCGCGTGGCGAAGCAGTATTTCGGGGCGAACAATCGGACAGTGGCGACGCTGGTGCCGGAAAACGTGGAGAAGGGCAAGCCATGAGAATGGGAATGGCGGGGTGGGGTGAACGCATAGTGAAAAGGTCGTCCAAGAGAGAAAAGCAGATCCCTCACCCCGCAAAAGGCGCGGGGATTCGGGATGACAGGTCCGGCAAGGCGGGGACTTTGAAGTGCTGGCGGGTAGGATGCCGGCGCTACCCGGTGATGGGATTTGCGCTGGTGGTTGCGGTGCTGGCAGGAGCTTCTGCGGCTTACCCGCAGAAGCTGCAAATGCCGCCGCATGAGAAGGTGGTGCTGAAGAACGGGTTGACGGTGCTGCTGCTGGAGAAGCACAGCGTGCCGATGGTGAGCGTTGCAGGGATTGTGAAGGCGGGGGGTCTGGCGGATCCGGTTGGGCAGGAAGGGCTGGCTTCCACTACGGCGGGATTGTTGCGGAAGGGTTCGAAGACGCGCACGGCGCAACAGTTCGCGGGCGACATAGATTTCATCGGCGGAACATTTGAGGCGGATGCCGGGGCGGATTATTCGAGCTTTGCGGCGGAGTTTCTTTCGAAGGATACGGCGAGGGGGCTGGAACTGGTATCCGACGCGTTGTTGCACCCGACGTTTCCGCAGACGGAAGTGGACAAGCTGCTGGCGCAGTCTGTGGACGGAGTGAAAGCGGCGAAGGATAGCGCGCGGGACGTGATATTCCAATATTACGAAGGATATTTGTACAACGGAAAGGGGTACGGGCGGCCGACGGGCGGCGATGAAAATTCACTGAAAAAGATTCAGCGGAATTCGATCGTGAAATTCTACGAGACGTACTATACGCCCGGAAATACGATCCTGGCGGTGGCGGGGGATTTTCAGCCCGCCGAGATGAAAAAGAAGATTGAGGAAATTTTTGGCGGCTGGCCAGCCAAGGCGGCGCCGGCGGCGAACGAAGAAGGCTCAGGCCCGATGAAGGGCAAGAAACTGCTGCTGGTGAACAAGGCAGACGCCACGCAGACTTATTTTGTGATCGGGAATGTTGGGATTTCGGCGACGGATCCGGACCGGGTGGCGATTGAGGTGGTGAACACGGTATTTGGTTCGAGGTTCACGTCGATGCTGAATGAGGCGCTGAGAGTGGAATCGGGATTGTCGTACGGCGCGACGTCTTTCTTTTCGCTGCAGAAAGAGCCCGGGCCGTTCGCGGTGTTCAGCTATACGAAGAATGAAACCACCGGCAAGGCGATCGATCTGGCGCTGGAGGTCCTGAAGAAGCTGCACGCGAACGGAATTACGGCGGAGCAGTTGAGCTCCGCGAAGAGCTATATCAAGGGGCAGTTTCCTCCGACGATGGAAACTTCGGGGCAGTTGGCGCGTTTGATTCTGCGGTATGAATTTTTGGGGCTGGACGACAGCGAAGTGAACCAGTTCGAGCAGCGGATTGACGGGGTGACGCCGGAAATGGCAAAGCAGGTGATTGCGAAACATTTTCCGCTGGAGAATTTGACATTCGTGCTGGTGGGGAAAAGTTCGGAGATTGCGCCGATGGTGAAGAGTTACGCGGAGAAGCAGGATACGAAGGAGATTTCGGCGCCGGGGTTTTGGGCGGGGGCGAAGTAATTCACCCGCGGAACCATTAGATAAGGGCAAAAGGCGCCCGCCCCGGAAGGCGGCCGCTACTGAGTTTGGAGGGTCGGGATGGGCAAATACCTGGGGTGGTTGTTGGCGGTGGGGTTACTGACTTGCGGGAGTTTGGCGGCGGGGGCGGAATCGCCGCTGCTTTTGCAGCAGCCTACGATTTCGAAGAGCGAAGTGGTGTTTGTTTATGGCGGATATCTGTGGAGCGCGCCGCGGGAGGGTGGAGAGGCGCGGCAATTGACTACGGGAGGGCATGAGACGCATCCGGCGTTTTCGCCGGACGGAAAATGGATCGCGTTCACGGGGGAGTATGACGGGAACGCCGATGTGTACGTGATGGCGGCGGAGGGCGGCGCGCCGAAGCGGTTGACGTGGCATCCGGACGCGGATGTGGTGGCTGGTTGGACGCCGGACGGGAAGAAGATACTTTTCAGTTCGGGGCGCGAGGCTTACGCGGATTTCAACCGGCTTTACACGGTGGCTGCGGAGGGAGGGGTGCCGGAAGCGCTGCCGATGTGGAGGGCGGAAGTTGGTTCGTATTCGCCGGACGGGTCGCACCTGGCGTACGTGCCGAATCTGAAGTGGCAGGCGGCGTGGAAGCGATATCGCGGCGGGCAGACGACGCCAGTTTATATCGTGTCGCTGCGCGATTTGCAGTTGGTGAAGATCCCCCGTGAAAATTCGAACGATTCGAATCCCGTCTGGTTTGGCGAGACGATTTATTTTCTATCGGATCGCAAAGGGCCGGTGAGCCTGTTTGCCTACGACACAAAAACCAAGGCCGTAAAACAGGTGGTGGAAAATAAGGGGCTGGACCTGAAATCGATTTCGGCGGGGCCGGATGCCTTGGTGTACGAACAGTTTGGCGGGTTGTTTCTGCTGGATCCGAAGTCGGGCAGCGCCAAGAAAATTGAGGTGCGAGTGAACGGCGACATGCCGGCTACACGCGCGCATTGGGTGAAGGCGGCGGACAAGATTCTAAATGCTGGGATTTCGCCTACTGGACAGCGGGCTGTGTTTGAGGCGCGCGGAGAAATCCTGTCGGTGCCCGCAGAGAAAGGAAACATCCGGAACCTGACGCGGACGACGGGAGTGGTGGAACGGGACCCGGCGTGGTCGCCCGACGGGAAGTGGATTGCGTTTTTTTCGGATGAATCGGGCGAGTACGCATTGCACCTGGTGGATCAGAGCGGCCTGGGCGAAGTGAAGAAGATCAGCCTGGGGAATCCGCCTTCATATTTTTATGGCCCTGTGTGGTCGCCGGACAGCAAAAAGATTGCCTACGCCGACAAGCGATTGAATCGCTGGTACGTGGAGATTGAAAAGGGCACGGCGGTAAAGATTTCGACGGAGAGATTTGAGGATCCAGCGGGATTTCCGACGGGGGCGTGGTCGCCAGACAGCAAGTGGATGGTCTACGACAAATCTCTCGATAACCACCTGCACGGGGTGTTCGTGTACTCGTTGGAAAGCGGGAAGGAGACGCAGATTACGGACGGGACTGGAGATTCGCGGTACCCGGTGTTCGACAGAGATGGAAAGACGATTTATTTCGCGGCCAGCACGGATGTTGGATTGACGGCGGGATGGCTGGACCTTTCGAGTTTTCAGCACCCGTTGACGCGCAACGTTTATGCGGTGGTTTTGAAGAAGGGCGATGCGAATCCTGTGGAACCGCAGAGCGATGAAGAGAAGGTAGGCAAAGAGGAAAAAGGCAAAGACGGGGACAAGGAGAAAGAGGAGCAGAAGGACAAAGACAAAGACAAAGACAAAGACAAGGACAAAGCAAAAGACAACGGGAAGGACGGCGAAAAGGAAAAGGGCAAGGAAGGCGAGAAGAAGGATAAAGCTCCTGCCGTCGCTATTGATTTTGAGGGCATTACGCAGAGGATCGTGGCGCTGCCGATTCGGGCGGCGAATTACGTGCAACTGGACGCAGGAAAAACGGGAGTGCTGTTTCTCTCGGAGATCGTGGACGTGCCGCGGTTTGGCGAACCGGAGCTGGTTACAGTCGCCAAGTTCGAGCTGAAAACCAGGAAGACGGAGCCGTATACGAGCGGGGTGAGCGCGTTCGCGGTTTCCGCCGATGGGGAGAAAGCGCTATTCCGGCAAGGGCCGCCGGGGAGTGCGACGTGGATTATTGCAGGTACGGCGGCCGCACCGAAGGCGGGTGAAGGGGCGCTGAAGCTCGGGGAGATGGAGGTCTATGCCGATCCGCGCGCGGAGTGGGACCAGATGTACCGGGAAACGTGGCGGATTCAGCGGGACTTTTTTTATGATCCGGGCCTGCATGGGCTGAATCTGAGCGCCGCCGAGAAAAAATACCGGGGTTACCTGGCAGGGGTTGGCGGACGCGCGGATCTGAATTATTTGTTTACTGAAATGCTTGGAGACATCACCGTTGGGCACATGTTCATTGGCGGGGGAGACGCGCCGAAGCCGAACCAGGTGAAGGGCGGATTGCTGGGCGCCGACTACAAGGTGGAAAACGGGCGGTACCGGTTCGCGCGGATTTTCAACGGCGAGAATTGGTATCCAATGCTGCGGGCGCCGCTGACGCAGCCGGGAGTGGATGCCAAAACCGGGGAGTATTTGATTTCAGTGAACGGGAGAGAAGTACATCCACCGGAGAGCGTTTACAGCTTTTTTGAGAATACGGCGGGGAAGCAGATAAAGATCAAGATCGGGCCGAATCCCGATGGCAAGGATGCGCGGGAGGTTACGGTCGTGCCGGTGGAGGATGAATTTCCGCTGCGGAACCGAGCGTGGGAGGAAGACAACCGGCGGAAGGTGGACGAGTTGAGCGGGGGGAAGTTGGCGTACGTACACGTGCCGGATACGGCGGTCGGCGGGTGGACGAATTTCAACCGGTTCTACTACGCACAGACGGGGAAGCTTGGAGCGGTAATCGACGAACGGTATAACCACGGCGGGGAGATCGCCGACTACATCATTGACATGCTGAAGCGGCCGCTGCGGAATTGCGCGATTTCGCGGGAGGGGGAGAAGTTCTGCTCGCCGCTGATGCAGATTTATGGGCCGAAGACGATGATCATCAACGAAATGTCGGGGTCGGGCGGCGATGCGTTGCCGTGGATGTTCCGGCAGGACGCGGTGGGGCCGCTGGTGGGGACACGGACTTGGGGCGGGTTGGTGGGAATTTACAATTACCCCCGGCTGATGGATGGAGGGCGGGTGACCTCGCCTCGTGCGGCTATTTATGGCTTACACGGGGACTGGGAAGTGGAGAATCGGGGAATCGCGCCGGATATTGAGGTGGAGAATGATCCAGCGTCGGTGGCGGCGGGTCACGATGCACAATTGGAGAAGGCGGTGCAGGTGACGTTGGAGGCGTTGAAGAAGAATCCGGTGGTGGTTCCGGATCATCCCGCGTATCCGAATTATCATAAGAATTGAGATCACGTAGGGCAGAAAGAAGAAAGAGTCGGACTTAACGCAGAGTTCGCTGAGGTAGGAGCGCAGAGTTCGCAGAGAAGCGAAATGCCAGAATTGCCGGAAGTGGAGACGCTTGCGCGGGGGTTGCAGCGGGAGCTTGCAGGGCGCCGCGTTTTGAGCGTGGAACTCTGGAAGACCGATTTCATGGACAATCCCGCGGAGATTGAGCTGGAATTGCCGGGGACGCGGATTCAGCGGGTGGAGCGATACGGGAAGTTCATGCTGTTGCGGTTGCAGCGCTCCGCGCCGACAGAGGGTGAGATGCAGGAGTCCGCGCTGCTTGTGCATTTGGGAATGACGGGCACGATGGTGCCGAAGAGGGCGAGCGAACCTCGGGCGAAGCACACGCATCTGGTGGCGCGGCTCGATGATGGGCGGGAGCTTCGCTATATTGATCCGCGGCGATTCGGGCGGATTGCTTTGCTGGGAGGCGAGAAGCTGCGGGCGGAGCTGCAGAGGTTTGGCGCCGATCCCCTGCTGATTTCGCCGGAGGAGTTTGTGCAGCGAATTCGCGGACGGCGGGCGCGCATCAAGGCCATGCTGCTGGACCAGAGGGTGCTGCGCGGCGTGGGGAACATTTATGCGGATGAAAGTTTGTGGAAGGCGAAGATCCACCCGGCGCGGATTGGGGCGCGGGTGACCCGCGAAGAGATCCAGAGCCTCCTCGGGGCGCTGCAGCAAATCCTGGAGAAGGCGATTGTGCTGCGAGGGTCTTCGATTTCGGACTTCCTTGACGCCGAAGGGAAGCCGGGAGAGTATCAGCTGCACCATAAAGCGTACGGTAGGGAAGGAAAAGCGTGTTACCGCTGCAAGACGCTTATACGGCGAATTGTGGTTGCGGGGCGGAGCAGTTTTTTCTGCCCGAATTGCCAGAAGACGCCGCGTAGGACGAAAACGGGCCGGAGAACGAAACCTGTTCGGCGGCGCGGTACGTCCAAGATGGCAGCGAAGGTTGCCTTACGAAAGGGCTGAACTGCCCTGAGCCAGAGAAATAGTTCAAATCCAGAAAGACGAAACCCTTCCGGGAGAGTGGGATGAAAAAGAACCGCAAAGCTGTCGGTGTGGTTGGGTTGGCGCTGTGCCTGCTGGTTGGGCGGGCGTGGACGGCGCGCGCCGCGAATGAGGAAACGAATCCCGTCGCTGCGGCGGATGCGAAGATCCTTAGCGAGATTCGCGAGCACAGCGAGTTGATGGAGAATCTTGAATATTTGTCGGACGAAATCGGGCCGCGGCTGACGGGTTCGCCGCAATTGAAGCGGGCCAACGATTGGACCGCGGATACGTTCAAGAAATATGGGCTGACGAATGTGCACCTGGAGGCTTACAGCATTCCTCACGCGTGGGAGCGCGGAAAGGCGAGCGCGAGAATCATCGCTCCGACGGAACATCCCCTGACGATTGCTTCCGCTGCGTGGGCGCCGAACACGAAGGGCAAGGTGCGCGGCCCGGTGGTTTACTTCGACGCGAAGCAGCCCGAAGACTTTGAAAAATTCAAGGGGAAGCTAAAGGGCACGATCGTGATTTTACAGGAACCGAGGCCGCTCTCGCCGCCGAAGCCGATCGACCAGAACGCGGAGATTTATCATCCATTGGAAGAACCACCGCCACCCGCGGGGCAGCCGGGGCTGCCTGACCCCTATGAAAAATACCTGCGAGCGGCGAAGGAGCGGACGGCGTTCCTGAAGGAAGAGGGGGTAGCGGCCGTTTTGCGGGACGCCAACAAACCGCACGCCCTGCTCAATATGACGGACGGCACGACGGAACCATTTCAGATGGGGCTGCTGCCGACGGCGTTCATCACCGGCGAAGGGTACCGGATGATTTACCGGATGATGAAGAAGGGTCCGGTGGAGCTGGAGATCGAGATTTCGAACACGCTGTCGAAGAAGCCGGTGGAGGTTTACAACACCGTTGCGGAAATTCGCGGGACGGAAACGCCCGAGGAAGTGGTGATTCTGGGAGCGCATCTGGATTCCTGGGACCTGGGCACGGGGAGCACCGACAATGGGACGGGATCGATGGCGGTGATGGAAGCGGCGCGGACGCTGGCGAAACTGGATTTAAAGCCGAAGCGAACGATCCGATTTATTTTGTTCACAGGAGAAGAGCAGGGACTGATTGGTTCGAAGGAGTACGTAAAGGCGCACAAGAGCGAGCTTGGAAAAATTTCCGGCGCGTTAATGCACGACAGCGGGACTGGGCGAGTGCTGACTATCGGGCTGCACGACAATTATCAGGATCTGGAGATTGTCCATCAGGTGATCGCGCCGCTGGGCGAATTGAAGCTGCTGGAACCCTCGTCGGCGCGGGAGTACGGCACAGACAGCCTGTCGTTTGACGAAGTGGGAGTGCCGGGCTTCTGGTGCCCGCAGGATCTGGCGGAATATCCGAAGACGCACCACAGCCAGTCAGATACTTTCGACAAGGTCTGGAAGGACGATATCAACCAGGGCGCGCAGGTGCTGGCGGCGTGGGCTTACAGCACGGCGCAATTGCCGGAGATGCTGCCGCGGAGGCCGGTGCCGCCGGTCGCACCGGCTACGGCGGTGCTGGAGAAGCCGAAGACGGATCCGATTGCGGAGACGGACAAAAAAATTATCGAGCGGGTGAAGGCGGACGCAGACCAGTTGAAAGCGGACCTGACGTACCTGACAACGCAGATTGGGCCGCGGCTGACGGGATCGCCGCAACTGGATCGAGCGAGCCACTGGACGCAGGAGCAGTTCAAGGCGCTGGGACTGGAGAACGCGCACCTGGAAAGCTGGAGCATCGCGAACAGTTGGACGCGCGGGCCTGCTTCGGGGCGCATTGTTTCCCCTGCGGTGCATGAATTGACGCTGGCGGGCGCGGGCTGGTCGCCCGCGACGAACGGAACCGTCAAGGGCGAAGTGATGGGGATAGACGCGGAGAAGCCGGAGGACCTGGAGAAATACAAGGGGAAGCTGGGTGGAAAGATCGTGGTTGTGACGCGGCCGCGGGAGATGCAGTCGCCGACCAACCCGATTCTTACGCCGGTTGGGCAAAGCACTCTTCCGGTGAATCACCCAAAGAGGGAAGGAAACTTTGATAACCGGGCTTATATGCAGATGCGGGCGGCGCTGACGAAGATGATGGCGGAGGAGAAGGCGTTGGCGATGATTTCGGGTTCGGAGAAGATGTTCGGGCTGATGAATATGTCGACGGCTTCACGGGAGTACCAACCGGCTGCGTTTCCCTCGGCTTATCTGGAGCGCGAGGATTATTTGCTGATATGGCGATTGCTGGAAGCGGGGACGCCGGTGCAGGTGGAACTGAACTTGCAGGGTTCGTTCAGCGGAAAGCCGGTGGAGGTTTACAACACAGTCGCGGAAATTCGCGGGACGGAGAAGCCGGACGAAACAGTGATTATCGGCGCTCATCTAGATTCCTGGGACCTGGGCACGGGGGCGACGGACAACGGCACCGGTTCGATGGCGGTGCTGGAAGCGGCACGGGCTTTGCAGAAGCTGGGAGTGAAGCCGAAGCGGACGATCCGGTTCGTGCTGTTCACCGGCGAAGAGCAAGGACTGAATGGCTCGAAAGCGTACGTACAGTCTCATAAAGACGAGTTGGGGAAAATATCGGGCGTGCTGGTGCATGACACGGGCACAGGGAAGGTGCTGACGATCGGGTTGATGGGGAATTACAATGTGCGCGAGACGATCGATCGCGTGCTTTATCCGATGGCGGAGCCGCTGGGGATTATGGAGCCATCGCTGCGAAGCGAAGGCGGATCCGACCATGTGCCGTTCGACGCGGCGGGCGTGCCGGGATTCTGGTGCGTGCAGGAAGTGGCGGACTACGACAAGATGCACCATTCGCAGGCGGATGTGCTGGACCATGTGCGGTGGGATGATTTGACGGAAGGCGCGCAGGTGCTGGCGGTGTTTGCTTATAACGTGGCGGAGTTGCCGGAATTGCTGGCGAGGAAGACGATGAAGAAGGAAGAGGCGAAGTAAAGAAGTAATGAGATAAAGAAAGAGAAGAAGAGGACATGCGAGCGGTGGTGCAGCGAGTTAGCCGCGCGAAGGTTGCGGTGGAGGACCGGGTCACGGGAGAGATTGGCCCGGGGCTGATGATCCTGCTTGGGGTGGGGAAGGAAGATACTTCGCAAGTGGCGGCGGCGATGGCGGAGAAGGTGGCCAACCTGCGGATTTTCGAGGATGACCAGGGGAAGATGAACCGGTCGCTGCTGGAGGTGAAAGGAAGCGCGCTGGTGGTTTCGCAGTTTACTTTGTACGGCGATGCGCGGGGGCAGAGGCGGCCGAGCTATATTGCGGCGGCGCCGCCGGAGATTGCGAAGAGGCTGTACGAAGAATTTTCGGAGGCGCTTCGCAAGCTGGGAATTTTCGTGGGCAACGGGATATTTCAGGCCATGATGTCCGTGGAGTTGGTGAATGAAGGCCCGGTTACGATCCTCATCGACTCGGACAAAATATTTTGATGATGAGCGACCGGTGGCCAGCGACCAGTGGCCGGTGAAGAGCGGAGCGGACACGGGCTGAAGCCAGTGCAACTTGTGAGCTTTGAAGCGCACAGACAGGAGTGCCTGTGCCACAGGTTAGTTCCCGATGGCGACGAGGCAAAACAAGAAATATCCTGGAGGCATGGGCTCGGCGGAGTGTAGCGTCGGGCGCGTCGTGAGCGAACTCCGGCGGCTGGGCACGAAGCGCAATGTGGACGGAATGGCGCGCTACGGAATCCACGCCAAGAAGGTCTTTGGAGTTTCCAAACCAAAATTAGACGCACTAGCCAAGAAGATTGGGAAGAATCACGCCCTGGGGTTGGAGTTGTGGTCGACGGGGATCCAGGAAGCAAAGATTTTGGCGGGATTGATCAGCGAGCCCGGCAAAGTTACGGCTGCGCAGATGGAGCGCTGGGTGCGCGATTTCGACAATTGGGACAGTTGCGACGGAACCTGCTGCCACCTGTTTGTGTTCGCAAAAGACGCGTGGCCTAAGGCGCTCGCGTGGACAAAGCGCAAGGAGGAGTTTCAAAAACGCGGAGGGTTCGCGTTGGCGGCGTATCTTGCGTACCGGGACAAATCCGCCGGTGACGCGAAGTACCTGAGTTTTTTGAAAGTAGTCGAGCGGGAAGCCGAGGACGACCTGAATTTTGTGAGGAAGGCGGTTAATTGGGCGCTCCGGAATATCGGAAAGCGTAACCTGGAATTGAATCGCGCGGCCATTGCGACGGCCCGGAGCTTGCGAAAGAGGGAATCGCGCGCTGCACGATGGATTGCCGCGGACGCTTTGCGCGAACTGGAAGGCGAAGCGGTTCAGGCACGTTTACGCGAAAAAGGGCGAAAGAATGACGGCACAATTAAAAACTGACGTTGCCGTGCGGAGAGCGCGGTCGACGGATGCCGTGAGGATCGCGGAGCTTGCCGGGCAGCTGGGATATCCGACTACCAAGAAGCAGATGAAGGCGCGGCTTAAGGAGGCAATGAAGGACAAGGACGCAGCGTGCTTTGTTGCGGAGTCGCGGGAAGGCCAGTTGATCGGCTGGATTCATGTGAGCACCACGCCGTTGCTGGAAGTGGAACGGCGGGCTGAGGTGAATGGACTGGTGGTTGACGAAAACGCACGGAGCGGTGGGGCTGGGGCGCTGCTGCTGGCGGCGGCGGAGAAGTGGGCTGGCGGGAAGCGGTGCAAGAGCATGTCGGTGCGGTCTAACGTGTTGCGAGAGCGGGCGCACGGATTTTATTTGCGGAATGGATACGAGCATTACAAGATGCAGAAGGCGTTTTGGAAGGGGTTGTGAAGAGGCACGCCAGCCGGAATGTGGCGGGGTTTGTGCCTCGATTGATGAGTCGTGCATCGCGGATAGGTTGAGGTCCTTCGGGGCGCAGACGGCGCGCACCCCAGGATGACAAGTTGTTGGCGGGTTGGCGACGGATACGAAAGCGAGCGGGGCCACCTGAAGGTGGCCGCTACGAAGGCGTGCGGCTGGCAAAATGTATCGTGATACGATAGACTTGGTTTATGGCCGCACGAATTACGGACGGGGAATATCACGCCCTCTCACAGCTACGGTACTTGATAAGACGCTTTCTGCAGGAAGGCGACGAGACGGCGCGCGCGGCGGGGCTTGAGCCGCAGCAATATCTGTTGCTGCTGGCGATTCGCGGGCTACAACCGCATGAGGAGAGCAGCATCCGCACGCTTGCGGATCGCCTGGCCCTTCGCCATCACAGCACTGTCGAGTTGATCGACCGCATGGAAGCGCACGGATTCGTGAAACGCACGCGGGGCAGGGAAGACCGGCGGCAGGTGCTGGTGTCGCTGCAACCGCGCGGCGAGAAACTTCTCGAAAAAGTCGTTGGGCAGCGGCTTGTGGAGTTGCGTTCTCATGGCCATGCGCTGGTCGAATCCATCGGGAAGCTGCTGGAATCGCGGCCCATGGGGGCGCGCCCGAAAAAGCGAAGAGCGCTCCCCACAAAAACAGCCTGATTTCCTAACGGAGAAGCCTTCTTTGGCCGAACAAGCGCAGTCAATCGAAAAGCCGGTGAATCCTGGCCAGCAGTCGCGACCAGAGGCGTGGCGGAATACTGCGATATTGAAGTGGAGAGCATTTCTGAACGATCGCGAGGAGCAGGTGTTCCTTGCGCTGACGCTGCTGATTGGCGCGCTGGTTGGGCTGATCGTGGTGGCGTTCATCGAGATCACCGGGCGATTTGGGGCCCGGCTTTATCCGCCGGATGCGGCGGCGTGGAGGAGGTTTCTGGTTCCCGTTGCCGGATCGCTGGTGATGGGGTATTTGCTGTACAAGTATTTTCCGGATGCGCGAGGCAGCGGCGTGCCGCAGACCAAGGCGGCACTTTATGCCCGCGGCGGGTTCATCAGCCTTTCGACGGTTGTGGGGAAATTTTTCTGCACGTCGGTGACGCTGGCGAGCGGAATCCCATTGGGACGCGAAGGGCCGGCAGTTCAGGTTGGCGGCGGGATCGCCTCGGTGCTGGGGCGGGCGCTGGGGTTGAGGCCGGAGAAGGTGAAGGCACTGCTGCCGGTTGGCGCAGCGGCCGCGGTGGCCGCGGCATTTAATACTCCACTGGCGGCGGTGCTGTTTGCGCTGGAGGAGGTTGTTGGCGATTTGCACGCGCCGGTGCTTGGGTCGGTGGTGCTGGCGTCGGCCACTAGCTGGGGCGTTTTGCGGCTGCTGCTGGGAAACGAGCCGCTGTTTCAGGTGCCGCAGTATCAGCTGGTGAGTTCGTGGGAGCTAATTGCGTACGGCATTCTTGGAATTGCGGGTGGCGTGGTTTCGGCGGCCTTCACGCAATTGCTGCTGCGGCTGAGGGCCTGGTTCAAGCGGCAGCCTGCGAAGACGGTGTGGTTTCAGCCGGTGGCGGGCGGACTGGTAGTCGGCGTGATGGGGTGGTTTGTGCCTTCGGTGATGGGCGTTGGCTATCAGTACGTGGGGGATGTGCTGAACGACAGTTTGACGTTGAAGTTGATCCTGACGCTGCTGGCGCTGAAGCTGGTGGCGACGGCGGTGAGCTACGCTTCGGGAAATGCCGGGGGAATTTTTGGTCCGAGCCTGTTTCTGGGAGCGATGCTGGGCGGGGCGGTGGGAAGCGTGGCGCAACATTTTTTTCCGGGATCGGTGGCTTCGCCGGGAGCTTACGCGCTGGTGGGGATGGGTGCGGCGTTTGCGGGAATCATTCGCGCGCCGATGACGTCGGTGGTGATGATTTTTGAAATTACGCGGGATTACGCAGTGATTGTGCCGCTGATGCTTTCGAACCTGGTGAGTTACTTCATTTCGTCGCGGCTGCAGAAAGAGCCGATTTACGAACTGCTGGCGGAGCAGGAAGGCATCCACTTGCCGAAATTCGGCCGGGGGCAGCAGACTCGGCGGCAGGTGATGCAGATTATGCAGCCGGCCTCGCAGGGGTTGAACGCGGGGGAAACGGTGCAACGGGCGCAGGAACTGGCGCGAGAGGCGGCGCTGCGAACGTGGATTATTTCGGATGAGCGGGGAGTGATGGGGTTGCTCACGCGGGAGCAGTTGGAGGGCGCGACGGGCAGCGGGAATCTGAGCGCACCGGTGAGCACACTTTTGAAGAGCGGAGAATTTCCGCACGTTCACGCGGACCATTCGCTGGACGATGCTTTGGACCGATTGGGCAAATACCACTTGGATGCATTGCCGGTGGTGAGCCGGGCGAATGTGCGTCAACTGGTGGGAGTGGTGCGGTTGCAGGATGTGCTGGAGGCGTATGGGGTGGCGATGAAAGGGCTATCGTAGAGTTGCCGGTGTCTCGTGGTAAATAAAATCACAATTGCCGCTAATTTTTTAGGTTGAGGTCCTTCGGCTATCCTCGTCGGATAGCCTCAGGATGACATCGTTACAGATTACGTGGAGTTAAAGGTTCGTCGCTCTGTCTGGGAAATTCCGGCTAGAAGGCGTCGCCGCCGCCGCCGCCGAAGCCGCCGCCAGAGAAGCCGCCCCCTCCACCGCCGAATGCGGAGCCTTCGGCGCTTCGTGGAGCGGAGGTCATGACGTCGCTTGCCATGGAAGACATGTGGTTCAAGTCGCTCGCGAACATGTAGGGATAGAAATTGGGGCCGTAGCTTCCCTGATACCACTGCGGCGGCTGGGTGTAGATTCCCTGGAAAGCCTTGCTCCAGTTTTTTTCGACGCCGAGGGCCATGGCGAAGGGAAGAAATTTTTCGAACATTTCCGGCGTTTTGATCATGCGATTAAAGCGGTCGGACTCGACGTGGGCGAGAAAATCTTCGAAGCCGAGAACGCCTTCGAGCGCGCGGGCTCCGGCTTGAGTGTGCGCGGGCATGAACCAGCCGAAACCGCAGATGATCGCGCCGGTGAGAAGTCCGGCGACGACAAATGGCAGCGGCTGCATGCCGGAATGATTGGAAAGCCAGATTCCGCCGGCGATCAGGATGAAGCCGAAAACGATGCCAAATAAGATATACCCGGAGCGGACGCTGTCCGGCCGCTGGGCGTAATATCCGTCTCCCACCAATGAACCAAAGATCTGGTTTCTGATGCCGGGAATATTTGCGTAAAAGGTGTTGTGAAGCGCGTCGAGGGGGACGGCGTCGCCGGCATTTCCGGCAGCGAAGATTCCGTCGAGAAGCTCCTGCTCGTGTGGCTTGAGGGAGCTCCACTCGGCGCGCGATTTTTTGAGATGGAAGACGTAATCCTTGGTGTGAGAGAGGCCGAGGAGCTGGTCTTTTTGTTTTTCTTCGATGACGAGGTAGCCGCGGACGGCGAGATCGACGATGGAGGCGGTGATGTCGCGCATGTCCACCGAATTGTCGATGAGCGTGCCCACTTCGCCGGGAGTGAGATTATCGGGCGGCTGATATTGCGCGGCGATGGGGCGGAGGCGCGGGTCGCGGCCGTGGGTCCACCACCACCAGAACATCGCGAAGAACGCGAGGATGGGGATAAAGAGCGGCCAATTGCTGCGCAGATACAAAAGCAACCGGGAAAGTGTGGTTGGTTCGGGGACGGCGCCTTTGTCGAAGGCGACGGCGACGGTGAGGCCCTCGTGCATCGGCAGGGGATCGCGGGTCCGTACATCCACGCCGGTGCCGGAGATCTGGACTTCGGCGCCTTGTCCGGTGGAACGGTAGGCCCCGGTGAAGGCTTTGGCGCGGAGATTGGAGGCGCTTTGAGGGAGGACGATGTGGGCGCCGGCGGATTCGATGGGGATGCTCCACTCGTCTCCGGTGACGTTCCAATAGAGTTCGTCGTGGTCGTCGAAGAATTTCAAGGCGTCGGAAACGGTGTAGTGGATGGAGATGGTGCGGGTGCTGTCGTCGGCGTTGGGGATATAGATTTTCAGGTTGAGGTAGTGGCGCTGGCGGCTGGTTTCGTAGCGGAGCTTGGAGCCTGTTTCGTCGGTGACGCCTGTGACGTCGAGGAAGAGCGTGTAGTTCAGGCCGCGCGGGCCGGAGTACTCGACGGGGATGTAGCGATTGATGCCGTGCCAGGGACCACCGACGAATTGGAAGGTGATGTTTTCGGTGACGTCAACGGAGCCGTTGGGGAGGACGGCGATTTCGGAGAAGAATTTCTTGAGGTGGCGTTCTTTGGCGTTTACGGGTGCGGCTAAAGAAAAATAAACGAGAAAAAACGCGACTACGAGACTGAGGAAGCCGCGGCGATGGCTCGATCCACGATTGAAGCGGGAAAAACCCGCACCCTGAAAAACGCAGGGTGCGGCACCCGGCGTCGAAGAAAGCGGGTTCCTCGGGCGAAAACCGCCCTCGGATTGACATGTTTGCGAGCTTTTCGGCGGCATGGCAGGTTGGGGAACCATGGAATGACAAGCAACCCGATCAGGCCGTTGGGGCGCCGGGGGTGCTGAAGCTGACCTTTGGGGCTTCGCGCTCCACGGCGGCGGTGACTTCGAAGAATTCGCGCTGTTTGAAGCCGAGCATGCCGGCGAAGATGTTGGTGGGGAATTGGAGAATTTTCGTGTTCAGGTCGCGGACGACGGCGTTGTAGTAGCGGCGGGCGTTCTGAACGGTGTCCTCGATTTGCGTGAGGGAATTCTGCAGGGAAGTGAAGCTTTCGATGGCGCGCAACTGGGGATAGGCTTCGGAAAGAGCGAAGAGGCTTTTCAGAGCACCGGAGAGCATGTTTTCCGCCTGGGCTTTGTCGGCGGGGCCGGTGGCGCTCATCGCACGATTGCGGGCGTTGATTACGGCTTCGAGGGTGCCTTTCTCGTGGCCGGCGTAGCCTTTGACGGTTTCGACGAGATTGGGAATCAGGTCGTAGCGGCGCTTGAGCTGGACGTCAATATCTGCCCAGGCGTTGTCGCACTGCACCTTCAGGCGCACCAAGCCGTTGTACATGCCGATACCGAACAGCACCAGCAAGACAAGGACGACGAGAATGATTATGCCTGCCATCGGGCAACCTCACAGGGGTGGTAGTTGTAGCGCTGATACCCATTCACTATACGTAGGGGAGGGAGAGGAGTAAAGGAATGGAACTGGGGGAGGCTGTGTCCCGGCGTCCGGGCTGCTTTGTGGCGGTCGAGGTGTGAATTGGGTTTCGTCTGAGGGTTGAGAACGTAAAAGCGGTGGCAGAGCCACCCTTCGGCATCGCTCAGGGCAGGCCGCACTCCAAAACAATTCCCCTGGTCTTATCGCTGGCGTATCGTAGCAAACTAATATATCCTCCACTCGGGCCGTCCTCCCTCTCCTATGCTTTTCAAAACTCTCAGCGCTTCGGTTTATGGGATTGATGCACACCTGGTGTTGGTGGAGGTAGACGTGGGTGTGGGCCGAATCCAGGATTTTAATGTGGTGGGATTGCCGGACAATGCGGTGAAGGAGAGCCGCCAAAGAGTGCAATCGGCGCTGAAGAATTGCGGAATCGATTTTCCATATGGGCAAGGAGTGACTATTAATCTGGCGCCGGCGGATTTGCGCAAGGAGGGATCGGCGTTTGATTTGCCGATGGCGCTGGGGCTGGCGGGGTGCCAGGGGCAGTTTTTCGGCAAGGCGCTGGACCGGATGATGTTTCTGGGCGAGCTTTCGCTGGACGGCAGCGTGCGGCCGGTGCGTGGGGCGCTGTCGGCGGCGATTGCGGCGCGCGACAACGGCATCAAGGCGGTGGCGGTGCCGGAAACGAATGCGCGGGAAGCGGCGGTTGTGGAGGGGATCGAGGTGTACGCGCTGAAATCGCTGCCGCAGGCGGTGGACCTGATCAATTCGCCGGAATCGTTTCAGTGCGTGCGGGTGGATGCGCAGGAAATGCTTAGGGAATCCGCGCAGTACGGCGTGGATTTGAAAGATGTTCACGGGCAACAGGCGGCGAAGCGCGCGCTGGAGGTTTCGTGCGCGGGCGGGCACAACATTCTGCTTATCGGGCCGCCGGGCGCGGGGAAAACGATGTTGGCGAAGCGGATTCCGACGATTCTGCCGGCGATGTCCCTGGAGGAAGCGATCGAGACCACACGGATTCACAGCGTGGCGGGGATTCTGGAAAATGCGACGGGGTTGCTGGGGGCGCGGCCGTTTCGTTCGCCGCATCACACGATCAGCGATGCGGGGTTGATTGGAGGAGGAGCGGTGCCGCGGCCGGGCGAGGTATCGCTGGGGCACAACGGCGTGCTGTTCCTGGATGAGTTGCCGGAGTTTCAGCGGAACGTGCTGGAAGTGATGCGGCAGCCGCTGGAGGACGGGAGCGTTACGATTGCGCGGGCGGCCATTTCGGTTACTTTCCCTTCGCGGTTCATGCTGGCGGCGGCGATGAATCCTTGCCCGTGCGGGTATTTTGGGGACCCGGGGCACGATTGCCACTGCACGCCGCCGATGATTCAAAGGTATGTTTCGAAAATTTCGGGGCCGCTGCTGGACCGGATTGACATTCACATTGAGGTGCCGGCGGTGAAGTACAAGGAACTGCGGGCGCCCTCATCGTCGGAGGATTCCGCGGCGGTGCGCGCGCGGGTGATTGCGGCGCGGCAGAGGCAGACGGAGCGGTTCAAGACGGAGAAGACAACGTATTGCAACGCGCAGATGGCGCCGAAGATGATCCGGAAACATTGCGCGATTAATGCGGATGGGGAGAAACTTCTGGAGAATGCGGTAACCCGGCTGGGTTTGTCGGCGCGGGCGCATGACCGTATCCTGAAAGTGGCGCGGACGATTGCGGACCTGGATGCTTCCGAGGATATTCAGTGCAAGCATTTGAGCGAGGCGATTCAGTACCGGACGCTGGATCGGGATTATTGGGCGTAGAGGATGTAACAGGAAAAAGCAGAACCTGACGCAGAGGCGCCCTTCGCATAAAACGCTCAGGGCAAGCGGAGAACGCTGAGGAAGCGCAGAGAAGAGGAACCCAAGAGGGCCGGGCGAGCCCGGCCCCTACAAGTTGATAAGAAGTGGAGCCAGGCTGCTCCATTGACTTACCTTCGGGCGCTGTGTTACGGATAGGAACACCTTTTGTGAGGAATATCCAACTTTCGCGACCAAGAATGGCGCCAGAGACCAAGCATCTTGAAGTTACGCTGGACACCCACGTTGAGAGCGTGAATCTTGCGGAAGAGATGTGCGTACGCGTTGCCGAGGCGTCGGGGTTCAACGAGGACGAGTGCTACCGCATCGGGATGTCGGTGCGCGAAGGGGTGATCAACGCGTTTCACTACGGAAATCAGGAAAAGCCGGAGAAGAAGATTCACCTGGCAATTGAGCTCACCGAGGAACGAATGATTATTCGCGTGCTGGATGAGGGAAAGGGCTTCCGCCTGACGGACGTGCCAGACCCGCTGGCGCAGGAGAACCTGCTGAGCACCTCCGGACGCGGCATCTTCCTGATGAAGGCGTTTATGGACGAGTTTGATGTGCACCCGGGAAAAACGGGCGGGGCGGAACTTGTGATGGCCAAGCGGCTGCCGGGACTCGGAAGTCCACACACCAACGGGAACGGGAGCGCCCCGAATTCAGGCGCGCCACACCAGGAAGCGTAGGAACGCAATGCCTTCATTATTCGCCACAACCCGGGAATACAGTGGCATCACACTGGTGGATTTGAGCGGGCGGATTTCACTTGGCGACGGCAGTGCGTTATTGCGGAAGACCGTGCGCGACCTGCTGGACGAAGGCCGGACGAAGATTATCCTGAATCTCGGGGACGTGAATTACATTGACAGTTCCGGCATCGGGGAACTGGTGAGCGGGTTCACGGCGGTGCGGAATCGCGGCGGCGAGCTGAAGTTGCTGAACCTGACGAAGAAGGTTCACGACCTGCTGCAGATCACCAAGCTGTTTACAGTGTTTGATGTGTTCAACGACGAAGCTACGGCCATGCGCAGTTTTCAGTAGCAACCCTCCAGCTGTCTTTTCCCTGACAATACTGACGCTGAATCGGCGCTGCGGACTTCCGTGCGCCAAAAGATTTTTTTTGGAATGTGGCGGGGCCCCCAAAAGGTGGCCACTACTTGGGAGTTTGGTTCGGAGCCTCGATTTCGGATTTGGTGGCTTTTTTGGAGACTTGGGCGGGAGTGGGGAGTTGGGAAAGATCCCAGCCGCCGCCGAGCGCCTCGATCAATTGGACGGAAGCGGTCATTTCCTGCGTGTGCAGAGTAGCGAGAAGCTGCTGGTCAGTTAAGAGCGTGGTTTGGGCGATGAGGACGTTGAGATAGGTATCCACGCCCGTTTCATAGCGGGCCTGGGAGAGCGTGAGGAATTGCTGCGCCGACTGCACGGCGAGTTCCTGCTGCTGGATCTGCTTGGATAGAATGCGAACCGCGGCGAGGTTATCTTCCACCTGCTGGAAGGCGGTCAGAACCGTCTGGCGATAGGCGGCGACGTCCGCGTTATAGACGGCGACGAACTGGTTCACGGTTGCGCGGCGGAGACCGGCGTCGAAAATCGTTTCGGAAACGGAAGGGCCGACAGACCAGAAACGGCTTGGCCATGTCATAAGGCTTTGGAGCGTGGAACTCTCAAATCCGCCTAAGGCACTGAGTGTGAGGGTGGGGTAGTAGGCGGCGGTGGCGATACCGATTTCAGCATTGGCGGCAGCCATGTTGCGTTCCGAAGCCGCGATGTCCGGGCGACGTTCAAGCAATTGCGAAGGGATGCCGACGGGAATTGGCGGCGGCACGGCGTTCAGAGGCTTGTACGGTATCGAAAAACCTGATGCGGTGGTGCCAACGAGGACGGCGATGGCGTGTTCGAATTGGGCGCGGGCGATGCCCAGATTGGTGGAGGCGGACTCCGCCTGCTGCAGAGTGACCTGAGCTTCGACGAGCGTGAGCTGGGTGCCCACGCCGGTTTCGTAGCTGGCGCGCGCGAGTTCGAGGGATTTCTTGTCGGCTTCGACGGTATCGTTGAGAATTTTCTGCAAGGCATCCTGGCCGCGGAGTTCGAAGAAAAAGACCGCGAGGCTTGCCTGCTCGGTGAGGCGCTCGAATTCGAGATCGGCCTCGCTGAGCTGCGCGTTGTACTGAGCTTGGCGAATGGTGTTGCGGACTCTGCCCCAGAGGTCCGGCTCCCAGGAAGCTGTAAACGGCACTTCCGTGAGCGTGCTGTATACGTTGGGATTCCCAGCCGTGGGGGCGTTGGCTGTTCCGGTGGCGCCAACGTTATTCCTTAGAGTTGCGGAGGATTGGGAACGCCGGAAAGAGGGGCCTACGCTGAGCGTGGGATAGAGTTGCGCACGAGCCTGGGTGACGAGAGTGCGGGCTTCCATGAAATTTTCGAAAAATTGCTTGATGTTCTGGTTGTTGATGTTGAGCTGGTCTTCGAGGGCGTTCAGTTCGGGGTCGTTGTAAATTTCCCACCACTTGCCGTGAAGCATGGCGTCTTGAGGCTGCGCGACCTTCCATTGGCCGGCCGGAGGATTCTCGGCAGGCAGTTCCTTGTACGCGGCCGGAGGCGGCTGAACGGTGGCGGCAGGCTGGTGATATTTCGGACCGACCATGCAGCCGGCGAGCAGAACGGCGACGAGTGAAGGGCCGAAGAGAAGTTTCAGGCGATTGTTGTTCATAGTCATTCCACCTTAATTACACGGCGGCGGAGGGAGTCGATCCATCCGCAGGATGAAAAGTGTCGCGCTCTTTTCCGAGAACACGAAGCCGAAGCTTGTCCAGAGTGAGATAAACGACCGGCGTAGTGTAGAGAGTCAGGAGCTGGCTCATGATGAGGCCTCCGACGATGCTGATGCCGAGAGGTCGGCGAAGTTCGGAGCCGGTGCCGGAGCCGAAGGCCAAGGGAAGCGCGCCGAACAGGGCGGCCATGGTGGTCATGAGAATGGGACGGAAGCGGAGCATGCAGGCTTCGAAGATGGCGTCCTCGGTGCTTTTGCCGCCTTCGCGCTCGGCCTGCAAGGCGAAGTCGATCATCATGATGGCGTTTTTCTTGACGATGCCGATGAGTAAGACGATGCCGATAATGGAGATGATGTTGAGGTCCTGCTTGAAGAGCATGAGAGCGAGCATCGCGCCGACGCTGGCGGATGGGAGCGTCGAAATGATGGTGAGCGGGTGCACGAGGCTCTCGTAAAGGATGCCGAGAACGATATAGACCGCGAGGAGCGCGGTGAGGATGAGGATGGGTTCGGTGCTAAGCGATTGTTGGTAGGCCAGCAAGGTGCCGGCGAAAAAGCCGCGCAGGGTGGAGGGGACGCCCATGCGCAGCTTCATCTGCTCAATGGCGAGGGTGGCGTCGCTGAGCGCGACGCCAGGAGCGAGATTGAAAGAGATGGTGACAGAAGGAAAGAGACTGGTGTGATTGATGGCGAGCGGGATGGTATTGGCCTGGCTGGTGGCCATAGCCAGAAGGGGGGCGTTACCAGTGGAAGTGACGTTGGCGATTCCAGGCGAGTGAAAGTAGACGCTCTTAAGGCCTTCGGGACTTTGCGAAAACTGCGGGTCGACTTCGAGGACGACGTAGTACTGGTTCAACTGGGTGTAGATGATGGACGCCTCGGACTGGCCGAAGGAGCTGTAGATTTCGTTGTCGAGTGACTGCGCGGTCTGGCCGAGTTTTGCGGCGGTGAGGCGGTCATAGTTGAGGCGAATGTCGAGGCCGCCATTCTGCTGATCGGTGTTGACGTCCTGCAAAACGGGGAGGCGTTTCATTTCCGCGAGGATTCGCGGGCCCCAGACGGTGAGATCCGAAACATTGTCGGATTGCAGGGTGTATTGGTAGAGAGCGGAGCTGCCACGTCCGCCGATGCGAAGATCCTGGGAGGCTTGCAGGAAGGTGGAGGCGACCGGGAGGCGATTCAGCTGCGGGCGGATTCTGTTGATGATGTCCGGCGCGGCGAGTTTGCGTTCGTCGAGCGGCTTCAAGGCGATGAAGATGTTGCCCGTGTTGGTGGCGCCGCCGCCTCCGGTGAAGGCCATTACGTTCTGGACGGCGGGATCTTTCTTGATCACATCCACAATCTTTTGAACGGAGTCATTCATGGCGGGGAAGGAAGAGTCCTGGGGACCTTGCACGCCACCGCCGAGAGTGCCGGTGTCCTGCTGAGGGAAGAAACCCTTGGGAATTTTGATGACGGTGACGACGTTGAGGGCAATTGTGAGAAAGAGAATTGTGAGGGTGAGGACGGAATGGTCGAGGACCCAGTGCAGGGTGTAGCGGTAAACGGAAAGGACGCGCTCGAACATTCGCTCGGTGACCATGTAGAGACGGCCGTGGGGGCGGGAGTGTTCGTCGCGCAGCAGGTAGGCGCACATCATGGGCGTGGTGGTGAGGGAGATGACCATGGAGACGAGGATGGCGGTGGAAAGGGTGATGGCGAACTCGCGGAAGAGGCGGCCGACAATGCCGCCCATGAGCAGGAGCGGGATGAAGACGGCGATGAGCGAGATGCTGATGGTCAGGACGGTGAAGCCGATCTCTTTCGCGCCCTTTAGCGTGGCGGCGAAGGGATCCATGCCCGCTTCGAGATGGCGGGTGATGTTCTCCATGACGACGATGGCGTCGTCGACAACGAAGCCAGTGGAGATGGTGAGGGCCATGAGCGAGAGGTTATCGAGGCTGTAGCCGCATAGATACATGACGGCGAAAGTGCCGATGAGAGAGACAGGGACGGCGACGGCGGGGATGAGTGTGGCGCGGCCATTACGCAGGAAAACGAAGACGACGACGATGACCAGGATGATGGAAAGGGTCAGGCTGCGCTCGACGTCGTTGACGGAAGCACGAATGGTGGTGGTGCGGTCGAGGACGACAGTGGTGTCAATGCCCTTGGGGATGATGGCCTTAATTGTGGGCACTTCGGAGCGGATGCGGTCGACGGTGTCAATAATGTTGGCGCCAGGCTGGCGGTAGATGATTAGCAGAATGGCGCGCTTGCCGTTGAGGTATCCGGCGACTCGGACGTTTTGCACGGAGTCGATAACGTCGGCGACGTCGGTGAGGTGGATGGCGGCGCCATTGTGGTAGCCAACGATGACGGGCTTGAAATCTTCGGCGTGGGAAATTTGACCGTTGTCCACGATATCGGCAGTGGTGACGCCGTCGGTGATCTGGCCCTTGGCGAGATCGGAATTTTGCAGGCGGAGCACGGACTGGATGTTGGTCATCGAGAGGCCGTAGCTGGCCAACTTGGTGGGATTGACTTCCACGCGGACGGAGGGCAACGCACCGCCGCCGACGTTTACCTGGCCGACGCCTTCAATCTGGGAGAGCTTTTGCTGGATGACCGTGGATGCCTGGTCGTAAAGCCTGGCGGGCCCGTAGATGTCGGAAGTGAGGCCGAGGATCATGATCGGTGCATCGGCGGGATTGACCTTGCGGTAAGTGGGATTCGCAGGGAGATTTGCGGGGAGATAGGTGCGGGCGGAATTGATGGCGGCTTCGACGTCGCGTGCGGCACCGTCGATATTGCGGGAGAGATCGAACTGGATGGTGATGGAAGTGGTTCCGAGGCCGCTTGCCGAAGTCATTTCGGTGACGCCGGCGATGTGGCCGAACTGGCGCTCGAGAGGGGTGGCGACGGACGAAGCCATGATTTCAGCGCTGGCGCCGGGGAGGCTGGCGTTGACGGAGATGGTGGGGAAATCCACCTGTGGCAAGGGAGAAACGGGAAGAAACTTGTAGGCGACGGCGCCAGCAATGGCGATGGCGACGGTGAGCAGAGTGGTCGCCACGGGGCGATGGATGAATGGGGAGGAGACGTTCATCAGAGCCCCGCTGTATCAGGCTGCGAGCCGGAATGCGGCGCAACGGGCTTACGCGAGAAACGGCGTGCGAGGTTGTCGAAGAAGATGTAGATGACGGGCGTGGTGTAGAGAGTGAGCACCTGGCTGAGCAGAAGGCCGCCGACCATGGCGATGCCCAGCGGCCGGCGCAATTCGGAGCCGATGCCGGTGCCGAATGCGAGCGGGAGTCCGCCAAGCAGCGCGGCCATGGTGGTCATCATGATGGGACGGAAGCGGAGAAGGCAGGCCTCGTAGATGGCGTCAGTGGAGTTTTTGCCGTGGTTGCGTTCGGCGTCGAGGGCGAAGTCCACCATCATAATGCCGTTCTTTTTGACGATGCCGATCAGGAGAACGAGGCCGATGATGGCGACAACGCTGAGGTCCTGGTGGAAAAGAATCAGAGCGAGGAAGGCGCCGACGCCCGCCGAGGGAAGCGTGGAGAGAATCGTGATGGGGTGAATGTAGCTCTCGTAGAGCACGCCGAGGACGATGTAAACGGTGACGAGAGCGGCGAGGATGAGCAAAGGCATATTGGAGAGAGAGTTTCGAAAGGAAGCGGCGGTGCCCTGAAAATCGGCCTGCACACTGGCGGGCATGTGGAGATCATTCTGGACTTTAGTTACTTCCGAAATCGCGTTGCCGAGGGCGGCGCCGGGAGCAAGGTTGAAGGAAACAGTGATGGCGGGGAACTGCCCCTGATGGCTGATTGATAGAGGCTGGGTTCTGGTTTCGAAGTGCGAGAAAGCGCTGAAGGGGACGGCGTTGCTCGGGGTGGAACTGGTGATGCCGGCAGACGCAGCGCCCTTGCTGGACGTTGTCGAGGAGGTGGCCGGCGTGAGTACCCTCAGTGGCGGAGTGAGGGTGTTGGCCGACGGGGTGAGGAGGGGAGAAGTCGTAAGCGCGTTGGAGCCGGCTGACGTGGAGCCGTTGCCGGTTGAACTGGCGGCCACGCCCACTGCCGTAGCGGAGGTGTTGGACTGGATGTAAAGCTTGTTGAGCATGTTGGGGTCCAGCTGAAACTGCGGCTCGCTTTCCAGGATGACGTGATACTGGTTCAGCTGGGTGTACATCGTGTTGATCTGACGCTGGCCGAAGGCGTCGTATAGGGTGTTGTCGATGGTGGTGGGCGCGATGCCAAGGCGGGTTGCCGTGGGGCGGTCAATGACAAGGGAGACGGCGAGGCCGCCGGGTTGTTCGTCGGTGGCGACATCCTCGAGGTCGGGCAATTGCTTCAGGCGGGAGACGAAGCGATTGGTCCAGTCGCTGAGTTCGTTGGGATCGGGGTCTTCGAGCGTGAACTGGTATTGGGTGCGGCTGACGCGATCGTCAACGGTGATGTTCTGCACGGGCTGCATGAAGAGCTGAATGCCCTGCACGCCTTGCAGCTTGGATTGAAGGCGGCGGATGACGTCGGAGGCGTTGATGTTGCGGTCTTCAAGCGGCTTCAGATTTATGGACATTCTTCCGCTGTTGGTGGTGATATTTGTGCCATCGGCGCCGATAAAGGAAGAGAGGCTTTCCACAGCGGGATCCTGAAGAATGATATTGGCGAGTTCCTGCTGCTTTTCCGCCATGGCTTTCGAACCAATGCTGGGCGGGGCTTGAGAAATGCCCTGAATGATACCGGTGTCCTGGACGGGGAAGAATCCTTTGGGGATGTAGATGTACAGATAGATGGTCAGAAGAAGCGTGCCGAGAGCGACAAAAAGAGTGACGGTCTGGTAGCGAAGGACAACTTTGAGGGTGCGACCGTAGAAAGCGATCATGCTTTCGAAGGCATGCTCAGAGGCGCGGAACAGGCGGCCTTGTTGTTCTTCTGGATTGTGTTTGAGGATGCGCGACGCCATCATCGGCGTGAGAGTGAGAGAAACAATGGCTGAAACGACGATGGTGACGGCGAGGGTGACGGCGAACTCGCGGAACAAGCGGCCGACTACATCTCCCATGAAGAGCAGGGGGATGAGCACCGCGATCAGCGAAACGGTCAGGGAAACGATGGTGAAGCCGATCTGCTCGGCGCCTTTCAGCGCGGCCTGCATGGGCGGCTGGCCTTCTTCGATGTAGCGTGAAATGTTTTCGACCATGACGATGGCGTCGTCGACGACGAATCCGGTGGAAATGGTGAGCGCCATGAGGGAGAGGTTGTCCAGACTGTAACCGAGCGCGTACATGGCGGCGAACGTGCCGATGAGGGAAAGCGGTACGGCCACGCTGGGGATGATTGTGGCGGAAACGCTTCGGAGGAAAAGGAACATCACCATGACGACGAGGCCGATGGTGAGGAAGAGTTCGAACTCGACGTCGGAGACCGATGCTTGGATGGGGGTGGTGAGGTCCGTGAGCGTTGTGACTTCAATGCCTTTGGGGAGATTGCTTTCGAGTTGCGGCAGAAGTTGCTTGATGCGATTTACGACGCTGATCGTGTTCCCGCCGGGTTGCCGCTGGACGTTGACGATGACCGCCGGCGTCTTGTTCATCCAGGCAGCCTGATTGGTGTTTTCGATGCCGTCGACAATCTTGGCGACATCGGTAAGCATGACGGGCGCCCCGTTGCGGAAGGCGACGACAACGTTGCGGTAATCCTGGCTGGTGATGAGCTGATCGTTGGCGTCAATCTGAAAGTCCTGGCGATTGCCGTCGAAATTTCCTTTGGCAGCATTCACGCTGGATTGGGTGAGCGCGGTGCGCAAATCTTCCATGTTGATGCCGTAGGAAGAGAGGGCGGCGGGATTGGCCTGAATGCGAACGGCGGGTTTCTGACCACCACTGATGCTGACCAGGCCAACGCCGCTGAGCTGGGAAATTTTGGGGGCGAGGCGCGTGTCCACGAGGTCTTCAACTTGTGAAAGCGGGATGGAACTGGAAGTAACCGCGAGAGTGAGCACCGGGGCATCGGCGGGATTGGTTTTGCTGTAAATCGGCGGAGCGGGAAGGTTGGCAGGCAGAAAATTTTGCGAGGCGTTGATTGCGGATTGGACTTCTTCTTCCGCGATATCGATATTCAAGCTGAGATTGAATTGAAGGACGACGACGGAAGTGCCGCCGGAACTGCTGGAGGTCATCTGGCTAAGGCCCTGCATCTGGCCGAATTGACGCTCAAGCGGGGCGGTGACCGTGGTCGCGACGACGTAGGGGCTGGCACCGGGATAGAAAGTGAGAACCTGGATGGTGGGGTAATCTACCTGCGGCAGAGCGGAAACCGGCAACTGCGTGTAGGAGACAATGCCGACCAGCAAAATCGCGGCCATGAGGAGGGCCGTTGCGACGGGTCTTAGGATGAAAGGAGCGGACGGACTCAAGGAGCTGTGCTCCCGGCGTTGTTTCCAGGAACGGGTTTGGAGGAAACGACGACTTTGGCATTGTCCTGCAACTTGTCGAAACTGCTGTTAGCGAGCACGTCACCGGGAGAGATGCCGGTGACTTCGGTTGTGCCCGCGTCGGTCACGCCGGGTTGAATGACGCGCATGTGGGCGACGTTGTCTTGAAGAACATAGACGAACGCAGTTTTGCCATTATGCTGAATCGTGGAAGAGGGAATCAGAGTGGCGCCGCGATGGGTATCCACGAGAAGGCGGACATTGACGAATTCGTTGGGGAAGAGAGCGGCGTCCTTGTTCTCAAAAGAGGCGCGCGCTTTCACGGTGCCGGTGGTGGTGTCGATCTGATTGTCGAGTGTAATCAGCGTCCCCCTGCCAATTTGCTTTAGAGCGGAGCGATCGAAGGCGTCCACGGCGAGTTTTGCGTTTTTTCGAAGGGGCTGCTGGACCTGGCCGAGAAAATCTTCGGGGACGGTGAAGATCACCGTGATGGGCTGGATCTGGGCGACGACGACGAGCGTGAGAGTCCCGGTTGACTGTACGACGTTGCCGGGATCGACGAGGCGCAGGCCAACCCTGCCGGAGATAGGCGCGACGATGTGGCAGAAGCCAACTTGGATCTGATCGAACCGCACCACGCCCTCATCAAATTTGACGGTGCCCTGCTGCTGAAGGACGAGCTTCTCCTGATCGTCGAGCGTTTGTTTTGGAATGGCGTTGCGCGCCCAGGCGTCGCGATAACGTTCGAGATCCATCTTATATTGGGCGAGGAGATAGGTGTCGTGCTCGAGCGTGCCTTGCGCCTGGAGAAGGGAGGCCTCGTAGGGCCCAGCGTAGATATCGATCAGCGGATCACCTTTTCGGACGAGCTGGCCCTCTTTGTAATGGACAGCAGTGACGATGCCGTTCACCTGGCTGGTGATGGAGGCGGTGTACACGGGTGTGACTGTGCCGATGGAATCGAGGTAGACGCCGATGTTGCCTTGCGTGGCGGTCGCGGTAACGAGGCTGACCGGACCGCCGCCACCTCTGGAAGATTTCACGGCTGTTGCGGAAGCGTCGCGTTTGCGCATGACCAGGTAAAATCCGCCCGCAAAAACCAGGAGCACGATAATCCAGACGAGGGCGCTGACACCTTTGTGCCGAGGAGGTGCAACTGAATTCAGATGTTCCGAGCCGGAGGGTAGGTGGGTGTTTTGTTCAGTCGGCAAGTTGGCAATCCTTATGTCAAGACTGTGCTACGAACTTGGATAAAAAAGTCCGTACAGTATTGACGAGTCCTGTGGCTTTTTGGATACAGTCGATTCGGCGGATCCAGATGCTGGAAGTATAAATCCGTTGAAGCGGGGAGTGAACCTTTTTGGGCGGGCAATCATCGGTTGGGTCGCAGGATATATATCATTGGTAACTCGATGAGGAATGACGACTTAATCCTCATTGAGGCGTGGCAGTTCCTCAGGGAGTTGGCGTCGTCATCTCAGTTATGCGCAGCCTCGCTAGTTCGCTTTCCCTGCGGCACAATCAAACCATGAGTTCAGCGGGAGATACAGCCTGGATTGCGGAGCGCGCCTACGCCCTTGGGTTTGCACTTTGCGGTGTGGCGCCATTGGACCGGTTCCCGGAATTCGCCGCGTTTGACGAATGGCTGGAGCGCGGGTACGGCGGAACGATGGGATACCTTGCGGACCCGAGGCGACGCCGACCGGAGCAGCTGCTGGCGGGCGCGCGAAGTGCGATCGTCTGTGCGTTGAACTACAACACTTCACATCCGTATTCGAGCGAGGCTGGCGCGCTGGAAAGCGGCCGCGGCGCGCGGGGATGGATTTCGCGTTACGCGTGGGGGCGCGACTATCACGAGGTACTGTGGGAGCGACTGAATGTCCTGGCGGATGCGCTAAAGGAAAGGTTTCCGGAACCGCACCAGAGCCGGGCGTATGCCGACACCGGGCCCGTTGCGGAGCGGTTGTTTGCCAAATACGCGGGACTTGGCTGGCTGGGGAAAAACACGCTGCTGCTGAACGAGAAGATGGGCTCGTGGTTTTTTCTGGGCGTGATTTTCACGACGTTGGATCTTGTGCCCTCTGTGGGGTGCGACGAAATGCCGCCGGCGGATCTTTGCGGGAATTGCCGGCAGTGCCTGGATGCTTGCCCCACTGGGGCGTTCGTTGAGCCATACGTGATGGATGCGCGGCGGTGCATTTCGTATCTGACGATCGAGTTGCGAGGGAGCGTGCCCGAGGAATTGCGCCAGGGCATGGGGAACAATGTGTACGGATGCGATATCTGCCAGGCGGTATGTCCGTACAACCGGGAAGCGCCCGTGGCGAGCATGAGTGATTTCGAGCCACGAGAATTTAGCCCGGGCGAGAGCTTACTCGAACCGCGGCTGGAGTGGCTGGCGGGGATGAGCGAGGAAGAATTTCGGGGGAAATTTCGCGGGAGCGCGATGAAACGAACAAAGTGGCAGGGACTGGTGAGGAATGCGTGCATTGCGCTGGGAAATGCAACGCTGAAACGGGGCTCGAGCGAACATAATCGGATTGTGGAGTTGTTGCGGAGGCTTGAGAAATCTTCGGAAATTGCGATTGCGGAATCTGCCCGATGGGCACTTTCTCGCATCACATAAGGGTCAGAAATCCGGGCATTAGCCTGGGCTTGGTGCGCGGTGTTTGCGTCCGGGGCCGCTGAACAAATATGTGTCGCGCCTCCGGCGCTTGAGGAGTTTGGGCCGCTGACCCAGGGCTTACGCCCTGGGCTAAGGTCTGTCGCGCCCCTGGCGCTCGAAAGAATTAAAAACGGCAGGTGAGCGGCTGAAGTACTTTGAGCGCTGGAAATGACGCCGCAGTTGAGCGGGCACCGCGGAGGCGCTATAATCTCGCGCGGTAGCCCACGCACCCGCCAAAGCTGAGGGCTTCCATGGATCGACGTAAGTTTCTTTCAACCAGTGGCATTCTTGGCGCTGGCTTCCTTGGGGCAGGCAACGCTGCCTCGAGTTTGCTTCACGCTGAACCCGGTTCAGATTTCGAATCGCATCTCAATTTGGAGGAGAAACCCGTGGCATTTACGTTGCCCCCCTTGCCTTACCCGAACGACGCACTTGAACCGTATATTGACGCTCGAACGATGGAAATCCATCACGACAAACATCACGGCGCCTACGTAACCAATCTCAATAAGGCCCTGGAAGGGCATCCGGACCTGCAAGCAAAATCGATTGACGACATCATGAAGAACCTGGATGGCGTGCCGGAAAATATCCGCACCGCGGTGCGCAACAATGGCGGCGGCCACTGGAACCACTCGCTGTTCTGGCAATTAATGAAGAAGGGAGGCGGAGGCGAGCCAAAAGGAGACCTGGCCGCAGCAATTAATGCCAGCTTCGGTTCCTTCGCGGGATTCAAGGAAAAGTTCAAGGCCGCGGGCCTGGGCCGATTTGGATCCGGCTGGGCGTGGCTGCTGGTGAAGGACGGGAAACTGGCCATCGATTCGACGGCGAATCAGGACACGCAATACATTGCGGGCGGCAAGGCCGTGATCGGCATTGATGTTTGGGAGCATGCGTACTACTTGAAATATCAGAATGTGCGCGGGGATTATATTGACGCCTGGTGGAACGTGGTGAATTGGGACAAGGCGGCGGAACTTTATAGCGCTGCGAAGAAATGAAGTAAAGCGGTAAGGCCGTAAAGAAGCAAGGAGGGCCGGGCTTGCCCGACCCCGAAAATGTGAGCGGAAAAGTAAAAGACCGTTCTGGGAAAACCAGAACGGTCTTTTTTTTTCGAGAACGAAGCGTGAATTGCTGTTACTTACGCCATCATGCGATGCCGCGCGAGCGGAAGCACCTTGCCTGAATTCGCGTTCCGGCGGAAGCCCTCCTGGCGTTCCTGAAAGGCAGCGATATCCGGAGCAGGGCCGCCGACCGCGGGCGGAATGGAGTTCAGGGAATGACGGGAAGCCTCGCGCATGAGTTCGAGACGGCCACGGACCTTGAACTTGGCGAGCAGGGAAGAAACGTGGAATTTGACCGTGCGTTCGGAGAGATTCAGCTCGTTGGCGATTTCCTTGTTAGCAAGGCTCCGAAGGATGCCATCGAGGACTTCCTCTTCACGGCGGGTGAGGCGCACGGCGTTCTTGGCGCTGTGGCCGGCTTCGAGGAGCTTCTGGGCTTTTTCGGCCAGGCCGTTCAGGGTGTTACGAGCGGCCGGAACCATGACGAGGTAATCCTCTGGTGATTGGCCGCGCACCAAACAGTGCATGGCGAGCAAACCGGCGGCGTGATCGACGGGGAGTTCCCCGCTGGGTCCGGCCTCGACATGGAAATGGGCCGTGCCGGTACTTTTTTCATAGAACAAATAGACGTTGGTCTGACTAGGGTATTTTGGCTGGGGCAGCGAATGGGTGGCTAGACTTCTGCGGATCAACTTCACGTGCACTCCTCTTGATTGCGCCTCGTGGTGGGACCGAAGCCATCCTGTTGGATTTTGACCCTCAATGACCTCCGATTGAGGTCGGCCGGAATGACCGAGCAAGCGACAAGGATGTAAGACCGGTACAGGCCTATATACGCCAGAGGAAAAATCCCTCAGAAACCTCTGGGGTAAAGTAAAGGATCCCCGTCAATAGCCTGCGAAAGTTACACCTGACCGAGGTAATGCTGTGCAACCAATGAGCCGGACTGTAAGTTCTGACAGGGGTTGGATTGTCAACTACTTAGAGGAAACTTAGGATGGGGGAAGATACGAATTGAAGGTAGAAATTGCCCGAGACTCGACTTTTTTTCCGGCGTGCCGAGTTTTCCACAGGTCATGGAGTAAGGATACGAGTCTGGTTGGGAGAGATGATTTCGTACTGAATACCCCGCCAGGTGATGCGGCGACCGAAAATCGAGGTGAAGAAATTGAATAAGTACAAGAATGGGACAACAAGAGTAACCAGAATATAATTCCAGGATTGCGCCATTATTTCCGCGCGGCAAGAGGGGAGTGCTTCCGTCACCCCGAGCACGCGCAAGCCGCCCCGGAATGCGGCCAGGAGCAGAGGAAGCACGAATAGCGTAATGACTTGAGAGGAAGGACGGGATTCCATGGCGAGGTCGAAGGCGACCGTGAGACCCAGGACCAAAGTGAAACAAAAGAGAAAATGCGTCACGAAAGCGCTGGCCCACATTTTAGGGCGGTAGATGCGTGTGATTTTGATCTGGCGATTCGTGAATTCGAGGAGGCTTGGGAAATCGGTTTGGATGTAAGAGGGGGTGAGGCATTCGGGAAGAAAAACGATCTGGCGGCGGGTTCTCTCGATGGCGATGGTGAGGGAGTAGTCGTCGCTGAAAGCGTTTTGCCAGACATCGAGCATGTCCATCTCTTCGAAGAGGGCGCGGCGAATGGCGGTGCCGCCTCCCCAGCAGAAGTTTTTCCCGTGGTCGCCGAGCATGGTGACTACGGAAGCATTCCAGGCCGCGAGAAGGGCGTTGGGAAAAGCGTTGTTGTTGGGGATGAACCAACGCATGGTGGTGGTGGCGGCAATGCGGGAGTCGGCGAGGGGCGCGACGATGTGGTGCAGCCATGTTTTGCCCGGGCGGCCGTCGGAATCAACGAAAACAAGGACTTCAAAATCCGGCGGGAGTTGTTCGATTCCGACGCGAAGGTTGTTGACTTTTTCGCTGGAGCTGGCGGGCTTGCCGGCGATGACGACGTGGGCTTTGACGCGCGAGGAGGCGGCGACGCGTTTGACCATGCTATACGCAGGATCATTTTCAGAAGCGAGGATGAAGAAGACTTCAAAATTCTGGTGAGTGAATTCGCAGAGAGAGACGAGGTTGCGCTCGAGACCTGGTTCCATGCCACGACACGGGCAAAGGACGGCGATGCGGGGAGCATAAAAGCCCGGGTCGGTGTGCAGGCGGCGACGCACGTAGGCGAGCCACTGGATTCCCTGCCAAAGCAGGAAAAGGCCCGCGGCGATCTGGAGAATCGCCAGAAATTCGAAGAGAGTTTCCACGTAACCCGAGCATAGCAAACCGAAAGACTGCCGGAAGCGGCTTGTGGAGGGGTAGAATCGGACCGGTAAACAGCAAGATTTCAAGGAGATCAACATGACAGGTCGGGTGGATAGTTCGATGGTGACATCCGCGAACGAATTGCCGGGTTACCGTATCGTGAGGAATTTCGGGATCGTGCGGGGAATTACGGTGCGTTCGCGGAGCGTGCTGGGAAACCTGGCAGCGGGGATTCAGACAATTATCGGCGGGAATATTTCGATATTGACGGAGCTCTGCGAAAGGGCGAGGGAAGAGGCGTATGAAATTTTGCTGCAACACGCGGCGCAGCACGGGGCCAATGCGATTGTATGCATGCGGTATGACGCGAACGAGGTGATGCAGGGAGTGACGGAAGTGCTGGCGTATGGAACGGCAGTCCAAGTCGAGAAGGTGGCATGAACAAGCGCAGCCACCGGCCGGAGCGTACAGCAGAGGCATCCGCATGCACTCTTCGGGGTACTGGAATCAGGCGTGGTAGAATTCCCGCGCGATGTTCTGTTCAACTTGTGGGAAGCAAGTAGCGGAAACGGCGCGATTCTGTTCGCACTGTGGCGGCGCCCTCGGTACGGACGAAACGGTGCTGGGCGACGTTGGGCTCCTGGAATCGGGAGTGACGCTGGCGCCGGATAACCCAGTCGCGGGCAGATTGCGGCCAGCGGGAAGGCACCCTTCCGCAGCGGGCCGCGCGCTCACAGCCGTGCGGAGAACTCCCAGCACATCCACGATCAGCAGCAGCTCCGAACCCATCGGGGGCGGACGCTTTGCGCCTGGATCGATTGTGGCGGAGCGATACCGCATAGTGGCGCTGCTTGGCAAGGGCGGCATGGGCGAAGTGTACCGCGCGGAAGATTTGCGGTTGAGCCAGGTGCTGGCAATCAAGTTTTTGCCGGAAGCGCTGTCGCAGGACGCTGCCGCACTCGGACGATTCCATTCGGAAGTTCGCGTGGCGCGCCAGGTGTCTCACCCAAACGTTTGCCGGATGTTCGATATCGGCGACGCGGACGGTTTTCCCTTTTTGACAATGGAATATGTGGACGGCGAGGACCTTTCTTCGCTGGTGCGGCGGATTGGAAGACTTCCGCAGGACAAAGCGGTGGAGATTGCGCGGCAGATCTGCGCGGGGCTGGCGGCGGCGCACGATCGCGGCGTGGTGCATCGCGACCTGAAACCCGCGAACATCATGCTGGACGGCGCGGGCAAGGCACGCATCACGGATTTTGGCCTGGCGGGAATTGCGGCGACGATTCAGGGAGCGGACGTGCGCGCGGGGACTCCGGCGTACATGGCGCCGGAACAGCTTTCGGGCAAGGAAGTGACGGCGAGGAGCGACATCTACGCGCTTGGACTGGTGATGTACGAACTGCTCACCGGGAAGCGCGCGTACGATGCGACGAATCTGCCGGAACTGATGAAGGCGCGAAGCGAGGGAAAGATCACCAACCCCTCGACGCTGGTGAAGGACCTGGACCCGCTGGTTGAGCGCGTAATCCTGCGCTGCCTGGAGAGCGATCCGGGAAGACGGCCCGCGTCCGCGCTACATGTGGCCGCGGCGTTACCTGGCGGCGATCCGCTGGCGGCGGCGCTGGCCGCGGGTGAAACGCCATCGCCCGAAATGGTGGCGGCCGCGGGAGAAAAGGAGGGGACACGCCCGAGCGTGGCGATCGCGTGCCTTCTTGGGGTGATTGCGCTAACGAGTGTGTGCACGTTTCTGGGAATTCGCGAGGGCGGGCTGCGCTATCTCCACGCGAAGACTTCCGGAGAAATTCTGGAGCACCAGGCACGGGAAATCGTCGGCAAATTGGGGTACACGGAGCCCGCGAAAGATGCGGCATCGGGATTCGAGTATGACGACCAGTATCTGGATTACCTGGACAAGAAAATGAAGCCCGGGACGGCGTGGACGCAGACACTGGGGGAGAAACCTCCGCTGCTGCGATTCTGGTACCGGCAAGGTCCGAAGGAGATGGCGGCAGACGGATTCACGGGGATGGCGCTGACGCCGGGCGTGGTGACGTTTGGCGATCCACCACAGACATTTTCAGGAATGATCAATCTGCGGCTGGACCCGGAAGGGCGGCTGCAATCCTTCCAGGCGATACCCCCAGAGAAAGAGCGGCCCGCTGAGGGAAACGAGGCCGGAACGCCGCCGGGGGCCGATTGGCAAACGCTCTTCGCGGCCGCGGGGTTGCGGATAGAAGATTTTCGCGCGGGAACGCCTGCATGGAATTCGTTGGCGGCTTACGACGCGCGCGCGGCGTGGGACGGCGCGTGGCCGGGAACAACACGGCCGCTGCATGTGGAAGCGGCGGCGTGGCGCGGGCGGCCGGTGTATTTTGCGCTTACAGGAGAATGGACAACGCCGGAGCGCATGCCGGGCCCGGAGGCGACGGGATCGCAGCGGAGCAACCAGATCTTCGGTATCGTGTTCGCCTCACTGCTGACGGGCAGTGGCCTCTGGCTGGCGTACCGGAATTATTCGCGGGGAAGGGGCAATCGACGGGGAGCGCTGCGGATCGCGGGGGTGGTCTTCGCGCTGGAAATCGTTCTGTTTTTCCTAAAGGCACACCTCTCGTTTTCGGTGAACACCATCTTTCTGACTATCCTGGCGGCGAGCACCGGGTTGTTTGTCAGCGCATTCCTGTGGATTCTGTATATCGCGCTGGAGCCCTACGTGCGGAGCAAGTGGCCGCAGACGATCGTCTCGTGGTCGCGCTTGCTGGCGGGGGATCTACGGGATCCGCTGGTGGGGCGAGACATCCTGTTCGGTACGCTGCTGGGACTGGCGTGGGTGCTGGTTTATTTCACGGGCTACGTGTTTGATATCCGCGTGGGCGAGCGGCCGCTGCTTTCACAACTAGATTTTCTGGAAGGGACGCGCTCAACATTTGCGGTGTGGCTGGGCAACGTGGTGGCCGCGCTCTTCGGGTTGCTGCTGTTCTTTTTCCTGTTGGTGCTGCTGCGAGTGCTGGTGCGGAATCGCTGGCTGGCGGCGGCGATATTTATCGCGCTTTTCACGGCGCCAAAAGTTCTGGCCAGCGATCATCCGTGGATCGATGCCCCGATGTGGATGGTGATCAACGCGATCGCAGCGTTCGCGGTGGTGCGGTTCGGGTTGATTGTGCTGGCAATGGCGGTGTTCACGGCGAATGTGCTGCTGAATGTGCCGTACACGCTGGACTTTTCGGCGTGGTACGCGCCGGGAGTGATTTGCGTGCAGCTGAGTTTCCTAGCGCTGGCGGTGTGGGGATTTTACCGGGCGCTGGCCGGACAGAAATTGTTCAAGGAGGAATTCTTCGAATAAGCGTCGTGGCCAGTGAGCTATGACCAGAGGGCAGCGAAATCTGACCTACAGGTCCGATCCTTTCGGGCGGGAACGGAGGACTTCGGCGGCAACCTGGGCAGCGAGGGTTTCGAGACCCGCGAGGGTGCGGCTGGCGGAGATGCGGGCCCGTTCGAGGAAAGAGGAGTCCAGGACGAAGGCGCAGCGGTCCACGAAGGGATGATTGGCGGGTTCGAAGGATTTGCGCGGGCGGCGCGAAACGGCAGCGCGCGCGATGAGATCTTCGTACATTTTGAGATCGGTTTGAAAATCGAGGGCGTCACTGACATTCCAACGGTGATGACGCGTGAGGCCCGCGAGAAATTTCTGCCGAAAGGCCGCGGCCTCCTGCCGGGCCATGGGCTTGGCTTTGCGGTCGTCTTCGGGGTGCAAGCCTCTGGTTACGATTTCCAAGGCGCGGGCGGCGACGGTGAGCAGGGCTTCGCGCTGGAGAAGATTCAGAAGATCGCGGTAAAGAACGGGGTGGACTTGCAGGCTGTGGCGGCCGTGTTCAACCACATAGGAATCGACGAAGCGCGGGATGGTGCGTTCGCGGAGGAGGGCTTCGCTGAGGCGCTGGGGCAGAACAGCGGCCAATTCGCTGGCGGGAGACCTGGATTTCGAATTAGACGGCATGAGAAGTTTCCATACTAGCAGTAGTTGGAGAGTTCTTAGCCTGTGCGGAAGAGCAGGAGCTCAAATAGAAAAGCCCGGCACATTTGGTCGGTTCTTTTTTGTTGTTTGATTTCCCAACGGCGCCCGGACCGTAAAGCCGTTCGTGTTGGGCAAAAGGCGCCCGCCTCAGAAGGCGGCCGCTACAAAAGATGGGAACCAAAAACAAGAAGGGCCGGGCGAGCCCGGCCCCTACGAGTGAGTTGGTTCATTTTGAATTAGTGGACGGCGCTGGGTGAATCGCCGACCGTGGTTTGTGCTGGTTCCGGCTCCGGAACGACCGGGGCGATAGGGTCCTTTTCGAGCGCGTGCTCGAGGACCTCATCGAGCGTCCGGACGTAGGTGATCTTCAGGTCGCCGAGAATATCCGGCGGAAGATCGGCAACGGCGTTCGGTTCGTTGTCCGCCGGCAGCAGCACGTGGGTGACTCCCGCACGCTTGGCGCCGAGGACTTTTTCCTTCACGCCGCCGATGGGCAGCACCACACCGGAGAGGGTCATTTCGCCGGTCATCGCCAGGCGGTTTTTCACCGGGCGATTGGTCAACAGGCTGACGAGCGAGGTGACCATCGCGGCACCGGCGGAAGGCCCGTCTTTCGGGACCGCGCCGGACGGCACGTGAATGTGAATGTCCTGCTTGCGGAAGAAGTCCGGGTCAATGCCGTAGCGTTCGGCGTTGGCACGGGTCCACGTCAGGGCGGCGGTCATCGATTCCTGCATAACTTCGCCGAGATGGCCGGTCATGGTGAACTGCTTGCCGCCACGCATGCGGCTCGCTTCGATGAAGACGATGTCGCCGCCCACGGGCGTCCATACGAGTCCGACGGCGACACCGGGCTTCTTGACGCGTTCGTCGATTTCCCGTTCCGTGCGGAACTTCGGCACGCCGAGGAATTCACGCACGACTTCGGGAGTGACGACCATCTTCTCCGTCTTGCCTTCGGCCAGACGACGGGCCTGCTTGCGGACGATTGTGGCGATCTCGCGCTCGAGGTTGCGAACACCGGCTTCCCGAGTGAAGCTGTGGATGATTTCCCTCAGCCCCTCTTCGGTGAACTCCAGCTGGTCGCCTTCCTTGATGCCGTGCTCGGCGGCTTGCTTGGGGATCAGGTATTTGCGCGCGATATGGATCTTCTCCTCGCCGGTGTAGCCGGGGAGTTCAATGATCTCCATGCGGTCGCGCAGAGGCTCAGGAATCGGATCCATCCAGTTGGCCGTGGCGATGAAGGTGACCTTCGAGAGATCGAACGGCACATCCAGATAGTGATCGCGGAACGTCGAGTTCTGCTCCGGGTCGAGAACTTCCATCAATGCGGAGGACGGATCGCCGCGGAAGTCTCGGCCGAGTTTGTCGACCTCGTCGAGCATCATGACGGGGTCGTTGGTTTCGCCGCGCTTCAGGCCTTGAATAATCTGGCCGGGTAGCGCGCCGATGTAGGTGCGGCGGTGTCCGCGGATTTCGGCTTCATCGTGCATGCCGCCGAGGGCGATGCGCACGAATTTGCGGCCGAGGGCGCGGGCGATGGACTTGCCGAGCGAGGTCTTGCCGACGCCCGGAGGCCCGACGAAGCAAAGGATTGGCCCCTTCATGCCTGGCTGAAGTTTCTTGACTGCCAGGTAGTCGAGGATGCGCTCCTTGACCTTTTGAAGATCGTAATGATCCTCGTTGAGGATGTCCTGAGCCTTCGGGATGTCGATATCTGCGCTGCCGGAGGATTTAGACCAGGGTAGCGAGGTCATCCATTCAAGATAGGTGCGGGACACCATGTACTCGGCCGAGGCCGGAGTCATTTTGGACAGGCGCTTCAGTTCTCGGTCGCATTCTTTCTTGGCTTCCGCAGTCATGCCGGCTTCATCGACCTTTTTGCGCAGTTCGTCGATTTCGGCTTGTGCGTCGTCGATTTCGCCGAGTTCCTTCTGAATGGCCTTCATCTGTTCGCGCAGCAGGTATTCGCGCTGGTTCTGGCTGACCTGCTCCTGAACCTGCTCATTGATCTTGCTGCGAAGCTCCAGAACTTCGAGTTCCTTGGAAAGTTCGCGAATGAGCATTTCGAGACGCTTGCGCACGTTGGAGGTTTCGATCAGCTCCTGACGCAGCAAGGTCGAAAGGCTCGGAAGCGTGCCGGCGATGAAGTCGGCGAGGCGGCCCGGATCGTCGATGTTCATTGCCGCGTTTTGCAGATCGTCGGAGAGTTGCGGCGAGTGGGCCACGACATCCCGGAAGAGGTCCTGCGAGTTGCGTTGCAAGGCTTCGAGTTCCGCGTCCTTATCGCCCGTGAAATCAGGCTCGGAGGCCACCGCGGCACGAAGGAACGGACGCAGGCTCAACAGTTCGTTGATGCGGATGCGTTGCAAGCCCTCCAGGAATACGACCACGTTGCCATTGGGCATCTTGACGGTCTTGTGGACCTTGGCGAGCGTGCCCACCTTGTGGAGATCCGCCGCAGCAGGATCTTCAATCCGCGGATCCAATTGGGCAACAACACCCAAAAGCTTATCGTCGCCCGAGAGCGAGTTGACCAGGGCGAGGGAACTCTCACGACCCACCGTGAGTGGCAGCACCGCTCCCGGGAAGAGAACGGTATCCCGGACAGGCAAGATTGGAAGAGTATCTGGAACAAAATGTTTTTTATCAGCCATGTTATCCCCTAACACTGAGCGGGAGAAAAACCCGCTATGGAAGAATTAGATGCAAGGATTCGGGAAAAGGTGCCGGACAATGCAAAAGCTTTCGTCAGAAAATATTAGTCAACAAGACTCACATCCTAGCATGGGTGGTCTCAGTTTGCAATAGCGCCACAACAAGTTGATAAAAAAAGACTTATAAAAATCTCCAAAAACAGGACCTCAGGCGTCTTATCGGCTGACTTGGCGGAGAGGATAGTGTCTCCGAACAAATTCGAGGGCTTGGTCCCGGGTCTGGACGGCCTCCTCGAGTTGGGCGTCTTCGAGGGTAGAGAGAATCTTCTGAAATTCCGGGCCTGGTGTATACCCCAAATCTTTGAGGTCGTCACCCGAAAGTAATCGTGGGGGGCGGACCTCAGTGGGAGGGGTCTGTGCCAGGAAGTCGCGGACGGCGTCGTAAGCGTCGAGTTTGCCGTGGCTGGACTGGCAATCGAGGCGATGAAGCTCGAGGTGCTCACCGAACTGCGGGAGACGCACGAAGCGTTTAAGGGTGGCCTGGCGCATTTGGGAGACGTCTTTGAACTTCATGTGGTTGGCGACGAGGGCCTTCATCTGGCCGGTGTCGTCGTTGGAGAATCGGAGCCTGCGGCAAAGTTCCTCGGCCATGCGGACACCGACTTCGACATGGCCGTCGAAACGGATGCGGTCGCCGGTTTCGGAAGCAGGGCGGAAAGTGGGGGGCTTGCCGATGTCGTGGAGGAGAACGCCCCAGGCGAGTGTCGGAGAAGCTCCAGCGGGAAGGCCTCCGAGCATGAGGAGGGTGTGGACCCAGACGTCGCCTTCGGGATGGAATTGCGGCGGTTGCGCTACGCCTTTCAGTGCGGCGATTTCGGGCAACAGTTCGGCGAGAAGGCCGAGTTCATCGAGGAGTTCGAAGGCCCGGCGGGCGGCGCCTTCGGTGAGGAATTTGGTGAGTTCTTCGCGGATGCGTTCCACGGAAACGACGTGGATTTCGTTTGCGTGTTTGCGGATGGCAGCGAAGGTTGAGGGCTCGACGATGTAATTGAATCGCGCGGAAAAGCGAACGGCGCGGAGCATGCGGAGTTTGTCTTCGGCGAAACGGCGGGCAGGCTCGCCGATGGCGCGGATGATTCCGGCGGCGAGATCGGATTGACCGCCGACAAAATCGAGGACTTCGTCTGTATCGTGGCGCATGAGCAGGCCGTTGATGGTGAAATCGCGGCGTTGCACGTCTTCTTCCGGTGTATTGGAGTAGACGACCTGGTCGGGATGGCGGCCGTCGGAATAGCCGACGTCGGAACGGAAGGTAGCAACCTCGACCTTGAGGGAGTCCTGCCGGAAGAGGACGACGCCGAATTGCGCGCCGACATCGAGGGCCGAGGGGAAGAGTTGCAGAACTTCGGCGGGAGTTGCGTCGGTGGCGACGTCAAAATCAGCGGGATCACGCCGGAGAAGGATATCGCGCACGCAGCCTCCAACGAGGAAAGCCTGGTGGCCGTGGCGCTGAAGAGTGTTGCAAACCGAATTGGCCAGTTCCCGCGGATTCACGGAATGATTATGCGCCTGTGAGGGGAGGTAAATGAAGTAGAGGAGGTATAGGAAGTAAAGGAGGGGCTGTGGCGGCGGAGGACACTGAGACGCGCACAGTCAGGATCAGGAGCAGCGGAGGACGAGGCAGGTGATGTCGTCGGACTGGCGGGTGGCGCCGACGAAATCCTCAACACTCTTCATTAGGAATTGGAGGGTTTGTTGGGCGTTTAGATTGGGGAGGCCACGGATGATGTTGAGCCAGCGGTTGTCGGAGAATTCTTCGCCGGCGGCGTTGAAGGCTTCGACTACGCCGTCGGTGAAGAGGACGAGGGTGTCGCCGACTTGCAGGGTGATTTCGGCGGAAGGGAAAGCGGCATCAGGCGTGATGCCGAGCGGCAGGGCCGCGGATTCGAGTCGCTCGGTGGAAGAGTTTGCACGGCGGATTATGGGGGAATTGTGGCCGGCGTTGACGTAGGAAAGGCGGCGGGTGGCGGGGTCGAATTCGGCGAGAACGGCTGTGGTGAAGCGCTGGCCGCCGACGCTATGGGCGCAAGCGTAGTGATTGAGGCGAGTGGCGAGTGCGCTGAGGGGTAGGCCTTCGGAGGCGATGGTGCGCAGGCTGGCTTGCAGCGTGGCCATGAGAAGGGCGGCGGGAACGCTTTTGCCGGCGACGTCGGCCATGACGAGCATGAGTTTGCCGCCGGCGGCCGCATCGGCCGTTGGATAAAAGGCGTCGTAATAATCGCCGGCAACGGAATTCTGCGCGCGGGTGTAAAAGGCGACTTCGGCGTTGGGAATCGACGGCGGAGTGGAGGGAACGAGCCACGCCTGGATTTCGCGTGCGATTTCGAGATCGCGCTTCATGGTGATTTTGTCGGCGAGCTCGAGAGAAAGAAGGAGAAGGAATAAAAGAGCGGAAAGGAATTCCGCTTTGATATCGAAACCGGTATGGCTGCCGCTTCCGGAAAAAAGAAGCAAGACCAATGCGGCAAGGAGAAGCACACGGCGAGCCGGCGTGAGTTTGTTCATCATGGCCCAAAAGAGTTGCTTGACTACGGGATAAGGCCGTTTCCAGCGAGAGAGCTTGTTGACTTCGTCCCAGTCGACGTCCTTGCCGTAGAAGCCGTAGGTAGAGCGTGCGTCGGAGGAGAATTGAGACCAGAGGTCGTCGATGCGGCGGCCGTCGCTGACACGCTGCCAGAAAATGCCGAGACGTGAGGTGGGGGCGGGGCGCGGTTCGGATGCGCCGGATGGAGGCGTCGCGGAAGAGGGCATGAAGAAAGTATAGGCGAAAGAGGGTTTGCTGGGCAGCGCAGGTTTTCCGAGTTGGCAGTTGGGGAAAGCTAGTCAGAGCCGCGGCAATTCCTGGAAAGGAACATGTGGGCACGAACAGGTCGCGATGGGGCTGTCAAGTTCTCCGCTATCACCCGAATTGCCGATTGAGCGGCGAGTTATTTCTTGTTCAGGGACTGAATTTGCGCGACGAGCGAATCGATTTCTTCAGGGGTGAGCTTGCCGGTGAACTTGGGCATGTGGCCTTTGCCGTTGGCGATGACGTTGCGCATATCTTCGGCGGAAGCGGCGGCGGTTTTTGCGGAGATGAGCGCTGGACCGCCGAAGTGACGGCCCTCGGCGGTTTTACCGTGGCACTTGGCGCAGTTTTTCACGTAGACGGAGTTTGCGAGGAGGCCCGAGTCCGCGGGGGGATTTTGGGCGAAGGCTGCGGTGAGTGCGAAAAACGAGCAAGTGATAGCGGTGCCTAGCAGTAGATTTTTCAAGACAGTCCTCATCGATAGGTATCGAACTGAAGAGTATAGATGCAATACCCGGCGAAACGGTCGCCTTTTCTACCTTGTGGGTGGCTGGGGAAAAGAAGGATTTCACACAGAGTTCACAGAGATGGGAGCGCAGAGAGCACAGAGAAGAGCGAGGAGCCGGCTGGAAGCCGGCGGTACCTGAATTAGTTTTCGCGGCGGAGGGAGCCTCCGAATTGGACGGAGGTGAAGCCGAATTTATCGCGGAGTTGATCGGCGGCTTTGGTGAGCTTTTCGAGTTTTTCGCGACGGCCGGATTCCAGGAGGTCGAGTTGCTGCGCACCGTGGGAGAGGGCAGAGAGGGCGACGCCGAGGAGGCGGACTTTGCGTTTGGCATCGCGGTGCTGGCGGAAGAGATTGAGGAATGTAGCGAAAATATAGGTGTCGAGCTGTGCGGGCTCCGCCAGAGTCTTCGAACGCGTATAGGTTTCGAATCCGGCGTAACGGATCGTCAGCGTCAGTGTACGAGTGGAGAGGCCTGCTTCGCGGAGGCGCTTGCAGGCTTTCTGTGAAAGATGGCTGAGCATGGATTCCATTTCGGCGGCGCCAGAGGTGTCTTCGCCGAAGGTGTGATTGTGGGAGATGGATTTTGGCTCGGCGTCGATGAGGAATTCGTAGGCATCCCCGCCGCGGGCTTTGCGATAGAGGGCTGTGCCCCACTGGCCAAAGATTTTTTCGAGTTTTTCCTGGGAGTGGGAGGCAAGTTGTTCGACAGTTTCGATGCCGAGGGCGCGAAGAGCGCGTTCGGTGACTTCGCCGATGCCGGGAATTTTGCGGATGGGAAGAGGGGCGAGGAAGCGCGCTTCCATGCCGGGGGCGACCCAGACGAGGCCGCGGGGTTTGCCCTGGTCGGAGGCGACCTTGGCAGTGAGGCGTGTGGTGGCGAGACCGGCGGAGCAGGGAAGTCCCGTTTGTTTGGTGATGGTGCGAAGGAGTTTGTCGGCAGCGGCGAGGGGCGGGCCGTGGAGGCGTTCGGTGCCGGAAAGGTCGAGATAGGCTTCGTCGACGGAAACCATTTCGACGATGGGAGAGAATTTCGCAAGGATGGAGGCAATGCGATCGCTCCATTCGGAATATTTTTCGTGATGGCCGTCGAGGAAGACGGCGTGCGGGCAGAGGCGGCCGGCGGTGCGCAGGGGCATTGCGGAGTGAATACCGAATTTGCGGGCTTCGTAGCTGGCGGCGGAAACGACGCCGCGCTGATCGGGGCGGCCTCCGACGACAACGGGTTTGCCGCGGAGATCGGGGCGGTCGAGGAGTTCGACGGAGACGAAGAAGGCATCCATGTCCACGTGGAGGATGGAGGATACCGACGGGGTTTCGGCGGCGTCGGGGGCGTCATGTTTTGCGCGGAAGCGCGCCAGGTCCGGCATGGAAGTAGAGTACGTCGGGGCGATTTGGCAGGCAACGGGGTGGTCCCCGACGCGCGGGGTCCTCTGCGATGCGAGGGTATACGCGCAATCATAAAATCTGATAATCTGATTTCTTGTGAGGTGCCGGGATGAAGAAAATGAAAATCAGCGTAACAGAGGCGGCAAGAAATTTTGCGGATTGTGTGAACCGGGTGCACTACCAGAAGGTTACCTTCGTATTGTTACGAAACGGAGAAGCCGTAGCCCGGCTGGTGCCGGAAGAGGAGAAACTCTGCACCGCGAAAGACTGGGCGAGACTTTTGAGAGACAACAAATTGTCGGACGAAGAAGCAAAGCTGTGGCGGCGCGATCTTAGGAAGGCACGCAAGATGTTGAAGGCCCCGGTTAACAAATGGCAATAATCGTCGACGCAGACGTCATTATCGCCGGCGAAAAAGGCAAATTTGATCTGCCGAACTGGGTGGAGTCGAATGGCGACGAGTTGGTCCTTATTGCTGCCATCACGATGGCTGAGATCTGGCACGGAGTGGCGCGCGGAACAGGGATTCATGGCATCAGAAGAGCGGACTACCTGAACAAAATACTAGAGCCGCTTCCAGTCCTTCCCTATACAAAACAGACAAGTCTGATTCATGCCCGGTTGTGGGCGGAATTGGAGCAGGCCGGCACAAGGATCGGTTATTACGATCTGATCGTTGCCGCAACGGCGCTCGAACATGGAGCCAAGGTGGCGACTTTCAACGTACGGCATTTCAGGCTGGTTCACGGATTGCAAGTAATCGAGCCCCACTAGAAAACTTCGAATGAGGAAAGCCGTTGGGATTTGAGGCCTGAAGTTGTCGTTGCAGCCAGGCACAGGTTGGGAATGCAGGGTTTCATGTCAACCAGTGGAACGGAATCACAATGCGGATAAAGCATCAATTGTTGGTTGTGGCGCACACTAAGTTACCTCGTCTTACTCTCTCCGTGCTACTCGCTCTGGCGGGAGCAGGCGGTGCCAACGCCGAAACTATTCCCCTTGAGACACTGGTGACGCCGTCGAGCGTGCTCGAAAAGGACGGGAAGCCGGTGACCTTCGCGATTCATGGATTCATTGAGTTCAGGTCGCTGGCGGAGGCATTTTCGTACATTGATGTCCAGATCCAGCGGTGGGGCGGAAAGATCAGCGAGGAAGAAAAACGGCGACTTGCACGGCAACTGTTGCGCGAAGGGATTGAGAGCCGCGTGGTTTCGATGGCGGATGAGCGGCCGTTGCAGGCGCTGGTGACGCACACGAGTTCGGAATTGCGGGAGGCGATTTCGAAAGTGAAGGAACCGCTGCCGCCGGGTTACGCGGAGGCGTTTTTGGCGGTGCAGGAAAAATGGAAGCATTCGCTGAACTGCTGGAGCGCTTCGCCGGTGATTGCGGGGCGCGTGCTTTCGAACTGGTATCCAGTTGAGGAGGGCGTCCGGCTGCACGGAGCCGTTTATGATTCGACGGAACATTTCTGGCAGGCGGCGAAGTATCACCCGGATACGACAGTTGGGGATTTGAAGGAGTTGATTGCCATGCTGCAGGGCCGGGAGTGGGATGCATGGTTGAAACGGCTGGATCTCGATCCGGAAATTTACTTGCCAAATACTTACGCGGTGGAGTTTTTGCGATACAACCTGAAGCCTGCACCGCTGAAATGGTTTGTGGAGGAGATTGGAAAGCATGGACTGAAGCCGGAGGACCGCGCGCGAATTGTGCAACAGCGGGGGGAGAGCGCGTTCCGGTTCAGCGCGTATGAGGAGAAAGTTTTGTGGGGAGACCTGGCGGATTTGCTGCACATGATTTATGTGTTCTCACCCACGGACGATCCGGTGCGGAAAACTTTGGCGGAGAACCATTTTGACGCGATTTATCTGGATGGGCGAAAGATGGGATTTATCAGCGAAGAGTTTCGAGCGGAGATGCTGGAGATCTGGAAGGTGAAATTTCTGGAGATGCCGAGGTTTCGCGAAGTGATTGCGGAGATACCGAAGGAGATTCGGCTGGAGCATTTTTTGAATGACGGGGATTCGCCGGATATACCTCTTTCGGTTTATGTTGCATATTTGAATCAGATTCGGGAGATGGCGCGAGCGAAGAGGCTAGAATAAAGAATGCAGTTCAGAGTTGAGCTTTTGACCGTATCGAAGAAATTATCGCTTTGTCCCATCCGAAAAGCGAAGAAGAAGCATAAGGCCTGACGAAGTGGATCCTTTGCCAAGGAAATGCGTGACGGCGGAGTCTGACATAGCCAAAAACCCAAGCCTCACCGCAATCTAAAACCTCGCTGTACGGAACAGAGCGCCAATGAAGCCATCTGCGATATTTCAGTTCCACGCGTCCTGCTTGGACCTGCGCCACGCTTAAGAAAAAAGTTCCAATAACGAAGAATTCGAGACTTACAAGCCCGGTCGCGTACGCATGTTCTCTGTTAAATATGGATGCTCCAAATGCGCAAAATCCGACGCCGAAGCAATATTTGAAAACAAAAGTGGCATTTCTCAGCGACGTTTCCCGGGCATCCATTTGCTGTATTTAACCATGTTAGAGACCTGAGTAAAAACCAGGGGCAAAGGTGACCTGCAGGGGGACGCTACAGAGAGGTACGTTCGGAGGAGAGGACGCGGGGGATGCCGGCTAGGTCGTTGGTGACGTGGACGTTGGTCCATCGGGGAGATTCGAGGAGGGGGCGGACGGCGGGGAGGGAGTCGTGGCCGAGTTCGAGGACGAGGAGGCCGCTGGGTTTGAGATGGTGGGCGGCTTGGGGAATGAGCAGGCCGTAGAGTTCGTAGCCTTCTTCGCCGCCGTAAAGGGCGGAGGCGGGTTCGTGGTCGCGGACTTCGGTGGGGAGGGTGCTGGCTTCTTTGCGGCCGATGTAGGGAGGGTTGGAGATAATGAGATCGAAGAGGAGTGGCTGGTGATTGGTGACTGGTGACGGGTTGGAAGAAGGCGACCGGTGGCCAGCGACCGGCGACCAGTCAGCAGAAGAAAAGCGCGCCAGCAAATTAGATTCGAGGAAAGTGATGCGATCGGAAAGGCCGAGGCGGGTGGCGTTGCGTTGGGATATGGCCAGGGCGGCGGTGGAGATGTCGGTGGCGTAGATTATGGCGGCGGGAAGTTCTTTGGCTAGGGCGGCGGCGATGCAGCCGGAGCCGGTGCCGATGTCGACGATGGTGAGGCCTTGGCCAGTGAGTTTAGGATCGCGGCCGTTACGGAGTTCGCGGACGGCGAGGCGATCGAGGGCGACTTCGATTAGGTGCTCGGTTTCGGGGCGGGGGATGAGGACGTCGGGGGTAACTTCGAATTCGAGGCCCCAGAATTCCTGCTTGCCGGTGAGGTGTTGCGTTGGTTCGCCTGCGGCGCGGCGGTGGAGGAGAGAGAAATAGGATTCGAGGATTTGGGGATCGAGGAGTTCTTCGGGGTGGGCGTAGAGCCAGGTGCGGTCGCGGCGGGTGACGTGGAGGAGAAGGAGTTCGGCGGCCAGGGTGTCTGAGGGGACGTGTGCTTCGCGGAGGAGATGGATGCCCTTCTTGAGGGCAGTGCGGACGTCGAGGGATTGGGATTGAGGTGAAGGCATCGGATTAAATTCAGGAAGAGAGTTTAACGCAGGGACGCTGAGGGCGCAGAGTAGAAGGCGGCATAAAGCCGCCCCTACAAGAGCGCTTAGGCCTCCGCTAGTTCTTGCTTTAGGCGGGCGGCTTCGTAGTGTTCGACTAGGCCGTCGACGAGGGGGGCTAGTTTGCCGTCCATTACTTCGGTTAACTGGTGGATGGTTAGGCCGATGCGGTGGTCGGTGACGCGATTCTGGGGATAGTTGTAAGTGCGGATTTTTTCGGAACGATCGCCGGTTTTGATCTGGCCGCGGCGTTCGGCGCCGATGGCGGCTTGCTGCTTTTCGAGTTCCATTTCGTAGAGGCGGGAACGCAGGACGCGCATAGCTTTGGCGCGATTTTTTATTTGGGATTTTTCGTCCTGCTGAGAGACGACCAGGCCCGTGGGCAAGTGGGTGATCCGTACAGCGGAATAGGTGGTGTTGACGGACTGACCGCCGGGGCCGGAGGAGCAGAAGGTGTCGATGCGTAGATCCTTGGCTTCGATTTTAATGTCGATTTCGTCGGCTTCGGGGAGGACGGCGACGGTGGCGGCGGAAGTGTGGATGCGGCCCTGCGTTTCCGTGGCGGGGACGCGCTGCACGCGGTGGACGCCGCTTTCGTATTTCAGCTTGGAATAAACTTTCTTGCCCTGAATCGCGGCGACAATTTCTTTTACCCCGCCCATTTGCGCCGGAGAGCTCTCCATGACTTCGACTTTCCAGCCCTGAGATTCGGCGTAGCGGGAGTACATGCGGAAGAGGTCGCCGGCGAAGATGCCGGCTTCGTCGCCGCCGGTGCCTGCGCGGATTTCGAGGATGATGTTTTTGTCGTCGATAGGATCGTGGGGAAGGAGAAGAAGTTTTAACTCGCGCTCGGTTTGTTCCTTGCGGAGGGTGAGGAGCTTTTCCTCCTCCTGGGCCATGTGGCGCATTTCGGCGTCTTCGGATTCAACGACCATCTGCCGGGTGGAGGCGAGGTCCTTTTCGATCTGCTTGAACTCGCGGTGCTTGTTGACGATGGTTTCGAGATCGGAGTGCTGCTTGGCGAGTTTCTGGAATCGCGCGGAGTCGGTGACGACCTCAGGAGTGGAAAGTTCCTGGGTCATTTCCTGGTACCGGGCGTCGAGCTGATCAAGTTTTTCAGAGAGCGTGAGAGCGGCCATTGGAGTTCCTTCTCTCCATGAGATTTGTGTCACCGGAGAGGGGTGACTGGTGATTGGTGACCCTTCGCAATGAGCTCAGGGCAAGCTGGTGAAAAACGAGGCGGCGCTGGAGTGGGCGCGAGACTTTGGAGAGCTAATGGAAGAAGGAGTACATGTTCACCGGTTATTATAGCAAAACCGTTCGTGGATTGGATGCGCGAACGCGGGTGGGGTTTCGAGAGATCGTCGCATGCACACTGTGATTGGAGTGAGGCTACAACCGCAAAGGCGCCCGCCTCAGAAGGCGGCCGCTACATCCGGATTGCCCGGGCTGGGCGGGTGTACTACGATGCGATTTGGAGTTGGCGGGAAAGCTTAAAGGTGGCGGAATGAGCGAAGCGGTTCGGGCGGCTTTGGAAAATTCGGTGGAGGGGCTGGCGGAGAGTGCGCCGAAGACGGACGCCGGATTTTTGTGGGACTTCTGGTATCCGGCGCTGCGGAGTGAAGAGATTTACGGAAAGAACCTGGCGAAGGCGATGCTGCTGGAAGTGCCGCTGGTGCTGGGAAGGACCAGCGATGGGAAATCGTTTGCGATGCGGGATTCCTGTCCTCACCGGGGGATTCCACTTTCCTATGGGCATTTTGACGGGAAGAACGTTCAGTGCAGCTATCACGGATGGGAGTTTGAGGCGTGCACCGGGCGGTGTGTGGAGATTCCCTCGCTGACCGGGCGCGACAAGCTGAAGGTGGAGCGGATCAATGCGGCGCATTATCCGTGTGAAGAGCGGGACGGATACGTCTGGGTGTACATGAGCGCGCCGGGAATGCGGCTGCCGGAAAAATTACCCGCGCCACCAGAGCTGGAGAAATTCAGCGCGAAATTCAAGATCACGCGGCTGGAGTGCGAGCTGCCGTCGCACATCGACCACGGGATTATCGGGCTGATGGACCCGGCGCACGGGCCGTTTGTGCATCAGTCGTGGTTCTGGCGCAGCAAGACGAGCATTCACGAGAAGGCGAAACAGTTTGAGCCGATTCCGTACGGCTTCCGGATGAGCCCCCACCAGCCGAGCGCCAACAGCGCGCCTTATAAACTTTTGGCAAAAATGACCGGCGAGACGGTGACGACCACGATTGATTTTGTACTGCCGAACATCCGGACGGAGATCGACCGGAGCGGCAAGCTGTGGTTTTCGAGCCGGGCGACGGTGACGCCGGTTCGGCGGGATTTGTGCCGGATCGATTTTGTGGCGGCGTGGGATCTGCCGTTCCCGGTTTCGCTCTTCCGCATTTTCGCGAAGATATTCTTGCGGCAGGACCAGGAAACGATGATCCAGCAAGCGGAGGGATTGAAATACAATCCGAGGCTGATGCTGATTGATGACGCGGACCGCCCGGCGAAATGGTATTTCGCGTTGAAGCAGAATCTGATTGAGTCCAGGCGCAGCGGGTTGCCGATGGAACACCCGATGGATGGTCCGGTGAAGCTGCACTGGAGAAGCTAGCAGGGAAGTTCCCCTCCAAGAACTGAAAATTCCATAACATTTCAGGTGTATACTCGCGACAATTCCTAGGGAACGCGCAGTTCGGGCAAAACGGAGGTGGATGCCATGGGCTCAGTTCCTTCGTGGGCGTGTATTCGTGTCTTGGTCACAGTTTTCCTTCTGCTGTCACTCACGCGATTATCCATAGCGCAAGTCAAGCCTTCAGCCAAGAGCTTTGCGACGGATGCGTCGGCCTTCCACGCTAGCGCTTCGCCAGAGCGTCTGGCACGCGGACGCTATCTGGTGGAAGGCGTCGCGCACTGTTTCATGTGTCACGGTGAACAAGATTACGCGCATGGAAGCAGTCTTCCTCTCCCGGGACGAAAGGGCGTTGGGAAAGTGCTGAAGGGCGAGATGTACGACGGGACTTTCACCGCCGACGGGCTAGTCTGCCCGAATATCACGCCGGACAAGGAGACCGGTGCGGGCACGTGGAGCGATGCGCAGTTTGAGCGTGCAATCAGGCATGGAATCGGGCATGACGGCAGGGAATTGTCGGATTATATGCCCTACGCGTTTTTCCGGAGCATGACGGATGAGGATGTGGCGTCGGTGATCGTATACATCCGTTCGCTACCGGCGGTGAGCAATCCACTGCCAAAGAGGAATGTTCCCTTTGAGATCAAGGTGGATCTGCATCCAGAGATGGAACCGAAGCTGGCGCCAGACGCGAGCGAGCAAGTGAAGCATGGCTGGTATCTGGTGCGAATCGCCCAGTGCAACGATTGCCACACCCCCAACGACGAAAAAGGGAAAGCGCGAACGGAGATGATGTTTGGCGGGGGACAACGCATGGCTGGGCCATGGGGCGATGTGGTGACACCGAATATCACCTTGGATCCGTCGGGCATTTCGCATTATGACGAGGCCATGTTCCTGAAGACGATTAAAACGGGGCACGCTTCCGGGGGAGTGCGTGAACTGAATACATTCATGCCTTATCGCTATTTCAGAAATATGAGGGATGAGGATTTAAGGGCGATTTTCGCGTATTTGCGGACGGTGGCGCCGGTAAGGCATCACGTGGATAACTCTGAAGCGGTGACGTACTGCCCGATATGCAGGCAAAGGCATGGATTCGGGGACAAGAATTAACGAAAAGCGGTGAGGTCGAAGTCCACGACGACGGGATCACCTTCGGGCGGGTCAATCTGGATGGTGGCGGAAGTTTCGGTGAAGGCTGCGGCCGGGTATTCGAAAGTTAGTGTGGCGCCTGAAAGGACGCAACCGGTGTCCTCGCAACGGTAAGAAGGCTCGCCTTTCGCAGCGGTGGGAATGACCATTTCCTCCTTCTGAAAAACGCGGACGCGGAAATCGCGCCAGAAGTCGGAGGGGCGCATAAAGATTCCCCTGAGCGAATGAGGATCAGGGCCCGTGGGAGCGGAGGCGTAGGGGCCGTAGGAGTCCGTGAGAAGAATTTGCGCCGTGACACGGACCACCTCGGGCGTCTTCAGGTGGTCGAGTTGGGCTTGCTGAGCGCTGTAGATGCTGACTTGCTGGCTGGAATAGATCGCGGTGAGGATATACGGAGTGAGAAAGCTGACCGACTGGATGTAGGGACCAGTCTTAGGCGGCTGCATGTAGAGGACGTACTTGTCTAGGAGCTTGCCAAGGGAGTCATCGTGGCGCTGGCCGAGGAAATAAGCCTCGCGCACGGCGGTGTCGGAGAGAGGCGAGTCGAAGGCGCTGGAGGAAGGCGCCAAAATCAGAAGGGAAGCAAGCGCTATACCGTTCAGGCGGAGACGGGTAGAAGTCATGGCAGGCCTCCTAATTAACAATTAGACGTTACGGAGGTGTCAACTGGTTTCAGATATGGCGAGGTGTGTTTGGAAAGTCGAGCCAGACTTTTACGCCGCAGAAGTGGGAGCCTTCGGTGCAGATGGGGGTGGTGATGCCGGCGCGGAGGTGGCAGGGCGGGCCGATGTAGCGGGAGAGTTGGGGATGGACTTCACGGAGCTGGGCGATTTCGTCCATGGAGGCCGCGTAGATTTCTTCCTGGGCGTTGAAGCAGGTTCGCATGGTCCATTTGTGGAGGAGATGGAGGAGTGAGCCGGTTTCGACGAGGCGAATGGATTTGGAGTTGGGAAGAAGGTAGAGAGCGATTTCTGGAGGGACGCCGCGGTCGAGGAGCTGGTTTTTGGCGGACCATGCTTCGTGCATGGCGCGTTCGTAGAGCTCTTTGGCGCGGGGATTGTCCTTAAGCAGTTTTGGAGTGATGAAGTCGGGTTCGCGGGTGTCGGCCAGGGTGAGCAGGGGGCGCGAGCCGGGAACCATGCGATGGCGCTGGTCCTGGCTGTCGGCGGTGTGGCTGATTTTTTTGGCGAAGGTGTAATTTGCGTGCTGCAGGGCTCGCATCATAGGAGCGTGGACGCCGATGTTCAGGGTTTCGAGGCGATAGAGATTGCGGGCAGGATTGAGCAAACGGTCGATGGCTTCGGCATCGCTGCAACCGGATTCGGGAAGGCCGACTACGGCGCGGTAGGATTCGGCCATAACGCGCGGAGCGTTTGGAGAATAATCAACGAGACGGGAAGTTCTTCCGTTGAGCTTTGCATCGAACTCGCCGGCGAAGGCGTCGGCTTCGGGCTGTGTTGGCGCAACATCCTTCCATTCGGGCAACTCTTCGAGAGGAGAGATGCCAAAGCGATCGAAAAACTGGGGATCGAGCTGGCGGACGTGCGCGACCATATCGCCGATGACGGCACGTGCTTCGCTGGGAGTGTCGGAGGCGGAACACATGCGCCAGAGCCGATGAAGAACTATGCCGGAGACGGTGTGGACCATCGTGGTGAAGGCCGCGACCGGAAGGACATAACGGGCAATTTCGATGGAGCGTTTTTCGGCGGAGCGTTCGATTTTCTGAATTCGCTTCGGGTGAGACATCGGGCCGATGTGCCAGATGTCGCCGAGAATGTCGCGCGCGTCTGGAGTGAGCAGGGCGGAGAGTTCGCGATAGAAAGCCCAGGCGCGGGCCAGCGCGTTCTCATAGATGTTGCGGGAGGCTTCGTCGAAGAATAGAGAGACCGGTGGAACGTAAGCCTGGGCGCGATCGAGACGGACGTAGCGCTGGCTTTGCTGCTCGGAATTATAGAAGGGATGCGCGTGGAGAAACGACCAGACGAACTGGCGGCTGACGTTTTCGAGGCCGAACTCGAAATGAGCGTGCTGGTAGACGGTGTGATGGCCGCTGTAGAAGGTGGCGGCGCCAATGTTAAGGCGCTGCTTGTCCGTGATTTCTTCGGGGGTGATGAGGTGCGAAGCATAGCAGGTGCGTGCGGCAGCGATGGCGGAATCGAAAGGATGCAGGAAGGCGTTGCGGAGCGTGACGCGGGGTGCGCCCGTTTCCACCAAACCGGCGTCCGGTGCGCCATCGAACATGCGAGATTGAGTGGCCACGTTGGAAGTTGATTCTACACGGAGTGACGGAAGCGGACAAAAGAATAGGAAAAAAAACGGGCCGGGCGAGCCCGGCCCTACAGAGATTTTTGTCTTGCGGGAATTATTTCTTGCCGGCGGCGGCAGGAACGTTGGCGTATTTCTTCTGGAAGCGCTCAACGCGGCCCGCGGTGTCCACAAGTTTCTGCTTGCCCGTAAAGAAGGGGTGGCAGCTGGAGCAAATTTCGACGCGTAGCATATCGCCCTTGATGGTCGAACGCGTCTGAAAGGTGCTGCCGCAAGCGCAGTGGACGGTAACGGGATGGTAGTCAGGATGAATACCGGGTTTCATGGATCTCCAATCTAGTGTGGCCGGTCTGCACGGCAATCCCTTCGGGGGAGCTACAGCCGCGTCGCTAGGTCACAAGCAATCTCTGATTATACGGAAAGAAACCAGAATTTCAAAATTGGTCCGGGAACAGGGAATGGCTCAAGGCGTAGGGATGACGGCAGTCACTTCATTGGAGAATGGACTCTGTGCGCCAGCAGAATCAACCGCGGCAACAACATAGCGGTAAGTGCCACCGGAAATGACTGTCGAATCCTTGTAGGTGAGGCCGGGTATTGTGGTAGACAGAGGCGTTAAGCCGGTGCCCCCGTCGCGGTAGACAACATAACCGACGACAGGACTCGCGCTGGGGCCCCAGGTAAGAGAGACACTATGCTGCGTCGGCGGGGTCGAACTGGAGGTCACACCCATTCCGGAAACAGAGATACTGGCCGGAGTCGTGAGGTTGGAGCTGAGAATGGATACCTGTCCGGCAGCAGAGCCACTGGTTTGCGGACGGAACCAAACTTGAAAAGTGACACTCTGCTTAGGGGTAAGCGTTGAGCCGGGGGACAGAGTGGAGTAACCAAAACCAGCGCCTACCACGGTGATTCCGCTAATTGTGATGTTGATGTTACCCGTATTTTGGATGGTGACGTTCTGCGTCGCGGTGGACTGCAGTACTTGATTGCCAAAGCTGAGCACGGATGGCGTTACCTGCACGGCTCCAAAAGTCCCCGTCTGGGTGGACCCTGATTTTGGGGTTACAGTTGCGCAACCGGCACCGGTCAAGGCAATCCCCAGCAGGGATGCAGCGGCGGCGATGGTTGCGATTGACCAGCAGTTCGAAAGACGCGAAATCACCTGGCTGCGAACCCCCTCAGATTCGGAAATTTGAAGTTACTGTTTTGGGAAGAGTGCTCGCAACCTGTTCAGAGTACAGTTGTAGGACAGGTCTTACAGAGAGTGAACCTGTACTAAAGAACAGGCGAGCGGAAGAGGGGCGGAATTCGAGGGTTTGTTAGACCGCAGAAGTGCTCAGGAGACGAAGTGGCAGCCAAAGCGGAAGGAACCCTCCGCCGTGCGGCGCGACCAGACCGGCCGCAAGTAGACACGGACGGGCGGAAGGATCGGGACATGCAGAATGGCGAGGATGCTCTCGGGGAGTTCCTCTGGCTGTTCAAATTCCAAGGCAACACCACCAAACCCGAGATCGAGGACGCGGGCGCGACGCGTGCCTTGATCGCCGATGATGGCGTAAGCGTTGGTCCCCACCATGGAAACGCGTTCGGCTTTGCGCTGAATCGCGAAGGTAGCATCGGGAGCGGGCGCGCGCTGTGCCGGGGCGCTGGCGGCGGCTGACGACGCAGCCACGAAATCGTCAGGGAGTTTTTCGGAGGTACGGCCGGCAGAGATCGAGATGGGCGATTGAGCCGCGGGCAGGGTGGCCGGTGGTGGTGCAGCGGCGCGCGAGGAATCCGCGGCTGTCCGAACGTGATTTGCGTGCTTGAAACGATAAAGGCGCTCGTCGGCGACGCGAATCAGTTGATCCGATTGATCGCCGTCTTGAGGAAATGTGGCGACGCCGTGGTCCATAGTAACGGCAAAGGCGAGTTGAAGCGGGCGGAGGGTCTCCGCAAACACGGTTTCAATGCGACGGCTTAGCGCGATGGCCTGAGCCGCATCGGTTTGCGGAAGCAAAAGAGCGAACTCGTCGCCGCCGATGCGGAAAGCGGAGTCTGAGGTGCGAAGCGCTTTCTGCAGAGTGGTCGCGGCGGCACGAAGAACTTCGTCGCCACGAAGGTGGCCATACTTATCGTTCACTTCCTTGAAGCGATGAAGATCCAGGATGACGATGCCCAGCGGAAGTCCATAGCGGCGGGCGCGGTTCAGTTCCTTTTCGAACGATTCCGCGAAGAGCCTGCGATTGTATAGGCCCGTGAGCGGATCCGTGACCGCGTTCAATTGAATTTTTTTCAGTTCGTCGTATTCGAGAATAACGGGCACTCGCACGAGGCCGGAAGCGGAAAGGACGTCCATGAGAACAGTCCTTAGGGAGAACGGCCGCCCGAGCGTGTCAGAAAGTTCACGGCGGCGGGTCAAGACCTCGTCCCAGAGCTGGAGGGACTGACTCTCGCGCAACTCGAGATGAGTTGTGGCGCGAAAGTAGCGCTGCAGAAATTGACCGCGTGCAGAATGCTCAAGGCCCTCGAGCGTGTCGGCCAAGAGCTCGAGATAGGCATCTTCCAAGGGCAAACGCGGGGCCACTGGGGCACCGGGGCTGGGCATAACTGGGTTTTTCCACACAATCTGCCTGTCCCCGCGGGGTTTGGGGAAAGCACAATCCGAGATCCGCAAGACTAGGGAGCAAATCAGCTGCCATACCTGCCGGGGAAACAGGAGGAGTGAAATGGCCCTAATCGGCGCTCTTTTGCGGCTTATCCTATTACAAAAAGACGAGGATAGGCGAGATTTCTTCTGAAGATGAGGAAACCTGTTCGATGGGGTAGCTGGCTCGGGAAGCGGTAGTACCGGAAACCAGTACTAGTCGAGGGATCGCAGAAATTCCAATCCAAAAAGCCGTTGGTCGCCCAAAGTTTCCTGACGACGAACTTTCGCCTGGATGGGGGGTGTTTCGCTCGGAATGAGGCTTGATGAAGAAGGAGAGGGTGCGGGGATAGTCAGCAAAACCGACTGATCGGGCCTAAGCATGTGGGTGGAAGTGATGCACGCGCCCGTAGCACTGATGTTGAGGGTTCGGGTGAGTTCAACGAATTCCGTCCCAGAGGCGTCGGAGGCTCGCAAGAAAACCGGTACTTGGAGCCGGATTCTAGGCGAACGACGTGCTCGCTGCGAATCCACGCGAACTCCCTCCTTCAATTGATGTGTGGGCATATCCATTTTGTCCGGTTGGTAGTACTCAGGAACTAGTACATCTCTTGCAGGTTGTTTGCCAGTAGTGTGGCTCCGAGCCCAATTTAACATGTCCTTTTAGATAGAGATAGAGGAGGTCAGCCGGGCGTGGGGAAGGCAGGGGTGAAGTTAAAGGCCTGATTGAGCATGCCTTTTCCCAAATTGTGCAAATGGAACGCTTTTACCATTGACAGTCCTGGAGGCGTTTGAAAGGATGAACACCACTACGGGAAAAGTTTTACCACTCAGGACAGGAGCCAGCCGAGCTATATGGGAAGTGGCACCACAGCGACTACAAGCAACTTTGTGCCGGGTGGAAATTATTTTCCCGTAGAGCATGTGCGGGCCTTGCTGGATACGGTTGAAAAAGGGGTCGTGGTCGCTAGTCGCGACGGTCGCGTATTGATGGTGAATGCGCGCGCAAAAAAATGCCTGGAAGATCATGGCAAGATGGATCCGCTTTCCCTGAATATTTTTGAAGAGCTGCTGAATGTGGAGCCGCGGGAAATTTCGAAGAGAATTGAGAGCGGCGAGCATGAAATTGAACTCGCGGGAAGAACCGGCCTGAAAAGTTTTCATGCCCGAGTGCGATGGATTCCAGAATCGGATTGGGTGGCGATTCAATTCGCAAACGAGCCGGAGCCCGTTGACGGAAACGGTGCGCCGCAACCGACTGTTCAGGAACTGTTGCAGGAACGCGAAATTACTTACCGGAACCTGCTGGCTGCGTATTTGAAGCTGCAAGAAGTAAACCGCCAGAAAACGGTGTTCCTGGCATCGGCCGCGCATGAGTTGAAAACCCCGCTGGCGGTGATCAAAGGTTACTACGATTTACTGCTTACGAATTCACTGGGAAAGCTGACCGACAAACAGAAAGACATCCTGGAGGAGTCGAAGGAAAGCTGCGAACGGCTGGTGCGGCTGGTTTCCATGTTCCTGAATTACTCGGCTCTTGAAAGCGGCAAATTGGTCTTGCAGCTGCGGGAAAACGATCTGCGGGATTGCCTGGTGGAAATGACCGGACGGTGGTCCGAAGCGTTTCAGAGAAAGGGCGTGAAACTCGAAAGCCAACTCGATCCATCGATACCGACTTTCAAGTTCGACTACCAGAAGGTACAGCAGGCCGCGGCAAACCTGCTGGACAACGCCCTGAAACACACACCCAATGGCGGCACGGTAATCTTGCGGGCCAAACCTCATTTTTGGGAGAGGCGTGTTGCCGAAATGGCGCCGGTGGAAGAACGACGCCGGTTCAGGCTGCCGCGGCCGAACAGCGTGGAAGTAAGTGTAACGGATTCGGGGACCGGCATTGCGCCGGAACATCATCAGGAAATTTTTGAAGACTTCGTACGAGTGGACCGGAACACGTCGGGAATGGGCCTGGGCCTGGCGATCGCGAAGCGTCTGATTCAGGCGCACCGGGGAAAGATTTGGGTCGAGAGCGAATCACAACGAGGAAGCACGTTCGCGTTTTTGTTGCCGATGGATCAGTCCTGAGAATTGAATGGAAGCGGGAAAGAGGGGAAGAGACATGCAGGTCAAAGAGAAAATTCTGGTTGTGGACGATGAGCCGAGCATCCGGAAGTACCTTCAAACCCTTCTGGAGGTAGAGGGATTCGACGTCGAGACAGTCAGCTGCGGGAAGGACGCCATCCATCGCGTGAGCGAGGGCGAGAGACCAGACTTCATCATCCTGGATGTATTGATGCCGGAAATGGGAGGGCTCGAGACGCTGCAGGAGCTCATGCAGCTGGATCGGAGCCTCAACGTGATCATGCTGTCGTGCTCGAATGAAGTGGGCACGGTGGTGGAAGCGATCCGGCTTGGGGCGCACGATTATCTGACGAAACCCTTCGAAAAGACGGAGTTGGAAGCGGCGATGCTGAAGTCGCGGCAGAAGAAGCAGTTGACCCAGGAGAATAAGGCGCTCCGCGACTATTGCGATCAAGTGACGGAGGACTTAAGTTTTCTTGCGGCCAGCCCGCAAATGGTGCGCATCCGCCAGCAGATTCTGCAGATAGCACCGGTGGACGTGCCGGTTTTTGTGTGCGGAGAAAGCGGCGTCGGCAAGGAAGTAGTGGCGCGGATGATTCATTTACGGTCGAAGAGAAGGAATCAGGCGTTTATCAAGGTCAACTGCGCGGCGCTGCCTGGCGAATTGCTGGAATCGGAACTGTTCGGGTTCGAGCAAGGAGCATTCACGGGCGCCGTGCGGGCGAAGCCCGGAAAGTTCGAACTGGCCAACAAGGGGACAATTTTCCTGGATGAAATTGCCGAAATGTCCGTGCACCTGCAGGCCAAGCTGCTGCACGTGTTGCAGGACCACCAATACTCCAGGCTCGGCGGCAGGCACCTGGTGGAGACCGACGTGCGCGTCCTTGCGGCGACAAACGTGGATGTGCATGAGGCAATGAAGACGGGCAAGTTTCGCGAAGATTTGTATTACAGGTTGAACGTGCTCTCGATTAATGTGCCGCCTTTGAGGGAGCGGACTTCGGAAATCCCGCTTCTGTTCAAGCACTTCCTGGAAAAATACAGCGAGAAATTCGGGAAAACGTTGCAGCAGCCGTCGAAGCACCTGGTGGATGCGGCGATGAATTATCCTTGGCCGGGAAACTTGCGTGAATTGGAAAACTTCGTGAAGCGGTACGTTATTCTGGAAGATGACGAAGGCAGCCTGCGAGAATTGATTGAGATGTCAGCGACGCGACAGAGAACCTCGCCGCGCGAAGAAGCTCCCGTGATACGCGATCAGGGGTTGAAGGCGCTCGTCCGGGGATTGAAGGATGAAGCGGAGATGGAAGCGATCGCCGATGCTCTGGAAAAGACCCGGTGGTGCCGCAAGGACGCCGCAAAGATGCTGGGGATCAGTTACAAGGCTCTGCTGTACAAAATGCGCCAATTTAACCTCGACACGCCCCGCACGAGACGGAGCTCCATAGCCAAGGTGGACGAGAATGCACCGGCGGCCGTGGGAGCGAAACTGGAAGGATAGCGGGGTCTAGTACGAGGCTGTCGACAAACGACACTTCTCTTAAAAAGAAAACTTGCGAGTTAGTTATGGGCAAGGTATCTTCCGCAGCGAAACTAACATCTGGTTGTAAGCACCCAGAGTCGAATTAGACGAGCACGGAATTCAAGTCCGGATACGGTGTATGCAAAATGCTCCTGCCGGGCAGGAATTTACAAGCACCAACGGCGAGCAAGCGAGCCATCGGAGCCAATCGATCGTCGGCATCGACCCTGAGGTGCAGCAGCTCAGATCACCACGGGACATACCAGACACGAAGCGATTTTGAAACTTAGGTTCGTTGGGACGCAGGTGTTCGATCTGAATCTGAGCTGTTCGGATTGCTGTATTCATTGAACCGGATGCAAATTCAAACTGCAGATGGCTTGCGAAGCCTCGGACGGAGTTGAGGATGTCTTTAATGACTGAGCGCCGGCTGGCCCGGCGTTATGATCTCACGCTGCCGGTCAGCATACGCTTCTCGGCGGAGAAGCTCGTTGTGCGCCAAGAAGGAAAGACCCGGGACATTTCCACCAAAGGGATGTATTTTGTCGTTGCGCGAGACCTGGAAGCGGGCAGCGCGCTGGATCTTACACTAACCCTCCCCGGCGAAATCACCCATGGATCCGATGTCTTTGTGCGAGCCCAAGGCAAGGTGGTGCGCGTGGAACGGCGACTGGAAGATGGCGAGCAGCGCCTGGGTGTGGCCGCCGTGATCGAGCGGTATGACATCGTACGTGGAGAGGGTGCCAGCGCCTAGCGAATGCCGGCTTGCCAGAGGCCGCCGGCTGAAAAAAGGTTTATTCTTTTTCGTTGCAATCAAGTATCAGTGAGTCTAGCATGTGGGCGAATCGTGTTCCCCGGAGGGTCCAATGAAAGTAGCGGATCTAATCGGGTCCCGCAAAGAAGTCTTTGCTATCCTGGAAAGCAAGAGCGTTCTGGACGCAGCGAAATATCTGCGAGAGAAACAGGTGCGGTCGGCAGGGGTTGTGGACGCCGCGGGCAAGTTGATAGGAGTGGTGTCGCAGAGCGACATTTCGGATAAGGTGGCGGCAGAGAATAAATGTCCCGCATGGTCGAACGTCACGGAGATCATGACTCGGGATTTGGTGACTGTAAGTCCGGAAGTAACTTTCGACGACTGCCTGCGGTTGATGGAACAGCATGGTGTATACCACCTGCTGATTTTGGGAGAAGGGCAGAAATACTTAGGAATGTTATCCGTGAGCGACCTGTTGAAGGTGATGGCTTCGAGCGAAAAAGCCAGAGCGGACATGCTGGAGTCCTACGTCTTCCCGAATCGTTAGAGCCAAAACGAAACGTAGCCACCGACATTCTGAAAGCACCTATGTTTTCCCGAGAAGAGAACTATAGTTCCTCCCACAGTACCGAACTTTTCCTGCTCTCCTAAAAAGTGCGCCCTCGAAGCATCTCGGCAGTACCATTACCTATATACCCTTAGTGCTGGCAAAGTGTTTATTTACAATATATTACGGGATGTATGAAGGCGGGGCAGATGTGGGAAGTTCTTATTCGTTTGGTTGGGGATGTGCAACCACTTCCAGCCGAATGCCTATGCCAGGAGAACGCGCCAACAGAGTTTCAGGTATCGAAAGACCGGGTTCCGTGGTCCCGGACCATATCCTGTTTGGTCATTCCACGATGATGGCAGAGATTCAGTCGCGGGCAAGTCGGATCTCCCGCACGAATGTTCCCGTACTCCTGTGCGGGGAGGGCGGAACTGGAAAAGAGGTACTTGCACGCTGGCTACATGCCAACTCGGAATATGGTAGTGGCGAGTTCGTAAAAGTGAATTGCGCGGCGATTCCCGGGACGCTTCTGGAGAGCGAGCTATTCGGATATGAAAAGGGAGCTTTCACCGGGGCCAACAATGTGAAACCCGGCCGGGTCGAGCTTGCGCATCGCGGGACGTTGTTTCTGGATGAGATAGCAGACCTCGATTTGAACCTTCAAAGTAAATTGCTGCACTTTCTGCAGGACGGCACCTTCTCTCGAATCGGAGACCAGGGCGAGCGAAAAGTGGACACCCGGTTGCTTTGCGCCACCAACAAGGATCTGGAAGCGGAAACGACCGCGGGCCGGTTCCGGCAAGACCTGTTTTACAGAATCCATGTTTTCCGCTTGAAGATGCCTGCGCTTCGTGAGCGCCGCGAAGACATTCCCATACTCGCCGAATACTTCCGGAAGCAGTTTGAGAGACAGTTCGAGATGAAATCAGAGGCATTCCCTCAGGAGATGCTGGTGTACCTGAAGAATCTTCCGTGGGCTGGTAACATTCGCGAGTTGTCTAATGTGGTTGCACGTTACTTGCTACTTGGGCCGGAGGCTGCGATCCACCAGGAAGTTCCCACACGGCGAACGAAACGAACAGTTTCGGGGAACGGAAACGGCGAAGCGCAGATCACCCTGGCGCGCCTTTCCAAGGACGCGATCCGGGAAATGGAAAAAAATGTAATCCTGGAAACTCTTCGCGCCAACCAGTGGAACAGGCGGAAAACGGCGCAGGCACTGAAAATCAGCTACCGGGCCCTGATTTATAAAATTCAGGACGCAGGTCTGGGTTCCCGGCGGGCGTCAATGCCACGGGTCCAAAATGAGGGGCCGATCGGCTTGGCCCGGAATTGACCAAAGCTCACTTCAATAAACTTTTCGAATTGTAACTTCCCCTCCTAAGCTTTCGCGATATTATCCATACAATAAGAAAAGAACTGAAAATAATGAAGAATACTGGATTTTGTTGTCTCCGGGCCCGGTGGCGAAAATCTCCACTATTCAGGGAGTCCCAAATTCCATTTCGCGGCAGATGAAGACATTCATGCGCATACAACCGACAGAGCTTGAGGGAGTAGTTGTAATTGAGCCAAGAGTATTCTCTGATGCCCGGGGCTATTTTCTGGAAACCTACAATGCAAAGGCATTCGCGGAAGCGGGAATTACGGAGCAATTTGTGCAGGACAACCAGTCGCAATCCAGGAGAGGCGTGCTTCGCGGACTCCACTATCAGCTGGAGCAAGCGCAGGGGAAGCTGGTGAGAGTGCTGGCAGGTGAAATTTTTGACGTGGTTGTGGACCTTCGGCCGGGGTCGAAGACCTTTGGAAAATGGTCCGGGCATATCCTTTCGGCAGCTGAAGAGAAAATGATTTGGATTCCGAAAGGATTCGCACACGGCTTCTATACAATTTCAGAAGCTGCGAAAGTCGCCTATAAAGTTACGGAATATTACGCTCCGCTACATGAGAAGACGCTTTTGTGGAACGATCCACAGCTGGCGATAGCCTGGCCTCTGGAGGGTGAACCGATTTTGTCCGAGAAAGACAAGGCTGGGCATTCATTCAGAGAGTTCAGCAGGTTGGCTCACGACTGAAGATCCGCGATCGAGCGACCAAATTCGGTCCTCATCCCTTTTTAGCCCCGGGGAAATCCAGCCGGTACTCGTTGTAGTTCCATAAATCCGAGCGGTTGGCAGCCCTGGCCACAGTGTAGTTACCTCTTGGTTCAACTTGAGTGTTATTTGATAGCCGGTTACCTGTCCCAATCTGGACCAAGGGCGAAAGAACGGCGCCAAGCGAACGAAGATTCGCCCATTTTCCTCTCTTCAATATATTGAATTTAAATAAGTTAACTGACAAATCGAGAAGTCTGGAATGTTTACAAATCCCGTTTTCCAGACCGAATGACCAATCGTGACCGGAGGGGCAGGTTGAATCTTGCCTCTCGGACAGTGTAACTGGCTGTCCCGAATTTGTTCCTCCCGCCAGTAGTCCTGTGGGTCTAGTACTCCTAAGCTCCATAAGTGATGAAGCTCGCGGAGGGTACGACAATGAGATTTGCGGGAGCTGCTATGGCCAATAGGGTGGGGGTACGACGGAGACCCGCAAGCCCGCGAAGTGCGATTGATTCGATCTTCCTGTCAACAATCCTCCTGTGCACGGGAATTCTCGGCGGATGCGCGGGTATGGTAAGCGGCAGCAAGACTGCGACCACAGTGACTGCCTTTCAAGTTAGCCCCACTAGCGTGAATTTCGGAAATGTTGCAGTCGGAAAACAGACCACCCAGACTGTCGCAGTCACAAATACCGGCACCACGCCTGTTACGATTGCCCAGGCAGTGAGTTCCAACCCGGCATTCAGCTTAACCGGCGTGACGCTCCCAATGACAATGGCCCCTGGGCAAACCGGAAGCTTCACGGTTGCCGTGACGCCATCTGCGGCGGGCGCACTGACAGGAACGCTAACGGTCCAAGCCAGCAGTGGCGCCGCGCCGGCGGTGGTAAATCTTTCGGCAACGGCTGCCGCGGCGGCGCCGCAAATATCCGTGAGCAGTAGCTCGGTTCAATTTGGAACAGTCGGTGTTAGTTCCACGAGCAATTTAAATCTCACGATATCCAACCCTGGCACTGCCGACCTGACAATTTCCGTGATTTCACTCACGGGTGCCGAATTTAGCGTGAGCGGAATAACTACGCCGAAGACGATCACTGCGGGGCAATCGGCGGCGGTGAGCCTGTCTTTTAAGCCAACGACTGCAGGGGCAGCAACGGGGACTTTGACTATCACGAGCAACGACCCGGCCAACCCGACGATGAGCGTCGCTTTGGCGGGAACTGGATCGTCCGCGACGTTCGGGCAATTGCAGGCAAATCCGACTTCATTGAGTTTTGGCAGCGTGAGCACCGGAGGCAACGCGACAAAGCAGGTTACATTGAGCAACACCGGAACAGCCTCGGTGCAAATTTCGAGCATCGCGCCAAGCGGGGCTGGTTTCAGCGTGAATGGAATTACCACTCCCTTTACATTGAATGCGGCGGCCACGGCGACCCTGAACGTGGCGTTCGCCCCGACGGCTGGAGGCAGCGCGACAGGCAGCGTGACGGTTACGAGCAACGCGAACAACTCGCCGCTGACTATTTCACTGACGGGCAGTGCGGCGCAGCCCGGATTGGGCATTGCGCCGACGAGTTTCGCGTTTGGAAGCGTGGTT
>Ga0210400_10000239_pt1 | contig 66319 bp, 89 predicted proteins | sample IncBWH26MmetaG_FD_155456 | JGI IMG/M metagenome (GOLD analysis project Ga0210400, IMG submission 155456) | Forest soil microbial communities from Barre Woods Harvard Forest LTER site, Petersham, Massachusetts, United States - Inc-BW-H-26-M | ecosystem: Environmental > Terrestrial > Soil >...
GCTTCAATCGTCTCGAAGACGTGGTGATCGTATCCCTTCTGGGGGAACGGGGTCGCGATGCAGTATAGCCCTTCGTCAAGCCATACTGCTCGCAAGAACTCGATGGGGGTCACAGCGCGCTCCGACTGTGCGGAGATCAGCGCGCGTTCAGAACCGGGGCTTCGTGTTCCATCTGGATGCCTTCGACCCACGCCTCGTCGGAGATGGTGGGCGCGTCGGCGACCTTCTCAGCGAATCGCTTCGTGGCCTCCGCCTGCGCCGGGCTCGCGTCGTGTCGCCGATCCGTCTCATCCGCGGCGTCCGCTTCACGCTCGCGCTCGACCACCATAGCCTTGAACAGGATCGCATAGACGATCAGGTCGTCGGCCCGGCCTGAGATCGACTCCATGCGCTGGCGCGTCTTGCCTTCGCGGAGATCGACAATGTATTGCTGGATGGCATCCCAATGCTTGCCGGCGTAGACCGCCCAGACTGTTTCCATTGGAAGCTTGAGAGCAGCGCCGTTGCGGCGGAAGTTGTTGAGCCGGTCGTCGTCTCCGGCGTATTCGCCACCCTTGAGCTTGCTCAGACGGTGGATGTTGTCGACGGTCTCGTTGATGAGGATATTGAAATCTGCGTGGGAGAACTGGGGCATTGCAACCTCGGAGGTATGGGGCCCGCCCGCTAGGCAGGCCCCGGGGTTATCCTCTATTCTTCAGTGCGATGCAAGCCCGCGGCTTACTCGCCCCACGCGCCCAGGAGCTTGTCAAGCCCAGGGGGAGCCCCGGTCGCCGCATCGGCCGTCGCAGGCTTCGTTGTCGCAGGTGCGGCAGCGGGAGTCGCCTTTACCTTGGGCGCTCCAGCCTTCGCGTCTGCGACGGGCTGTGTAGGGGCCGCAGCGGCGCTCCCAGGCAGCACCGGCTCGCCATCGTCATCATCCTCCGCGGCCTTCGCAGCAGCGGCGGCAGCGGCAGCCGCAGCCTCAGCGGCAGCCTTCGCCTCGGCGACCTTCTTGGCTTTCGCCTCGGCCTTGGCGGCAGCATCCGCAGCGAGCTTGGCGGCGACCTCCTGGGCGACCTTGGCGGCAGCCTCAGCCTCCGTCGTCTTGGGCGGCGTCACGTCCTTGGCGGCAGCCGCGGCGGCGTTGTCCTCAGGGCCGGACAGCTCGGCCACACGCACGCCGTCGCGCCCGTTAGGCGTCCAGGTGGAGCTGATGAGCTGCTTGACCTTGTCGCTCTGGATGATCGGAATCAGCTTCTCGATCTGCTCGTCGTTGAGGAACACGTCGCGCTGGAAGAGGAGCTTCGGATACTCCGCGTCCTTATCGAACGTGAGCTTGGTCACGAGCAACGCGGTGTGATCCACCTGATGCGCGCGAAGGTAGTCGGTGTAGTTCTTGAACGCGAACTTGCAGGCCTCGTCGTTCGCGGGGTTCTTCCCATCCCACACGCTGGTGATCGGCAGCTTCACGCGCAGCGGCTCGAAGGTGAAGTCGGACGCGGGGATGACGGCGATCATCTGGTGCTGACCACACGCGACGCCTTCCTTGTTGCGCGTCGAGGGGCGTGAGCCCTTGGCCGACATCGGGCACGCCGCGCACGACGCCGCGCAAGGCTTCTTGACGTTCTTCGACGGCGTGACGCTGTCGTCGCTCCAGCAGTCCGGCATCGTCGCCTTGGACGGATCATATGCGCCGGCGTAGTAGGATCGCCCTCGTGTCTGGGCGGCATCGAGAATGATGACCTTGAGTGACTTCACCGGCTCCAGCTCGCCGTCGGCGTCCCTCTTCTGGATGACGGTCTTCTCGCCGTTGAGAATGACGGTGAAGTTCTTGCCTTCGATGGAGAGCGACGGCGTCGTCTCCTTATCCTGGATGTTCTTGTTCTCTTGGAAGAACGTAGCGAACTTCGTAGAGAGCGCCGGCCGATCGGCGAAGGTAGTCAGCTCCTGACCCATTACTCGTCTCCTTTGGCTGCGTCACGCATCTCTTGCTCGAAGCGTGACGTCTTGTCTGTCGCGGTTCGCACCCGGACCACATACTTCTTCTCGACGCGGATGCCGGGTGGCAACGATACCGGGTCGTCCTTATGCTCCTCCATATACGCAGCGACCTCTCGGGCCGTGATGCGCTTGTGGAGAAACTGAAAGGCTTTGTTCTCACTAATCCAATTATAGAACGTCGTCCAGTCCTCCGCAGCCGGCAGGACCTCCAGCTCCCGATAGACGGTGCCATGCGCGGACTTGGCGTTCGTAAGACCAGTGGTGGTGAGGAGGTCGCCCATCACGCCTTCGAGCCGCTCCATCTCCGTCTTGAAGACCTTGTCGTCTTCCGCGGCGGCGGCGGCGCGCTTCGCCCTGGCGCGCTTCACGTAGAGATATCGTTCGGTCAGCTCGTCGAATTTATTCGTTTCCACAGATTGCTCCTTGAGCCATGTGTCAAAGTCATGTTTAATCCAAATACCTTTAATGTCAAGCAGCCACAGCTCAGCCATCGGCTACCTTTCGATACAGGTCCATGATGGCCTGCTGACCAGCCGCGTCGTCATCGAGCACCTTGTAGAGTTCCCACTCCAGCGGGTGCGCGGCGATGCGAGCGATGGTCATCTTGTTCTTCTGGCCTGCGCGGTTGAAGCGCTCGATCACCTGGGAGTAATCCTCATTGCCGTAGATCGGCGCGTAGTTGATCAGGAGATCGGCCTCGGTGAGGTTGAGGCCGTGGGCCATGACCTTGGGATGCGCGAGGAGAATGTGGGGGTCGGGCTCGGTCTTGAACGCTGTGAATATCTTCTTGCGGTTGGTCGGTGAGACGTCGCCGTTGACGACGCCCACGGTGTAGTCGTCCTTCTTGAGCTTGGCCTCCAGGTCTCGAATGATCCCCTTGAACGGGACGATGATGATGACCTTGGCCTTGGCACTCTCGATGATCTCCACAAGCGTGTTGTAGCGCGGCTGGTAGTTGATGGTGAAATACTCGCCGGTCGTCGGGTTCTTGATGCACCCGCAGAGTATCTGGCGAAGCTTGATGATCTTGTCGGCCGCATTCACAGCCGTGACTTGGTGCGCGGCGATCTCTGTCGCCATCTCGTTTTTCATCTCTTTGAACTTGTGCGCCTGCTCCGTCGACATCTTCGTCTGGAACTTGATGGTGGTCACAGGCGGTAGCGTGATGCAGTCCTTCTTCTCGAAGCGGATCGCCGGCTGCATCGCCGCGTAGACGATCTTCATGGCGTTGGGCTTACGCACCCACTTGTATTGGTTGATTGGTATCTCGACCTCGCGCCGCCACGTCCCTTTGAACTGGGAGACCGCGTTGGGGTTGATGATCCTGATCTGCGACCACGCGTCGGAGGGGAGCTTGGGGCAGGGGCCGCCCGTCAGCCACCACACGCGCTGATCCTTCCGGATCATGCTTTTGAGCGCCTTGTAGAGATCGGTGCCGGGCTCGCGGAACTTCGAGCCCTCGTCCACGATGACGAGGTTGATGTCCTTCCGATCGTGGACGCCGTGCCACACCTCCTTCGAGACGACGCCGTCGTGGTTGAAGATGAAGAAGTCCACGTTGGCGGCCATCGCCTTGGCGCGCTTCGCGGCCGAGCCGTGTGCCTCCACCCAGGTGCGGTGGTAGACAGTGTCAAATATCTCCTGCTCCCACACCGGCTCCAGCGTGCTTAGGGTGGAGATGATCGCGGCGCGCTGGATGACTCCATCGAGCATGAGCTTGTCGGCCGCCCACAGCGCCGGCTTGGTCTTCATCGTGCCCGGCTCGCTGAGGTTGAAGCAGCGTGGGTGGAGGCGGAGGAAGTTGAACATCTCCAGCTGGTGAGCGAACGGCGTGGCCCGGCCGGGGAACTCGTAGTCCATCGGCATCGGTGCTTCGATGCCTAGGTTCCGCAGCACGCGCACGTTGTCGATCGAGAACTTCACCGCGACGTTGAACTGCGGGTGGTCGATCGTCCTACTCTGCGGGATGCATGCGCGTAGCATGAACGGGTCAACTACGCGCAGCACCAGCGAGTTCGTGGCGGCGTGAACATACATCGTTCAGTGCTTCGGCATCGCCGCGGCCATCTTCCCCATCGTCGCGAACGGGGCGAAGGGCTCCATCATCTTGAGATGACACTGCACGAACTCTTCGCCCTTCGCCATGTCGTAGTCGGCGAGCGTGCCACCCTTCTGAAGCACAGCCTGCACCTCGTCGAACAGCACGAGGAAGCGCTCGAAGTCTTCCAGGTTGTCGTTGTTGACGACGAAGGCGAGATGCTCCGCCTGATGGATCATCGTGAGGAACGCCTTCTGCATCTCCGTCGGCTTCTCCGCGGCGGTCTTCTTGAACTCGACCACCATAAAGACGCCGGGCTTGACGGCGTGGAGATCGCTGATCCCGTTCTTGCCGAACTGGTTGGCGGGCGGCATCCAGTGAAACCAGCCGTGCTTGTCCAGCAACGCCTTGGCCTTGCGCTTCACGTCCTTCTCGACGAGGTGTGCTTTCGTCATAGACTTCCCACTCCTGCTTGGTTTCGGCACTCGATCGTGCCTTCGAGCCGTTTCACTCTCGCCTCAGCGTCGCGAGCGCGCTGAAGGTATTGGTTGTTGGCGGCGAGCAGCTCATCGATGCGTGCGTCCTTCTGCGCGATCGTCTGCTGCAGCTCACATATCTTGGTCTCGCGCAGACGCATCGTCGCGTCGACGTCGTAGTCTTCATTCATTGGGGTCTCCTAGATGCACGCCGCGGTCCTTGGCCCAGCGCTCGAAGACCGCGAGGGCGAAGTCCTTGTCGCTGAGAATCTGACCGTCGGTCGACCGCACGAAGCGGTTGACGATGTCGAAGAGCCGAGCGCGCTGGAAGTAGATCGCCTCCAGCTCCGTTTCGTAGTTCCGACGCTTCTCGTTCGTCGGCGAGCGTTGCAGCTCGGCGCGGATTTCGCCTTCAGTCATCGCGCTCATCCTGTCTGACACGAGGGGCCTTCACTGGGGGTGGATCGGGCGGCATGTCCTTGCGCCGGGCCACGAGCGCGGCGTAGGCCAGCCGCACATGGTCGATGCGCCCGCCCGCGATGGGGAACTGACGCACCATCACCGCGAGGTCCGCGTCGTTGGGCGAGTAGGGTAGGAGCATGAACCCATACTTGCGGAGCTGCCGGAGGAACTCGTCGGGTTCGAGACCGCCGACAGGATACTCGCCGAGGTCAGTGACGAGGTTGTGGAAGTCGCTCATGGCCGGTGATCTCCATGGAGTATCTTGTTCATCTGCGCGATGTCGCCGCGGATCGCATCAAGGTCCATTGCGATGATGAAAGTCAAGATGATCATCACAAGGCGGAACACGAGCTTCATCAGCGCTTCTCCTTCTTCGGCTTCCAGTGCTTGCAGTCGGTGACTGGGCACCAGCCATAGCAGAGACCGCTGGGCTTCGGCGGCCACGTGTCGGTGTCGTAGGCGGTCTTCAGGTTGGTGAGAGACGGGATGAACTGCGCCCACAACTGAGGTATCTCCGCACGGCCATAGACGTAGCGCTCGACAGCCTTCTCATAGTCGCTCTCTTGCGTCCAGTAGAAGAAGGCGTCGACCACATTGATATCGGGATACATCGCGAATGTCCAGAGCGCGTTCTGCACGAGCTGCCCTGGCTTCGGCTTCCGCTTGCCGGTCTTGTAGTCCACGATGCGCGCACGCTGCGCGAGATACTCGACCTTGGTGTAGTCGATGACGCCGCGCCACCACACCCGGTCGCTGAAGTAGTCGGACACCGGCCTGAGCTGCTTGTCGAGCGCGACCTTCTGCTCGGTGAAGAAGAAGCCATCCCACGCCTCCATGCGCTGCATGAACTTCTCGTGGTGGCTCAGCTCCTGCGGCAGCTCGATCCTGGTCCCCTGGCGATCCTCGAACGCCTTGTGGACATAGCGGCCCCACTTCGCTTCCTCGGAGTCAGCCTCGAACGGAAAGCGCTTGAGATTGCGCACCTCGTTGAACTGCTTGAGGCACTGGTCCGCCTGTTCGAGACCGGTGAAGCTCCAGGGCTTGGCTTTCATTCGTCCCTCTCAGCAAGTCTTGACAGACGATACTTCACCACGTGTGGTTTGACACGAAGCTTCTTCGCGATCTTTGCAATCCCACCAGGGCATCCACTATCCTTGCGCGGACGTCCTGTCGAGCCGTGATACTTAAGACGTAGCTCAATGAGCTTCTCGTCGCTGATGGGGAAGGGTGTCCGCGGATATGCTCGGCGGAAGCCCTTCCCCCTTTCGAAGAATGCGACGGGCGGGGCCATCAGAGGTTGATGAGCCCAAGGTGTTTGACGATGCCTTGCATCCACCACGCCTGCGCCAGGGCGTCGTCGAGCGCGGTGTGACCGGTGCCAACGTCAGTCGACTTGATACTCGGCGCGAGCGCCTTGAGCGTGCGGAAGCAGCGGTCGGCCTTGTATCTCCACGGACGCTCCTGGCCGACGCGACCGTAGGCGTTGGAGACCACCACGTTGTCGAACGTTGCGCCGTTGCCCCACACCGGCACGAAGCTGTCGGAGCCGTAGAACTCGGTGAGACCGAAGAGGGCGTTGACGAGATCGACCTCCTCCATCGCGCGGATGGCGTCGCGCGCCGCGGCGCGATCTGGGTGCATCCACCACCCGACGGTGTCGACATCCATCTGCATACCGTAGCGGGTGCCTGCGCCCTCGACACGGACGTGGAAGCGCTCGGTCGTCTCCATCAACTCTTCAATGGTCGCTGGACAGTAGAACGGGTCGAACTTCACTGCCCCGATCGAGAGGATAGCCGCGAAGCTACCCTTGCCGAGGGTCTCGATATCGAGCATCATATGTTTCATGGTATCTCCTTGTTGGTAAGCCCCAGGGCTCCGGCGTGCTCACGCGCGTATCGCCGACAGGCCCTGGGGTCACTCCGGTAGCGAGCCGGAAGCTCAGTAGTTCGCCTTGATGCCGCTGATGTGCGCGGCGAGATCGGTGTCGTGACGGACCTTCGCGTCGTAGCCGACGCCTCCACCGGTCGACGCGACCGGGTTGTCGCAGACGTCGATCACGAACTTCATCGCCATCGCCGCCAGCTGGATCGCCTCCTTGCGACGACGACGCAGACAGTCGTGGTCCTTCGTGGGGTTGATCTTGATTTCGTCCCACAGCTCGTCGAACTCCTCGCGGATGACCGAGGCTCCTTCGTGGACGCCGCGCATGGGGCCATGCAGGTGCGTCGATCGTTCCAGCTCGCGCGACACCTCATTGGCGACGCCGAGTATCAGCAGAGTGCTAGTCATGTGTGATCCATAGAATGGCGGCCAGCGTAGCTGAGAACGCCCAGAATGGCCAGAACCATTTGTCGATCAAGCGACGCCGTCTAGCCTTGCGCGCCGCACGACGGAGGCGAGCGAGCGCCTCCATCTCTCTGAGACGCTGACCGATCTCACGGTCAGCCAGCCACCGCGGATCGCCGCGGTTGACGCGGAGATGCAACCCCGCGATTTCGGGGAAGTCGCTCATAGGCTGCGTGCGCGACCAGCGATGATACGCTGCGAGACGGCGATGTCCTGAAGCGCTTCCGAGATGCGATGGATCGAGCTGATCACCTGCTCGCCGACAAGGAGCGCTTGGACTTGCAGATCGCTGTTGATGCGATCGGCCTCATCGCGGAGACGACGGTGCTCGCCGTGGTCGCTCGCGCCGTGCATCGCGTGCTGGGTGGTCTCCATCTCACGCAGTAGGCTTCGTATCTTTTCCACTCACTTCTCCTCTATGTTTGAGTCAATGATCTTGACTCGGTTGCTACCCCTTGAACGGATGAGCCGAGCCGAAGCTGGCCCACAGCAGAAGCTTCGCCTGCTTCTCCTTGAGCACCTTGACCTCATCCTGGAGGTCCTCGATCAGCTCCAGCAGGACGCCCTCGCCCTTGGGCGTGCGCACCTTGCTCTTCTTGAAGAGCGAGCCGAACATATCCATGCGGACGGACATCACCTGGGCTTTGGAGCAGGAGAACTTTTTGTTGAAGTGCTCGGCGACGGTCTCGTCGTCTTCGTTCTTGTCGATGTAGGAGCACAGCCGCTCCGCACGATCCAGCTCCTCCGGGTTCATCACCCGGATGCGGGTCTGCAAGTATTCGTAGATTTCGTGTTTCTCGGGGAACGAGAGGTGGCGGAAGGGAGCGGCTTTGTCTTCCTTCGCGAGATGAGACCGTGGGGTCTCGATAGTGTGGAGGGCTTCAACCACTTATTTCTCCTTTGTCTTCTCGACGTTCTTGATCATCGAACCGTCCGCACGTCGAGGAAACGATCGGTTCTGGTGCGGCGTCTCGCCGCGTAGATTGCTGGGCTTGTCCGAGCCACCCTTGCTCAACGGGGCCTTGTGGTCGTTGTCCTGGCTTTTCTTGATGATACCAAGCTTCAGCGCTGTGCGTCGGTCACGGTGGCGCTTCGCGTTCTCGCTGTCGCTGCCCGTCCCGCTCTCGCCCCGCGCCTTCTGCGTCGCATACTCGCGCTTGAGGTTGCGCACATAACCTTTGCTGCTGGGCATCACGCTTCTCCTGCGGTGTCATCGAGCGGGCGAGACGCTTCATCGCCCAATAGTCCCGGCCGTTGATACGACACTCACCCATTAAAGTATACGGCCAGCGGCGACCGACGCGTCAATCAGCTCCTTAAATGCTTGGAGTGACGGCGGTAGTGGTTTCTCACGCTGCGCGAGCGGATCGTCCGACGAGGGAGCCCACTGCATAGCCTGCATCTCCTTCTGCACGAAGGCTTCCCACGGCGTGTAGACAACTTTGGGAGGCGGCTCACGTCTCGGGTCCATCGCTGGATCATTGAACTGACGAGCGAGACCGTGCCACCAAACCCAGCGGCCATCAACGAGCCTCACAGGTCGCCATGCGAACCAGTAGTGTGGTGTGCCGCGAGCGTGGCCAAAGATCACGACGCCGGCTCCTCTTCAACCCTCACGAGCTTGTAGCCCATCGTCTCGAAGCGCTCGCGCGTGAAGGGCTCCTCCCACGGATCGGCGAGACCCTGGAGCGTGACGAAGCGCTTGTCGCCGTCCTCGCGGAAGCCGAGCACCTTGTAGCGCTTCTTCGTTTCGACGTTCTCGAAGTAGACTACGGTCGTCATTGGTCGTGATCCTCTTCGTTGTCCACGTCTTCTTCCAGCGCCATCTTCTTGAGTTCGAGGTCGTTGATGATCTCTTCGATGTCCATGCCGTCATCCAGATACTTCTGGACCAGTTCGGCAAGCTCTGCGGCGAAGTCCTTTTTCATGCTGCTTCCTTCCACTCTTTCATCGCGCCCCAGTTGGGGCCATGCTTGCAGTCGAACGGTAGCGGGATCGGCGGGGTGAAGCCCCACGCGTCTTTGTAGGGTAAGTTGTTCAACATCTTCGACAGGACCGCGCGAGCCTCGATCACCTTAGCCTTCGGCACGAAGAAGTAGAGACCGTCGTGCATGTCCAACACAAACTTGATACCGTTCTGCCGGCAGTAGGACCGGATCACCGCCAGGGCGAGATACTTCTGGTCGGCACCGGTGCCTTGGATGGCGTAGTTGATGGCGGTCGAACCCATCGACCAGCCGAAGCTGCCGCCCCAGTCGCCGATGATCTTGACGCGTCGTCCTGAGATGGTCTCAACGTATCCTTGCCGCTTCGCTAAGTCAATTTGACTCTTCCAAAACTGAGGCACGCGAGTGTAGGTCTGCGGGTAAACGCCGTGGATGTGCTCAGCCTGCGACATCACCAGCGGAATGTCGTAGTCGGTGCGCGCCGTCGAGAGCAGCCTCTTGGCCGACGTGCGATACTGGAGCGAGAGGTTGCCCACCTTGCCGAGCATGCGCCCGCCCTGCGGCCCGGAGATGCGCTCCTCCTTCGCCTTGAGGCGCGTGAGGAACTCCTTGTAGTCCATCTCCAGGATGCGCGAGCCCATGTAGCTATGGGCGTCCTCGCCCGGCAGGCACATCTGGCACATCGTCTCGTCGCCGGACTGCACCGCCATCCAGCGATACTCCTGGCCCGCGGCGTCGAACTCCATCAGCTCATAGCCGGGCGGCGGGATGATCTTCTCGCGGAAAATCTTGTCGCGTTTCTCTTGGTGGATCGCATAGCCGGTCTGCCGCTGCGCCTTCGAACCCTTCTTACCCTGCGTGGACGAGTAGGTCATGCGCCCGGTGTAGGTGGAGAAGACGTGCGCTTCCGGATGCGTGCGACCGTCGGCATTGTAGTCGACCGACTCCAACACGTTGTCGACGAACTTGGTGACGCGGTTCAACGACTGACGATATTCATGCAGGTGTTTGACGTTGTCCCACCCGTCGAGCGCCAGCTCGTGCAGCACCTCCTTGTCGGTGGAGTAAGACTCGTTGCCCGTCGTTTTCGACGTGTTCACCTTCATGACCGGGCACTGCCAGACATCGAAGAGAATCTTCTGGAGCTTCTGCGGCGAGCGCACGACCAGCTCGGTCACGCTCTGCTTCTTCTTCGCCGCGGTCTTGGCAAGCTCCGGCCAGATGGTGAGTGCGTGCGGCTCGATCAGCGGCCCGAGGATCGCGAGCTTCTCGCGGGCGGTCTTGAGCAGCCCAGCCTGGAGATCGTGCGCTGAGAGGGTGTCGACCGGAAGGCCCCGCAGGTTCGCAGCGGCGACCATGGGCAGGCTTTCCGCCTCGATGAGCACCACGGCGCGCTGCTTGGGCGTCAGGCGCTCCCACCAGTGCTGCGTCGCGTTATAGGTGTGCTTCGTGTCAAGATCGTTATACGCTTGGAGGACGGCGCGCGCCTCGGGGCTCGGGTCATGGAAGTCGATACCCTCGCCGTAGGTGGCCTCCTCGGGGCCGTAGAGCAGCTCGACCACGCTGCCAGGACCCTTCAGCTTGAAGTGCTGCTTGTCCTGCGGCCGGGTCTCATACTCAGGCTCGACGACGGCGTGCTTCCAGACGAGCATGCCGTCGAGCCAACGGCAGGCCATCACTTCGTCTTCGAGATCGAGCGCAAGCAGGCACTGGATATCGAAGACGGTGTTCCACCCGACAATGTAGCGACGAGCGGCGCGAGCCTCCTCAAGGAAGCGCTTGCACCGCTCTCGCGTCGGGTAGAGCCCGGTTGCTCCAGTCCAGTCTGGATAGACCGAGAGACTGGTCAGCGAGAACTTGCCCTGGGCCATGCGCCACGGTTGCAGCGCATGCTCAGGTAGCTCGCCTGTCGTCTCGAAGTCGAACGCCGTAGCGTGAAGTCGATCCCAGATCATCCGAGCAGCGCAGTCATCTTGCTCAGATGATGGTGCTCTTCATCGTGCCTGTGATCGATGTGATCGAGCAGCGCGCGGAGGTCGGCCTTCTCGACCGTCATCGGCCAGCCGTCGGGCTCGCGGCTTGAGCAGCTCGCCAGCCGCGCACGCAGCTCGTGGATAATCTCTTCGACAGACCTCATGCTACCCTCCATACACCGATACCAAGCACTGCGCCACGCTGGTCTTCGTCGCTCAGCAACCACTGCCCGAGCTTACCACCGACGCGGGCCATATAGCAGAGCCGTGTCTCAAACTTGAAGCCGAGGTTGCGGCCGGTGTGCCATGCGAGCGACGCGAGATTGTTCCGGTCTCTGTCAGGGACGAAGAAGAACTCGCCGACCTTGAGAGACGCCCAGGGATAGACTGGCTTGCGGCCACCGTGATGGATCGGCGGCGGGACTGATGGCTTCATCTGCAATGACCTCTTCAAATAAAGGGTGGCGCATTCATATACGCCACCCCAACTGCTGTCAACCGCGCTCTGGGTTCCACGCCGCATTCAGCGCAATCACGGCGATGAAGAGACCCTTGTGAAAGATGGGCACCTCGCCGAACACGCCCGCGGGAACCAACTCCATGATGTCCTTGAGCCTGACGCCGGTGCTCGGGATGGAGACACCCATCCCTCCGGTCTCAAGGGTGATGACCTTGGGCTTCTCTGTGACGACGACCGCGCCGAGACTCTCCAGCCCCGCCGTCAGCCGCGTCTCGATGCGTCGCACGCGATCGAGTATCTCGCCCACTGGGTTCATGATGACCTTGGTCGGTTGGACGATGCGCTGATCGCGCTCGTGTCTCATCTCTGGATCGCTCATTGTCGCCCTCCTGTTTTGACGCTACGCACTCTGAACTTATCGGGGTAGGTGCGTTCGTCACCCCGACCGTAGGCTTCCGAGTATCCAGTGCAGATACCATGGGAGCAGTAGAATGTGCCGTGAATGTTGTCCCTGGCTTCGCGCACGGCGGCGCGTCGACTGATCGGCTTGTTGAAGCTGATCGTGACCAGCACTTGGTGATGGAGCTTACGCATCCTCCAGCTCCTCCTCGCGCGGCCCGAAGGCGTGCATGAACCCCGTCATGGATTCAAGTATCTCGCTGGCCTCGCTCGCCACTGCCTTACGAGTGATGGCGTTGGTGCGGAGGTCCTTCGCCTCGTAAGGCGTGAGGCTCTTGGCGATGCGCTCGCCGAGCGCCTTCAGCTCCGGATCGTCCGTGAAGTTCAGCTCGGGCAGCATCTCGACGATGTCGCGCAAGTTGCTCACGGTCGTGTCGCGGAAGATTTTGTCAGGCGTCCCCATCGCCTCGGCGAAGTGCGTGAGAGGCTTCATCAACTTCTCATAGAGCCCGCCCACGGCCTTCGTGATACGCGACTGCATCGCGTTGTCCTCTTCGAGGCGGAAGTCATAGGCGGTGCTGATGCCGTCGATGTCGAAGCGCACGTAGAACTTGTGGCGCAGTGCATCGGGCGATGGGTAGTCGTTCGGGTTGAACATCGTGCCCATGCGGAACTCCGCTTGGTCGCGCGCCGTGAGATACTTCCTGGTGAGGAACTCCTCGACCTCCACCATGGCCTCGTCGCGCAGCGCGGCGTGCTCGTTCATGAAGGGCTGGAAGCGCTTGCGCGTGATGAGCCGATCGCCGCTGTCCTTCCACGGCAGCGTGTTCTTATAGAAGTGCGTGCGCACCGCGCTGAACTTGCTCACCACCCCCTTGAGACTCTCCTTGGGGACGAGGTGCTTGTTCACGCGCGCCGCGTCGTCGTCGGCGTGGGCTCCCTGCGTCACTTCACGCGTCTTGGCCTTGTCGAGCCGGTGTCCCATCCACATCCCGATGGTGATGTTGATGGCCATGCAGTTGGTTTGAACACTCATTTTGAACTACTCCTTCGTTGATTGAGTCAAGATCATTGACTCGGTTTACAGCCTCTGCACCACATACTCGTAGGCGTCGGGGCCGATCTTGCGGTGGATCATCGCGAGGTGTCGCGAGCCCGCCTTGTGCTCGATGCTGCTGAACTCCTGCATGAGGTTCGTCGAGAGATCGCGAACGAACTCGAACAGCTCGATGACCGGCTTGACGCCGTCGTCGATCATGACGGTCCCGGCGAACGCCGTGCCGCGGGCATAGACCAGCTCCTTGGCCGCGCCGCTCGTCAGCCAGGACGACACCGCGTAGCTGTCGCAGACCAGCTCCAGCGTCGAGCTACCTTTCGTAAACGTGTTCTTCTTCGTCCTGGCGGTGATGTTCCGCAGCCGCGCGTCCTGGTTACCCATTATACTTCTCCGTCTGTTTCAGCGCTTTTACATACAGGTTCGCGAAGGCTTCAGAGCGCTTAGACTGACCCCTCGTTGTGCCGTAGAATCCCATGCATATCAGTCGGAACTGCTCCGCATTCGAACCCTGTCCAGACTTCATCACCGCCGCCATGATCGCGGCGTCCTTCGTCTCATACTTCTCGACCGGCCCGATCGCGACCCTCGCGCTGTCCATCACCGTCGCTGCGAAGCGATCGGTCACGAGATACTCACCATTGAACAGCACGATGTGCGAGCACTCGTCTGGCGCTGAGTGCCACACCTTGTCGAACGTCTTGGTCCCTGTGTCATAGGTGTGCTTGATGAACCCGTTTGGTCCAGTGAACGTCACTACGACATACCGAGCTTCTGTCAAGGCGTCGGCCTCCATCCCGAAGGAACCATTCCCCGCGGACATTGCTGGATGTTCACGTGCTGACCCCATTGGACACCCCTGCTGCCCAACCCATGGTGCTTGGAGCAGGTTCCTCCTCAGGCGCGCGGCTGTCGATGAGAGCCATCGCCATCAACGCAGCCTGCTTCTTGCGGTTGCTGAACCGCTGCGTGACTGTCCACTCATATACCGGCCACTGGTCATTCGCGCGCGGCAGCCAGCGCACGATGTGGAACATGCGATGACGGAACACAAGCAGCGTCGTTGCTGTAACTTGTCGCGTCATGTTGTTGCAGAGGTTCTGGAGCGCGTGCGGCTTCCACAGTTTTACGGACTCCCACATGTGAACCTGTCCCTGAGTGCAGTAGGCGATCGGGATATAGGTCGGCTCGTTTTTCAGGTAGTTCCACTTCGATTTGCTCATCGCTGTTGCTCCAGCATCTTCTTCGCGTGACCGAGCGCGGCATTGTAGTCGTCGAACATCGGCAGCGTATCGCGCGTGAATGCTCCTGGCTGGAACACCACGAACGGAGTGCTCGCCTTCTGCATCTCCTGCTCGAACTTCGTCAGGCTCGGGTCAGGGTTGCGCTTGACGATGGCGATGCCTGCGCCCACGCGGCTGCACAACCAATCGAGCGTGACCGCATCGTCGCCGTTCTCGCCAGTGACGCGGTCATACTCTGACACACGCCCATTCCTATGGACGAGCGCGAGCCAGTGATATGTTGCTACCTTGCGCATCATACCCTTCATCAGATACTTAATGGCGTCGGAGATGTGATCGTTCATATGCGGATCGTCATCGCCCAGTCGGGCGCTTTGTGGTTCGTGTTGCTCAACACGATGAGAGGGAACGGCGTCGGGCTCTCGGGCCATGGCGTGTAGCAGTCCGTCACCAGCACGCACACGATGGGGTCGTAGCGCTCGATGAACTTGAGCGGCTTGCGCATGTCCGTCCCGCCCCCGCCTGTCGGATGCAGCACCACCTCGTCATGCGGCTCGAAGACTTCTTCGAGATTACACTCATCATCGTCCGCCCAGATCACACGGATGCGATCGGGCTTGACCACCTCACGGATCGTCTCCAGCTCGTGCCCAGTCTGGGCGAAGATAGGCGAACCGGTCAGCGAGCCGGACGTGTCTCCGATCACGACAAGCTCGCCCATCTTCATCGATCGACGCGTGGGCAGGTAGACCTCGAAGCGCCGGTTGCGATGGTTCCAGCTCTCTTCGTCCTCTGCAAACTTGGTCGTGTAGTTGTAGAGCAGCTCCTGCCACGTCAGCGGCGGGTTCACGATGCCGTCGACAAGCTGGGCCAGCTCACCCTTCATCTGGCCGCACATGCGTGCCGCCGTGGCTGCCTGGATCACACGCTGGGTGATGCGCCGCTCGACGATCGCCCGCTCGTCGGGGTTCATGTTGGGCTCAAGCAGATCGCCCATCAGGTCTCCGCCTTTGCCGCCCTTCGCCTTGGTCTTCTGCTGCTTCTTCAGGATGGCCAGCAGCTCGGGGTAAATCTGCTCGGCCGACATGCCGGCGAAGTTGACGCGCTCGCCTTCGAACTCGTGGAGATACGCCTTATCCCATATCTCGAACTTCGCAGCGTGAAGCAGCAGGTTGATGGCGAAGTCGCACGCGATGTTCCACAGCTCGGCGTCTCGTCCGCCACGACGCAGCCCATGCTTGAGTGCGATGTGCATCACCTCATGGGCCAGGACGAACAGGCGCACGGCCTTGCTCAGCGACTCCATGAACTTCGGGTTGTAGAAGATGCGGCGCATATCCGTCGCCGCTGTCGCCATGCCGCCATTCCTTGCAGCCATCACTGCGCACTCGGCCGCGGTCCACTCGACCATCGGCGTCTCAAGCAGCAGCGTCGCGAAGAACACATGCTTCAGTAGCATCTGCGACTTGACAAGACTCATTGCATCATGCGTTGCCACGTTTCATCTCCTTCGTTAATTGTAGCTGACGAACTACCTCAGCTTCGGTGAGTGATAGTATATAGGCGATGCGCGATGTGTCCAGCCCAGCGCGCCACAGCGAGCGCACCCTGTCTGACTTTCGACGCACACCATGTGAACGGCGCGGCGCGCGGCTGATGCGCATGTCCTGAGTAAGCCAGTGCATGTTGTGCCTCCTTCATCCTGCGCTCGAACTTCCACTCGTGTGGACAGGTGCATATATCCGGACCACTGTAGTCCCAGTAGGAACAGTCGCGATGGTGCTCTTTCGCAACCTCTGGACTGAAGATCACTGTCCCCGCGGGATACATTTGCCGAGTCGCACACCATCTTGCGTTAGGCTTCATCACGCCACAGCCTTTCGCATGCGCCGCTCGAACTCAGTGAATGGAAGTAGCTGGTCGGCTAGCTCGTCGCGCATATCTTTGATGGCGTCCTCGTCGTCGCTCTCGACGCCCCATAAGGACGCACGCTCTGAGCGACCGCTCTCGGTTATATAGTTCACGACGACGCCGACGTATCGCCACTTACTGTCACACCAACCTTGCAAGCGGTCGAAGTCCCACTGAACAGCCGCCTCGATGCATTGTTTCTGCGTCAGGCCGTGCTCCTTCGCCCACTGTGCCCCTTCAGGATGACCCCAGCCTTCTCGCTTGGCCTTGGCCATCGTCTTCTGCCAGTCGTAGTAGTGGAAATGATTGCCGTCGCGATGCAGCACACGTTCACCCGGTCGCTTGTTGCTACCATGACGCGAGCTGACGACGCCATATCCACTATCTTCCCACGGCGGTTCGCGGTCGTCGTCGACGATCTCCATCGTGAAGTCGAAGCCCTCGTATGTGAAGTGCTCAGTCATCATCATCCTCGTTGGTGATTAGTGCAGCGACGCCTTGAGTCAATGATCTTGACTCGGGTATCTCCATCAACGCGTTGACGCCGCGCTGGCGTAGCATGATGGCGATATGTCCGTTGCGGTCCTGGTGAACGCGCACCATCGCGCGCTCGACGAGCTTCGCCACACACGAACAGCTCTTGCCTTGGTTATCGGTGAACGAAAGCACGCGCGTAGTCGGACGCGGAGGTTTGATCCACTCCGCTCGCACGTGCCCCATTGAGACCTTCTGCAACGCGAGCGTCTCACCCGGCGAGAGCGGACGATCCGCGCCGAGACACTCGTCGCTCGGACACGTGCGATGGCTGCACATTCTCACTGCCAGATCGCCTTGTTCTCCTTCGAGAACTTGATGAAGGCATTGGTCTGGTAGAGCGGGTCGCCGACGCGAGCCGTCGCGAGGTTCCACGCCATCACGCGGAACTCAGGGTTCATGCGCGACAGATACGTGTCGTAGGGGTCGGCCGTCTTCGGGTCCATCGAGCCGCTGATGGACAGCGCCATCGCATACTGCATGCCGGGCTCGTCCGGGCCGTAGACCTCAGCCTTGGTCGGCTCCTTGAGCACACGTGGCATGAGCTTCGTGACCTTCTCCCAGTGCTCGATGAAGCCATACAGCTGCATCTGGTTACCAGTGCCCACAGAGCCGGCGATAGCGGCTTCTTTGAGCCACGACGGCATTGTAGTGTCCGCCAGATACATGCCTGCCCTGACCCACGAGCGGCCCGTCGCGAAGCACTTCTCGGGCTTCTCTGGGTTGAACGTGTGAAGCAGCTGCTTCTGCCACGTGAGGAAGGCGATGACGAGCGCGGGCACGCCACGCTTCTGCGCATCCATCGACCAGTCCTTGATGTTGGGCTCGGTCTCGGCCCACGTGATGCGGTTGTCGAGCGGTGACGGCATACGGTTGCCGATGCCCTTGTCGCTGGCGCGGTTCATGGCGCAGCTGATCCGCACGTTGTCCATGAGCACATGCTCGCCGATGCGCCGCGCCTCCATCAGCTGGTAGCAGATCGCCAGCACCGACTGGTTCGCGTGGTTCAGCTCATCCAAGAACAGGTTGATGATCGGCCCGTTCTCATCGAAGTTGGGGTTGCCCTTGAACGGCAGCGTCGACGCTGGATACCACGTCGTGCTCTTGTAGCCGTCATGCGTATCGACGCCGGGGAAGCCCCGGAGATCGACGCTGTCATACTGACCCATGAGGAACGGCAGGAAGATCGCCCCCGACTCCTCGGTCGCCTGCTTGTTGCCCTCCGTCTTACCGCAGCCTGACGGGCCGACGAAGCCCACCACGTTGTTGAGACGAAAGCACACGTGCTTAATCATCTCCTTCATCTGCTCGATGCTGATGGTGTGCATCGTGTTCACTGCTACCGACATGCTACTTTCTCCTTCGTTGATTGAGTCAATGATCTTGACTCGGTTGAGGACATGATTGGACCCTGGCGAGTCGACGCGACCAAACGTTCCCCACCAGGGTCCTTACCTACGCGTCATGCGCAGGTATCTCTATGCTGCCAGCGGCAGCTCTAATGTCAAGGGGCAGCGCCGGAACGGAAACTGTCCTTTGACGCGTTGTTCTTCGGGCAACTCGTTGATCAGGTCTTGCCGCGCGTCCTTGACTTTCTCCTCATACTTCTCCCAATCGACCGCAGCACTCCACGCTTGGTGCTCGCCATCGTCTTCATACATCGCGTAGAAGACACGCTCGTCGAACTCGCGGCTACTCTGCGCCGGCACCCAGTGAGTTGTATGCAGCCCCGCCGCACGCCGGCCACGTATCTCGAACTCTGTGAGACCGGGCAGGCTCTTCTCCGCCCTCATCTTGAGTGCAGAGCTAAGCAGCCAGCCAAGCTCGCATGCGTCCCAATTCGTCAGCTCGACGCTCTTGGCTCGCGCCACCGGGTCGTTGTCGCCGTGTTTATAGCCATAGCGCGCCTCCTCCTCATACAAGAGGGCGAACGTCGCGAAGCCATCGGCTTTGCGACACTTCGCGAGCAGCCGCTTGGCGACGCTCAGCTTGACCTCGGCCATGTCGCCGCCCACGTGGCGCAGCCCGAGGTCAAACCCGAGGTCCTCACTGGCGAACTTGTCGAACGCGTCAGTGTGATACGAATGCATCGTCTCGACGAGCTTCGAGTTGTCCGTGCAGTCCCACAGCATACACAAGAGCGTGTCAGCGCTCAGCCTCAGCGCCTCGGGGTGGTTCATCTCGAACCGGAGATCGTCCTCGTGATACTCAAAGTCGTCCGAGCCAGTGATATACTCGATGTGTGACGAAGCCTCGCTGTCGCCGCATTGCTCGTAGTTGAGCCCGTTACTAGGTAGTTCGATCGTCAGCCATGTTGCACGAGACTTGCGTTTGCATTTCGACATTGTAGTCTCCTTTCATTTGATCAGCTATCTTCATGCGCCCCTCGAACTCTGTCTCAAGGCACGTCCACACACCATTTCCGCCAGCCGCCAATGATCGTCCGCCTCTCCTCCAGCGGCAATGGACGCAAGACCCGTAGGTCGGACCCCAGTGGTTCGTCAGCTGCGTCTCACGCACACCACAGTCGTGTTCGTAAAGCTTATGCGTCATCGGCGTGTAGAGTATCTGAGTCAAGATCATTGACTCACTGTCGGCTTACGACGCGCACGCCGCAGCTTCTGCACCCACTTCTCCACGTCGTAGTCAGTCGCGCCGTCCACGCCAGGATGTGCCACCCGATACATGGCGTGATGGAAGCGCGACGCGTCGCCGTGGTCGCCGAACATGGGCGCGTTGACGCTGATACTCTGCGCCTCGAACTCGGCACACATGGTGCGCACCTGCTGCGGCAGCTCGAACAGCTCGGCCTCCGCATCGCACGTGCCATCCATCACACGGATCGACGCCTTGGTGAGATAGGCGTCGAGCTTCTTGACGGCGAGCATCATCTTCAGGATCGGATAGACCGATCGCACCTTGCGCTCCTTGTCGTCCATCACTTGCCCTCCGTGAACGCCTTGACCGCGGCGTGGTCCTGCATTGTCGCCAAAGGCGGGCGATCCCTCCGACGCACTTCAACAACAAACAGCTTGCTCTTGAAGTTCGGGTTGTCTATGCGGAATAACGTGACGAACTCCGCAATCAGTTCGTCTTCCACAGTTGGAACAGACGCGAGCACACCAGCTATAGCCGCATAGTGGCGTGCATTAAACATAGCCATCACACATCTCCCAGTTCATCGAGCGGATCGTGGTTCCAATCCGCAATTCGCTCTTCGTTGTCACGCATCTGACGCTGCGCTCGCGCATCGATAGCCCTCACGACCTTGGGCCACGGAGTGGTAGCATCGACGCGCTCCATGTCGCGCGCCGCCTGCGCCTGCTGCTCCTTCACCTGACGCTTGCGCGAGCGCTCGCCCGCTGCGTCGAGCCACATTGATCTACCCATTGCAGATGTCCTCCTTCACGCCACTGATCGTCGCTACCTTAGCCGCGGCCTCGCGCATCTCCGCCTCGAAGCGCTGAGGGATCGGCACGTTGCGCAACGCGCATCGCGATCACTTCGCCGTTGAGCCGCGCGATGTCAGCAACCAGCTCGCTACGCGGCGCGCATCCTCGCCGAAACGCCCCGTCATAGAACGACTCGTGAATGGACTTAGGCTCGCCCCAGCTCGCGAGCGCCTCGTCAAGGGCTGTGTTGCCCCGCAAGCGGTGTTGGTGATAGCCCTCCTCGCGCGCCAAGATGCGCCACACAGGCTCGCCTGGGAACCGCTTCCAGAAGGGCTTCATGATAGCCTCCGTGTGCCGAACTCGCGGATGACGACGCCATAGAACGAGCGAACCGCGTCGCCCAGCTGCTGGCCTTCGGCGCGATGGGCGCGAGCCGCTTCGAGCCTGTCTTCGAGCGTCTCGAACTCGCTCTGCGATGGCGGCGTAGGCGGGATCACCTTGCGCGTGCCGAAGTGTGTGAGATAGGGACGACGTTCACATGTCAACATGTTGGCCTCCGTGATTGTGGTGGAGCGATCGGCTGGCTGAGTCAATGATCTTGACTCGCCAGCCTAGCCTCGTTTCCGAGGCGCGTTCATGATCGCCTCCTGTTGTTTGCAACAATACGCATTCAACAACCAGATAGTAGCATACAATTAACTATATGTCAAGCCCGCTGCTTTGTGGAGCCACTGCATATTCTCATCGAGCGCGCTTGGATTGTCGCCGCGGCGCTCAAACATATAACACATGGCCGCAGCCTCGAAGCTCGTGAAGCGCATGTCTGGCTTGCCTTCCACCAGCACGTAATGAACACCCTTGCGGTTGCGCACCAGCCGCACACGCGCGATATATGTAGCAAGCACGCGATCCAACGGTCCCCAACTCGTCAGCTCTTCTATCTTGCTCTCGTTGCCGTCGTGCAGCTCGATGGCCTGCCACGAGTCGCTGATCAGCCCAAGGCTCGCTGGCGTCACGTCTGCATACCTCATCGGTTCATCTCCATTGTGGCCACCATGATAGCAACGTCTATGTCTGCGTAGCCTCGTCTCAGCGCGCGCTCTGCGAGACTCCGGTCCTGCAACCATGCTCGGACGCTGACCGAGCGCTTGGGTGGATAGATGCAATATAGTCCACCACCATCGCGAAGGATCAGCCACGTCTGATAAGCTGCGAGCGTGTTGAGCGTGTGCCACGTCTCGCCGATCGAGACATAGCGCCCTTCGCGCGTCACCTGCCCGATGAGTTGAAACACCTCAGCCGCCTCGGGCAGCACGTGCTTGCTCGTCAGCCTGCGCAAGTGCTCCGTTGGTTCGCCTGCCATCATTCGCCTCCTCTCAAGAACAGAGCCAGCCGCCTGCGCGCTTCGAGCTTGCTCAGCGCCTCCTGGCCCTGCGCACGCGCGAGACTCTCCTCGCGATGTATAGCCGTGCCGCGCAGCTTGGGGTCATACTTGGTGAGGTATGCTCGCCTCTCTTCACTGATTTGAACCGGTCGCAGTATGTCGCGCTCGCTTCGATCGCCCGACGCGATGCGCTTGCGAATCGTCTGATACGACAAGTCCTTCGCTCTACCAAAACGGTGATAGATTTCGATCGCCGTCATTTGATTACCATAGAACTCAATGGCTGGCACAACTCGATCGGTCTTACGCTTGCGGCCCATTGTCCTCTCCTTTGACCCAGAACGGCCAGCGATAGCCGTCTATATAGTTATGCTCGCCGTTGTATCGTCCGCTCGTCTCCATCATCTTCGCCTCGAACTCCGTGACGCGCATTCCCCCAACATCCGATCCGCAGCCTGGGCATCTATTGTGCGACAAGCTACCAGCCGGACTCTCCACCATGACGATATCGCACGGCTCGCAGCGCATCACGTAGCTTGCCCAAGGTTGACTCTCCAGATGCTTGCGCAATCGCTCCGCGCGGGGCTTGGTCCATGGATCGAGATACTCCTCACCGCTCATTGATCCACTCCCTTGACGCTTCGCCCGCGCGGCTTGCCTGCCGGCATAATAAGTCGGCCAAGCTGCTCGTCAGTGACCACGCAATCAGCAACCATTAACTTATTTATACGTTGTCGCATGGCGTGCGGTGATGGATGCGGCTCTCTACCGAGCGTGCAAAGCTGATCGATCGTCCACCATTGCCCGTCAGGCGTGCCTATCGAAATCGTCATTTGATCCTCCTAGGGGCGAGTCAAGATCATTGACTCAAGAGGAGGCGATTAAGCACATAGAGACTATCATGTCAAATTAGAGAGTTCTTGGACAACTCGTCGGCGCGATTTGGACGGCGCAGCGAAAAGTATAGTCACGCGCGGAGCGCCTGTTCTCTAAGGCGAGCGCTATGCTTGGCTGAAATGGATATACGATCTCATGGGAAGTCAAGGTAATAGAGACGTTTTAGATATTAGGGGTGAGGAGGTGCGAGCGCGCAATCGGTGAGGAGCAGTCAAAATGTCTCTATATAACCTACATTCTTTTCAGAAGTATATCCTTACAGACTCATTCCTGGCCAAACCCTAGGGTCCTGGCGTTCCGCAAGTGTCCAACCTAGCAAGATGGTATAGGAAAACAGGGTGAGGAGTTGTCCAAGAACTCTCTAAACCTCTTAGAAGCGGCTCAAAGCAGCTTAAAATATCTTAGTAGTAATATACACATACGAAAAAGCCCGGGATTGCGCCCGGGCTTCACCTATTAAAGTGTTGTGTGGTTGGTTAGGTCGCTTCGGCCGGCGTCACATCCTTGACCTTCATGGCGCGCGCCATGTCGACGGGGAAGCGTCGCAGAAGGTCGCCAACGTCGCCCTTGACGAGAGCCGCGTTCATGTTGACGTTCTTTTTGATGAGCCGCGCGATGCGAAGCGCGAAGGTATTCATGTCCGCGGCCGACTCCCAGCGAGTCAGCGCAGGAAGCAGCGCCTCGGGCAACTGCGCCTTGTCCTTGGACTTGTCCTTTTCGGCGACCTTGCTCGGTCGCGCCTTGCGCTTCGTTCCGTCTTGCGCCGACGGAGCGCCAGCGAGGAGTCTGATTTGGCTCCAAGTAGCAATGGCGACGCGACACGCGTTGTGCTGCGTCAAGGTGCGGTGTCCGTCGCCCGCGCCATCCTTGTAGGGTTTGAGGGACAAGATCGCGAGCGCAGCCTTTTCGGTCTTGCAATCCAGCGACGCAGCGACGCGGCCTGCCTTGTATGCGTCGGCAATGGACGCAACCTGATCTTTGTTCGCCCAGTCGAGCTTGCACGCCTTGATAGCGTCCACGACGGTCTGGAGCGAGCGGCCTTGAGCGCGCGCTGCAACGAAGACTGCGTTACGGTTTGTATCTGTTGAGTTAGACATATGAGATTCCTTCGTTCGGTTTAAGCAAGGCACACTACGTGCCCCGCAAGAAACAACCTAATTGAACGTATGGCATAAGTCAAGAGGCCTGAGTCAAGATCATTGACTCGGCGCGGGGGTTGCTTGTTGCAGAAATTCTTCCGTGCGAAGGGGTGGGCAGGGGGATTTTGGCGATGCGTAGAGTGAGTTCACCATCGCCCACGCATTTTTTCTCAAAATTTGCGAAATCAACACCCTCAAAAGTATCAACTGGATAAAAAAGGAGGAGGACCCTTGCGAGTCCTCCCCAGTCAAGCCGCGCACAGGGCGTTGGGGGCTTGGATGTGCGCGGCGTCCCTCAAAGTAGGGCGGCGCAGGAGGCGAGAAGTCCCATTACGAACCCTGCTGCGCCGCAGAGCATGATGAGGGCCCAGGGGACCGGCTTGTTGTCGTCCTCAGGGTCGAACATGGCTATGCCGCCTCACGCTGCTTCTCGATGACCTTCACCGACATGATGAAGTCGTGGAAGGCCGACCGGTAGTCGCCCATCTTCACGTGTGCGTTCCGCTTCTCGAACGCAGTGATCGTGTCGACGAGCCACGTGGCGAAGGTAGCGACGTCATCCGGCGCTGCGACGCGAGGGAAGACTTTCGCGACGACGGGTGCGAGCGCCTTGGGGGACGTCACCGTCTCCGCGGCGGTAGGACGCGCCGTCACGGTGTTGTCGTTCGCGCCGGTCGTGGTCCTTGCGGCCCGCTTCGCCGGTGCGGCCCTGGTCGAGCCGTTGCGTGCGTTGGGTGCGCCTGCGAGGAGCCTCACGTTGCTCCAGCTGGACACCGCGGCGCGGTAGGCGCGCTGCTGAAGTTCGGACCTCTCCGTGCCCGAGAGCTTCATCACCTCCATCGCGGCGTCGCGCGAGGGCAGGCTGAGATACCCTGCGATGTGTCCGAGACGGAACTCGGATGCGATCAGTGCGACCGCCTCCTTGTCCGACCACTTGATCTTTGCGGACTTGAGCAGGTTGGCGCACTGGTAGGTTTCCCAGCCGGCCGTGCGGGCGGCTTCGTAGAGGTCGTTCATGAACTTCGTCACCTTGGCATTCATACTCGTTACTCCTGGTTGGTGGGGATCGTTCCCCGAGGTCTCCCCTCATTCATGGATTGCTGTGATTAGCTACCCATAATCACATCCTAGCATGCCCATATCCTTATGTCAAGCCCTTCTTTGAGATAGGTTAATGGGCCGGGAACCCGACATAATTGACAAAACTGCGGCGGGTGGGGCATAAACTACCCATGCCGACGCCCAAACCCGCCCTTATCGCCGTCAAGATGTCGTCGAAGCTCGCTCGCGCGCTCGGTGCGAAGCCCGCGGTCATGTTTGGGAGGTCGACCCTCCATCTGCCGGGCGGGCACATACTCGTTCGCGGCGATTTCTTCAGTTGGTTCGTTTGGAAGATGCAATGAACGCCCTCACGAAGCCCATCGGTGCCTTCAAGGACCCTGCAGAGATCGGGTATCCCCCGACGCTGCCGGTCGAGATCGCGCTGCGTGAGTATGACGTGAAGACGATCTGCGAGGCGTATGGGATCGACTCAGAGCAGTGGGATTCGATCCGCACCAACCCGATCTTCATCAGCGACCTCAAGGCGCGGCTCGTGGAGCTGCAGACCGACGGAGTATCCTTCAAGATGAAGGCGCGGCTGCAGGCGGTCGAGTATCTCAAGCAGATGTGGACGCTCGCCGGGAGCAACGAGACGCCCGCGGCGGTGCGCGCGGACCTCATGAAATTCGTCGTGCGCGCGGCGGGGCTCGACGGGTCGAAGGACCAAGCGGCGGCGGCCGGCGCGGTCCTGGGCAACGCGCTGTCAATCACGCTGCACCTGGGGAAGTGACATGCCCCTCATCGCGATGTGGATGGCTTGGTGGACGTTGTTCTTCGCACAATGGGAGCAGTGACATGGCGAGACAGTTCGAGATCACGCGGCGCGACGGCTACGTGTTCCTCTGGTGGCAGCAGGAGCTGGTCGCGACGATGTCCGAGAGCGAGTGGAGCTACGCGCTCGCGCACGCGACAGTCGCCCCGTCGAAGCGCGAGGTCGACCCTTTCGCGGCCGGCGCGGGCGAGCGGGTCCACACGTGATCCGCGCCGCGCTGGAGTTTGCCATCGGGGCCGCCTTCGTGGTAGGAGGGCTGATCCTCCTCTACCTCCTCCCGATGTGAGAGCACGACCATGGCTGCGATGACAACCAACTCTTCCGTGCCGCCCGCTGTCCCTGCCGGTGGCAAGAAGCCCAACCCATTCGCGAAGAAGGGTGCGGCTCCCGCGGGCAAGGGGAAGGCCCCGGCCGGCAAAGGGGCCTCGCGCATCCCGCCCGGTGCGAAGCAGATCGGTTCGGCGAAGACCGGCCCGCTCGACGGCAAGACGCTCGCCAGCATGAAGAACTCGATGAAGTTCTGACGTGTCCGCGCACAACACCATCGACTATAAGCCCGCGCCGACGGTGCGGGACTTCATCGTCGACTACACGCCGGGTAAGCTGTTCTACGATTGGATCGTGGGTCCGGTCGGTTCGGGCAAGACGACGGGCCTCTTCATGAAGCTCGTCTACATGGCGCAGATGCAAGCGCCGCAGCCCGACGGCATCCGGCGCTCGCGCGCAGTCGTCGTGCGCAACACCGCCCCGCAGCTGAACGACACCACACTCACGTCGTGGTTCTATTGGTTCAAGCCGGGGCAGGCTGGTAGCTGGTCCATCACCAACAAGACGTTCGTGCTGAAGTTCGGCGACGTCGAGTGCGAGGTGCTCTTCCGCCCGCTCGACACCGCTGATGACGTCAACCGCGTGCTCTCGCTCGAAGTCACCTTCGTGCTTATCGACGAGTTCGTGCAGATACCCAAGGCGATCGTCGACGCGCTCTCTGCCCGTTGCGGACGCTACCCCGCGAAGAAGGACGGCGGCGCGACCAACTGGGGCATGTGGGGCTCGTCCAATCCGAGCACGGAAGACAACTGGTGGTTCGACCACCTGCATGGCCGATCGGTGAAGAGGTTCTTCCGGTCGACGGGTAACGCAGACGCCGATCGTATGATCCGCGAGTTCGAGAGGAACCGCGGTGTCGACGGCGCGTTTGCTATCGGCACATTGGACGGTGGCACGGTGACGATCGGCGACGTCAACGAGACATACTTCAAGCAGCCGTCCGCGCTCGGGCCGGATGCGGAGAACATCGAGAACCTTCCCGGCGAGCGCGGCTATTACGATAGCGTGACGAAGGGGAAATCCGATGAGTGGATCAAGCAGTTCGTCGAGTGCGAGTGGGGCTTCTCCGTCGCGGGCAAGCCCGTCATCGCTGCCTTCAAGCCGCAGCGTCATATCTCCCACCAGCTGCTGCGATACAACCCCCATCTACCTTTGGTGGCCGGCTTCGATCCTGGTCTTGCTGGTAGCGCTCTTGTTTTCGGGCAGCAGGACTTTCATGGTCGACTCCTAGTGCTGGGGGAGTTGGTGCAGGAGAACATGGGTTCGGAGAGGATCATCAGTGAGCGACTCAAGCCATACCTTCGTCGAAGATTCCCCGATGCTCGACTTATCGTTGCCCCTGATCCTGCATCCAACAATCGCGGCCAGCGTGATGAGGTTGCAGTCATCCAACCCTTCAAAGATAAGTTCGATGTGTCCATTGAATCCAACAACCGACTGCCGTTGCGGGTTGACGCATTGGATCACTTCTGCACCTATCTCACCGATGTCGGCGAGGCGCTGCTGGTAGACGAGAACATGTGCCCCAACGTCGTGCGCGCGCTCAAGGGCGGCTGGCGCTTCGCAATGGACTCGAAGAAGGACCAGATCAAAGGCGTTGATCCGGAGAAAAATGCGTGGTCGCATGTGGGCGACGCGACAGGCTATTTGGCGCGCTACTTCCACCGCCAGCAGGTGCGCGAGTTGCGTTACGGCGTGAAAGGCGGTAGTAGATTCGTTCCGCCGCGCAAATTCGGCCCGAGCTACCATCAGACGTGAGCTGACCAATGGTGCCTTCATCGTCGATCGCCCAGCCTGATCCGAGCCTTGTTCCGCCTGGGGTCGACGTCCCGAATGCCGAGAACGCTCCCGTTCGCAAGCTCGATCCGGTCGAGCTGCAGCGGCTTGGCTCGAAGCTCGGCCTGCTCTTCACGCAGTATCGCTCCGATCGGCGCTTGGCCGAGCTACGGTGGCTTCGCTGCGAGCGCCAGTATCTCGGCATCTATGACCCTGACGTCGACAAGGAGCTGAGCGCGCAGCGCTCGCGGTCATACCCCAAGGTGACGCGCGTCAAGTGTCTCAGCGTGCTCTCCCGTCTTATGAGCCTCATGTTCCCCGGCAACGAGAGGAACTGGGAGCTGACCGCGTCCCCCTCCATGGACATGAAGATGGAGGACGTGCAGGCGGCCATCAAGCTCGCGCAGAAGCGTGACGCCGATGCGGGCGATCCGCCGAAGCCGACCGATCTTGACTACGTCTTCACCGCCATCAAGCAGCTCGCGGCGAAGCGCGCCGAAGACCTCACGGTGATGATCGACGGACAGATGCAGGAGCTGGGCGGACATCAGACGCTCGACTACATCGCGCTCAACCGATCGGTCATCAAGTCCGGCATCGTGTTCGGCGTCGGCCTCCTCGAAGGTCCCTACGCGATCGAGGCGAAGAAGACAGTGTGGAAGGCAGGCCCCGACGGACAGCCGAAGCCGTCGCAGAAGACCATCTACAAGCCATGCTTCGAGTGGGTGCCCATCTGGGATTTCTATCCGGACATGAGCGCCAAGCGCTTCGAGACGATGGACGGCTACTTCGTCCGCAAGGTGATGTCGCGCGCGCAGGTGCGCAAGCTCGCCGATCGCCCGGACTTTTTCGAGGACGTCATAACCGGCTTCCTCGAAAAGAACGCGATGGGGAACTGGCGTCCGCTGGAGTTCGAGACCGAGCTGCGCGCGATGGGCGTCAAGTCCAACACGAATGAGCAGAAGACCGAGACGTCAAAGTATGAGATTCTCGTGTGGCACGGTCAGCTGTCCGGCCAGATGCTCTACCTCGCCGGCATCGATGTGGAGCCCGCCAAATGGGGCGACGACATGGACGCCGAGGTCTGGATGATCGGCGAGAATGTGATCAAGGTCACGCTCAATCCGTGGAAAGAACTTGGAGTCGATGTGAAGACGTTGCACTCGTTCGTATTCGACGAGGATGATACAAGCCCGATCGGCCAGGGGCTCCCTGTCATTATGCGCGACAGCCAGATGGCGATCAGCGCGGCATCGCGTATGCTGCTCGACAACGCGAGCGTCATCTGCGGGCCCAACCTCGAACTCAATACCGATCTGCTCCGGCCCGACCAGGACCTCACGAGCATGAGCGCCTACAAGTTTTGGTATCGCGAGGGCACCGGCAACGACGCGTTGCAGCCCGCGGTGCGCGAGATCGAGGTCAAGTCGCATCTCGACGAGCTGCGTGAGGTGATCCACCTCTACATGGACTTCGCGGACCAGGAGACATTCGTTGGCCCGGCGACGGGCGGCGATATGACCAAATCCAACAGCGAGCCGATGCGCACCGCGGCGGGCGCGAGCATGATCCGCGGCGACGCCGCACTACCGTTCAAGGACATCGTGCGCAGCTTCGACACCTTCACGCAGTCGGTGCTCGACTCGATCGTGCAGTTCAACCGAAAGCTCAACCCCGACGAGACTCCGGAGGCCGACTACGACATCATCGCGCGTGGCGCGACGTCCCTTGTCGCGAAAGAGGTGCGCGGGCTCCAAATGGACCAGCTCGCGACGACGCTCCTCGACGAGGAGAAGCGCGAGATTAACTTCCGCAAGTTCTCGCGAGCCCGCCTCAAGGTCCGGGACATGGACGATCTGCTGGTGAGCGACGAGGAGTCGGATCGTCGTGCGAAGGCGGCCAACGATAGCGCCACGCAGCAGCAGGATATGATGCAGAAGACGGCGGAGGCGACGGTTCGCAAGCTGCTCTCGGATGCGTTCAAGAACATCGCGACGGCCCAAAAGAACATGGCCGGCGCAGATGCCACCAACGTCCAGACCGCCCTCGATCTCTTGGAGCGAGGCATGGCTGGCGCACTCAGCGGAGATCAAAGTGGACAGACGGGAGCGACTGCGGCGGGAAATCCTCCTCAAGGAGGAGCTGTGGAATCGGCGGGAGGAGTTCCGGCCGGTGGCGGAGCTGCTCCAGCTGCGGGTGGAGTCGGCCCAGGAGGAGCTGCTGGTGGCGGAGCCGGCTGATCTTCACCGACTGCAGGGCGCGGCGGTGGCGCTCAACGCGATGCTCAAAATCTTCACTGTTCCGCGGCCGGTCATCAAGCCCGACGAACCGCCCGCGGCTCCCCTTGATGGTATTGAACTCTGGTAGCGAAAGGATGAGTTATGGCTGGTGAGACAAAGGTAGAGACCACGGACGACTTCGAGGCGGCCTTCGCGCAGATTGCGGATGCAGACGCGAAGGGCACGGAGGTCAAGATCGAGCCTCAGGTCGAAAAGACCGCGGAGCAGATCGAAGCGGAGCGTGTTGCGGCTGAAGCTGCAGCGGCCGAGAAGACAGCGGCTGACGCCGCAGCGGCGGCGAACGCCGGCAAGACCCCCGAGCAGATTGAGGCCGAAGCTACCGCGGCGGAAGAGGCTGCGGCGAAGAAGGCCGCGGACGATGCTGCTGCCGCCGCTGCTCAAGTCGCTGCTGCGGCCGATGAGCGTCTCGCTGCGACGGTTGCGAAGGCGGTCAGCCAGACCAACGCCGAGGCTGCGGCGGCTGAAGCTGAACGTCAGCGTGCGGCGGCTGCGGCGGCGAAGGAGCCTCCGGCGCTTCTCACCGCCGAAGAGATGGCGGTCGTTCGGAAGTTCGAAGAAGAGTTTCCGGATATCGCCAAGGCGCAAATGATCCAGCGTCGCGCCGAATACAAGCAGATCGTCGGTCACACGCTCGATCAGGTCCAGAAGTATGTCGGCGAGCAGATCGAGCCGCTCGCCAAGCTCTTGGCGAACCTCGCCGAGCGCACGCATGTCGGCGATCTCCAGAAGGAGGTCCCGAACTACGACAAGCTCGATGTCGCGACGCTCGCGGCGTGGGTCAAGACGCAGCCGGCATACATTCGGACTGGAATGGATGAGGTCATGCGCAGCGGTTCGGCCACGGACGTCAAGGACCTCGTCACGCGGTTCTACAAGGAGACAGGGACGACGCCTCCGGCTGCTACGCCGGCTGCGAAGACCCCCGAGGAGACCGCTGCGGCTGCTGCGGTCGATGCGAAGACCAAGAAGGCGGTCGCCGCGCTCGCGCCCGTCGTCACCAAGCGTAGCAGTGTCGCGGCTGCTGCGGAGCCCGCGGACTTCGACGGTGCATTCGCCGCCGCGGCGCGCGAGCTGGAAGGTATTGACGGCGGTCGATTCACGCGTTGAAATTTTCTGGGGGCGGACCCGGTTGACAGACACGACGTTTATACGTTAAGTGTCTTCCAACTGAGCTGCCCCCAGCTGCTATGCAAGCGGTAGTTGGACGGACCTAGTCGGTATCAAGTTTTGAACCTGACAGGAGTCCCACATGGCCGCCGCAGTCACCACCTATGGCGATATCTCCCCCGCCGTCGCCGCGTATTCCGTGGTCCGCATGCTGAAGCGTGCGATGCCCTACCTTCACATCGAGAAGTTCGGTCAGAGCTACCCGCTCCCGACCAACTCGACGAACACCGCCAAGTTCCGTCGTTACTTCCTGCAGGGCGCTGCGGGCGCGGCCGGTCCCGACAACGGCGGCGGCACCAACGGCGCTGGCACGGCGTTCTTCATCCCGCTGGCGACCACGCCGCTTGTCGAGGGCGTCACGCCCGAAGGCACGCTGCTCGCCAACCAGGACTACACCATCACGCTGCAGCAGTATGGCAACTTCGTCACGATCACCGACGTGATCGAGGACACCCATACCGACCCGGTTCTCCAGCAAGCGACCGACACGCTCGGCGAGCAGGCTGCGGTCACGGTCGAGACGCTGCGCTTCAACGTCCTCAAGGCCGGCACCAACGTCTGGTATGCGGGCAACGTCGCGAGCCGCACGCTCATCTCCACCGCGATCTCGCTCACCGATCAGCGCCGAGTGACGACTGGCCTCAACCGCCAGAACTCGAAGAAGATCAGCTCGGTCATCGCGTCCACGCCGGACTTCAATACGAAGTCGGTCGAAGCGTCCTATATGGCGATCTGCCATCCGGACCTGGAGACCGATCTGCGTTCGATGACCGGCTTCAAGGTCGTCGCGGACTACGGCCCGCACACGACCCCGTTCGAGGGCGAGATCGGCTCGGTCGAGCAGGTTCGGTATCTCACGTCCACCATCTTCGCGCCGTTCCTCGCGGCCGGCGTCGTGGTCGCGACCGCGCCGCTACTCCGCTCGCTCGGCGGCGTCAACATCGACGTCTATCCGATCCTGATCTTCGGCCGCGACGCCTTCGGCATGGTCCCGCTGAAGGGCAAGTCGTCCATGACCCCGATGGTCGTCAATCCGAAGCCCGCCGCGTCCGACCCGCTCGCCCAGCGCGGCACGGTCGGCTGGAAGCTTTGGCACGGCACCATCATCCTGCAGGACGCCTTCATGGCTCGCCTGGAGGTCGGCTGCACCGCCTAATAGCTGAGGGGTCGAGTCAGATCGGTCTGACTCGCCTCTCTCACCCCTCGGTTCTTGGAGAATGAACATGACGCTCAACACGAACGGCCCGGCCCCTCTGATGGAAGCTGGTGGCATCGCCAGCGCGGCCTACGGTCAATACACCGGCGACGGTTCCGGTGCGATTACGATCCCGCTTGGCTTCTCGCCGATGGGGGTCAAGGTCTGGAACATGACCGACCACCTCTACTGGGAATGGAACGCCGGCATGGCCGCGACCCATTCGCTGATGACGACCGGTTCGACCGGCGTGATCACGGATGACACCAGCTCGGCGATCGTTTCGAACCACGTGATCACGTCGAATACCGGCGCGGGCGTTTACGATCCGGGCCAGAACGGCGCGGGTGAGGGCTCGCTTATCAACACGACCTTCTCGGTCGATGCTCCGGATCAGACGAAGCCGAAGCTTGTGCTCGCCAGCGCCTCGCTGAATATCAACGGCAAACTCTACTGCTGGGAAGCGATGGGCTGATTTGTTGGCGAGGTCTTCGGACCTCGTCGTATCCTTCTCTGGCTGGAGTGGTGGTCATGTCTCTTGTTACGAACCAAGCGTTTATGACCGCTGTAATCACTCCTTCGGGTAGCGCTGGGGCGGTCAGTGTCCCTGGGCTCCAGGTCGGCGATCGTGTCATCCTCCAGGTGAGTTCGGTCGATGGTCGAATCGGGAACTATGAGTCCGTCATTTCCGTCGCTGATGAGGTCCAGCAGCTGGCTGGATGGGGTGATGGCGGGACAGTGACCCTTACGATCCTCCGCCTGAATTGACGTGTCCTACTACCCTGATGAGGCTCCTATGAGCTATGGCAGCGGCTGTGTCCGGATCGATCGCAAGGCCAATGGCTATTGCGTCCAGGTGACCGATCCCGCGATCGTCGCGAAGAACAACAAGCGCGACTCCGGCAAGGGTTACACGCCCTACCAGAGCCCCGAGCGCGAATACATTTTCAAGTCGGTGGACGAAGTCGTGAAGTTCATCACCAAGAACCTCGACAAGGCTCTACCGAAGGATGAAGCCGTCGACTCCTTCGAGTCGGCATTCGACAAGGCCGCTGCGGCGGTGTCCAAAGAAGAGAAGGACTGACGCCGATGACTGTTGTCATGAAGACTCTCGACGAGACCCAGAATGGTCCGATCGGTCCCGAACTCAACAAGATCAACTCGAACTTCAAGACCCTTGCGACCGCGGTCAACGCGGGTGTCACCGGCCCCACCGGCCCGACCGGTGCAGGCGGCCCGACAGGCCCCAACGGTGGCCCGACCGGCCCGACAGGTCCTACCGGCACGACCGGGGCGACGGGCCCCACCGGCGCAGGTCCCACCGGCCCCACCGGTGCGGGCGCGGCGCAGACGGCGGGCACCTTCGTTCTCAATGGTGCGACTCCAGTCGTTGTGGCGGCTGCAGCGGTTACGGCGAACTCCGTCATCGTCATCACGCTGAAGACCGCGGGTGGCACGCCGGGCGGTGCCTCACTCACTGGTCCGGATGTGGTCACGATCACGCCCAGCACTGGGTTCCACGTCGCCGGTCAAGCGACCGACACGTCGACCTACAACTATCTCATCATCGGCTAATCGCCGGTGGTGTGATGAAGCCTCGATAACCTTGCCTTCGAACAAAGGAATCGTATCATGTCTGCTGCACTGAAACTCGGCTCGAACATCCCTCCGACGATCAAGCCCGGCTACGTCCGGATCATGTTGGAGGACTCCGACAAAATCCCTCCGACCGGCCAGTTCTTCGGCCTCAACGGCGCTGGCTTCATGCTGCGCGCCGGAGAGGAGGCGGACGTGCCGACTGGGATCATCGAGATTCTCGACAACGCCGTCGAGTCGCACGCGATCAAGAATGGCTCGAACCAAGTCGTCGGCTATCGCAACCGCCATCGGTTCCCCTACCGGGTGATCCGGAGGGTTGAGGACTAATGAACCTCTCCCAGCTTCTCGACGAGCTGCGTCATGGGATTCTCCATGACCGATCCGACCAGATCGCCGGGAGCGAGCCCGACTACCTCTGGTCGGATGATCGTCTGACCAACTACATCAATGAGGCCCAGCGCAAGATGGCGCGCGAGGGCCTCATGATCCGCGACGGGACGACGCCGGATTGCTGTCAGGTCCGGACGGTCGCCGGCCAGCAGGAATACACGCTGCACCCGTCGGTGGTGGCAGTGATTTCCGCGAAGATGGATGAGGATATGGCGGACCTCGCGCGCGCAGGTCACTCGCCATTCCAGACGTATCACACTCCCGATACCTACTTTTTCGACCCCTCGCAGCTCTCGACGGTGCCGCCCGGAAAAATCCTCGCGTTCGGCACGGACGAGGAGGTGGCTCCGGATGACGACGGCTCGATGAGCACGATGGTGCTGCGAGCGTTCCCGGTGCCGGATGCGGCGCACGACGGGATCATCATGCGCCTGCGCGTGGTTCGTGGTCCGCTCAACGATCTCGTGAACCCGTTGGACGTCCCTGAAATCCCGCGGGACCATCACCTCAACATGCTTGGCTGGGCGGCCTATCTCGCGCTGCGCATCGTGGACCACGATCTTGGAGACCCGGAACGCGCTGAGGGCTTCAAGACCCAGTTCGAGATGGACGTCGCCGCGGCCAAGAAGGAAGCGATGCGTAAGCTCTTCACGCCGAGCCAGTGGGGCTTCGGTCGCAACGGCTGGTCATTCGAGAGGGACTATCAATGACGCGGTTCTGGTGGATCGTCTCGACGCTTGTTTTCATCTTCCTCCTCTTCGCTTCGGTCCAAGCGATCCATGCGCAGACGATTGTCGTTGGCGACAGCATCGCGTTTGGCACCGGTCATGCGATGGGCGTGCGCACCTACGCGCGTGTTGGTGCGGGCTCGTGCGAGATCGCACGCTACAAGTTTCCGGCTGCGGATACGATCGTGGTCTCGGCCGGCATCAACGACGCGCCGGGTCAGTGTGTCAGAAAATTGTATGCACGCTTCGGACACGCTCGCGTGGTGGTGATCCTCCCGAAGGGCATCAACTCCGCACGCGCGCACGTGGCCGCGGTCGCAGCGGCCTATGGATACACTACGATCAGCTACCGCACGGTGGGACGAAGCTTTCACCCACGGTCCTACCCTGAACTTGCCGCGGCCATTTGGGGTCGCCTGGGAGCCCGCCAATGAGTGTCGCCGATAGCCGCCGTGCGAAGAAGCGTCTCCAGCAGCGCTATGGACGCGCGCAGAAGGTCAAACTTGAAGCTCTGCGCGAGGAAGCCCGGCGCAAGGGTAAGAAGTAGCCGCAGGTTGCGATCTCCGGACAAAATCGATATGGTGCGGCTCCACGTCATAAGGACCGCCCGAGATGGCCGACGATCTCACGCCTCAACTCCCCACGATGCCTACCCAGACGCGGTATCCTACGGTAGCCGGCCCTCGTCCGCTATTCCCCGGGAACACCCGCCCGGCACTCACTCCGGCTGACGCCGCGGCGCTCCAGCAAGGTATGTCGGGCCGCGCCGCGCCCGTTGGTCCTCCGGAGCCGATCATCGCGACTCCTGTGCCGACCCCTGTCACTCCGGTTCCGACCGCACCTGCTCTCACACCTCCGCAGACCCCGGCGACGAATCCCTACGCGCCGGGTGGCGTCATCCCTCCGGTAGCTGGTCCGGCCGCGGTCGCCGCATTCCAGAAGAGCCTCGGTGGTGCTCCGGCTCCGTCTCCAGCGCCGGCCGTTGATCCCCAAGCCGGACAGATTCGGTTCATCGACAAGAACTCTCCGCGCGTCGCCGCTGCGCCGGATGTCATCCGTGGTGGTGTTCCAGGTGCAAGTGGCGGCCTCACGTTTGGACAGCTCTCGTCCGCCGCTTCGTTGGTCCCTCCGATGCGCTCGCCCGCCGAACGCGCGGCACACTCGCTACTTGATACCTATGAGGCTGAGCATCAGGCTCAACTCAATCTCCTCGCCGCGCAGAAGAGTGGTGACGCACAGGCGATCAGTGATGCGCAAGCTACGGTCGCCAACTTCAACACAGATGTGATGAAGGCCCACAAGCAGAATATGATGGGCATCGTCAATTCGACTCTTGGTTTGACAAACTTCCTTGGTCGTTGAGGAGTGATACTTGGCGTTTCCTCCGAGCCCAGATTCGGCGTGGCTCGCCGATCTACCTAAGCTTGGCGCTCCTCCACCGCCCGCACCGACAGGCTTCTGGGCGAACCCGGTTGTCTCGTCGATCGCGAGCGGCTTCGGCAAGCTCGGTCAATCCGAAGCTGAGTTCGTGCAAGCGGGTGGCGCTGCGCTTGGCCTCCCTGGTGTGGAGGCTGCAGGCGCGCGTGGTGCGGAGCGCGCTAAGGCCAACACCGCGTTGTTCGCCCGGCCTGATCTTGAACAGCAGGGTATGCTGAGTTCGCCGTCGTCGTTCATCTATCATCTCGGTCAACAGCTTCCGACCCTGGTTGCGGCCGGCGCGGGTGCTGAGGCTCTCCCGGCGATCGGTGGTGCTGGTGCTCTCGCGCGCGCCGCGCGTGCTGGTGTGTTCATGCTCCCCTCCGCCGTCGGCGCGAACGTCGAAGAGCAGCAGGCGCAGACCCCTGGTGAGCTGACGCAGGAGGGTGCGATCAAGGCCATCGCGCTCGGTGCGCCCGAGGCTCTTGCACAAGGCTTCGTTCCCGGCAGCCTCGAACAGATTTTGGAGAAGGGTGCTGCGGGTCAATGGGCTCATCGCGCATTGGTTGGTGGTGCGTCTCTTGGCGCGTATCAGGGTGTGCAGGCCGGCGCGACGCGAGCGATCACGGACGCGGCGTATCATCCGGAGATGGGCTTCTCCGATCGCGCGGAGAACGTCGTCAAGGCGGCGCTCGAAGGTGGTATCACCGGCGCGGTCTTTGGTGGCGCGATCCACGCGGTCTCCGGACAAAAGGTTTCGGTCAATGCTCCGACCGAGGTGATCAATGACGCGACTGCCAAGGTGCTGGAGCCGACTCAGGATCAGGGCGGTCAGAACCTCAGTAATATGCAGCTACCGGCTCCGCAGCCGCTACTGCAGATCACGGACCAGCGCACGTCGCCCGGCAACATCGGGACACCGACGGAGCGGCCGATCGCAGTCAATACCGCTGGCGAGGCGTCCGCTACTCCGACCGACGTCATGCCCGGCCAGACGATCTTCGGAGGCCAGGGCGGCGCGTCGACCGATGTGGCTGCAGCGTCGCGCGCCGGAGCGCAGAAGGCTCTACCTGCACCGACGCCTCCTGTCCCTGACGTTGTTGCACCTCTTGCAGAGACCCCAAGCGAGGACCTCCGCACTCTGCACACTGCGCTCGCCGCGCAGGACACGATGGACACCGCCCAGAGTGGCCAGTTCCAAGAGGTCCGTGCGGAGTTGGCGAAGCGCACCGTGCCCGGTCTCAAGATCGGCGAAGGGAATCTCTTCACACCCGAGGAGGTCGCAGCGCGCGCACCGCAGGTTGCTGAGGTCAAGGCCAGTCTCGATCTACCTGAGAAGGCGCAGAACACGCCCTGGTTCAAGAACCTCAACGCTGCGAACGAGCCTGAGCTGATCAACGCGATCGACGCGGAGCTGAAGTCGCACGATCGCGTCTCGAAGGCGGACGCGACCGCGGACAATCCGATGCGCAAGGCCACCAAGGTCCCTGACTGGCTGCAAGAGCTGGCGAACGACAAGGGCTTGATGGATGGTAGCAAGCCGTCGTCCCCTGCGGAGAAGCTCGAAGGCTTGACGGAGATCGATAAGCCGCGCGCGCAGGCTGTGGTCGACGCCGCGACGAAAGTAGGTGGAGCGCAGCTGCGCGCCGCGAACCGCAAGATGGCCGACATCAACGCGCAGATCGAGCAGTTCACCGCTCTCGATGCGGTGCATCAGGAGGCCGCGCGTCAGCTCGCCGACGCGAAGACTCCGAAGGACCCGGCGACGGGAACTCCGATCGCGCAGCCGGACCTCACTGTCAAAGCGCGCCCTGCGCCGACCGGTCTTGATCCAGCGGTGCAGGCGAAGTGGGACGCTGCGGACGCGATCGTGCGCGGGAACAATTCCGACGCTATCAAGAACCAAGCGCTCGCGCATCAAGCCGCTCTCGAAGCTGGACAGTCGGTGACGAAGCAGACGCTTGCGAAGCTCGGGTCCGATGCGAAGAAGGAAGCCAAGAGCTACTCTGGTCCGGATCGTTCGATTGTGGAGGATGCAAATGCCGTTCAAGAGCGAAGCGCAGCGCCGGTGGATGCACGAGAACCATCCGGAAATGGCGGCGGAGTGGGAGGCGGAGACGCCGCCAGGGCCGCTGCCTCACCACGTGCCAAAGACCTCGCCCAAGGCAAAAAAGCCGTCGAAGCCCTTGGGAACAAGTTTGCTGGCGAGGCAGAGACATCAAAAACGGCTAAGGGGCCAGTAGCTCAAGAGAAGCTCGCGCCGGAGTGGGCGCATGCTACCGCGGACGCGCGCCAGGGTGAGGTCATCTACTCCCATCCGGACGGTGAGCATGTTGTGGTCCGTTCTTTCGATGCATGGGGCGAGCCTCAATATCAGATGCATAGTCACACCGGTGTCATCCCCGATGAGAAGGTGACGCAGGCGTTGGAGAAGGCAATCACGCAGGACAAGTTGCAGGATAAGTTCGAGGCCCAGAAGAACCCCGAAGGTCCGTGGAAGGGAAAGGACGACTCCGTCGTCGGGACCACAAACGTTCCGCTTGAGAATGTCGGACTTGTCGGAGACTGGCTACGACAAGTCGGGCTCGGCAATGTCAAGGTCGCCCTCGTCAATCCGCTCGACGCTCGTGGGGCCGCCGCCACGCGCGAGGGATTGAATGGTGACTATCAGGCTGCGCGTCGCGCCGGTGTCGCCGCGTCGGACGGCAGTATGAACAGCTTCGGCCCGAAGCTCAACGACTTCTACATGCACACCGATCCAACTCTGTCGCCCGAGAAGACGATCGATACCCTCGCGCATGAGACTGGGCACATCGTGGAGAAGACTGCACTCCTCAACGCATCTCCTGAGACGAAGCGTGCGATTAATGACGCGTATGCGAAATACTATGCGAAGGCCAATGCGCTGCCGCTCCAGGAGGCGATCAAGCTCACTCGGCTTCGTTCGGGGACTGCTGACGCGTCCGCGATGACGCCTGAGAAGCAGGCGGAGTTTCGTCAGTATGTCACGAGCTTCTCCGAGTGGTTCGCTGATAACGTCGCGCGCGAGCTGACCTCGGCGCGCGAGCCTCTCAGCGTCGTTGGGAAGTTCTTCTATAACGTCGCGCAGAAAGTTCGCCAGCTACTGCAGGTGATGACGGGCAACCACCTTATGCCTGATGAGGGCGTCGCCAAGTTCATGCAGGACCTCCGGGAGAGCGCGCGTCGCAGCCCCGACATGTGGTCCAACGACGTCACGCGTGGACGCGGCGGCGATCGTATCCCCGCGCCGTCAGCGGAGCAGCTGAAGCAGTCGATCGCGCCGAAGAGCCCGGAGGAGGCCAACCGTCGTCTCATGGCCTCAGTCAAGAGCCTTGATCCGATCTGGCAGAAAGTTGCAGAGACGGTCCCGACGCTCCCGACTGCACTTCGCAAGCAGGCGCTCATCGCGCAGAGCTTCACCGGCATCGTGAACATCGCTGGAAAGTATCTTAAGACCGCGCCGGCATATCATGACGGTTTCACGAACCGTGAGGCTCGCACCGGGATGAAGGACAAAACCGACTCGGTTTCGCACCGCGGGTTCTTGGCCCTGAAGCCCGAGCAGCAGAAGCCCGTCAATAGCATGCTTGCGAAGCTGAACGCGAACCCTTGGTTCCTCGATCCACGCAAGCCGATCGGTGACTACGCGAAGGTGATCTCGGACAACCCGAAGGACGCCGACGCGATCCGCGCGCTCCACCGCGAGTTGGTTGGTGACTGGAGCCGACTCCAGCAGGCTAGCCTTCACAAGGTAGTCGAGTCTATCTTGTCGATGAACCAGACGAAGGGTCTCCAGGCGAACGTCGCCCTCATGCACTCGGCTGTCGAGATGTGGGCTGGCAAGTCCGGTATCAATCTGTTCGGTGATGGTCACATCAACCCAGATGAGGCGTTCCGCACGCAGCCGACTCTCCACGACGACCCGACGAAGGCCCAGTTGTTCTATGCCGCGGCGCATAGCCGCATGTTGAACGCGATCAAGGACCATGTCGCCGCGAGCAACGATCCGTTCTTGAAGCCCCTGATGGAGCATGTTCAGGAGTCGAAGGCGCTTATCGACACCGGTATCTACTCGCCGCTGACTCGTGAGAACTACGATCACTTTGTATCGGGGCGGCTCGCGACCGATGATGCTGGACGTCCCAAGGCTGGCGTGCAGCAAGCACTCAGCGACGCCATGCAGAAGGCCGACTTCAGTCTTGGTATGTCTTATGACCCGAGCAGTTCGGTGGTCATGACCAAGATCAAAGACCTCGCGACGATGAACCGTCTCCACGGCATGTTCACCGAGCTGGAGAAGTCTGGGGTCATCGAACCCGGTTCGAGCAAAGCTGGGCACCCGGATGACCCATCGTCGATGGGTAGGATTGGCACGCCGTTCATTCAGCGGATGATCGAGGGGTTCAAAAGCACGATCGAGAAGTCCAACATCGACGACGCTGCGAAGGATCGGTTGCAGCGCGCGATGGTCGCGCAGCTCATGGACACAGTCTCCGATCGCTCCACGCTGCCCAGCATGCAGAAGAGGAACTTCACGTCCGGCTTTGACCCTGAGATGGGCAAGGCCGCGGTCATGCGCGCCCTGAACAGCTCGCGTGCTTCGACCGCGGTCTCATCCCGCAGTGAGATGGCGCGTCTCGCTCAGGCGATGATCGATGAGACGAACGCTGTGAAGGGCGATCAGACAATGAAGCCATCGGAGCGTGAGATCGGTTCGGATGCGCTGCGCGAAATCCTGCGCCGTGAGGCCGAGCAGGCGTGGCACATCCCGCACAGCTTCATCGATACGATCAAGTCCGGCATGCATACAATCATGGTGGGCCTCAACCCGGCCTATACTCTCACAGCGATGTCCCAGGTCCCGACACTACTTCACCCCGAGTTGGCGAAGCAGTTCGGCTATGGCAAGTCCGCGGTCGCGATCGGCAAGGCAACTGGTCGCGCGTTCAATATCATGCGCGCTGTCTTCAACAGCCCCGATGGATGGAATGTCGGCTTCCGCGAGGACGCACTTCGCAAGGCTGGTATCTCGGAGCGCGACATCCAGACGGTGATGAAGCTAGAGAACGCCGGTAAGATGACGAGCTTCACTCAGGCGATGTCAGAGCTTGGAGAAGGTTCATCGCCGGGCCGCCAGATGTATAAGAACATCTCGAACGCGATGGGTGTCTACGCGGAGCAGCTACCGCGTGTCATCGCCGCGTTGACCGCTGGCGACCTCTACGCGAAGCGTCCGATCGCTGGCAAGACGCGCGATGAGTATGTCAGCGAAGTCGTGAGCAACTCCCAATTCAACTGGGGTCCTGGCGAAGCCTCGCGCCTGACGAGCAAGCGTGGCCCGCTCGGTGCAGCGACGCAAATTTCGCTCGCGTTCATGCAGTATCAGACGAACATGGTGCAGAAGCTCTACACCGAGATGCACGCGGCGTTCGGTAAGGACGGCCCGCAGGCACAAAAGGAGGCCGGCAAGTTCCTCGCTGCGCATATGGTCAATGTGATCGCCATCGCCGGCACGCTCGGCCTCCCTGGCGCGGCGTTCGTCGCTGGTGCGTTCGACAAAATCTACCAGCAGCTGACGGGCCGCGACGATATGGACATCCAGGGTCTGTATCGCACCTACCTCGCTCATACGTTCGGTGCGGATGTCGCAGATGTCATCGCGAAGGGGCTCCCGCGTGCGGCCGGTCTTGATCTCTCGAAACTCGGGGACGCGAACCTCATCCCCGGCACCGGGTTCATGACCGATAAGCGTAAGTGGGAGGACGCGTCGAAGGACTGGCTGAAGTCGATGGCCGGTGCAGGTGGCAGCGAGGCGGGCAACCTCATCCTCGCGTCGCGCGATCTGATGAACGGCGATTACATGATGGCCGCTACGAAGTTCCTTCCAGAGGGCGCGAAGGGTTTGGCTGAAGGTGCCTACTACTCGATGCATGGATACGTCGACAAGGACGGTGTCCCGCTCCCGATCGGTTCTCCGTCGGCGCTCGATATCGTCTACGCGACGCTCGGGTTCGATCCTGCGCGTCTCGCGCAGTATCAGGAGGCGAAGCGCATCAGTGGTGGTCTCGAAGCCCAGCGTGAGTTCCGCTCGCAGAACATCACCCAGCATCTCGTCAAAGCGCAGATGACGGGCGACTCGTCCGCGCTCGGCTCGTGGCTCAATGCTGCAGCAGAGTTCACGACCGAACATCCAGGTATGCCGAGCCCGCTGACGAGCATCGGGACGAACTTCACCGAGCACGCGCGCCAGGGTATTCTCGCCAAGGCGCTCGGTGCGCCGCTCGGTGTTGGTGTCCTCGATCCCAACCGTTCTGCGACGGGCTTCTTGAGCACGCCTCAATGAGCCCGCCCGACTTCACATTCGGCGGAGGTCCCAACCAGCCAACTCGCCCGCCAATTCCGAGCACGCAGGCACCACCAGGACAAATCGGCAGCCCTGGGTTCGGAGTAGGCTTTGGCGGTGGACCTATCGGCGGAGATGTATCTGGCGCGGTGCGTCCTACCAACGCGAGCGGAGGTCCTAATTGGATGGGGCCTCCTGGGCCTCCAGGACCCCCAGGTCCTCAAGGCCCATCAGGTGGCGGACCTACCGGACCAACAGGAGCACAAGGAAATGCAGGACCAACAGGACCCATTGGTGCAGCCGGCTCAGCTGGGCCCACAGGACCTACCGGCCCTACGGGCGCGAACGGAAGCGCTGGAAGCGCTGGTCCGACTGGGCCAACTGGACCCACCGGCGCTGGCGGTGCTGCTGGGTCTCAAGGGCCCACAGGACCTACCGGGCCTCAGGGATCGGTTGGCAGCGGTGGGCCAACTGGTCCGACAGGCTCCACCGGTGCAGGAGGTCCCACCGGTCCTACCGGCACCACCGGCGCAGGCGGCCCCACCGGACCAACAGGAAGTAGCGGAGTAGCTGGGCCTACCGGCCCGACGGGCTCCACAGGTGCGGGCGGACCTACCGGCCCGACAGGCTCCACAGGTGCGGGCGGACCTACCGGCCCGACGGGCTCCACAGGTGCGGGCGGACCTACCGGCCCGACGGGCTCCATAGGTGCAACCGGTCCAACCGGCGCGACGGGTGCAACCGGTCCAACCGGAGCGACAGGACCTACTGGCGCAACGGGGCCCACCGGCTCGACGGGCCCCACCGGAGCTGTTACAAGACCGAGGACCGCGCGGATTGTGAACCCGCAAGATTTCAATCCCGGCGACAACTTCACACTCGCCGCTTGGACCGTCGGCACTCCCGCCGCCGTTGATCTGTATCAGCATGCAGCTCTAGGAGGGTTGTGAGATGGCCTTTCAACAGAACGCCACGCCGACATTTACGAAGCAGCCGCAGGCTTCGCGTGTCACCATCGCCGTCGCAGACACGACGACGGCGAAGACGGTTCTCACTGCTGGTCCGAACGGTTCGAAGCTCATCGGACTTTTTGCATCGACGACCGACACCAGCCTTTCGAACATTCAGGTCTCGATCACGAACGGCGGCACACAGTATAACATGTGGGTCGTTCCGATCCCGCTCACGTCGGGCACCGCCGCGGCGTCGCCGTCGTCGGTCAACCTCCTGAACGCGACGGATGCTGTCGGCCTTCCCGTCGATAACGACGGCAATCCGTTCTTGTATCTTGTTTCCGGAGATACTTTGACGGTGAATGCGCTCGCGACTCTCGCGGCCGGCATCGTCACGGTCCACGCGATTTACGCGGACTTCTAAGATGGGTGACTTCGCACCAAATCCTGGAAGTCGTGGGAAGCAGGGCGCGCTGAACAAACTCAGCGCGCTCTTCAAACGTTTGGTCGTCGTCAACTTCAATGCCGCGCCGGCTCCACCAGCTATCAACGGCGCGATGATCCAGATTGTGGGGGCGGATGGCGCTCAACCTCGTCTCTCATGGGATTCATTTGGGTCACAAGGTTCCTTGTTCTTTCGTCGCGCGAACACATCTCTTGCTGCTCCTACTGCTTTACAAGCGAACGATGCGATTGGAGTCATTCAAGGGTTTGGCTATGGCGCAACAGCATACTCAAGCAATCGTCGAGCACAAATTCTTTGTGCAGCCTCCGAAAATTGGACTGACGCCGCTCAAGGGACGTATTGGGCTTTCTACGTTGCGGTCGCGGGTAGCACGACTGTTGTCGAGGCGATGCGTGTTCAGACTAGTGGTGGTGTCTCTGTTGGTGATGCAACGTTTAACACGACTGACCCAGGGGCCGGCAATCTCGCAGTGAAGGGTGCTATCAGCGCAGCCTCGATCAATGCGAGCGCCGTCCCGACCGGAGCTACTTACCAAAGCGGTCTTTTATCTCCCACCGCTCCGAATAGCACCGTCACCACCCAGATGCAGGGTCTTGCCGGAGCGATCACACCGACGAAGTCCGGCAAGGTCATGGTCACGATCAGCGGGACAGTCATCTCCAGCGTCACGACCCATGGCGTAGGTATCTTGTATTCAATTCGCTACGGCACCGGCGCAGCCCCGGGTAATAACACCGCGGTCGCTGGAACTGGTGTTGGTGGTCAGCAGGAGTTTACGAATCCTGCGGCGGCGACTGCGGCGGGCGACATCCACGCGCCCTTCTCGATCTCTGCCGTCATCACCGGGTTGACGCTCTCCACCGCTTACTGGCTCGATCTCGCCGCGCTCGCGATTTCCGCCGCGAGTCAGGTCAGCCTTTCCAACGTGTCCATCTGTGTGATAGAGCTTTAATAGGAGTCCCGCCATGGCCAAGCTCTACGATCTCGCACGCATGACGACCCCCACCGTGGGTCAAAGCACGCTCGTGCTTGGAACCGCGGCCCAGGGCTGTCTCACCTTCGCCCAGGCCGGCGTGCAGGACGGCGATGTGGTCTCCTACGCGATCGTCGATCCGCCGACCAGTCTCACGCCCGCGCGCGAGGTCGGCCGCGGCACCTATAGCGCGGCGAACCAGACGCTGACCCGCGGCGTGCTTCACTCGACGAACGGCAACGCGGCGATCGTGCTCTCCGGCGCGGCGCATGTTTACATCACGGTGCTCGCCGAAGACATCGCAGCGCTGACGGGTCCGACCGGACCTACCGGCGCAACGGGCCCCACCGGCGCAACGGGCCCTACCGGATCGACCGGGCCCTCCGGCAACGGACCCACCGGCCCCACCGGCGCGACGGGCCCCACCGGGCCCAGCGGCCCTACCGGACCCACAGGACCCACCGGCGCGACAGGCCCCACCGGACCTACCGGCGCGACGGGCTCCACCGGACCCACCGGGAGCGCGGGCCTTGGCGGACCTATCGGCGCGCAGGGCGCGACCGGGCCCACCGGCCACATCGGGCCCACCGGACCCACCGGGCCGCAAGGCATCCCCGGCACCGCGGGCGTCACCGGTCCCTCCGGCGCAGGCCCCACCGGCCCTACCGGACCTACCGGCTCATCCGGACCCACCGGAGTTTCAGGACCTACCGGAGCGACGGGCGCGACGGGCGCGACGGGCGCGCGCGGACCCACCGGCGTGACCGGCCCCACCGGCGCGACGGGTCCGACCGGCCCCACAGGCTCTCAGGGCGTCGCTGGATCGGCAGGAACGACGGGCCCCACCGGACCCAGCGTGACAGGCCCGACAGGCCCTACCGGCGCTGCCTCGAACGTGACAGGCCCGACCGGCCCCACCGGTGCGACCGGCCCCAGCGTGACCGGCCCCACCGGGGCAACTGGACCCACCGGCGCGACCGGCCCCACCGGACCCACCGGCTCGATCGGTGCGCTCGGGCCCACCGGCCCCACCGGTGCAGGCCCCACCGGCGCGACCGGCCCCACCGGACCCACCGGCTCGATCGGCGCGCTCGGCCCCACCGGCGTGACCGGACCCACCGGACCCTCAGGAGGTCCGATCGGACCCACCGGCCCGACAGGCCCCACCGGGCCCACCGGCGCGACGGGTCTCAACGGCTCGCCCGGCGTGACCGGCCCGACCGGCGCAGGAGGTCCTACGGGGCCCGCCAGCGGCCCGACCGGACCTACCGGTGCTGGACCTACCGGCCCGACCGGACCCACCGGTCCCGCGGGCGGCAATGGCTCGCCCGGAGCGAATGGACCCACCGGCCCGACCGGCCCCGGCCCGCTCACGCCGACGGTGTATACCGACAATCATACCTTCGTGCTTGCGGATGCGAATACGTGGGCGCGGCTGAACTCGTCGATCGCGAAGACGTTCACAATCCCGCCGAACTCCTCTGTCGCGTTCGCTCTCGGCACGCAGATCAGCATGGACCAGGAAGGTATCGGCCAGCTGTCGTGCGCGGGTGGTGTTGGTGTGACCCTGCAGAACGCAGGGGCGACTGGTCAGACTCGCGCTCGATACTCCGTGATGATGGTCACGAAGCTTGATACCGATACCTGGAACCTGACAGGGGACACCGCGTGACCCAGCTAAGCGGCATCCTCGCCGTTCGTCGCGAGACGAGCGTCCCTGCGGCTGCGACATTGGACCCCGCCAATCAGGGGTCTCATGTCACGCTGAGCAACAACAACCTCGCGATGGTTGTTGCGAACGGGCAGTCGGGCTCGGTGCTGTCGTCCACTTCGAAGAATGCCGGCAAATGGTATTTCGAGTGGACGATGACTGCCTACCCCTCTGCGGGGTATCTCGGTATGGGGATCATCGACACGAACTTTACGCATGAGCACGGCGTCGGCTACGACGACCCGAACAACCACTCGATCGGCGCGCTGTTTACGTCGGGTGGAAATCAGGTCTCGCGCAACTCTGTGAACATCGGCTCGTTCATGTCTGGAGCTGGAGCCGGCAACGACATCTGTGCCTGCGCTGTCGACTTCGACAACCTCACCGTCTGGTTCAGGAACGTCACGCAGAACTCGAATTGGAACAACAGTGGCACCGCGGACCCCTCGAACAACATCGGTGGCTTCGACTTCTCCACCCTCATCGGCACCATCTACTTCGCTGCGGCTGGGTGGCAGGCCGCTGGCGCGACTGGTCAGATAACCGCAAACTTCGGGAACTCGTTCGTCGGCGCTCGTCCCAACAAGTTCAAGCCGTGGGGTCCGTCGCCCGCGCCTCTGACGAACATCACCCTTGACGCAGCTAATCTCGGATCGGGCGTGACGCTGAGCACGGACAAGCTGACGGCGACGCGTTCCGGCAATGGTTGCGCTCGCACGACGAACTCGATGAACAGTGGAAAGGTCTACTTCGAAGCGACCCTCCATGGGGACGGCGGCGGCAACGCTTACGTCGGGTTCGGCCTCGTCAATGGCTCCTTCGGGATGAGCAACTCGGCCGGCTTCGACGGCGGCGGGAATAGTATCTTCAGCTATGACAACGATGGGGTCTACATCGCCGGCTCGGTCATCGGCGGGTGGTCCTCTACGTTCCCCGCGATCGGCGACATCGCAGCCATCGCAGTTGATTTCACCAACAAGCTCTACTGGGCCAAGAACCTCTCTCGTGGGAATATGTATTGGAACAACAGCAGCAGCGCCAATCCTGCGACTGGAGTCGGCGGGATTAGCTTCAGCAGCGTCACCGGGCCATACTATGCTGCGGTTGGGTTCTTCTCGACAGGCGGCTCTATGACGATCAATCTTGGGTTCTCACCTTTCACCGGAGCGATCCCATCCGGCTTTAATTTCTGGGATAAAGTATCATAAGGAGTGAGCATGAAAATCTGTGTGTATGCTATCTCGAAGAATGAAGAGCAGTTCGTCGATCGCTTCGTGGAGGCGGCGCAGGATGCGGATATGATCCTGGTCGCCGATACCGGGAGCACCGACGGGATGGTCGACAAGCTCAAGGCTTGGAATCGACCGAGTTCTTCGCATCCTCTCGGCATCAGGGCTGAGGTTGTCGTCCGCGACATCTCGATCAAGCCCTGGCGCTTCGATCATGCGCGCAACGCGGCGCTCGCTTCGATCCCTGCTGACATTGACATCTGTGTGAGCCTCGATCTCGATGAGGTCCTGCAGCCCGGCTGGCGCGACGAGATCGAGCGCGTGTGGAAAGCCGGCGAGACGACCCGTCTCCGATACATGTTCGACTGGGGCTGCGGGATCGCGTTCTGGTATGAGAAAATTCACGCGCGCCACGGCTACTTCTGGCACCATCCCTGCCACGAGTATCCGATGCCGGACGGACGGATCACCGAGGTTTGGGCCGACGCGTCGCCGGACTTCCTCATGGTGATCCACAAGCCGGACAACACAAAGAGCCGCGGTCAGTATCTCGATCTCCTGAAGCTCTCCGTCACCGAAGACCCGCACTGTCCGCGCAATGCCTTCTACTACGCTCGCGAGCTTTCGTTCGTCGGCCAGTGGGAGGAGTCGATCAAGGAGTGCGATCGGTTCCTCGCGCTACCGCGGGCGACGTGGCACACGGAGCGCTGCTACGCCCACCGTGTGAAGGGACGCTGCTACCAGGAGATGGGCGATTGGCACAACGCCGAGGTCCAATTCATGCTGGCCGCGGCCGATGCGCCTGAGACCCGCGAGCCGTGGTGCGAGCTGGCGAAGGTGATGTATTTCAACAAGCGTTGGCACGAGTGCTTCGCCTACGCCATGAAGACGCTCTCGATCACGGATCGCCACAAGGTCTATACCGTCGACCCCGAGGTCTGGAGCCACTGGCCGCACACCTGGGCCTCGATCGCCGCGTGGCAGCTGGGCCTCAAGGACGTCTCGAAGGAGCAGGCCGCGCTCGCCTTTGCTCACGCCCCAGAAGATGCTATGGTCAAAGGGAACCATGAGTTCTTCGGGAAACAGAGCGATGCTGGGTAACGGCGAAATCGGGCACGCAGCCCTCGGCGAGGTGGACGAGACGATCGCCCCCTCGCCGGCTTATTCCGCGACCGCGGAGTTCGAATGGACGGTCTCCGCGACCCCTATATTCGTGTGGAACGACGACGGGTCGACCTTTGAGTGGGAGTGAGCTATGTCGTTCGTTCGCAAAACTCTTCTCACGCTCTCGGGTCGGTTCCTCGTCCCTGGGTTCGCTGCAACCGCGGCCGATGGTGACGGGGATACGGACGACACGCTCCCGCAGCCGCCGCAACCGAGTTCGGTTGTGTGCGTGCTCTACTACTACCCCCCGCTCGCGCCGTCGCCGCAGATCAACACGCCGCCGACCCCCGCGCCTTCTCCCTCCGCCGCGCCTTCGCCGTTGACCGCCACTGTCACCCTCACGTTGGGGACCGATGGTCAGACGTGGTCGGGTCAGTGGGATTCAAGCGTCGCTGAGGGACGCGTCGACTGGTTCGTCTACAGCTCCGGCTCCGTGGTCGCTGCCGCGCAGGGCAACTTCGTCGTGAAGGCCAATAACGCGAACCTTTCGGTGCGCTGATGGCGAACCCGAAGAAGCCGGCCAAGCCGGTCAAACCTCAGAACGATAGCGTCGAGTTCCGGAAGTTCGTCGGGCTTAAGAACGTTGTCGAGCGCGAGCGTCTCGGGCCCGACGAGCTGGAGCTGGCGATCAACGTTGACCTGGACGATGTCGGTCAGCTACGTCGCCGCCAGGGCAGCCGGCGTGTTGCGACCGGCAAATGGTCCAACCTCATGACCGCGCTCAACGGACGTATCTACGCGGTGAACAACGGCTCGCTCGGGCGCATCTACCCGAACTTCTCATTCGCTGCGCTCGCTCTCGGGTTCAACCAGACCGACATACTCGCGAACGTTCAGGTCGCCGACAACATCTACTTTTCGTCGCCGTCGCAGTCTGGCATCATCAACACCGCGCAGGATACAGTCGGGCCGTGGAAGGGACCTTCGCTCCCGCCGCCGACGATCGCCGATCCACTCGATCCGAACGCCGCGCCTGCGCCAGCGCTGCCGGCCGGCAAGTGGTGGTATTCGCCCGTCGTCAATCCGCGCGCGACGCTGCCGCCCATCGGTGGCAAGATTTTGGGGACGCCGCCGCAGGCCGAGTTCCTCGCCTACTTCCACGGTCGCATCTATCTTGCGCAGGGTCGGACGCTCTGGCACACCGAACTCTACAACTACAACTACGTGAACTCGACGAAGGGCTTCTACCAGTTCGAGGGCGACATCACGATGGTCGGGTCCGTCACCGACGGTATCTATGTTGGCACCACCGAGGGGTTGTGGTTCATGTCCCTCGCGTCGCGGATCGAGGGGCACCCAGCCGGCGCGTTCAAGCGCGTGCGCGTGATGGACAGCGGAGTGATCCCCGGATCGATGGTCTATATCCCCGGCGAGCTTGCGAACCCCGCTCAGGTGGGTCTCAACGAGGACACCCCACTAAAGGTGTCGATCATGTTCATGACGACGGCCGGCTACTGCGTCGGCCAGGACGGCGGGCAGGCGGTCAACTTCAGCGAAGACAAGTTCATCTTCCCAGACTCGGCGAGCGCGAGCGCCATGTATCGGTTCCAGCAGGGCATCCACCAATACGTGACCGTGCTCAACAGCGCCGGATCGCCAATGACCAGCACCCGGATTGGCGACTATGTGGACGCCACCCTCCGGAAGGCCGGCACTTGGCAAGAGAGCAGTGATGGTATAAAGATCACAGAGACCTTGGTTGCGACCTATATCCCGCACCATTGAGGAGACTGACCATGGAACTCGACATCGCGCCCGCCCGCAAGGACACCGATCCGCTTCTCTCGCGGCTCAAGGGCCACGGCCACTATAAGTTCGAGTTGATCCGTGACGGCAAGAAGGTCGACGAGTGGGAGGTGGACAACCTCGCCGTCAACCAGGGTCTCAACGACATGCTCGCGGTCTACTTCCAGGGCGGGTCTCAGAAGACCTCCTGGTTCATGGGCCTCTTCCAGGGCAACTACGCTCCGGTCGCCACCGACACCGGCGCGAACTGGGCTGCCAACGCCACCGAGTGCTCGTCCTATTCGAGCCCGACGCGCCCGGCATGGACCCCCGCCGCGCCCGCGTCGCAGCAGATCACGAACGCCGCCAATCCCGCCTCATTCACCTTCAACGCGAACGTCACGATCTATGGCGCGGCGATCGTCTCGAACAATGTCGTCGGTGGCGTCGCCGGCACGCTCTTCTCCGAAGCGCAGTTCGCCTCGCCGAAGCCCGTCCAGAATGGCGACAACCTGCTCGTGACCTACGGCTATACGATCGCCTCCGACTGACGGAGGTAGGCCATGACGACCTTCACCGATACCGAGAGCCAAAGTCTCGGTATCCACGACACCGTGTCGTTTGTCGCGCGTCCAGGCGCGGTCATCGCCGAGAACATCGATCTCAACGACACCACGCTGTTGAAATACCAGCCCGGTGCGGTCGTCGCTGAGAACATCGACATCCACGAGACGATCATCGCATCCGCGCGCTTCAAAGAGGTGCTCACGGAGATCATCAAGCTGCACCCAGCCGCCGCGCCGACGATTCTCGCCGCGATCCAGGAGAACCTCGACATCAATGATGTGACGGTGGTCACGCTCGCGGCGTTCCTCGCGGAGCGGCTCGGCATCCACGATGTGATGACCGGTATCTCGAACCTGAAGGTCACGATCTCTGAGCAGCTCGATATGCAGGCTCAGGTCGTGTGGTTCCTCGGAGGGTTCCTCTCCGACACCCTGATATTCACGGAGCAGCTCTCGCCGCTATGGCGCTACGCGCGCACGATCTCCGAGAACCTGGACATCAACGATACGGTCACGCCGAAGCTTGTGATGCGTATCACCCTCGCGGACAATGTCGACGTCACCGACCAGACCGCCCTGCAGGCTCTCTACAAAGCCTCGGTGATGGACAACATCACCATCTCGGTCGCGTTCGTCGATCCGGGCGGCGGCTTCACGACGTGGGCGGTGAACACCCGCACCGGCGCGGTCACAGAGTATCAGGACTTTGTCTACAACAGCTTCGCCCAGATGGGGCATCACTTCCTCGGGGCGTCCGCCCAGGGTCTCTACGTTCTCGATGGAGCGCTTGATGATACCGCCTCGATCGTCGCTCGGGTCAAGAGCGGCTCCGCTCAGTTCAGCGGTTCCCACTTCACCGCATTCGACGCGATCTACCTCGGCCTCCGCGTTTCAGACACCGGGAGCGACTGGCTACTTAAGCTCCGCGCCGGTGATGGCCGAGAATACGTCTATGCGTTTCGACCCCTCAACCGCCGAACGACGAAAGTTTTTCTGGGGAAGGGGCTCCGCGCGCGCTACTTCTCGTGGGAGCTGATCACGGCCGGCGAGGAGTTCGACCTGGACGCAATCGAGTTCGTGCCAATCGGATCGCACCGGAGGACGTGATGTGGATTCTCTCGACGTTCAAGCGCCAGCCGCTCGCGCAGCGGTTCCTAGATAGCCTGCAGGGAGCTGCGCCCGGCCGTGTCCTGGTCGACGGTGGCGATCCCTACGACGGTCTTCAGCTACCTCCAGGATGGACCTATGACTACTATCCAGACAACATCGGATACCTGCCGCGGTGCAATCAGGTCTTCTTCGAGAACCCAAACGAGCCATGGTATGGGATTGGTGGGGACGATATCGTCGTCCCTCCGCAGCCAGGATGGGACAAGCGGCTCATCGATGCGGCAGGGCCCCTCGGTTTTTCGAACTGCTCCGATTCGGGGTATAAAGACCACGAACCCTTCCCCACCGGAGTTCACATCTTCGGTGGTGATCTTGTCAGGGCAATGGGTTTTATCGCCGTTCCTGGTTGTCGTCATACATACGCGGACGATGCTTGGATGAACCTCTTCGCGGCGTTTCCCGGCCTGCGCGTGACGTGCAACGACATCCGCATCGAGCACCTCCACGTCAACCGCGGGCTCGCCGTCAACGACGAAGCGCACCAGAAAGCCTATGCGTTCGTGCGCCAGGACTACGAGGCGTGGGGCACGATCCGCGCGACCGGTGAGTGGGATCGCGCCATGGAGCGCGTCAGGATCGCGAGAGGCGGATGACCTTCAAGCCTCCCTGGTCCCTCCCGACGAGTGATGGTGTTGACGTCGGCGAGCCTGTCATGCAGCTCCCGCCGTCGATCCACTTCACGGTCGACGCGACGAAGGCGTTCCTCGATACGATGGGGCCCGCCATCACCTCGGTCGCTGATCAAATCGTCGACTTCTACAGCCCGAACATCACCCAGTTCGTGCAGCAGCAGCGGCGGCTGAACGCGATCAGTGGTATCGCGCAGGCGTCGAACCGGATGTCCCTCCCTGGTCTCGATCTGGAGCATGCCAAGAACCAAGGTATCGAGCACATCCGCATCAGAGTGCAGCCGGAGAGCGCGCCGCCGCAGTCGTTCCAGATCACGGTGGACGTCAATCTCGACGGCTACGTGGCGTGGGTTCACAACTGGTCGAAGTTCCAGGCCCCCCAGGTGGACAACCAAGCGATCGACTTCGTCGTCAACGGCTACGGTGTCCTGACGAACTACACGCCAGACGACGATCTCTTCGTGACGAACAACCCTCCGGAGTTTGGTGCGGCGCTGACGCAGGCCACCGTCATCGTCATCGCTGCGTTCGGGAATACCGCGCTCCGGTGTCAGTCGCTGCAGGATGACGCGAAGGGCTTCAACCCCTTCACGAAGACGCAGGGCAGCGGTGGCGCTGCACCGACGTGCGTGCCGGCGCGCAAGGACGTCCCCGCGAGCGGCCCGGTGCCGTCGCATAAGGACCTCCTCGGATACTTCATCTTCAACTGGGGCGACCGGCTCAACCCCGACACGTGGTCCTATAACGGCCGTCAGAGCGGCGGGTCCAATCAGACGTTCGACATGAACTTCCCGAAGGAGTTCGTGATCAAGATCATCGAGTTCAAGAGTCCGCAGAACAGCCCGCTGAAACCGACCAGCTCGAACGTCATGTGGTCGCAGACCCACAACTTCCCGCCGCTGAGCCAGCTCGGCCAGAACGGCGTCGATTTCACCTGTGCAGAGTTTTACAATCGTGCGGTGTTGCGATCGGTGCAGCGGTCGTGGAAGCTGCAGACGACGACGCCTGCGGACATCCTCCTCGCCAACGACAAGCCGCTCTACTTCGCGAACGACGGCGGCGATCCGTTCAGCGATCTCGCGGCTGGACGCTACTTCGCGATGTCGTTTGATCTATCCACGCAGAAGTCGCCCGCGGACGCAGCGACCTTCGGCAACGCGAACACGCCGACGCCTCCAGCCATCCCCATCACCGCCGCGATGCTGTCTGTCCAGCAGGCGAACCAAGCCGCGGCGATTGCCCATGGCGCGGCATACACCGCAGCCTATAATACCCTCCAAGCAGCCTACTCCGCGCTCGCGCTTGCGAACTCTCCGATCATGGACTTCGCGCAGCTGACCGGCGTTGGGTTCGCCTACACGTATGTGCGCGATCCGACGCCCGCGCATCTCTCCGCGCTGCAGACGGCATTCCCGACGCTGTGGCCGGACCTCATCACCTACGCTCAGGCTTCAATCGCTTTTCAAAACAACCCCAGCACAGCGAACGCTGCTGCGCTCGCTGCTGCTCAATCCGCGAGTCCTGGTGTGGAGGCTGTTACTTTTGGTGACGCTCTTGGTGTGATCGCGAACAGCGACGCATATAACTACTCGATCGCGTATCAGGTGAATTACGACAAGGCGATTGCACAGGGACAAACTATCGCTCAAGCGCAAGCCGCTGGAGCCGCGGCGACCGCACAGGGGCAGACCGCCTTCATCGCGTCGGAGACCGCCTTCATCCAATATGCGACCGACAATGGACTGACATCCCAGGCCGCCGCGGCGACGACCGCAATGAATAATGTGCCCCCGGCCCAAAGCGCCTACATTACTGCGTTGATCGCCTTCAACCCTCAGCACATGATCGCCAACAACTACCAGGGGATCAGCCAGTTCAACTACCGGATCATCACGGTGACGAAGGGGGTTTACTCGATCGGCCCCTGGTCCCAGGGCTAAGGTTGCTGCGCAGCGCATATTGCGCTAAAAGGGTCGCTTGCTGATCGTGAGCTGACCAATGGCCATCATTCCCTCCTTTGTGCTGCCGCCGACGGCCGATGCGCGATTCGCCCAGGGCCCCCAGGTCTGGGGCGATCCGAACTCCATGTTCAACACGGCCCAGCAGCTGCTGAAGATCAGCGAAGCCTACATCGCCGCGCTCGAAACGCAGGCTGGCCAGCTTGCCGCGCCGACGATCAACCCGAGCTTCCCCGTCATCGCCGCCGCGCCGACGCCCGCCACCGCTCAGCAGCCGGCGCTGATCGACGTGACGTGGAACATCCCGACGCAGCCCGCGCCGTTCAATGGGACGATCAGCCCCGCGCCCCTGCCGGGCCCGTTCAATATCCCGCCGCCCACTCTGATCTTCCCCGCCGCGCCTGCGCCGTTCAATGGCGCGCTGCCGGCCGCGCCCGGTCTCGATCTGAACTTCACCTACCCGTCGCCGAGCATCAACCTGCCCTCCGCGCCGCAGCTGTTCTCGCTCGACAACGTGGACTTCTCGCCGTTCAACATCCCTGCGTTCAACGTGACGGTGCCACAGCTGAACATCGCGGTGCCGAACGTCATCCCATATCAGGAGGGTGCGCTATTCACGTCGTCGCTGCTGACGACGCTCGAAGCGAACCTGCAGGACGCGCTCGACAACGGGAGCTGGACCGGCCTGCCGCCGAACATCGAGACGAGCCTTTTCGATCGCGCACGTGAACGCGAATACAAGGCGCAGGCAGACGCCAAGGCGGACCTCGATCGCATGGAGACGATGGGCTGGGCGCTCCCGCCCGGCGTGTGGATCGACGCCCATATCAAGCTCATGACCGAGACGCACTACACACTCGCCGGCCTCAGCCGCGAGATCATGGTCAAGCAGGCCGAGCTGGTGCTGGAGAACACCGTCAAGGCCCGCTCCGAGGCGACCGCGCTGGAGAGCAAGCTGATCGACTACGCGAACCAAGTCGCGCAGCGCGCCTTCGAGGCCACGAAGTATGCGACCGAGGCGAGCATCGCGCTCTACAACGGCGCGGTGCGGTCCTACGAGGTGTCCCTCAAGGGCTACGAGACTCAGGCCCTGGTCTACGACACGCAGATCAAAGGTATCTTGGCCAACGTCGAGGTGCTCAAGGCCCACATCGAGTTCGAGAAGGTCAAGACCGACATCAACACCGCGCTCATCGCCCAATACAAGGCGTCGATCGAGGCGCAGACGCTGGTGCTCGAAGTCGCCAAGACGCAGCTGCAGATCATCGAGACGCAGGCGAACGTGCAGAAGCTCAAGGTCGAAATCTTCGGCGAGCAGATCAAGGCGTTCGTCGGCGAGGTCAACGCGTATCAGGCACAGATCGACGCATACAAGGCGCTGGTCTCAACTCAGGGTGTGATCGAGGATGTCTACAAGACTCAGGTGGAAGCTTACGCTGCTACAGTCAATGCTGGAGTGGCGGAGGTCAACGCCAATGTGGCGGTGTTCCGCGGGCAGGTTGAAGCTTATCAAGCGCAACTTGCGGGTTTCAAAGCCGCCGTTGAATCTATGGTGGGACAAGCCACAGCGGCTTCACAATTCAACACGGCCGAGGCCGAGGTATATCGTGCTGCCGTCGCTGCCATTTCATCCTACAACGATACGCTGACGAAGCAGTGGGAAGCCGTCATCAACGAGCAGGAGAAGATCGCCGAGATCGCGGTCCAGGCGGCCAAGGCCAACGGCGATCTCTACATCGCTGCGCGCGGTCTTTCGCTTGACGCGAGCAAGGTTGGGGCGCAAGTGTCGGCGCAGCTCGGCGCGGCGGCGCTCGGTGCGATCCACTGGGCGAACAACTCGTCCTGGGCGATCGGCATCAACGAGAACCTCAACTCGTCGCAGTCCACTTCGACGACGACGAACACGAACACGAACATCAGCGTCTAAGGAGCCGGTCATGGCTATCAACGTCGGCGAATATCTCGGTCAGAAGTATGACATCCTCCGTCAGCAGGCGACCGACGAGGGGCAGCTCAAGCGCGCCCAGGCTTCGCTCGTGTCGTCCCAGGCGGCTACCAACCCTGCCGAGGCCGCTGCGCGGGAGGCCGCGGGTTATGGTGCGGCTGCGCAGAGTCAGGGTGCGGGCGCATATTCGCGGGCTCTCGCGGCGGCCGAGCCGGGCCTTGCATCCAGCGAGATCGGGCTGCGTGGCGCTCAGACCGAAGAGGGGCAGGCCACTGCTGGCCTCACGCGCACGCAGAACCAAAACATCGGCTCGCAGGTGCCGCAGTATCTCCTCGATCTGTTCGGCAAGCGGTCGAGCGGCAGCGGGATCGACCTACCCACGCTCAACAACTTCTCGAAAGGAACCGACAACGTGAAAGGTCCTGCTCCCAAGGCCGGTGCGAAGACCACCGACACGACGCCTGCCATGCTGACGCCCGGCGAGGCTGTCCTCAACAAGGCCGCGACCGAGCACCTCGGGCGTGACACGATCGACGTGCTCAACGCGATCGGCAACATCAAGCTCGGCCAGACCGACGTGGCGCAGCAGCCCGCGGGCCCGCCGACGCACGCCGACATCCACGGCGCTGGTGGCATCCCCGGCTACGCGCAGGGCAGCTCCAGCACCGGCCAGATCGATCCGATCGCCGGCCAGGGCGGCACGTGGGGACCGAGCGGCGACACCCCCGCCCCTTCGGGCAACACTGGTCTCCGATCGTCCCTGGGTCTTGGCGTGCCCCGTCCGGCCCCCGCCCCGAAGCCGATCGGCTACGAGAGTGGCACGTCCATGGTGCCCGGCTATAGCGATGGGACGAGCGACGTCGGCGATGGCTCGGGTGGGAACCAGAACTACCACAACGACACCATCATGAAGGCGCGCGGCCAGTCCAGCTCACCGTCGATGGGCGACCAGAACGTCCGCGAGGGCGACACCACCTCTTCGCCCAAGACGCAGACGGGTGGGGCCACCGGCTACGCCAAGGGCACGTCCAAGGTCCCCGCAAAGGGCGGCGGCAAGCCCGCGGCGAAGGGTGGCAAGGGCATTACCCCCGAGCTGATCCAGGCCATCATGAGCCTCGGCAAGGGCGGCGGTGGTCTGATCCCTCCCGGCCAGGGCGCACCGATGCCGATGCCTATGCCCCAGGTCGCGCCGGGACCGCAGCAGTGATCTCGTGGATCAAAGCCCACCTCGTCGATGATGTGAAGAGCGCGCACTGGTTCTGGACAGTGCAGCTTGCGATCTTCTGGAGCGGGTTCTCCGGCCTCATGCTTGTGTGGCCCGCTCTCGTCGCGTATATCCCGCTCCCGATGTTCTTCGTGCTGTCGATCGTCTTCAGCATCGCGCTCGGACTCGCGCGGCTCTTCAAACAACCGGGGCTCCAATGAACCGACTTCAGAAGGCGGGCGCGGCCAGTGCGATTGCGACGATGGCCACCGGTGTGGTCGGCGGCTTCGAGGGCCTCCGACAGATCGCCTATCCCGATCCTGCCACGCGCGGCTATCCGTGGACGATCTGCTACGGTCATACCGGCCGCGACGTCAGCCCCGGCGAGCACGCTGCGCTCGGCGAGTGCAAGCGGCTGCTGCTGAAGGACCTCAACACCACCGCCAACGGCCTTGAGAACTGCGTCCATGTGCCGCTGCCGGACACGCGCTATGTCGCGCTGCTGTCGCTCGGCTACAACATCGGTGTCGGCGGTCTCTGCCGATCGAGCATCGTGCGCGATCTCAACGCTGGTCGCACAGCACAGGCATGCGCGCGCTTCCCGAGCTATAATCGTGCGGCCGGCATCGTCTTCCCCGGCCTCACGCGTCGTCGTCTGAAGGAAGAGGAACTGTGTGAGGAGGGTTTGTGATGGTGTTCACTCTGGAGACGAAGCTCATCGCGATGGGCGTCTCGCTGTTCGTTCTGGTCGCCGGCTACTTCGTGTGGCAGACACACGAGCGCAACATCGGCTACAATCACGCTGTCGCCGACATTCAGGCGGCCAACGCCAAAGCAGGTCAGCTCGCGACGCAGGGTCAGCTGAGCGTCGAAGACTGCTTTACGGCGGGCGGCACATGGGATAGGGATAACGGCACCTGCTCACATTGAAAGGTTGTCGTTATGGACCCCATCACCCTCATCATCGGCGCGGTGCTCGGTGGCGCTGGCGCTGGCCCGCTCGGCGTGATTGCCGGAATGGCCTCGGCCTCGATCTACGGCTTCGGCCTGCGCAAACTGAAGGCGCTCGTCATGCCGGCGATGACCAAGGCCAAGGCTGAGGTGATCGCGATCGACAAAGGCATCGCCGCCAAGCTCACGGCGCTCGAAACCGATCTCCACCTTCGCTCCGCGACTTCAGCGCCGGTGATCGCCGATCTGCCGCCCGCCACCCCGCCCGCGCCTCCGGTCGCGTAAGGAGGTCGCCTTGAAGCATCTCTATCTTCTCCTCTGGATTCCAATCGGACTCGCGGGCTGTGCGAACCGCCCCGAGCCGGTCGACCATCCCTGCGGCGTCATCACCGACAGCCTGCAGAACGTCAACGCCACCTCGCGGGTCGGCCAGGAGCGCCTGGACGTCCACTTCGAGCGCGGTGAGCGCGCCGGCTGCTGGAAGCGCGTAGGGCACCTGCCTGTGCTGGCCGACGCTCCCAAGGCTCATCCACACGTCCGGAAGCCGAAGGCCCATCCAGCGCCCGTCTCTGTGAAGCCTGAGCCGGTTCCAGCCCCGATCGTCGAGCCTGCGCCGACGCCGGCACCCGAGCCGGCCCCTCCGCCACTTGACGAGACCTTTATGGGTAAAGTCAGGGCGCACCTGAACTCCGGCGTCAAGTGGTGATGCATGACACAGGACCCGACGCCCCAGCTATGGTTCGGCATTAACGTGGCGTCGGGTTCCGCCCTGCTCGCGGCGCTCTTCTCGTGGCTCCCGACAGCCATTGGCATGGTCGGCGGTGTGCTCCTGATCGTGCGCCTGTTCATCGAGATCAAAGAGAGCGTGACCTATCGCACCTTCATGGCGGATCGGCGCGAGCGCATCCGGGTGCGTAAGCTGCGCAAGCTTCGCGCTCGCCAGAAGATCATTGAGGCCAAGATCATCGCAGCCGATCGCGTCAAGAAGGCGGTCGTCGAAGCTGCTCAGATCGTGGAGTCGGCGAAGACGGATGCAGCCTTGACCAAGGTCCAGGACAAGGCGATCGATCAGTTCACCAAGGACTAATCCAAGCACCAGTTCTCAACCACCGGGTCGATGGCGAAGCCGCAGCGGCGATCGTCGTGGAGCACCGAGGTGACGTAGGCTTTCGCGTTCTTCACGATCGTCGTGGAGACCTCGTAGCCGAGGTGGCCCAGCTCAGCGATCGACCACGTCTCAGCCTCGTATTCCATGATGTGTGGGGGTATCTCACGGACGGACCACGAGTGGTGTCTCGCATGGTAGACCTCGTGCAGGAAGACCTGGAGGTTGTGCACGCCGGTGATCGGCGGGCAGTAGATCACATGGTCGTCGAAGAGACAGAGACCGGTGTGGTAGCGCTTGTTCACGTCCAAGGTCGCGGCTATCCACCCGCGCGGTTTGTATTTGCTGAGCAGCCGGATCGCGGTCTTACGGTCGATGCGATCCGGCATGGCTCTCTCCTTGGGCGGGGAGGTCTTCTTACAGTTTCGGGACCCGAATATCCAGGGTCTTGGGGTTGAGGAGCCAGTAGGGCTTCTTCTGCTCCTTGCACCACTCGATCTCCATCTGCACGCCCTTGCTCTCCTTCCAGCCCGGCAGATCAGCGATCAGCAGGCCGCAGGCGGCGTCGAACAGCGGCTTGTCGGCCGCCATCCAGAAGCCGTGATCGCGCGCGTCGACCTCGTCCTTGGTGTGCATCGCGATCCCATGGGTGTGAGCGATCGGGCAGTAAATTGGTAGACGCAGCAGCAGAAGCCTAGCGGCCAGCTTTTGGGCGACTGTGTTGGCGTCGTCGAGGCCGTGGACCCACTTCGAGTAGGGGGTTGCGAGGTAGTAATACCCCCGATCGTTCCAGAGGTGTCTCGCGTGCGTGCTCATGCTCTATACCCTTCATAGGTCGGGAAGACGATCGTTCGCTTGCCCGAGGCGTAGGTCACTACCTCGGCGTGATGCCAAGCGCCCGGACCTTTTGAGGCGTATTTCAGATCGAGTCGCGAGCTGGTGCCGGCGACGTAGGCGGCTTCCAGGATGCGGGGCTCGTGGGTGTGAGCTGTGTTGACACGCTCGACGATCTTGGCCAGCCCAGAGGGGCTCCCACGCGATCCTCGCGGGCCGACGTCGCCGTGCAGGCCGCACTCGATCGGCGCGGTGTCCTGGCAGATCAGATAGCTCTGCCCCTGGTGAAGGAAGAGCACGTCGTTGAGGGGCAGGCCGCCGTGCTGGAGTGCGTAGGCGTGTGCGCTGAAGGTCTCGCCCTCGCCCGCGTCGATCGCGTCCCACCACGCGGCGTTGAGCTTGTGCCAGATGCCGGCGTTCTCCGCGTCGGCCGCGGCGTCGGTGTTCTTCAGCCACGTGTGCAGGTGGTTGTTGTGGTTCGAGGGCACGTGGATCGACTTCGACCAGGAGCGGATCGTGCTGTGGAGAAACTCCGTGGTGTCATAGAGCATCTCCTTGATGCTCTCGTTGTGGCCGCCCAGCTGGCGCAGGACACCGCGCTCGTGCGGGTCCTTGATCGTGTGATGCGAGCGCGCCTTGAAGCTGAAGCTGTCGTGGAAGAACTGGTGTCGGGGCTTCAGCTCGTCGAGCATGTTACCGCTGCGGACGTAGCTGTGACGCCTCAGACCCCAAAGCACCTCGGCGATATCCCAGTCGATCTCTTCCAGGTGGATGTCGCCCCAGGTGATCGCTTCGACGGGCGGGCCCGGCAGGATCGCGCCGTCCTTCACGAGCACGTCCAGGTCCTGGAACGCACCATCCTTGTCCATCCCGATCTGACGCGTGTAGAACGTGCCGTTCGGCTTGATCTCTGCGATTGTCGCGCCGTAGGTGTGGTGGAACTCGGCCTTCTGGCCGGCGTTGCGCTGGACGTAGTTGGGCCGCGTGATGACGCCGGTGGTCATGATCGCCTTGCCGGGACGGCCGGGCATGACGGGCACGCACTTCAGCGCGATCTTGGCGTGGGGGAAGATAGCCCATTTATCGCGGGTGTTCGTGTCCCATCCGGTGAGGGGGTCGGTGGCGGTCGGCAGGATGTTCGCGCGACCATACCACTGCAGCCGCGGCGCGAGGTCCACCACGTCGATGTTGAGGAGCGGCACGACGCTGTGGGCGAACGCGCCGGCCTTCACCAACTCGTCGACTCGGTTCTCCTCGAACAGCGCCTTCTGATAGGTGAAGCCTCCGATGAGCAGCTCGCCGCCGCGGTGCGCCGCATAAGCCTGGAGGTTTGCGAGCGCGCCCTCGTTGAGCGCGGTGTGGTCCTGCACGGCGGTCATGAGCACGACGCGCGTCTTGGCGGGCTCGGCCGGCACGGTGCGAGTCAGCTCGGTCTGTAGCTCTTCGATCGAAGCCGGTTTGACCGGATCGCGTCGCAGGCGGTTCTGCAGCGTGCTGCGCGAGATACCAAGCTTCGCAGCAGCCTGTGATTGGTTTCCGCCCGCCTCTCGCATGGCGTCGTGCGTTGCTTTGATGACATCGGGAGGCAGGCGGAGAGCGGCCATATCAGTGTTCCTTTTCAGCTCGCCGCGCCCTGGGCGGCGGAGATCATCTTGGCGAACCACTCTGGTGTAGCAGCTCCCTTGCCGATGAGGCAACCGTCTGCACCGAAGCCGAACAGCCAGATGTAGCCATCAGCCTTTTCCTTGGGCTGCGTCGCCACACTCATCGTGACCGGCTCCTTGCCCTTCGGGATGCTATCGCGGTTCTCTTTGATGAACTCCGCGACTTGCGGCGACGTGAGATCGACGACCTTCGCGCCAGGGTTGCGATCGAAGATTGACTGCCGTGTGTCACACAGCTTGATGGCTTCCTCTGCAAACGCACCGGTGCCGATGATGACGCCCGCACAGATTGCAGCGCCGAAGACTAGAGCATACTTCCACATAGCACTCTCCTCTATCAGGGCTGCGGGTCAGCGGGCGGCCCATCCGCTTTCGAGACCTTCGGTAGCATGGCGGCCACGTCGGGGTGGTTCAGGTTGACGGTGAAGCACCACGAGCGGCCCTTAGCGAACAGGGTGCCCTTGCCCAACTCCTGGCGGGAGTTGGTGTCCGTGACAATCCCCTGTGCATTGAGCGCCTTGAGTATCTCGACGGAGTAGCGGTTCGCGCGGTTGCAGTAGGTGCGGAAGTCCTGCTTCAGCACATGGATGATCCCGCTCTCCATATGGTGGTGCGCGAGTATCTGGCCGTGCTTGTTCTCCGAGAGGATGTTGGGCTCCAGCTTGCCGCTCACCTTCTTGGTCTGGACGATGCTCCCGTTGATGTGCGCGAGGTAGTCCATAAGGGTCGCGAGCGGCGAGGTGGAGTCGCGCTGGGCGTCGATCGTGTCGCGCATCTCTTCGAGCTGCTCGGCGATGAACCAGTCGCGCAGGTATTGGAGATCGTAGTTGAAGTAGCCCATCTTCTGCGCGATGTCCCCGGCGACCAGGGACGAGGCGATGTCGGCGAACCAGAAGCGTTCGTGCGACTTCATGCTGGCCTTGGTGGCGATCTCGTCGAGCGTTTTCAGGACGGCGGCTTTGACCTTGTCGACCTTGGCGACGACGAGACGCATGTAGTTCTCGCCGATCCAGCCGTAGTTCTCATACAGCTCGCGGAGGTAGGCGTCGGCCTGGACCGGTGTGTGAACGCCCAGGTCCTTCTCGAAGCGCATCTCCAGCACGCGCACCGCACCAGCGGCACCTGCGGAGTTGTTAATAGACAGCAGGCCCTGAAGGCTGACATTGGCGGTGCTCATGATGATCGAGGCGCGCTCGTCGCCGGTGAGCGACGCTTGCTCTGTGCCGGTGCGATCGGCCCTGACACGTGGACCCATCTGCGTGGAACCCATCGCGAAGTCCTTGGCAATCTCCTCCTTCATGGAGGTGATCTCATCCAAGCACGTGGGGAGGTTGTTGAGGATGCCCATGCGTGTGTTGCGCACGGTGTCGGTCGCGCCTTTGGCCGTGCAGTTGATCGCGGACTTCTTCGGGTTGCCCCAGATCGCCGCAGCGGTGTAGAGCGCGGAGGACTTCGACGCGCCGGTCTCGCCCTGGGCGTGGATGATGACACCATTGTGACCAGTCATCCAGAAGAGCGGAGACGCGAGGCTGGCGAGGATGAACAGCTGGTGCTTCACGTAGCGGCGATCGTTGTAGAAGCTCATCAGCTCCACCTGCCGCTGCAGCGTCCCTTTCTGCGTGAGGTAGTTGCGCGAGGTCGCTGCGACCTTGGAGAGCTGCACAGACGAGTCGCTACCATCCGGTAGGATGATCTTGCTCGGGAGCACGAACTTGGTATTGTCGTCCACCCATCCCAGGTGCGTGTGCTGAACAGCCGTCGGTGAGAGGCGGATCAGCTCTTGGATATACGCGCTCATGTAGCTCTTCAGCTCCCCGAAATTAGACGTGTAAATGCCATGATTAGCGAGTCGTGTCTGCAGCTGCTTATCGTCAACGAAGGTGGCAGCATCAATCGAGATGTCACGCGTCGCACCGTGTGGTAGGTGTGCGCGCCACTGTTGCGATTCAATCTCGCGCGCCGTGCTCGTCGAGCGCTCAAGGGGATAAAGGTCGTAAGGGTATATCTTCCTCTCATAGGCCCGGCCTTCCTTGCTCTCCAGGATGAGCACGATACCACCTTCGCGCGAGCGCTTCCAGGGGAGCGGTGGATCGGCGATCTCGCGTTCGGTGATGACGCCAGCCACGACCTCGGCGACGACCGGTGGTGGAGCCTTCTCTTCGAGGCGCGCGGCCTCGGTCGGGAACTTGGCCCGCTTGATGAAGGGGCAGGTGTGGCAGAGGTGAGCGTTCGCTTGCCCGCACGAGTCCTCCATCTTGGAGCAGCTGACTGCTCCAGACATCTTGTCTTTCCACTGGTCGAACTTCGCATCGCATGTGACCGGATCGTAGTCGCGGTGTCCACGCGAGATGTGGTGGAAGTGCTTGCGTCCGTTCTGCACATAGTTCAGCGCGCCGGCCACCGCATACCACTCCGGCTCATTGCTCGTCGCGCCCTCCACTGCGGCGATGCGACGCATCTGCGCACACGCTGTAAGGAGCGAGACCATCGTCGGGAGCGGACGATCGAACGTCTGCTGCGTGTTGCTACCGAGCGCCGCTGCAAACGTGGACGGCGCGGCCTTCGCCGCCGCGCGCGCCTTGACTACAATGTCGTTGTCGTCGATCGCCTTGTCGAGCAGCTTGTCCAGCGCCTCGATCGTGATAGGTGTCGTTTGCTTGTAGACGACGACCGGACGCTTCTCGGTCTTCTTCAGGTTCCACGTGCCGGCGACTCTCAGGACGCTGGCGGTATCGGTCGTGCGTGTGTTGTCGATTTTGAGCCCGAGGTGGTGTGCCAGCGACTTGAACTTCGCAGCTCTAGCAGCCCACTCATCAGACCCAAGATCACGATCGAGCGTCCAATAAACGTGCAGCCCCCCGCCAGAAGAAACAACCATGGGGATTGGTAGACGAGTAGCAGACACAAAAGATTGAAGGCCAGCGACAGCGTCAGCTTGATTCGAATACTTCTTGTCATTGTCAGCCTCCACGTCCAGGTCGAAGAAGAAGATACGTGACGAGCGCATGTTGAGCTGCGTGCGCACGCGCCAGCCGCCGACCCACGGCTTGTCTTCCTTGTCGGCGTCGCGGTGGTGATGGTGGTCCCAGACCCGCTCCTCCTTCAGCGTGTGCGTCGCGAAGAAGACGTTCTTGGTGTCACCGATCGAGTCGACGAACGCCGCCGCCGCTTCGATCGTCTCGAAGACGTGGTGATCGTATCCCTTCTGGGGGAACGGGGTCGCGATGCAGTATAGCCCTTCGTCAAGCCATACTGCTCGCAAGAACTCGATGGGGGTCACAGCGCGCTCCGACTGTGCG
>Ga0210400_10000240_pt1 | contig 66300 bp, 44 predicted proteins | sample IncBWH26MmetaG_FD_155456 | JGI IMG/M metagenome (GOLD analysis project Ga0210400, IMG submission 155456) | Forest soil microbial communities from Barre Woods Harvard Forest LTER site, Petersham, Massachusetts, United States - Inc-BW-H-26-M | ecosystem: Environmental > Terrestrial > Soil >...
ATGCGGTTGATACGCCCGGATTTTCCCTATTTCGGCGAGCCGCACCCTACGGCGGCGAGTTCCGCGAAGCAGTGAGGGCGAAGGAGTGAGCGGACGGACGACGCAGCGGCGATCTGCGATTGGAGGGATTTGCTCGCCGGCAGCACGGAGCGAATCTCCGTCGCGACAGTAATCTCCCACCCTTTGGTACAACGGTTTCAAACATCGTTGTAGTCACATGGCTCTGGGGAACGGCTGTTACGGAAGCAGGTCTTCCGCTGGTCCTATGGCTATCGGTTCGAAATGTCCCCTATCATTCGGCAGAGAACCGAATGCTGGCAGCGCGGAATCGGCTGTTCAATTTCACACTTACCGTTGATTCCGCGCCGTTTAACCCTGACATTGGCCACCAAAAACGGGCAAGTTGGACCCAGTTTGGACCCCAGAACTGCCTGAGGCACTTGGGGAATGCAGTCGTGGGTGTGCCATTTGGCCTCTCACCGTCGGAATATCCGGAAGCACCCCATCCCGCAACCCTTCGGTTAACAGCCGAAGCGACAAACAATCTAAATGCCCTATCTGGCGTCGCTTGCAAGCATCCGAGAGCCATTTTCCCTCCTTTAGTTGCACCCAATGATGCACCCAAAGGTCCCGCCAGAACACCACACAGGGATTGAGGCATTAATCTTCTAAATTGCAGACTAATGGCCGAAATCTCACTTCGGCTCGCAAATGTGCTTTTATGGACTGCTATCTGGTCCTACGCTGACCATGCCTCCCGTGGGAGCGGCCCTCGATGGTCCCGCATAGATAGCTTGAAACCTTGATACTTTATCTTTGGTGACGTAAGATGCGCGGTAACCACCATTCACGCGGAGTAATCAATTGACATAAGAATGGTTTCGGAGGGAATTGTGAGACATCAAGTCCTGGCAAGTCTGTTGATCATGCTTCTGTGCCTGTCAATGGCTGGCGGCTCAAGTGAGCAAACGCCTTCTACGCCTACAAACGCGAAAGCAATTGCAACTGGCCAGACCATAGGAACAATCGTCTCAGCTGCGTTCAATACGGCGTTTCCGATCATAGGCAGGATTATGGATCTGTTCAAGAAGCCGGCAACAACAACCCCGCCTACTGCCGACAAAAACAAGAAAAACCCTCCAACGCCAGCGGAGCCGACGGCAACGAAAACTGAAGTACAAGCTGCTGTCGACAAAGCTCAAAATGACGCGAAGAAGGCCTTCAAGGAGGAAATGCAACCCACTGCATCCGTCGCTAAAGAGTTGGCTGTAATACAAACTTTCGGAGACGGTTCCGCGAAGGCAAACCTAAACCTCGCTGCAATAAAGCGTCTGATGTCAGAGACTAAACCAGATTACTCAAAAATTAAGACGGAATGGACGAAATTTAATTTGCACATGGCTGACATACTTACAGTCAAGAAGTCCGATATTCAGCTCGTTCACGAAGTTGAAATTCAATCTCGACTCTTAACACTGCAAGAATCGAGAAAAGAACTCATGCAGGACATTACGGACAACATAGATCGAGCGGTTGGCTCCAAACCGGATTTCTCTAAGACTGAACTTGAAAGTCAGATCAGCGCAATGGCCGCACTGCTGAATGGGTTTGATTCGCTTGCTGCGGCTGAACTCGGTGTTCTGCAGAGCGACATCGAAAAGCTGTCCGTTTGGGCAAATTCCCCAGCAGGTGGAGAGGCGGATTTTAAACCAAAGGCACCTGACAAAGATCTTCTAGAGATTGCTGCTGCCGCTGCAACAGAAAGCACGAGAGTTCTTCACAAGCAGCACTAAGAGTGCAGAGGATAGTTATGTCTTTTCGAGCGACTCTTATAATCACGTTTTGCGCGGGAATATGTCTCTGCGTCTCGAGCGTGACCCGATCACAAGAATCGAAAGATTCGATGAGGGTAACTATCATCGCTGTAAGCGAATTTGAAGATCCGCTTCTAAACGATACTGAGCTAACATCCGCGATCCGCAATAATGCGTTAGCTCTAAGAAAATATTTTGAAGGTCACTTCAAGATCGATGTGCAACTATTCGACACGCATGACAAGACAACGGACCGAGCTCTCCGCGACTGGCTCCGAAAAGATCTCCCCACCGAATCAGCCACAGGTATAAATCTTATTTTTATCCTGACACACGGCTTCCCTAGTCCCAGGTCCGACAAAAAAAACCACGAAAGTGAGATTTACTTAGCGGCATCCAATACTTTCAAAAAGGACCCCGAAGGCAACGCTATAAGCGGTGCGGAACTGATAGCTGCGTTTAAACGCATGCCCAAGAAGCGCGGCATTTTCTTGTTCATTGATTCCTGTGGCTCCGGTGCCATCGACAGCGATGCCGTCCAAGAAACTCTAAAGGCAACGTCTGACCTAGGTAGCCGGGTCCTGATTTTGACATCGTCAATGGAGGATCAACTGTCGTATCGAGCCCGTTTCACTGAAGCCCTGAGAACGGTATGGGCAACCGAGAATCCGCAATGTACAGAACTAAATGACGCTGGCTGCCATTGTGGTGGATGGAGAGTAATTGAGCCCTATCTGACAGCGCAAGTGAAGAAGGTCCCGGGAGTATCCCCCGATGTGAAACAAAAGGTCCGGATGGTGTCCCGGTATTTTCCCGACTTTTGCGTAGAGCTGTTCGATGCAAAGCAACGGTTACTCTTCCTTTTCAACGGTGCTCCGGGAGATATCGAGGTCACCTTGCAATCGAAAAGCAGGGACTTAGACCCGATCACGATCCACAAGGGAGAAACTATTCCAGTCAATCTGAACTCATCGCGATACACCTTGATTGCGAAACGAGTCAACGACAGTGGGGATGAATTAGAACGAAACCTCAGAGATATTCGTCTTGATTCGGCCCCGGTCGATGTCGAAGTTTTATTTGGAGATGATGTCGATAAGGTCGATGCCGATCAATCGGCCGTGGTTTATCTCCAGTCACGCGAAATGTACCTTCAAACCGCCGAACAATTGCAAGAAATTACCGAGGATGGCCGTGCCAAGCTCGTTGCAATGTATCAGGTCAAGCAGCAAGACGTGACCAAACAAATGTCGACTGTATCCGATCAGGAAAAGCCCGTCGCTGCTCAGCTGGCTGCTGCACAGAGGAATCTAGGAGTTGCTGAATCGAATTTGGCAAAGACTCCCAAGTGTGGCACTTGCTACACGGAATACCCAGAACGGACGGCCGCAGAGAAGGCACGGGATGTTGCACGCGACGTAGTTGCTTCGACAGAAAGTGCTTCGCGCGCACTTCAACAAGAGGCGGCCAATTTGCAAATCGAAGAGAAACGAATCTCTCAGGCGAGGGAGAGACTAGAGAGAATTCATGAACGTGAACTCACCTTGTTCCTCTACCAACAGAAAAAAAATGAACTAATTCAATCTCTGTCGCAGCGTGCAAAAGAAGTCTTTCCAACGGTCTTGGTGGACCATCGCGGAATAAATATCCTTTTACCAAATACCTCGCCACGGCCGGCAGACATCGAAAAGATAGTAATCCTCGCTAAAGACGTTGCAGATTTGCAAGTCGAAATTGAAGCGCCTGACCGGGGAAAAGGCCAGCAACGAAGTTCGCTAAAGATTGCCACTGGAATCAGGGATGAACTTCTGGCCGCTGGTTTGAACACTACCTATGTGGCGGCTAGGAGCTACTTACCTTTCCCCGAAGAAAAAGCTCAGGTTAGGATTATCCTTTCGCCCCGAGAGTCCCCGAGTGAGTGAGGCGGAGAAGTCGCTAGGCGGCTACCAATGGGCGTAGTCGCTACGAATTGCCAACGCTTCCCCGGCAATTCCATCGCCTTATCAATGAAGTTCGTAGAAAGCCCTTCAACCGTTGCGCAGCTTCTTGAGGTCCCGGATTTCACATTCCCAGATGACAAGGCATTGCCAGCCCAGCCTAGCTAGCGATTCTAGATTTTTCTTATCACGAACGCGACTGCGTTCGAACTTTGACGCCCTATATTTAGGTTTCGTCTTAGGAACGCGGGTTAATTTGCAACCATGAGCGTGCCAAAAGCAACCGTGAACGAACACGACCTTTCGGCGTCTTGCAAATACTAGGTCGGGTGTTCCGGGAAGGTCTGGTCGGTACAGGCGGAACCTGTAGGCGATGCTGAAGCTCGTATGTCGACCCATGTTGCATAAATATGTGCCGACCAAACGAAATCGTTTCACGACCGATTTTGAGGGCATCACCGACCCGCAGCGCACCCGGAGCGTTTTTGTTCGATACCATGTTTTCAGCGAAAAGCCACAAAGCCCGCGGGCGGCCCCTAGCGCGTTCTTACCGTCGACGGAAGTCAGAAAATAAGTCAGCCTGTCTTTCGTGCCCATCAAGCACGACCCAACCCCTGCGGTCCCGCTTTGAGCACACCAACGGGTCCAGTTTCTCAACTCTCCCGATCTGCATGAGTGTCCCAAAATATGACGACGATTTGCTTTGCCAGAACTCGGGATCCTCGATGCACAATTGCTTCGCAAAACGCGTTCGGATCACCTCCCAGGCTTCTTGATCCAGTTGGTAATACCAAACCTCGGAGATTTCTGCTACAGCGACAACGGGGCCGCCAGACTCCTTGACGAGAACCAAATCACCCGATTGCACGCAGCCAAACGGCGGGCGGCGATGAATGGAGAATCTGGATTCCACGGTCTTTCGACCATCTAGAACGAACTGTAGAAAAGGTTCGACAAAGACCGCGAGATGAATACTGTTTCGACGTTTTGGTGATGCAGAGACTAAGCCACGACGCCCCTCCCAATATTGGAGGGAATTCAGATGTTCTTCAAATCTGGCGAGCAGGGAGCTCGACCACGTTGTCATTCCGCTCAGTTCTCCAATCCTCGATTTCCTGCTCTTCGGTCACGATAATTTCCTTCAATCTTTCAACGACTTCCCCTACCTCCTCTCTCTGCTGTGCGTCCAAATCAGTGCCAATCGCCGAACAAAGCCTAGCCACGGGACACTCACCAAGGCTCATTGCCTCAGCTATATTCCAGAACGCAAAACAGCCCTCGCACGAAAAGACCCGATTCCCGGAAGTCCATGCTCCTACTGACTTCAGCCGTCGATCACGACGGCTTACCGAAGGAAGAATATCGCCTGGGACCATGGTACGCAATTGTGGACTTTTCCAGGCGTTACGCGACTCAGCCCGAATGCGAAGTCGGACCCGCCCGAAGCGGACTTCAGTCCATCTGCGCTGACCATTTGTTGCAAAAATGTCTGCCCCAGCCGAGCCATCGAATTCAAAGATTGCCAAATCACCGCGTCTCCAATCCTCCGGATACGCATCGATGCCGGCCGCTCGCAAAGCGTTTCTTTCAAATAGAGGCGAAATATAGGGCAAAGCTCGCGCCTCGTAATCCAACAATCTCAAACCTCTCCCTTCTGCCCAATGAAGTAGTTCCTGCCACTCACGCTGAACGCCGGGCCGAGTTCCTGCGCCTGGGACACTCACTAAGAGTCTTGTGCCTTGTTTGGATCTCCGCAACGCCGCTATCAGGAACCCGCGTGTTTCTGACGGATACCAGGGAGGATCAGCAACGATGACATCAAACTTTTCGTCGGTTGCTGCGTCGGTCAGCACGTCACACGGAAGCGCACGGTAATGTCCCTCGGCGATAGTCGAACAGTCCTTGTCGAGAAGCAACACGGAGCGTCCCAAGCTATGTGCCTTCAAATAGTGAAAGAGGCTCGGCGTACCCAACAACAACACTCCATCGGAATGCGCTACCAACTGATGTATATGTGCGAGCACTCGCTCAAGTGCGACATCTCCAAACCACCACAAACTATCCTGAGGATGCGGGGTAGGCAATTTCCCCTGGCACCATAATTTCAACGCGAAGGACGTTGCACCAGGTGTCAGCGACCGATCGGTTGTGAAGCGAATCTTGTTGCTTAGCGAAAGACGTCGAGCCGATTCCTGAACTGTCGCGGGGTACACGCTCGGCAACGCATAGAGGAGTTGATCCCAGGTCACTGGCTCTGTCAAACCGGCAGACACCCACTGATCTACGGCCTTGTCAAACGCAAGCTGTTCGTTCATCCTCGACACCGCTCGGCTATTGGCCTGGGTTTCCCGAGTGAAATTTCTGTAACGGGCAATTCTCGCTGAGAAGCGGGAAAGCGGCTCTCTAATTCCCGCTGCCACACTTCGATCGCGCGCCATTGGTGTTGCATCGCGGCGCCGTGAATGTCATCCACGCGCTTCAGCATCGGAGTAAAGTTCTGGATTTCGAGCGGTACTGTGCGAAGCGGAAGATTTTCGTGAATTTCCTGTAAGCGATCGACGAACCGGGGCACTCCGCTGGCGATGTTGTCTGCTTGCGGAGTCGTAAGCGTCACATAGGCGTAGATGTCCATCCCCGAGCAAACCAGCCGATTCATAAGCTCAAATTGGCGGTCAAACCAATCGGTCTCCGCACGAGTGTTAAATGCAAAGGACTGCTCATCAAACCCCTTAAAACACGCCACCCGTCCGTAGTTTGGATACCCTGCTACATGCTCCTGTTGTTTAGCAGTCAAGAACCGCCAAAAGTGATCACAACTTAGGTTGTCGTCCGACCAAAGGTAGACTTTCTCTTGCAGTCCGCTACGTTCAAGCTCCTCTATGGTCCAGAGGACCCATTCCGGGACGAGTTCAGGCTGCCCCCCGGACAGATCCAACACCGAGGCCCGATCAGATTCGCTCAGATAACATTGAATCAGTTTTTGCGGCGTAAGCCAGGTCGAACGTGACGGATCCGCGGATAGGAGATTAAACGGAACGAAACAATACCAGCAGCGCCAATTGCATGCAGCGTTTTGAAAAACCTGAGCCCGTATTTCATTTTGTCTCTCTATCCCCAACGCAGTACAAGCCGGATCAAGGGGCAAGGGATTCGAGGGCCAACCTTTGCTCGTCGATCGACGAAAATGTCTGACACGTCCGACGCCCCCGCAATTTGTAGGTTCCGTTAGATCGCGTTCCTGTTCGGAGTTCCTGAAGTTCGTTATCAGAAGCTCTCGGCTCTCCACTCGAATTGTTGCGGCTCTGTATTTTGTAGCAAGAGCCTCCGTGTCAAGCGGCATGATGAGGCACCTCGGTACCGTTGTCATTTGCGGGCGGCGTCCCTACCGCGGCCGCACGGAGGCTTGGAACATGGACTGGTTCTTCGGCTAGGTCGGGCACTTTCGCCAGCACGTAAAGCATGGCCAGCTCGGTCAAGTATCCGATTTCCTGATTGGTCAAAACCCGGTCTATCGCAATGCCGTGCCATTCTTCCAGACACTTCCTACAGCACGAAGCCGTTGCGTGCTGCGCGTAGTGAATAGCGTTTGCGTGGGGATGCGTTTCGCGATGCGTCTGCCGTCCTTGCCGAGGATGGTTCGGACTGGCAAGCGCCTTCGCAATTTGGTTTCTGGCCGCTTCCTTGAGCGCAGTCCGACCTTTCCGACGAGCATAGTTCATGGCGTATGCCTTAATTGGGATGTGCCAGAAATGATGGCGAATCATCTCGTAACGCAAAGCTTCAAACGTGTAGGTTACATCCTCTAAGTTGGCCCGATGCACTCGAGCCCAATCGACCAACTGAACGCCGCATGTTCTGCAACGTCCCGCCGGTCCATTCTTTTTCATTTTCTGCGTCAGTTGGAAGCAATGCAGATTGTTATTGCAATCCGTACTGGTGCACTTGATTTTGAGCGGTTTCAATTCTTCAGATGCATTTGTTGTATTCACGTTCACCTCATGCGGCACACATACTTTGTGCGCTATCCCCTTGATGGATCCAGCTCACAAGAGTTGTCACCAGTTCTTGAACTGGACGATCCCCAGGCAGGCGGAGGTCCGCCAGCTCCGGAAGGACATCCTTCACTTGTTCTTCTGTCGCGTGAGCTTCTACGAGCTTGAGGTTTTCCGGCACCGCTTCTTCGCGTTTCCGCAAATTCTCCAGCCGTTTCTCGTCTTTCACATCCAAATACACCACTCGCATTTCGAGCGGAGCTACAAGTTTTCGAAGTGATTCGATCACCTCTGCATGTCGAATACCGTCTATAACTAAAGGCTCTCCGGCATTCCAACCGCTTTGAGCCAAAACAGCTCGACAAAAATCGTCAACCCCTCCTTCAATCAGTGACGCTCCCAGCTCCTGAAGAACTTCTCGTGATTCCTCCAGCCCGGCACTCCTCGCGACGATACGCACGTAATCACCGAAACTGGCACGCGGCCATCCGAGCGCCTTTGCCACTTCGGCGGATACTGCTGATTTCCCACTGCCAATCCGGCCAGCAAAACCCAAAACGAGAGGCTCTAATGCTCTCAACAGAAGGTCTCGATCGACTGGATTCAATAAACTAAGTTGAATTTTTTGCAGCAACAAGTCCCGTGGCGTGCACATCGTCGACGAGCCATCAGGTTGAAGATTGTTCGCAGCGCCCCACCAGTTGATCCCTTGCAGTGAGAGGCGAAAGGCCACGTAATTTGCCAGAGCATCTACTTGGACTCTTCCCTTCTGCGCCACACCCGGCACAACATTCTTCAAAAGCTCAACTCTACCCTTGGCCGCAGCGACGCACTGTTCAACCAACTCCTCCGCCCGACCATCTAGCATGATGTCACCCGCAAAGCGGCTGGCGGATTTCTCCTCCGCCGAGTTCCTTCTGTTCGGAGACATCTCGCTTTCCTCGATTACCGGGTGTTCTTCGAGATCGGGATTCTGTGCAGCATGAAAGTATTCATGGAGCAAATCGTGGAGCCATCTCGCAGCCGATCTTGTGCGCTGTTTCAAGACGATTACGTTCCGGCCCCCCAACCTCCAGCAAGCCCCATGAAAAGCCCCGGTGTCATTTAGAGGGAGTACCGGAATTCCAAGCGACCACACATACTTCAAGGCCGTTTCAAAACTGAGTTCGCCATATTGCTCCACGATGGAGTGGCGGACCTCCTTCCAATCCGTGGAAAGACTCTTTTTCTCCAGATTTGGCAACGTTTGAAGAACCAAGAGCGCCAAATAATGAGCGTAGATCACATAGGCACCAAGACCCGCTTCCCGAACTCGCGCCGGCAGTTTGAATCTTGCGGCTGCCGAAGCTGCCGTCTGCAGCTCAAGAGGCCTGGCACCGAACAAATCCGGCGGCAGCCATCCGTAAACGCGGTGCAGTCCTTCCGCTGCTTCCAGAGCTACCCCTTGTTCTTCCCTTTGCTCATCGCCCGACATACCTTCCGTTGGCCCAGGCAATAGACGCCTGCGCACAAATTGGCCGTCGAGACCAACCCCGGAGAGCTTCTTCAATAGGTTTGCAACAGAATACTCCCCGCCCGGAAGCAAAACGTCCTGTTGCACTTGCAACCCTAACGTCTGTACAACTTGCGAAACCCTTGAGAGACTGGCGCCCAAGTAATCTGTCGCCTCGTATCGTTGTATCTGCTGCGATTTAAGTCCAAGCCGCTCAGCCAAATCCTCTTGACTCATGCCCGACGCAATACGCGCTTGAATAAGAGCACGCGGCAGGTCCTCGAACGAACCCAACTCAAGGACGCGCCGCTTCCCCGATCGCAGTGATTCGTACTCCTCCAATTCCTCCCGAAGTTCAGTCCACTGACTACGAAGGGCGTCAATCTGCGCTTGGCGCAATTTTGCATGCACCCGCGGGTCCGCCCGCGCCGACTCCAATTCCCGAATCGCGTTCTCAAATTTGTCGGCTTGAGACTTCGTGATTCGATATTGACGCTCGTTTTTGATCACGATCCCCACCTTTCACAGTTGCAGGCCAACGATCCCCTTCGGACCGCCTGTCTGCTTATCCACCTGAAAAAATTCCAAAAACGTCTTCCCACTCAAGCCCTCCTTCATATCCCCCGGGAAAAACTCTCCCTGAAATCTCGCCTTCTGTCTCGCCCGCCGGTTGGTGAAATCGAAAAATACGTCGTCCAGTTGGACTGGATCGACACCACCTGTACCCCAACAAGCATCGTAATCGTTCGGTGAGGTCTTCGCGGTCACGAAGCTGCCATCCAGAAAAACCTCCTTACAACCCGCAGCTTTCAATTCCTTGACGGCTTGCAAAAAGCCTTGCAACAACTGATGCCGATGCGGGCTTTGCCCGAACCTCGCTTGAATTTCGATCGAGTCCGCCCAATGAACTCCTGGAGGCAGCATGCCGTCGGGTTGGAAGGGCGGAATCACCAACACAACGATATCGTTGTGTTGGTGCACTGTCAAGACAAAAGTGGCCTGTTTTCTGTCAAAAACCAGGAGGCCAAGAACCGTATGGTGCCCGGCTCTTGCCGGTCTAAGGCCTAATTCGTCGCAACGGTCTACAAGACCTTTGCATCCGATTTCGTACCTAGAACGGCTGCTCACGAGGCAGGCGCTCTCGACCAGCAGCCACAGGGGGAACCTGCTTGCGAGACTTTCCGTTTTTGTGACGGGACGACCTCCTGGTCCCGAACCAGGCATTTGAATCCCATAAACGCTTTATTTGGCGTCGCTTACGGGACAAGAAGCGTTATTTCCCCTCTCTTAGTTGTACCTAAGTTGTACCCAGCTTTTGCAATCAGGAAGAATTTGGTGGACGTGGCCGGGATCGAACCGGCGACCCCCTGCTTGCAAAGCACGAAACTCTACTCCAACAATTCCACTGGAAACTTTAACTACTAACCTTTCCAACAAATCGGGGAACCTGCTTTCGCTCAAAAGCTAACCCCAATGCACTGAAAACGTTCGATTCGTGCACACTTCGTGTACAGCCAGGTGCCATCTGAGATCTACTTCAACGAAAAGCCGACTATACCACCAAGTGGTCGCGTCGAAACGCTCTGACGAGCCGATCTTTAACAAGCCACCATTCCGACGCGAAATCCTCAGAGACAGTGCACGCAAGGGCGGCATCAAACATTTGCGCTGCAACTTATTTTGCGCACACGAGGGACGTCGTATGTCTTCCCACGGATGCCAACCGCGAAACGCGGCTGGCGTGATGTCTAACGGTCGGAGCGATTCGGATAGCCCTACTGGACGGCCCTCAGGAATACAGCTTCGCGTAGATACCGAGCTTTCTCATTCGGTACATGAGGGTGGTTCGGTTGATATTCAGGCGGACCGCGGCACCATCAGTACCACCGATGCGGCCCTTGCATGCGGCAAGCGCCTGTATGATTTCGTCTCGCTGCCTCTTTTCATATTCCTCGGCGCCAGCGTTGATGTCTGGCCGCGAGCTGTTTGCCTTGCGAGCCGTTGGCTTCTTCTTAACGACGACCGCATCCGTGGCCTTCTCCGTTTCTGCTTTTCGCAGTTCTGTGAGCGGTACTTCCAGGGCTTTGCCGCGCGTCAGGATCACGGCGCGTTCGATAAAATTCTCCAATTCGCGGATGTTCCCAGGCCATTCCCAAGCTGTGAGTCCCTTCATCACTCCAGAATGTACCGATTCAATTTCCTTCTGCATCTGTTTCGCAAACTTCTGGACGAAAAAACTGACCAGCAGGGGGATGTCGTCCTTGCGCTCTCTCAAAGGGGGTATTCGGATCGGGAAAACATTCAACCGGTAAAACAGATCACTCCGAAACTCGCGCTCCGCAACCATTTTCTCGAGGTCACGGTTCGTTGCGGCGACTAGACCAACGTTGACTTTGCGCGTATGCCTCTTGCTACCATTTGCGACGGTTACTGAAGTAGGGTGGGCACAGTTTTTGGGGAGTAATCCCCTTTTCGGAGCGCGTGCCCGGGTAGAATTACCCCATTCCCAAGGCGCAATGGCAAATGGCTGGCCAGCGGATCCAAAATGCCTGGAAAAACTGTACACGATCCACGATCCCGCCGGGCACTCCTACCGCTTCTGGGTGGAGAAACTTGCCCGAGTCAACTCGTTCAGGTGATCCCCAGTTTCTTCTGCATCTGCTCCAAAGTAACCCCCTTGGTTTCTGGGTAGACAAGCAGGACCACAAAAAACTGAAGGGCCATCATGAGAGAGAAAAAGACGAACGGGTATCCGCCGGAAGATGCAGCCAGAAGGGGAAAGATTCCGGAAATGAGAGCGTTCATGAACCAGTGAGAAAAACTGCCCAAGCTTTGCCCTTTCGCCCGGACTCGATTGGGAAAGACCTCGCTGATGAACACCCAGATAACCGCGCCTTGTGAAAATGCGAAGAAAGCGATGTAACCGATTAACAGCCATACCAAAAGGTTTTGGTGACTGTGAGTGAAAAAGATGGCAGCGACTCCTCCGAGACACGCCGCGGTACCCAGCGAACCAATAAGCAATAATGTTTTGCGCCCGATGCGATCGATGACCGACATCGCCAGCATGGTGAACAGAAGATTTGTTCCGCCTATGGCGACGGCTTGCAAGTCCGAAGAAACCTTGTTGAAACCCGCGTAAGCGAAGATGTCATTCAGGTAGTAGAGAATGGCATTGATTCCTGAAAGTTGATTGAACATGCCAATAGAGACGGCAAGAAAGATCGGGAGGCGATACTTCCACGAAAACAGGGAGTCGCTGGCGACATGCTCGGCATCAATTGAAGTGATGATTTCCTGAAGCTCCTGTTCGTAGTCTTCCTCCCCGGTCATGCGCAGGACGTCCCTGGCTTCAGCGATTCTCTGTTTCTTAACCAGCCAGCGAGGGCTGCGGGGGATCCCAAATAACAGGAGCAGAAAGAATACAGCGGGAACGGCGGAGATGCCGAGTTTCCAGCGCCATTCGAAAGGGCCAAAGTTCATGGTGCCTAGAATGAAATTCGACAGGTAGGCGAGCAAGATGCCAAAGACGATGTTGAACTGGAACAAGCCGACCAGCCGACCTCGCCATTTGGCGGGCGCAACCTCTGCGATATACATGGGGCCGAGCACTGACGAACCGCCAATGCCGAGGCCACCGATAAATCGAAAGAGTACGAGCGACGTCCAGTTCCAAGCTAAGGCGCACCCAAGTGCGGAGACGACGTACAGCACGGCCATGCCGCGAAGACTATCGCGCCGGCCAAATTTGTCGCCGGGAATTCCAGCGAGCATCGAACCCAGGATTGTTCCCCAAAGCGCGGAAGCGACCGTCATCCCAAGCGAGGCGGGAGAAAGATGAAATCTTTCTGTGAGTGCGTGGGTGGCACCCGCGATCACGGCGGTATCAAATCCGAAGAGGAGGCCGCCGAGCGCCGCCACGACCGTGCTTTTTAAGAGGTATGAGTTGAGTTTCATAGCGCCTTTCTAGAGTTAGCCGCCGATCTCTGCGTCCCGGTAGCCAGCGAAGATCAGAATCCTGCGGAGACCGGTTCTCTGAGGTCTCTTTGAAAAATCAACAACGATAAGCAGTTGACAAAGAGTGAGGCGGAAGTGCATATCGTGTAGATGCAATCGTTCCACTCAATTCCGTGCCCGGCCTTTTCCAAGTTCGAGCCTCATCGTCTATGAAAAACGAATCCCGAATCGTCGTTGGCGTGGACATCGGCGGAACCAAGGTCGCGGCCGGTCTGGTAAATGGCAACGGCGAAATACTGGCCCGATCCAAGACCCCAATGTTGACTGCAGGACCGGCGTCGAACGGTCTTTTGGCAGTCACAACGGCGATTCGCGGGCTTTTCCCTGAGGCATCCTCGCTGCAACAGATTGCCGCTATCGGGATATGCGCCCCCGGACCTCTGGATCCGGAAACCGGCGTGATCATCAATCCTCCAAATCTCACGATCTGGCATAACTACCGGCTGGCCGACGAAATGCGGCGAACGTATAACGTGCCGGTGAAGGTGGATAACGACGCCAATGCCGCGGCACTGGCGGAAGCGAAATGGGGTGCGGGGCGTGGTTACCGAAACCTTTTTTATGCAAGCGTTGGCACCGGGATCGGCACCGGAATTATTTTTGACGGCCGGATCTATCATGGGAAAACCGGCGCCGCGGCTGAAGGTGGGCACGTTGGGATCGACAGCAACGGTCCCGTTTGCAATTGCGGTAAGCGAGGTTGCATTGAAACGCTGGCCGCGGGTCCTGCTATCGCCGGACGAGCGCGCCAAAAACTTGGGCAGTATCCGAACTCCATGCTCTGGGAAATGGCTGGCGGAGACCTCCAGAAGGTCAGCAGCCAGATGGTGGGAAGGGCTCATGCAGCAGGTGATCCTGTAGCTAGAGAAGTGATGAAGGAGACTTTAGACCTTTTGGCATACTGGCTCGGAAGCATCATCGATCTCCTGGAACCTGACGCCATCTTAATCGGCGGTGGAGTTTCTTCCCTTCTTGCGCCATTTCTTGATGAAATTCGCGTACGCTGGCGAGGCGCATGCCTTAATCCTGCCCCGTCGGACATACCGCTCTTGCTCGCACATTACGGCGAAGATGCCGGCATTGCCGGGGCTGCCGCGCTGTCTGAATAAGAAAGAGCGCGCATTACAAGCGCGCCGACAGCATTTCTAGATCACGGGTGCCGCTGCGACGCCGACAGTTTTGTCGGCACCACCGTAGTAAAACAACCAGCGGTTTCCGTCGCGGACCATGCCTTCGACAAAGACGACATTGGGGACTTGCCCCACCTTTTCCCATTGTTTATCTGGTGCGAACACTGGGTTTTCAGAGCGCGCCAGCACCTTGGTGGGGTCTTTCTTGTCGAAGAGGACCCAGCCGGTGGAATAAACAAGGTTGTCGTCTGCGCCGTTGTAAATCAGGAAGATGCCTTGGGGCGTGATGATTGGCGGCGGGCCTGGTTCTACGACTTGCGAGTCGAACGACCCTGCACGGCTGGCCAGAATCGGATGATCGAGGGCTTCCGTCCAGTGCAGCAAATCTTCAGAATAAGCCACGCCCATTTGTTGATCTTTGCCTTTGGCATCGGCCAGATAATACATCCAATATTTGCCGTTAATTTTTTCGGGCACAATCGCGCCGGATTTGGTCCACTTCACGTTCCATTTTCCCTGATAGCTCGGGATGATCACTCCACGGCGCTGCCAGTGAATCAGATCCGTAGAAGTGGCCAGGCAGAGTTGGGCGTCTTTTTTGTCGGCCGCCGAGCCATCGACATTGTTGTAGCCGGTATAAGTGAGGTAGTAAGTGCCGCCAATTTCTTGCAAACGCGGATCTTCCACGCCGCCGCCTTTTTCATAGGGCGCCTCGGAAACCAGGACGGGCTCGGGGCGGCGGGTGAAATGCACGCCGTCGCCACTGGTGGCGTAGCCAAGCGAGGATGTGCCGTTGCGATCCTGAGCCCTATAAAGCATCACGAATTTTCCATCGTGCTTTACGACGGAAGGATTAAATGTTCCCGCGGATTCAAATTTGTCGCCTTGCGGAGAGAGGATGGGGTCGGCGGAGAGCCGGGTCCAAGCGCCAAAGGGAGGAGAAAAAGAAACGGAACCTGCGGTGGCAAGGGCAATGCCAAGTAATGCCGCAAAGGTGAAAGTTCTGGCTGCGCGAACTGCAGAAAAAGAATTTCTGATCATCATGAATCTTCCTTCCTTAACCAAACACCTTAGGCAAAAACATATTTCCTGTGGAAAGGGATCGATCCGTTCCCTATCCCTCAAAACTCGGCCTGCAGCCGGATAAAGGACTGTTTCTGAACCTCCAGCGTTTCGACGGCGGGCTTGCCGTTTGCCGTAAGACGAACCGCGCGCCCTTTGGCCGCTGGGAATGCAATGTTCGTGGAGCGGGCATGGGGGGTGGGATTGTAGAGGATGAAGTTCAGCTTCTGGGGCGGAAATTCCGCTGAATGGGCCACATCCAGAAGGTCCAGGCTGACGAGCATCACTTCCCGGTCGCTGGACTGCCCGAGGGCTTCGAACATCAGGTACATCCAGATCGATTCGCCCGCGCCGTAGATTTCCTTGCCGACGTTTCCGGTCATGCCGGCGAGTTCCAGCGTGCCGAGATTCTCGAACGGAATGAATGCGGAGGGGCCGCGCTTGCGATTGGCCGTGCAATTCTCGAAGAAATAGAAATTGTTGCGCCTTTGCTGGTCCATGAACCGCAACAAGCCTTCGAGCACGATCCCTCGTTTCATGACACCGGTCCAGGGAAGGATGGCCTCGACATTTTCTTTAAAGGCGGGATAAAGGATGGAGGCGGCGGCCTGGACCATTCCGCGGATGTCGTGGGTTTTCTGGCTGGGATCGGAATACCAATAGAACATGCGGAGTTGCTCGTAGAGGAGATACTTCGATTCTTCCACCATGCCCAGTTCCGCCGCGGCGAGCGCGCCGTAGGCGAGTTCCTGGGGCTCGTGGAAAAGCTTGTCGGGCGAGACTGTGTATAAAACCTGGATTGCCCGGCGGGCTTCCTCCAGATACTCAGGTTCTCCTGTCAGTTTGTTGGCTAAAATTGCGGCCCAAGCGTACAGACCGCCTACAGCATAATTCGTGCCCGCGCCTTCCGCCTGGAGGGTGGCCACCTGGTAGTAGATGGGAAAAAGATGGTTGTACTGCTGAGCGAGTTTCCGGGCGGTCCGGAAGGCGTCGAGAAAGTTGCCGGTGATTTCCTTTGAGCCGGCCAGGCTGCCGATGATCGGATATTTGATCAAGGAATTTTCGAAGGGATACCAGGAATCGGCCCGTTCATCCTTTTTGGGCGAGAAGTCGTTGCTAATGCTGTGCGTTTCCGGGTGGTAGAAAGCGGGGAGGTCCGCGAGCAGATCACTGCACTGGTGTTCGAAACTCGCCGAGGGGTGCAGGCGGAGATACAGCAGCGAGGGCCAAAGAACGTCCGCGACGGTCATCAACTCGAAATTGTCGGGGGCGTCGGTCCAGAGTTGAGAAGTGGACTTAACATAGGCACGCAGGCCGGTGTGGCCTTTCGCTTCGACCTGCGCGGAAGCCTTGTCCTGCAGATCCTCCACCGTGCCGGTGGCGAATTCTTTCCAGGATGTAGCACAAGCCGGCCATGCAAGTCTCTCCTCGAACAGCGGAAGCAGAGCTTGCATCCAGCGCGAGACGGACTCCTGCGCAGTGAGCAAGCGGGTCATGGGACGCTGAAGCAGCCAGTAGGTAAAGTTGATGTCACCCGCCGGCAGGATATTGCCCGTGGCTTGTTGGGCGAGGAGTCCCACGCCGAGACGCTGAGTGCCGTCTCGTTCAATACGAGAAAGGCTGGAGCAGCGATAAACGAGGAATCGCGGGAGATTCTCGATGGACATCCAATTCATGTCGCTGAAATCGAAGAACATCATGGTTTCGATGCCAGCGGTCTGGTCGAGGAGATAGAGAGCCGGAAGATCGTTGCCGTAGGTACCCAGCGAGTTCCGCGTTGGCTGCTCCAGCAGCACCCGCCGCCAACTTCCGGACTGGCCTTCCATGAGCGTGGACGAAGAACTCAGCCAGGTGATGATTTGCGGCTCGACACGGGCGTCCTGGCGAAGCCGGACGGGCGCAGGCAGATGGAGAGTGGTGCGAAAGCGAAACCAGGGCGTATCCACCGCGGGGTTCACAGCGCTGATTTCGGAATCCCAGGTATAGGACAAAGATTTGCCGTCCAAACCTTCTGCTTTGCCTTCACCGGTGCAGCGAATTCGAGAGTCTTCACGCTTTACTTGCGAAGTGACCAGTGGAAAGGATTCGCCGGTGATGAAGGAGTTGTTGGGGAGGGTCGCGGGTTTCCATTCGTTGTTGATTCGCAGGAAATTTTGAAAGCCGAAGGGCGAACCGGTTGGCGAGATGCGGAGTTGTTGGGGGCCGTGTTCGAGGTCTGTGGAAGAAGACGAAAGATCGGAGTCGAAAAAGGGCCAGGCAGTTTTGTTTGCAACGGCCGCACGACCGGGTACTGCGCCGACAGCGGTGACGAGCAGCGTTCTCATAAAGCCACGCCGGTTGAACTGACTCATAGGGCTGCGACTCCGGTGGTGGAGGAGTGGGAAGAACCCGGCTCAGAGGGGGGCCCTGAGCCGGGTTCTTCGATACTAATACGAGATCTTCAGACCAAATTGAATGATGCGCGGTCCGCTGGAACCGGTAACTGCACCGAAGCCACAGGCGAGAGGTCCTGAACAGCCCGGCTGGCCGGCAGCAGCGAAGGGTGTTTGGAGACTGGGCCCAAAGACGTTGCTCGGTGTCGAGTAAATGTGCCGGTTAAACATGTTGAAAAAGGAAGCTTGGAAATCGATCGTGGCCTTTTCGCCAATCACGCGGGTTTTCTTTCCAATGGTGAAGTCTTCATTTTTCCCCGCGAAGGAACGTGCGGTCGACAGGGAACGCGGCTCGTTGCCAAAGGTGCAAGTGTTGGCCGACGTGGCGCAGTTAGTCGCCGGGGTGAACGCGGCAGGATTCCAGAACGGGGTGGTTGTCGGATTGAAATTGGATTTGTTCGTCTGGGGAACGCCGGGAACAATATTGACTCTGGCGCCGGCTCCAGTCGTATTGCATCCGCCAAACAACACATCACCGGCTGTGCCCTGACAGTTGCCGTAAACCTCGGTTGGCGTGCCGGAGTGATAGCTCAAAATGGCTGAAGTGTACCATCCGCCGAACACACGATCCTTGACGGCGCTGTCGTTCATATAGCGCTTGCCATGTCCCAGGGGCAATTCATAGAAGAAACTTGTCACCAGGGATTGAGGAGTATCGAGTTGGCTGACTGCTTTCTCTGCCTTTCGATTGTAGGAATTTTCGCCGATGAAACTGTTGGTGCCGATGAAACCGGAAACGCCTGGGCCGGCCGAATCCGCGTCGGTAATGTTCTTTGAAACCGTATAAGACACCAGGAAAGTCAGTCCTTCGGAAACGCGCTTGTTGACCTGCAACTGCATGGCGTTATACGTGGAGTTGCCAGTGCGATCCGGACTGAAGGAATTGTCTTCCTGGTTGAAGTTGCCGTACTGAGGGAACGGCCTTAGCAGTTGATTAATGTTCCCCGCGAAACCCGGGTAGGGCAAGGTGAGACCCGCCGCCACGGATTTCGGACAGGTATTCGCAGCAAGACAAGAGGACGGCATTGTCAGTTCGCCGCCGAGCGTGAGAAACGTGGGATTCACCTGGTTGGGAATAATGTTCAGGGCCGGCAAGTGCGTTCCTTTGGAACCAACGTAAGCCACACTGACCATCAAGTTATTCGTGACTTGTCTCTGAACGTCGAGGTTCCAGGTCTGGATGTCCGCGGGACGGCCTGTGTTTGCCGGGACTAGGATGACGCCGTTCTGATTGTTCTGGCCGCTGGGTGTGAAGGGGCCGGTGGCCGGAAAGATATGTGTGATGCCGTTGTCGATCTGCGTGGGGCCGCCGTTTGTGACGTTTACCGTTTGGCGATTGAAGAACCCGAGGCCGTCCTGGTCGGCGAAGGAACCTTCTTTCAATGCCTCATAATAGATGCCATATCCCCCGCGAACCACGGTTTTGCTATTGATGCTATATGCGAAGCCCAAACGAGGGCCGAACGCTTTGTAATAAATGTCCTGTGGGCGCTTCTGGCCGTTTCGCCCGGCCCCATATCCGAAATACGTGTAAGCGCCAAGGATATTTCCTGCGGCCGGATTGGCAAGCTTCGGATCAACCATCGAGAAGCGATTAAAAGCTTCGGCGGCCGGCAAATCGATGTCATAACGGAGGCCGTAGTTCAGTGTGAGTTTGGCGGTGATCCGGTACGTGTCCTGTGCATACATCGCGAAATCCTTGTATCGAACGCCGCTGAAGTTCCCGTAGTTCAGCGTGGTGGTATCCGAAAGCCCGAAGAGAGAACTGGCCACGGAATTGCCCCCCAGGCCGGAGGCATCGCCGGTGCTGCTGGTCTGAGCTGCGGCGAAATCAAATTCGCCAGAGCTCTGCGTCAAGCGCCGCACATTGAACTGAAGCATGCGGATCTCGCCGCCGAACTTGAAAGTGTGCTTTCCTTTAACCCAACTCACGGCATCATTGATTTGGTAGACGTTATCCGCAAATTGGGAAGCTCCGCAATTGTTCACCTGGTAGTTCGTATCACCCCACTTGATGCAAGGAAAGGTAGTTTCCTGTACTCCCGTGAGCCCGATCTTCGACGGGTATCCCAGACCGAGACTATTCGAGACTTCACCTCGAAACCGGCGGCTGAAGCCGAAGAGAGCCTGGTTCACGACCGTAGGAGAAAAAGCGTAATTGTCACTGATGCGCGCGTACCGCGTACTCTGGGGAGTGTGGGAGCCGAAGATGGGGCCCAAACTGGAGGTGCCTCCCGTATTGGTGTTGTCGTAATCGAACCCGCCGGAGATGCGGTGCTTGTCGGAAAAGCTGTGGTCAATTTTGACGTCGTAGAGGTTCGCCGTGGTGCTCGAAATGGACTGGTCGATTACGTTGTTGTTCAAACTCCCGTTTGTGGGAGGCAGCAATCCAAAGACGTTAGTCATTACTGTACTGGCTTTGAAATTGGGATCGTTGGCGAGATTGTCGCCGGGAACGGCTGTATGAGTGGTAGGGTCGTATATCTGGTTCGCGACGTTGTTGTTTTTGTCCCGGTCATTGCAAATGCCGTTTGTGAACCCGGTCTGGCAGATCTGGGAGAAGTCGCCCTTGCGAAAATTCGCGTTCGGAAAACTATCCTGATTCGTACCACCGTTCCGGAACCTGAAGCCCTCATAGGCAAAGAAAAAGAAGGTCTTGTTCTTTCCGTTATAGATCTTGGGGATCCATACCGGCCCGCCAAGAGTGGCGCCAAAGTCGTTTTGCGTATCCACCGACCTTTTCAAACCCTGGAGGTTGTTGGCCCAGCTGTTAGCGTCGAGTGATTTGTTGCGGAGGAAATCGTAGCCGGATCCGTGCAGCTGGTTGGTGCCGGATTTGACCGTCAGACTTACAATGCCATCGCCAGCCTGGCCGTATTCAGCGGAGAAATTGCTTTGCAACACGCGGAATTCTTCCACTGCATCCGTGGAGACACCTTTATTCCACTGCGTGTTCGGCGAAACCAGTGAGATGGATACACCGTCGACAAGGATGTCGGTGCCACCTTCCTGACCACCGTTCACTTTGAAGTCGTCGCTTGAATTGCTTCCAGGATTGTTGTCCACACTGCCTACAAACCCGGGGACCAGTTCGATAAACTGCACGGGATTGCGAATTGTGCCGGAAACCTGCAGCGGCAAATTGGCAACAAGCGTGGGTGAAACGGTCGCGCCTATTTCGGAAGTCGTGGCTTGGAGCTGAGAGGCGTCAGCCGAAACCGTGATGCTCTCGGAGACGGCGCCAAGCTGCATCCGAATGTCGAGCGCGACCGCGGTGCCGGTCGTGACGGTAACGCCTTCCCGGGAGTATTTCTTGAGGTTGGGAGCCTCTACTGTGACGGAGTAGCGGCCCGGTGGTAGATTGGGCAAAGAATAGAGGCCGGCGTCTGTCGTTGTGGTGGTTTGGGTGAGGCCCGTATCCAGGTTTCGGGCAGTGACACTGGCACCAGCAACAGCCCCGCCACTGGGGTCAGCGACCGAGCCTTCAATGCTGCCGTTAGTGGTTTGCGCGTGGAGAGAAACTGTGGCTGACAACAACAGGAATGCAAGTGTACAAAAAAACTTCTTCATGGACTTCCCCCTTGCCACATTGATCAGGAACGAATTAACCCTCAAACGGTGCGTTATAAAACATGAGTGCTTTGACCCAGAACTGATCACCCCAGACAAACAGAACTCACGACCGAACCCGCAAACTAGTGTTTTTACACTAGTAGAACAGCGTAGAGGGATACTCGACCCTGACGCGGTGCAAACGCAAGGGTGTAACACGTGAATTCATTGTGATTCACCTTTTTATGTACTTCGAACGAGGGGAGGACTATGAAAAGAGGTAGATTCGTGGGACGCGAGGAGGGTCTCTATGAAAAATCAGATGTGCTGAGGGCTGGTTCGATAGTCCGGGTCCATTTCTGGCTTACGGAGGCCTGCCAACTCGAGGGCTTGGAGGACGAAGGAGTTCCAGGCAAAGACCCGGTGATAGCCAAAAAAGGGGTGAGCCGGGTCGGTGGCGAGATACTCCTGGCTGGTCGGAAAATCAGGCGAGATGTTAATCTCCGCCCAGAGCCGGTTTGCGATGGCCTTGCTGGCGCCAGTCCAGCCGTGAAGCTGGCCGGCAACATAACCGCAGATTTCAATGCGCATCCAGCTGCCGCCGTTGTAATAAATTCCGTCCATGACGTGGTTGGCGTAATTCGTGGCAAAGGAATCGCTGACCATAGGGTGCCACTTGCTGGTGAAGTAGCTCCATTCCTTCTGTCCATCCGGGAGACCGATCAGGATCGGCCGTACCGTGCCGCCTGCCTCCGGATACGGACACTCGCTTCTCGGCATAATCGCCGGAATGCGATCGAGGTGGTTCACGACCATCTCGTCGGTGAGGATTTTTCTTTTGAAGAGCCAGAGCGAAAGATATTCCGGAAATAATTCCGCAAAGCCGATTGCGTCTGTAATGTCGCGCGCGGGACGCATGAATTTTCGCGCGGGATCGTAGTAGCTTCGATAGAGCGTCTCTGCCCGGCCGACGTATTCTTCGGACAGCGTTTCACTGAGGCCGGGAATCTGCAGTTCCTTGATGGTCCTGAGCGTGACGGCCAGCATGCCCTGGTTTTCGCAGATGGCGGACGTGCCCTCCGGGTAGCGGATGACGTCGAGCTGGCCCATGACAAACTGCGCGTGGCAAACCGCTTCGCGGCGTGGGTCATACGTTTGCAGGCAATATTCCGCCGCTTTCCGCACTTTATCCATCGGAAGGCGGGTACTGAAGCGGCGGCGATTTAGGAGCGCCCACATCAGCCAAAGCGGCGTGGAGTCGTTCGATTTACGCTCCACGTTCGCGAGATTGGGTTCGACCAGCGTATTGATCGAGCCGTCTGAGCCCTGATTTCCCCCCCACAGGCCAAATACGCTTTCATTCAATTCGCGGCTGTGAATCCCATTGAGCGCGAAAAAACTGTCGCGTAGGTACATCTCCCCGGCTGCGGAATACCAAATGCTCGGCGCAAGAATCGGGCGGAAACTTTCGGGCCCGGCGATCCAGGTGAGCATCATAAGGTCGGCATAAATGACCTTCTCGGTGTCACCGCCCTTGAAATCGAGACCATCCGCCAGGTGCAGTTGACTGGCAAGCCGGTAGCCCCGGAGCGTGTCCGGCGTGGAATCGTTCGCAAAAACGAAGACAGTCTTCTCGGCCGGGCGATCCATTTCCAGCCGATGGTATGGTTCAGAGCGGGTGGCTATGGGGCGAACTTGCAGTCCGCGCACTTCGACTTTTGCCATGCCGCCGGGCGACTCCACATTCAGTGCCTGTTCTGAAGGAGCAACGGATAGGAACAGTGCATGGCCATGCGCCGGCGATTGCGGTACGAAAACCGTAATTTCAAATACGCCCCAGGCTTCCGGGGATTCTGGCGCGGCATCATTGTAGAGAGTGATGTTCTCCAGCTTGCGCAACAGGTCGTCCACTTTCCACACTTGGAGTGCCACCGGAGAGGCCGAGCGATACTCCATGCGAAGTGACAGGACCGCGGAGCCTGGGTCCGCAAAGGGAATGATTGCCCCGTCATCTGCACTCTTTGTGGCCACGACGGCCACACCGTCGAGCTCTTCCACGGTGGCATTGCCCAGCCTCTTCCAGACGGAAATCGGTGGCAGCGCCACAGGTTGAGCAGGTTGTTTCCCGGAGATCTGCTGCGTTACTTCGCCAAAGGTCTGCTGCACAAAGAAATTGCCTTTGCTGCGCTCGTTAGGAGAGGACCCAATATAAAGGTTGGCGTCGGGAATGCGCGCTGGGGCGGGCTTCACGGGTTTGCCGTCCATGCGCACGATTCGCGTGCACTGATTTCGGAAGCCGGCGTCTGTGAGCAGACCAACGCAAAGGCCACTCTTCATACGGAACCCGGCGGCGGGAAAATACTCGTGGGCCGCTTCGCCTTGCCAGTTCAGCTGGTCGAAACTCCAGAGCTTCGCAGGCGCTTCCAACGGCTCCAGGCGGTTGTTCAATTGGTAGAACATCAGGAACATGTCGGATTGTCGGAGCCGGATTTTCTTGCGCACGACGCAGGGAGTGATTCGTTCATATTCCACCAGGACAAAAACGGTCGCGTTTAAGTTTCTCAGCTTGTACTCACCAGTTAGAGTCACGCGGTTGGCATCTCCGGCCCACGAAGTTGCTTTCCAGGCCTCGACTCGATCTTCCACGCTGCGATCTTCATTCTGGAAGATTGCTGAAAATTCGCCTCCCTGGTTGTGACGGACAAGTGGCTGGCCTTTGTAGACCAGGACAACGCCGTAGCCCTGGTTGGCGTCCCCGGAAACTTTTAACGTCAATCCATCCGTTTCGGCAGCCGCACCTGAGGCGGCTGCGAGCAAAGGTTCGACCCCTAACCCGAGCCCAGCGACTAGCCCACCACCGATGGAGTTCTCGATAAATCGCCGACGGCTAAAGAATCGATAGTTCATATGATTCCGTCACTCCGTCTGTACCCGCCGCAGAATTCCTGTCCCTCGTTGAATATGAGGGGATTCTCTGTCGATCTCGATAAAGCAAACACTCGGTTGGCCGTTGGAATTAGAACTTTCAACCAATTGAGAATCCGCACGGATAATCGAGTAATATCCGTTCCAAACCAAGGATCTCACAGGTGAATCACCGCCGTTTACATTTGCGCAAACTGGCGAAATCGTTGGAAAGAACCCGGTTAGGCATTCCACTGGGTAAGAGTGTGTGGTAGCATCTGTTCGTCCAATCGAAAAATCTGATAATCACTGGCCTCAATCACTATGAGCGTCGCACAAGCACCGGCAATGGTGGACCTGCAAACGGATGAGCGCTGGCAGCTCGTTCAGCGAATTGTGTCCAGCCCGCACTTTCAGAAGAGTACCCGCCTGCGCGAGCTGTTGCAGTACATCGTCGAGCAAACCCTGCATGGCAATGCGCATGAGCTCACCGAGCAGCACATCGGCAATGCGCTGTTCCATAAGCCATCCGATTACAGCCCATTGGAAGACAGTTCGGTTCGGGTCCACGTGCGGCAGTTGCGGCTGAAACTCCACGAATATTTCAACGAAGACGGCCGCAACGAGCCGATCATTCTGGAGATACCGAAGGGCTCCTACGCGCCGGTCTTTCGAACGGCGCAGAAAGTGGAGACGCTTTCGGCAACGTTTGAGCCAAAAGCGCTTCCGGGTCTGATATGGCCTCGCCGGGCAATTTTCCCGTGGGCTCTCTGCGCTCTTCTGGCAATGTTGTGCGGAGTGTTGGCATACCGAATCATTACACGCCGAGCAGCCATCGCTGTTCCGGCTCCCGCAGCCCTTTCGTGGCCATTTTCCCAGATCTTCGATACGCGGCATCAGACAATTATCGTCGTTGCGGACAGCAACTATGGGATGGCGCGCATTCTTTCCAGCCAACCTGGCTCGCTGGACCAATATCTTCACCGGGAATTTCTCCAGGGTCCGGAAGCCAGCAAGATTGGCGCGGCGAATTCCCGGTTGAGCGAATACCTTTCCAACTCGACGCTCACTTCGTTTGCGGATGTGGCGGATGTGGTGGCACTCTACCGAATGGCGGGGCCGCTGCAGACCCAGGTTCTGGTGCGTTACCCGCGGGACTTGAGGATGCGTGACCTGGACCACAACAATTTCGTATTTATTGGCAGCCCGGGGTCGAATCCGTGGGTGACGCTGCTTCAGGACAAGCTGAACTTCCGCGAGACGGAAGGCATGGTGGGAAACAGCGCCAAGGTGTTTGTGAACAGGAATCCGTTGCCGGGTGAGCAGGCGCAATATGAAGGCCTGCGTTGGACCGGCACTATGGGGGAAGACTACGCCACGATTTCGCTGCTGCCCAATGCCACGCACGACGGCAGCGTGCTGGTTCTGCAAGGCCTTCAGCAGGAAGGGACCGAGGCCGCGGGGCGATTTCTTGCGGATCCGGTAAATCAGCGCCAGCTTATGAGTGCGCTGGGCATCACCGCAGGAGAGAGCCGCTCGCAAAATATCTGGTTTGAGGCCCTGATTCGTTCCCGCACGGTTTCCGGGGCGCCGAACACCACCACTCTCGTGGCCGTCCGTCGAATACCATAGGCTTGGGAACTTCCGGCCTTACCGAGGGACAATGGCCGCTTTTCAACAACTCGTTTGTATCAGCTTGCTATACTTTTGCGAAAGAGTTGAATTTTTGTGAGTTCACGTAAAGTGAAGAACACATTTTTCTCCGGTGACTGTTCGGCAATACCAGTCAGTGCAACGTCAGGCTCTCACCTTGCGTGGCGAGCGGTGTGCTGCTTTGCATCAACCCTTTTGCTGGTCGCTTTCTGGGCAAGCAGCTTTAACCCCGCATTGGCAAAGCAGACCCAAACCAATGTCGAGGCACTACTTGAAAAAGCCCGCGACGAAGAGAATGCCGGGAACTACGATGCCGCGGAAAATACATACAAGCAGGCGCTGGCTGTTGCTCCACAAAATCTTGAACTCCTGAAACGACTGGGCGTTCTGGAGCAGACGGAACTTAAGTTCGACGACTCCATTCGCTTGTTCGAACAAGTGCTTGCCGGCGACCCAAACTACAAGGGCGTCAATTTTTTCTTGGGACTTTCGTATTTCGGGGAGAATGAGTTTCTTCCCGCCATCGATTACTTTGAGCGGGAACTCAAAACCCCCAAGCCGCATCCCCGCACGCAATATTATTGGGGTCTGGCATTGCAGTCTTCCGGCCGCATCGATGAAGCGATTTCGCACTTGAACCAGTCGCTTGCTCAAGACCCGAAGGACGCGGACGCACTCTATGAATTGGCGCGACTTCACAAGAATGCGTCTCTGCATTCGATTGAGGCGCTCAAGGCTTTGGACCCGGATTCCTTCCAGCTTCACGCCCTGATGGGCGAAGTGTACGCGGACCAGGAGCGCTATTCCGACGCCATCGAGGAGTACCAGAAAGCTCTGGCGAAACGCCCGGACGCTCCTGGAATGCAATTCTTGATCGGAGTGGCCTATTGGGCGCAGCGGCAGATGGAGCCAGCGGAGAAGGCGTTCAAAGAGGCTTATAAGGAAAATCCGAATGATGCGATGACCAATTTGTATCTGGGTGATATTGCGGTTCGCGACCAGCGTTTTTCGGAAGCGTTGCTGTACCTGATGGTGGCGAATCAAGCGCAGCCCCACATGCCGCAGTTGCACGTTTTGCTTGGGCAGTGCTACCAGGCGCAAAAGGAGTTGCCAAAAGCGAAGGCCGAGTTCCAGGCGGCAATTGCCGCCGACCCTGGCGCGGCGCAACCGCATTATTTGCTGGCGAAAGTCTATCGCGAACTACACGAAGCGCAAGCAAGCGCCGACGAACTGGCGGAGTATGAGCAGTTATCAAAACTTGAAAAAGTGAAGACGTCGCCGCACGCTCCCCAGAACTAGAATGAGAGACGTGAAACGCCGCATGTGGAACCGAATCGTGAACCTAGAATGCGCGGCATTCTGCATTTCTTCTCGAGGCTGGATTCAGCCATTGCTGTTAGTGCTGATTGCGATTCCCGCGCCAAAACTGGCTGGGCAAAGCCCTCCAACACCTGCGGAGAATAGTTCAGCAATCGAGGCGCACTTTTCCGCAGCACAACAAGCACAACGCGAGATGGACTATGCGACGGCGGAACGGGAGTATCAAGCAGTGCTTGCCATCGCTCCGGAGTTCGCGGAAGTCCGCATGAATCTTGGCTTGGTTTACCAACTACTAGATCGCTCGACTGAGGCGATGGCGGAATTCCGGCACGCGCTGAAAATCAAGCCGGGGCTTGCCGGCGCCAATTTTTTCCTTGGCGTGGATTATTGCAAATTGGGAGAGGGTGCGAAAGCCATTCCCTATCTGAAAGCCGCGCTGAAAGCGGAGCCGAACCGGCCGGACACCTGGCTGTGGCTGGCGACCGCACAGGAAATCGCCGGGCAATGGCAGGCTGAAGTTGCCACCGTCCACCGGGCGTTGGAATTGCGGCCGGCCGACGTCGATCTTCTGTATCTGCTCGGAAGTAGCTATGAGCGATTAGGCAAACAGGAGGTGGCGCACCTCGGGAAAGTTGCGCCGGGCTCTTCGCGGAGCGAGCAACTTCTGGCGGAAAGTTATGCATCGAGCAACGAGTGGCCTTCCGCTGTGATTCATTTTCAGAATGCGCTGGCGGCTTCGCCAAACCGGCCTGGATTGCATACCGAACTGGGTGAAGTTTATCTTCACGGCGGAAAAGTGAATCAGGCAATACGGGAGTTTGACGAAGAGTTGCGTCGCAATCCCGACAGCTTGCGAGCGCTGGTGCGACGTGGCGAAGCAAGATTGATCCATGGCGATGTGGATGCGGCTTTACAGGATTGGGAAAAAGCCGTGAGCATCGATGTGGAACAGTCGGAAAGAATATTGGGCCTTCGGGAAACTGGATTTGGCGATTCCGCACTTGAGCAACTTCCCGATTCCGCTCGCGATAGAATTCTGGCACTCAGGGGAGGATTGCAAAATCGCAATGCTTCCGCGTCGCATCTGGCGCTGGCGTTTCTCGCGGTGCAGAGCGGGGATTTCCCAAGAGCGGCGTCCGAGTCAGCCTTGGCCACTTCGGCCGCGAAGAATAATGCAGCTGCCCCGACCTGTGGTGAAGCGGAAGTTAAGATGTTGCTTCAGCTCGAGGAGTTTTCCAAGTTAGTGCCCTGCGCGGGGAACGTCCTCACTTCAACTACGGGTGCCGAATTTCGGATTCGAGTGGCGAGCGCGCTTCTGGAAGCGGGTGAGGCCGATGCGGCGCTCAAGGCGCTTGAGGGATTATCCCCGGCCGACAGCGCTTCGGCCGAAGCGGCTTACTGGCGGGCGCGTTGCTACGAAAAGCTGGCGACGGCTGCCTATCTTCGGCTTTATCAGGCCGATCCTGTTTCGTATCGTGTCCACGAGTTGATGGGGGACCTGGAGGCGGCAAAGGGTGACGATACGAAATCTATTGAAGAATATCGCGCCGCGATTGCTTTAAAACCATCGGCACCAAACCTTCATTATAGCTTGGGACATTTGCTCTGGAAGGATCTGAAGGTTTCCGACGCGCGGGTGGAGCTTCAGGCTGAACTCGCGATGAACCCGCATCATGCGGGAGCTTTGAATGATCTGGGCAACACCTATCTGTTCGAACACCAGCCTAACAAGGCGTTGCCTTATCTCTTGAAAGCTTTGGAGGCGAATCCGGGAAACGCCGATATACACCGTGATTTAGGCACCGCGTATTCCGAACTGGGCGATTATCACAAAGCGGAAGAGCACTTCAAGATCGCCGTAGCCAACGATCACGATGGAGCCGTTCATTACAAGCTGGCAAGAGCGTACCAGGCCCTGGGCGAGAAAGAAAAAGCCGCGCGGGAATTTGCGATTTCCACGGCCTTGAATCGCGAAGCACACGAGAAGCTGGAAAAACAAACGGAACGCCTGGGTGAAGTAACCAAATCTGCCGAAGATCAATAGCATGCGCTATTTTCTGATTCTCATTCTTTCATTTCACTCCGGTATTGGCTTTGCGTGCGCACCCGGTCCGCGACTGGTTGAATTCCAGCGGTCTGTACAAGGAGATGCGTTTCAGAGAGGGCTGACGGCGCTGAAGGAAAACCGGCTGGAGGACGCGCTTGTGGAATTCACGGCCGCGGAACGGGAGCAGCCGGAGAATGCGCGCATCCGAAACTTTCGCGGAATATTGCTCGTCCAGACGGGCAAGAATGCAGAGGCAGCCGCGGAGTATCAGGAAGCCATTCGCCTCGATCCGCTGCTGGAAGATGCATATCGCAATCTTGGATTTCTGCGCTGGACAGAGCACCAACTCGGTCCAGCTCGCGAAGCGTTACTGCACGCAGTGGGACTTTCTCCGGACGACTCGTTTGCCCATTACTATCTCGGAAGAGTGGAACTGGATGCGCGGCAATACGAGCAGGCCCTTCACGAGTTGGAAATTTCGCGCCAGCCACTGCCTGCCGATCCGGGTTTTCTGATTCAGGCTGCGACTGGGTACGTCACTGTCGGACGACAGGAAGCTGCTCACAAATCGCTTGAGGAAGCGATGAAATTGCGCTTGGACGACGCTCAATGCGTCGGCGTGGCTTCACTGCTCCTCTCCATCCACGAATATGACTCGGCCATCAAACTCCTTCAAGCCTTGAATAAAAGCCGTGGTGCAACTCCGGCGTCATGGGCGCAATTTGATCTTGCGCTGGCCCACCTGTTGTCCGGGAGCTATGTCGAAGCAACAAACGAAGCTCTCGCGTATGCGAAATCCATGCGCAACTCGGGCTCGGAATCCGCGGAATTGGCCCAAGCCTGGTCCCTGATTGGTATTGCCGATGCGCACCTGAATCGGGGCGAAGAATCCGTTGACGCACTTCGCCGCTCGGCGGCGTTCGCTCCTCACGAAGAAGAGCAGTGGCTGAATCTGACGCGAGAGTTGATGGAGTTGAGCCGCTTCCCCGAAGCCGTCACCGAAGCGCAGAACGGTCTCGCGGCAAATCCAAAATCTTATGCTTTGCATTTGCGCCTAGGCGCGGCTTATTTGGCGGCTGGCCGCTACGCAGAATCGGAAACTGTATTTCGCGATCTGGTGGCGGCGGCCGATCCGCTTCCCTTGGGTTATGTTGGATTGGCACAAGTGCTGCTCCGAACTGGGCGCGCGCAGGACGCGGCGACAGAACTTGCCGACGCGGAGAAAAAGCTGGGTCCTAAATTTCTCCTGAGTTATTTTCGCGGCCTGGCGCTGGCTCGGGCCGCCAAGCCCGAAGAGGCCCTAGCTGCGTTTCAGCAGGCCGTTCAACTGGATCCGAAAAACGCCGAAGCCCGTGCAAACCTGGGAAAGACGCAACTCAATCTGGGCAATCTGAACGAAGCGATTTCGGAACTCCGGGAAGCGCTTCGTCTGGACCCGAGAAACACCCAGGCCAAGCGGCTGCTGAGCCAGGCGTATCGCCGAGCGGGCGACGCACAAAATGCGGCGAAATTTGCGGATTCATCCACGGAATCGCCTAGCGAGCCCGCAAACGATTTGATGGGAGATTTTTTTGTTCCAGAGTGGCAACTTCCGCGTAACAGCACGGAAGAAAAGGTGCGATGATACCTAGCCTGCTGTTCCGCTCGCGCGAGGTGAACGCTTGAAGAATGTTACGTTGAGGACTCCGCTTGCGTTCCTTCGGAACGCATTGCTCTGGGCCGCCGGAGTTAGCCTTTTGTTCGGCAGTCCCATGCCCTCGCAGAACGTATCACAGCAAGCTGCCGACAATTCAAAAATTGCGAATTTCATCGACATCGCAGAAAAGGCGGGCCTGACTGCGACCAACGTTTTTGGCGGTGTAGGCACGAAAAAATACATCATCGAGACAACCGGAACAGGCGTGGCCATCTTTGATTATGACAACGACGGTTGGCCGGATATTTTTGTCGTGAATGGAACTACCATCGAAGGATTCGCCGCCGATCAGGCTCCCACCAATCATCTCTATCACAACAATCACGACGGTACGTTCACGGATGTCACCGCCATGTCCGGGCTGGTTGCCACCGGATGGGGCCAGGGAGTTTGCGTAGGGGATTATGACAACGACGGCTGGGAAGATTTGTACGTAACTTACTACGGCAAGAATCGGCTGTATCACAATGATCACGGCGTTTTCAAAGAAGTGGCCGAAATAGCGGGCGTCGCGGGATCAGGAAAAGCCTGGGGAACGGGATGCGCGTTTGTCGATTACAACCGTGACGGCCGGTTGGACCTGATCGTAGCGAATTACGTGGATTTCAATTTGGCCACCACTCCCGTGCCCGGGCAGGGAAATTCCTGCGTGTGGAAGGGCGTTCCAGTGATGTGCGGGCCGCGCGGCCTGCCAGGCTCGAAAAATATATTGTACGAAAACCTTGGAAACGGCACATTTACCGACGTGACCACAAAGGCTCACATCGACCGGACCAACGGCCACTATGCTTTCAGCGTGTCTACGTTCGATTTTGATGATGATGGCTGGCCGGATATTTATATTGCTTGCGATAGCGCTCCCAGCATCCTCTACCACAACAACCACGACGGTACGTTCACCGATGTTGCGGTGATGGCGGGAGTTTCCTTCAATGAAGATGGGCGCGAGCAGGCGGGGATGGGAACCACCATCGCCGATTACAACGGCGACGGCCGGCTGGATATTTTCAAGACCAACTTCTCCGACGACACTCCGACGCTCTACCGCAACGACGGCGAGGGGATTTTCTCGGACGTTACCTTTGCCGCGGGACTCGGCCTGCACACACAATACCTGGGCTGGGGCACGATGTTTTTTGATTTCGACAACGATAGCTGGCCAGACCTGATCCTCGCCAACGGCCACGTCTATCCGGAGGTGGATAAATTTCACCTTGGCAGCGGCTATATGGAGCCGCGCCTTCTTTACCACAACAACGGCAATGGAATGTTCACGGATATATCAGCGCTGGCAGGGCCCGGGATCACGACGCCCACCTCGGCACGTGGGCTGGCGGTGGGGGATTTGTGGAATGACGGGCAGCTTTCTGTAGTGATCAACAATGTTTATGCAAAGCCGAGCCTATTGGTGAATACAGTGCATTCGGGGAACCACTGGATCGCTTTCAAGACGGTGGGCACGCGTTCCAATCGGGACGCAATCGGCGCACAAATTACTTTGAAAATTGGGAAGAGAGTGCTGGTTGACGAAGTGCGCAGCGGTTCAAGCTACATTTCCCAAAACGATTTGCGGGTGCACTTTGGTTTGGGGGCCTCCGGCAAAGTTGAGGCGGTGCAGGTGCGCTGGCCCAGCGGACTAGTGGAGCACTTCGATCATTTGCCTGTGGATGCGATTCATACCTTGAAAGAAGGAACCGGAATTGCGATTGCGGCTACTACGAAAAAACCGTGATTCGAAAACCTAGATGAGCTTCCGGGACGGTTCGATGTCACTTGGGCTGACTCTTTTCAACGGTGTCTGCCTGGGGTTCTTCAACCTTAAGGATTTGATCCCCGCGGATGTCTTTCAGCGTTTGGCGAATGCCGCTTGGCCAGCGAATTTCGATGGTTTGGGCTTCCAACTCGGGGCCCAGACCGAAATGCACGCGTTTATCGCTTGAAGAAAGATAACTGCCCGCCGTTGTCACGGTCGCCCACTGAGTGGCTTTCGCGGTGACCAACTTTACTTCCGCGCCGATTGCGTCCCGGTTGCTGCGGTGCCCGACAAGCTCCAGGGTCAGCCAGTGGTTTTGATTTTGCGTTGCGTTATGCAGCACGTGCAGGCCGCCATCGTTTGTTGTGACGACGGCGTCCAATCGCCCGTCATTATCAATGTCACCGATGGCCAGGCCGCGCCCTACCCATGCTTTCTGGAAAACTTCGCCTGCTTGCGCGGAAATGTCCGCGAATCCCTTGCCGGTGTTTCTTGCCAGCAGCATTGGCTCCTTGTAGCGAAGATCCGGAAACGTAAGCTGGATTGTGTCCAAATCGTGCCCCTGGGTAATCAGAAGATCCTTCCACCCATCGTTATCGAAATCGAGGAAACGCACGCCCCACCCGGAGTGCTTCATGGTCATCAGCCCGATGCCGGAGGGATAGCTCTCGTAGTTGAAGGTGCCGTCGCCATTGTTTCGATAGATCGCGTAGATTTGGCTGGCCAGGTCGGTAACGACAATGTCCGGCAGGCCATCATTGTTATAATCGGCAAAATCCACTCCCATTCCCGCGTAAGAGTGACCTTCGCTATCCACGGCTACGCCCGATTGCAGCGCCACCTCTTCAAACGTGCCATTTCCTTTGTTGTGGTAAAGAAATTCGGGCATGGAATCGTTGGCAAAAAAAAGATCGACGCGTCCATCACGGTCGTAGTCGGCAAGTGCGATGCCCAATCCCTTGCCAGGTAGGGCGATGCCTGCCTTTTGCGCGATCTCGGTGAAGTGCCCGTTACCATCGTTGTGATAGACCAGCGGGGCGATCGGGCGGAAGGAATCCGGATGGCAATACGACCGGTAGCCTTCTCTGCGTTCACCGCAATAAATGTCGTCGAAATCCCATTGCAGGTAACGGAGGACGACAAGATCAAGCAATCCGTCGCCATCCAGGTCAACCCAGGCCGCGCTGGTGGACCAGCCGCTGCCTCCCACGCCGGCGCGCTCGGTCACGTCGGTAAAAGTTCCATTGCCGTTGTTGTGATAAAGCCTGTTTCCGCCATAGGCCGTCACATACAAATCTTCAAAACCGTCATTATCGTAATCCCCGACGGCGACGCCCATTCCGTAACCCACTCCCTGCAGGCCGGCTTTTTCCGTGACGTCTTCGAATGTACCGTCGAGTTTTTGGTGGTAGAGGCGATTCCAATATTTCGGCCCCGTCTTTTCGGGAATAGTCCCTTTGGGGGTGGGATCGCTGAGTGGAGCTGCATTGACCACATAAATGTCGAGGCGCCCGTCGTTGTCATAGTCAAACACTGCCACGCCAGATCCCATCGTTTCAATCAAATATTTCCTGGAGGTGTGCCAGGCGATGTACTCGAAGTTGATGTTCAATATCGGAGTTACATCCGTGAAGTTCGCCCCGTTTGAGATCAAACCGGAGTCGTGAGCCGGACTCGCCTTATTCACAGCAGCTTTCGGCGCCTCCTGGGCGATGGCACAGGGAACCTGCAGCCCGCACAGAACCACAAAGAACGCGAACTTGACTTGTGAGTGATCAGACCTTCTGGCCGTCTTCAGAGATCTTTTCATTTGCCATCAAAACTTCCTGCGATTCCGTCTCCGCTCGAAACGGTGATTAACTGCTGAAGATGTTTCTGTCCAGGAATGCATTGCGGAATTTCCCATGTGGATCGTATTTCTTGCTCAATTGAATGAAGTCAGGCAACCGATTGTACCTGGATTTCAGTTGCTCCGGAGACATAGCAAACAGTTTTCCCCAATGCGGCCGGGCTTCAAATGCGGCCAACTCTTTTTCAATCACAGGGAGGAGCTTGCTGACCGCGGGCAAGTCCTGTCTCCAAGTGAAATGAACGGTAACGCTTGGCTGCTCGTAGCAAGGACTCATCCATAATTTGTCTGCCGCAACGGCCCGGATTTCTGTGATTAATAGGTGTGGACTCAATTGATCTCGCAGGCGTTCAATGGCGAGAATGGCTTCTACTGCGTGCTTCCTCGGTACAAAGTATTCCGATTGCAACTCTTTACCCGCGCTGGGCGTAAAGCCCATGCGAAAGTGAGGCAACCGTTCATACCAGGGACCCGGGACGCCCATTTGCTCCGTACAATTTTCGGCAGAAAGTTCAGAGATGGGGTGCAAATTTCTTGTAGCAAGTTTCGCCCCGAAAAATGCAGGGGTTGCATTAAATGCTTGACCCTCCTCAACGCGGCTCTTGAGCCATACTTCTCGAATCTGGTTGTTCAGCCAGTCGGTAAATAGGCTGACGCTGTACGCACTCGATTCAATGGCGTCAAAATGGGCTTTCAGTTCACTAAGCGGCAGATTTTCATATACGTACTGTCGCATCATGTAGGTCGGCTGAATGTCGAGGGTGATCTTCGTTGTGACTCCAAGCGAACCAAGCCCAACAACGGCCCCTTGAAATATTTCACCGTCTTTTTGCCGAGATAGCTTGATCACTTCGCCGCCCGCCGTCACCATTTCAAGCGCGGACACCGCCGTCGCCAGATTCCCGTTCTTTTCACCCGAACCGTGCGTCGCAGTGCTGCACGCTCCCGCTACGGATATATGCGGCAAGGAGGCCAGATTGTGCAGCGCAAAACCTTTGCTGTGCAAGTACGGGCATAATTGACCGTACGTCATACCTGCATTCAGCGTCACGGTTCGCGCTTCCGGATCCAGTGCAACGATCTCATCCATCGACTTCAGGGACAAGAAGCTATGCGTACTATCGGCAATGTTGTTGAAGCAGTGGCGCGTTCCCAGCACCTTGAACTGTTTTTGGTTCTTGACGTAGCCCGTTATCTGCTCCATCGAGTTGGCCGAGTACAAGCTGTCCGTGCTGTACTCGAGATTACCCGCCCAGTTCGTAAGCTTTTTCTTTGCCGCCCAACTCAGGAGCGGCGAGACGATGGGGCTCGCCGTCACAGCAGCAATGAGCTTGATAAACGTTCTCTTGTTCACGAATACGGTCCAGTCGGTATCGACATCATTCGCGTGAAGTCTCTCTACAAAGTTTCCGAAACCGCCGCAATTGTACACCAGTTGCTGCGGGCTAAGGCGTTTGCACTTATCATGGCCGGGGAGTTGTGGCTATAGTCATTTGAAAACCGGACACAGTGGCTGCGAAACGACTGCGATCAAACGCGTTTCCAAGCGCAATGGTCCAGTGGATGGCGCGCAGTTCATCTTCGGAATAGTCCTTGGTCTCGCCGCTCAGTCTCCGAAGAACGTCGGCATACGGTCCGAGCAACTCGCCGCCTGGAAAATGCTTGGGCAGAAGCTCGTAACCTTCGTGCCTTCTGGAGCGAGGCATTTCTTCCATTTCTTGGCTCATGGTTTTGTCTTGGGGACCGCGATTGCTGCCGGATCGCTATAGAGGCAGTAGGAAGCGAAGGTCGTCTGCTCGAATTCAGCTGGCGGCAGATATCCGAGGGCTGAATGCAATCGCTTTTGGTTGTAATAGCGCTCGATGAACTCCGCGATGTGAAGGCGAAGATCCTCAAGGTCCTTATACTCTTTCGTGTTAATTTCTTCCTGTTTTAGTGTCCGAAAGAAGCGCTCGCAGTTTCCGTTATCGCAAGGACGGCCCAACCTGCTAACGCTTGGTATCACTCCGTGATTTCGTAACGTGCGTACATACTCGGCATGTGCGTATTGCACACCACGATCTGAATGATGAACCAAGCTGCTAGCCGGAGTTCGGCTTTCCAGAGCCATGTACAAGGCGGCCAGCGGTAATCGTGCGGTCAGAGTTCTGTCTAGGTTCCAGCCAACGACTCTTCGCGAGAACTTGTCGAGCACAACTGCAAGATAAACGAACTCGTGCTTTAATCGGACGAATGTTATATCTGCCACCCAGACCTGGTTCCGGCCAGTCAGCTTCACGCGATTTGCTAGATTTACATAAATCTCGCCATGGTCCCGGGGCTCAGTTAAATCATCAAAGTAGCGCCGCAGTTCAATACCCACGAGGTTGTCCTCGCGCATGAGCCGCGCCACTCGTTTGTGATTCACCGCCATTCCTTGGCGCCGCAACTCGGCTGTTATCCGCCGATAGCCGTAACGCCCCTGATGTTCGAGCGCAATTCTCTGCACCTCAGATCGTACGGCCATTTCTTCCTGCCTGGGGTCTTGAGCACGTAGGTGGCGGTAAAATCCAGCTCTGCTTACGCCCGCCAGGAAACACATCCGCTCGATGCCTAAACCGCCTTGCAGCGACATTACGTCCCGGATATGGCCGTAGATGCCTGATCGCCAGACCCGCTGCTCCCGCGGCGTTTGGCCCCGATTTTCTGCAAGGCGCCTCTGAAAAAATCCACCTCCAAGGCCTGCTTGGCAACCAAACGCTTCAGCTCTCGCACCTCCCTTCGAAGTCTCGATTCGCGGGACTTCTTCGGTATTGGTTCGCCTTCTGACGCAGTTCGCTGACTCTCTTCGTGCCACCTATATAAGGTCTGCCGCGGGACGCCAAGTTCTTTCGCCAACCACTCGACGTCTTCACAGCATTTGAACCGCTCGACTGCCGTCTGGCGGAAGCTTTCCGGGTACCGCCACCCTCGGTTGTTAATCATCACGGAGAACCTACCTTTCTCCACAAAGTGTAACGATGGCAATTTGTCTCAGTTAGGGGTTCACGACAGCTTGTTTGATTCTGGACACGTTCCCCGGAAGGACTTTTCCTTAAACAACTTCCGCGCCAGCGATTTACATTTACATCCCAAGCATTCGGTGGCGAGCCGAATGCTCTACCCAAATTCTATAAGTGCTTGAAGGAAAAGAATTTTGGCTCCCCGGGGCGGATTCGAACCTCCACATTTCGCTTAACAGCCACTTGAGTAACTTAATCACGATTTGCCGGAGCGGGAGTTTTCCGAGGAGAGTCAAGCAGTTGCGATCAAGCGCGAGAACCAACTTCTCTTCCGTATTCACCATTTGTTTGCGGTTTTTCAACGTTTTTCCACGACTACAGTGACAGCGGCGTGACAGCCCTTCGGGTAAAAACCGAATGCTCCTGCCTTCCAAGAACTAGCGCGAAGACGACGGTTTAGCAAATTCCCGATTTCACACGCTGTTGTTCGGAATCAATAGGTTACGTTCGGATGAGTTGCCTCATTGTCGGGCAAAGAGCCACTGTTCGGAAGCATCCAACGGTTTTCAAGATCGTCGGTTTCAACCGCTCACCGACTCCTCTGTTTCTAGCTCTACCCACTGCCCCACGGCTTTTATGTTCTTGCATGATATTTTGGCCATCGCCTTCTGGCTGTAAGAACTCTCTCACTTCTCTCGGACTAAATCCTCGGGCCGGTTAAGTTTGACGTGACCGGGGTTTTTTGTACCAGCGGGAGTGAGAGAGAATTCACTCTGGAGGAACGCTGGTATGCCGATGAAAAGGTATAAGCCGGAGCAAATCGTGACGCTGCTACGGCAGATTGAAGTGGAGATCGCGAACGGGAAGACCACACCGCAGGCCTGCAAAGAAGCGCAGATTACGGTGCAGACCTACTACCGCTGGAGAAAAGAGTTCGGCGGGCTGAAGCTGGATCAAGCCAAACGGATGAAGGATCTGGAACGGGAAAACGCGAAGCTGAAGCGTTTGGTGGCGGAGCTATCGTAGGAGAAGCAGATTTTGAAGGATGTGGCGGAGGGAAACTTCTAAGCCCCGAGCGACGCCGGGGCGCGGTGGAACATGCGCGCAAGAAGTATGGAGTGAGCGAGCGGCAAGCGTGCCGGGTATTGAAGCAGGGACGCGGCACGCAGCGGTATCAGCCGGCGCATCGCACCGACGAGGATGCGTTGACGCAAGCGATCATTGCCCTGGCCAGCGAGTATGGGCGTTACGGCTACCGGCGGATTACGGCGAAGCTGCAGGAAGCGGGTTGGGCTGTGGGCAAAGATAGAGTGCAACGCATCTGGCGTCGCGAGGGGTTGAAAGTGCCGCAGAAACAAAGGCCGCGCGGGCGGTTGTGGTTGAACGATGGCTCGTGCGTACGGCTGCGGGCGGAGCGAGCGAACCACGTTTGGAGCTACGACTTCGTGAGCGCGATGACACACGACGGAAGAACGCTGCGGATGTTGACGCTGATCGACGAATACACACGGGAGAGTCTGGCCATCCGAGTGGCCAGAAGACTCGGGAGGTACGAAGTGATCGAAGCGCTGGCAGACGTGATGCTGTTTCGGGGAACGCCAGAACACATTCGCTCGGACAACGGCCCGGAGTTCGTGGCCAAGGAACTGCGGCAATGGCTGGCGAAGCTGAGCACGGGGACACTGTACATCGAGCCGGGAAGTCCGTGGGAAAACGGCTACTGCGAAAGCTTCAACGGGAAGTTGCGCGACGAATGCTTGAACGGAGAGATTTTCTATTCGCTGAAGGAGGCACAGATCGTGATCGAAAAATGGCGGATCGAGTACAACACGAAGCGCCCGCACTCGGCGCTCGGCTACAGGCCGCCTGCCCCCGCGGCCTGTAGCCCCGTGGTGCCAAAACGAATTTCACAGCCAAGCGCTGTGATGTAGACTCTCTCATTCGACCTGGTACAAAAACTCGGGCAGGTCAGTCGTGCATATCCGAGCTCGAACTGGATCTTGGTCGATGGCACATCAGTCAGTGAGATGTGTGAGGTGCGATCAATGCTTTGATGTGATGATTTCCGACGCCATTATTGCCGGCCGGTTCCTCCCGATTGACACCGCTGCTCCCGATAAGAAAGCCAATCAGCCACAGAAGATTGGCGAGTTCTAACTGCCAGATTGGGTGTAACCCTCTGGGGAATGGTTTCTCTACAGATGACGGAGCGGGTCTTCTACCGTTTCGTTGGATGGTTTTTCGACATCCCTCTGGAGCGATTTGGTAACGAAGTCCTTTGCTCCAAGCCCCACGGCCAGCGCCAGCGCCAAGACAATTCCACCAAAAAGAATGCCGAAAGCAAGCTGAACGATGCCGGGCGCAATTCTCAAGTGTTCTAGAGCCATGGCTCCGGCGAGCACAATCACCAGTGATTTCACTCCCAGGCTCAGCAGACGCGCATAGCGGAGGTTCATGTTAACTCCACTGATGAGCACGCTACGCGCAAAGAAACGCGCGACGATGCTACCGACCACGAAGACCAGCGCGGCCCCCAAAACATTGGGAATGTACTCGAGGGCATCCTGTGCCAGCTTAAACGTCCACTCCGCATCGAAGGCCGTGATGCCGATCAAGAACCCCACGAGGATAACCAGACCGGCGATTGCTCGAGAGACGAGCACGGCAGCGTTTTTGGTCGGCGACTCGGCCGGAGAAGAAAAGCCCCATTCGACGAGCCGTTCACCAAACCGCAACCTGACGAGCACCCGCCGCGCCACGAACGCCAGAATGAACGCCAAGATAATCGACACCACCACCACCAAAATCAGAGCCACCATGCCAGGCAATAAGCTTGCAAATCGGGCCAGGAGCCTCGCCGTGGACTGCGCCAAGGCCTGCCTTACTTGATCCCACATAGATACCTCCATCGCAGCTCGCAGAGCTAAGGGTTAAACCGATCGGGCCAGCGCCATCGGGAGACAAGATAAGATTTAGACGATTCGTAAGCGGCGGATAGGTGCTCGATCCTCTGCTCGGAAGCAGTCGGTCCGGCCGTTTCCAAATCATGGGCATAGGACGCCACCCACGCCAAATATAGAGGCGTCAAGGACTTGAGCAGATGATCACGACTGATCGTTCGAAGACGATGGGCGAGCGCGAAATCAAAGATAATACGCACCCACAGTTCGTCGGGCATGCGGAATTGTTCCAGTGGCAAGCGTGACAGTTTCCTGAGCTCGAAAAGAGTGGCGGGTGGCAGCACCAGGCTCCAGACCTCCTGGAGGTCCCGATTCCCCCGCTGGAAAGATTCAACCATGCGACTGATATCCACATTCCCGGTGTCTTGCGTGACGGAGACCGGCTCACCGTTCGCCGGAACGGGACCGGAACCGCGCACTCTTTGCCAGCAAACGGCATTTCGTTCCATCTCGAGGAAGACGGGGCCCAGCACCTGGGCTAGCAGTGAACTGATATTCGTCCAATCTGTGGGCGGGTAGATGCGGGCGCCGAGGTGAATCTCGCAGACCTGCAGATTCGCGCAGGAAGCCGCGGACGCAAGCGAGACAAGCGGATGAATGCCGTTAGTCGGGGCATTCCGTCCGGCGCCAAGCATTTTTCGAAAAAGCCGTTGCGAGACCCCTAAATCAGGTCCCAATGGATTGAGGATTCGCTTCCCGTATAGACAACGTGTGAGCGGGGAGAGGATGCTGCTATTCAGCAAACCCTCGAATTTGTGCCGGGCATAACGCGGCAAAATGAGATCGAACTCTCCTTCCAGAAGGGGCTGCGCAAGTTGAGAGACCCATCGTGGGGCCGCGTTCTCGAGCTTTGAGGCCACAACGCAGCATGCTCGGGCTCCCAGTTTTTCACTGCCGGCAAAGACGGCTTGGTACGCGCCGAACAGGCTCGACATAGGTGCACCGGTAAGATCCGGTCTAAAAAACGGCCACGAAACCAGAAACGGCAATCCGCGCGTTTCGGCAGTTTCCGGGTTCGGTGAAGCAGGGCCGGCCCCTTTATCGTTTTGCAATACAGCGATTCGAGGAGGTCCGGGAATGGCTTGGAGATCATCCCATAGTCTCGCAATGCTTTCCCGGTCGAGGTCCGCGAGAATTCCGACGACCAGATCGGCGCTGCCTATTTGTTCGATCTTTTCCAGCGCCTGCGGTGGGATGGACTCAACTTCCACTCTTTGCCCCTCTCAACTCTTGGTCTGTCTTCAAAATTCAGAACGAATCGCTTCATTGCTGCAATGACAGAATCCCCAGTAACGGTATGCGTACCCAAGTGGGACGGCTGTTCAATTCATAGAGCACTTCATAGAGCGCTTTGTCCAACAGAAAGATATCCAGCAGCCTGCGTAAATCGGCACTAGCGAGCGACAAAAACTCTGCGCCTTGAGCGGTATTGCGATAGGCACGTAAGAATTCCGCAGCCACTGAGTGCTCCCAGAGTTGCGCCCAGGGGTCGAGACGAGCGACATCCTCAGGGCGCCGGGTCGTGTAGTTGATCAGGCTTGCGTGGGCGGCATAACTGAATGAACGCAACATGCCGGCTACGTCCTTGAGGGGGCATTGCTTGCCGCGCCGGTATGCCAGGGGGCGCGCCGGCTCCCCTTCAAAGTCCAGGATCACGAAATCCGTCTTTACTTTGAGGACTTGTCCGAGATGGTAATCTCCGTGTATTCGGGTCCGCAGACTTCGAATATTATCTGATCGGAGCGCGCTGAATTGGTCGAGAAGCCTGCGCCGTAGACTGAGAACCGTAGCCGCGATCTCGACCACGTCGTCGGACAAATAGGACAGACGCTCCTTTAGTAGATCGAAGACATCGGAAGCGCGTTGACGAAGGTCCACAAGCAAAGCCTCAAGGTCCTGCGCTGTCAGAGGTTCCGGCGCGAAGGCCGGATCCTGCGTGGGCGAAGCCAGGGCGAGATGCAATTCCGCTGTTCGGCGTCCCAGGATTGCCGCCGATTCGAGGTAGATTCCGACATGGTCTCGAACGAGTTCCGTGGCGGGGCGCTCCGAAAGAGTCACCGGATTCTCCAGCTCGTCGTTTATCGTTTCTGGAAGCATTGTCGCCGCATGCGTCTCGTAATAGCGATCGAGCTCTTCAAGCGTCCACTTCCAGCCATCGCCTTCGTTTGCCACCAGGCCCTGCAACATCCCCAACGTCGCGGGTTCAGCGCCCTGCGTTGGCATATATTCGATCGAGCCCGCAAAGGGAGGGATCTGCTTGAAATTCGTTTTCTCGGTCAAGTATCGGCCGATCTCAGCATCCGGATTCATGCCGGATTCGAGGTGGCGGAACAGCTTGAGTATGAAACGATCACCGTACAGAATCGACGTGTTGCTTTGCTCGGCTGAGCCGCGCCGAACCGGGAGAGGACCCTCTGTCTCCCCCAACACATCCTGAAAGGCGTTGCCATGCACGCCGGAGATGCGCGTACGGTGCCCAGTTACCTCGAGTCCCTTTTCAATCAGCGAAAACAAGGATTCGCACGTTTTGTCATCGAAAACTCCGTCATGTAACAGGCCAGGTGTCTTCCCCGAGACAATCGGTGCGATGACGGCATTGGGGGCTGTCCGTTGCAATGCATCTGTGTCGTCTCCGAAAATCATGGCGAGCGGCGTCACATAGGTGTCAGACGCTCCGCTCTCGAACTGCACTTCGACCATCGCTAATGCCGACTGCGATCCATTCAGGAGAACCCAGTCGACAATGCGTGTCGATTCGATGCGGCGGGATTTCCCAGCAAACCACCGCTGCTTTGGAAGATATTCGGGAAGATTCACGGTCTCCAGTCGCTGTAGGCTCGTCCCTTCGAAGATACCGCCCAAGCCCGAGGCGACATTCAGTGGCGCTTGTTCCGCGACAGCTACGGAAGTCGTCTCCGCGAGCTCGGCCCTGCGCTGGAGTTCCAGCCAAAGAAAGCTGTAGGGAGCCAGCGTGAGTCGGTAAGGCTGTTTTTCGATGGGTGGGAAATCCACATAACCCAGCATTTCCACCGGCGTCATGCCTTCCAATTTTGACAGATCCAAATCAACGGGCTGGGCAAAGCGGGAAAGATTGGCCACGCAGAGAACCTGCTCGGCCTGGTACCGCCTGAGGTAGGCGAGTATCTTGCGGTTAGAGGGATTAAGAAACTCGATCTCGCCACGGCCAAAAACCGTGAAAAGCTTTCGCAGAGCGATCATGTTTCGCATCCAGCTCAGGAGTGAGGACGGGTCACCCTGTTGCGCGTCCACATTGATCGCTTCATAGCCCCAGACCGGATCCATGATGACGGGACTGTACAACCGGGCGGGAGTCGCCGTTGAGAAGCCGGCGTTGCGATCCGCGTTCCACTGCATTGGCGTCCGAACGCCATTGCGGTCGCCGAGATAAATATTGTCTCCCATGCCGATCTCGTCCCCATAGTAGAGGATCGGGGTGCCCGGAAAAGAGAGCAACAGACTATTGAGGAGCTCAATGCGTCTGCGATTGTTGTCGACCAGCGGCGCAAGGCGTCGGCGAATGCCAAGATTGAGGCGCATTCGAGGATCGGCGCTATATGCGATGTACATATAGTCGCGTTCATCGTTGGTGACCATCTCCAGCGTCAGTTCGTCGTGATTCCTTAAGAAAAGGCCCCACTGACATGTTTCCGGAATCTCAGGTGTTTGAGAAATGATGTCGGTAATCGGCATGCGGTCTTCCTGCCGCAAGGCCATATAAATCCGCGGCATTAGCGGAAAATGAAACGCCATGTGGCATTCGTCCCCATCGCCAAAGTATGGGCGAACGTCAGTCGGCCACTGGTTGGCCTCGGCCAGGAGCATGCGACCTGAGTAATCCTTTTCAATCTCCCGCCGCAGGGTCTTGATGATGGCGTGAGTTTCAGAAAGATTCTCGCAGCTGGTTCCTTCGCGCTCGACGAGGTAAGGGATCGCATCCATGCGCAGCGCGTCGACTCCCATATCCAGCCAGTAGCGCAGGACCTTGAGGATCTCATCGACGACTCTGGGATTGTCGAAGTTCAAGTCTGGCTGGTGCGAAAAAAAACGGTGCCAGTAGTACTGTTTGGCGACCGCGTCCCAAGTCCAATTCGATCTTTCGGTGTCAGAGAAGATGATACGCGCGTCTTTGTATTGCTGTTCGGAGTCGCTCCAGACATAAAAGTCGCGTTCCGGCGAGCCGCGCGGAGCTTGCCGGGCTGCTTGGAACCACGGATGCTGGTCGGAGGTATGATTTACGACCAGCTCGATCATAACTTGCAGATCGCGATCGTGAGCCGCTGCCAGAAAGCTACGGAAATCGTCGAGGGTGCCATATATTGGATGGACGTTCAGGTAATCGGAGATATCGTAGCCGTCATCCTTGAGGGGCGACGAAAAGAACGGCAATAGCCAGATGCATGTGGCTCCGAGCTCTCGAACATAATCCAGTTTTTGAATCAAACCAGGGAAGTCGCCAATTCCGTCGGCGTTGCTGTCCTTAAACGCTCGCACGTGCAGTTCGTAGATGACGGCATCCTTGTACCAGAGTGGGTCGCCTGCACTTCCCTGCCGATTAGCCATCGTTTCCGCACCTCATGGGCGATTCCGAGACTCGGGCTGGTAAACTACGATTCCCAAAGGCGGAAGAGTCATATTTAGTGAATATGGTTGCCCATGATTAGGCAGCGCGACCGCCTCCAAACCGCCAAAGTTACCCTGACCGCCGCCACCGTATAGAGGCGCGTCGCTGTTCAGCACCTCCTTCCAAAAGCCTTCGCGTGGGACACCGACACGGTAGTTCTGTCTGACGACCGGAGTAAAATTACACACGAACAGCACTTGGTCCTCAGGATTCCGAGCGCGCCGCAGGAAGCTGACCACGCTCCTTTGAATGTCGTTGCAATCCACCCAGGCGAAACCGCCGGCATCAAAATCTAATTCGTGAAGCGCAGGCTGGCCGCGATACAGGGTGTTCAAATCGCGCACCCAGCGCGCCAGCCCGGAATGCAGAGGCGACTCGAGCAGATGCCAATCAACAGCGCTATCGTGATTCCATTCCGACCACTGGCCAAGCTCACTGCCCATGAACAGCAATTTCTTCCCGGGATGCCCAAACATAAAGCCGTAGAGCAGCCGCAGATTCGCGAATTTCTGCCATTCGTCTCCCGGCATTTTGCGCAATAGAGAGCCTTTTCCGTAGACGACTTCGTCGTGTGAGAAGGGCAGGACAAAATTCTCGCTCCATGCATAGACCAGGCTGAACGTAATCTGATTGTGGTGATAGCTCCGAAACACCGGGTCTTGTGACATGTACTCGAGCATGTCGTGCATCCAACCCATGTTCCACTTGAGCCCAAATCCGAGGCCGCCGACGTAATTGGGGCGGGAGACCTGCGGCCAAGCGGTTGATTCCTCCGCGATCGTCATTACGCTCGGAAACGCAGCATAGACCTGTTCGTTGAAGCTTCTCAGGAATTCAAGAGCCTCGATGTTTTCCTTTCCGCCATAGCGATTGGGTATCCATTCTCCGTCGCGCCGTCCGTAGTCGAGATACAGCATCGACGCTACGGCATCGACGCGCAGGCCGTCTACATGGTATTTGTCCAGCCAGAACAAGGCGTTGCTGATCAAGAAACTCCGAACTTCATTTCGACCGTAATTGAAAACAAAAGTACCCCAATCTGGATGTTCTCCTTTTCGCGGGTCCTGGTGCTCGTAGAGGTGAGTCCCGTCGAAATAGCCGAGACCCGCTTCATCCTTCGGAAAATGTGCGGGTACCCAATCCAGAATCACACCGATTTCGTGCTGATGGAGATAGTCCACAAAATACATGAAGTCGGCAGGGGAACCGAACCTGCTTGTAGGAGCGAAATAGCCGGTTGTCTCATATCCCCACGAACCGTCGAAGGGATGTTCCATAACGGGAAGCAACTCGACGTGCGTGAAACCCGCAGCATGGACATAGTCGGCCAGCAAAGGGGCCATTTCGCGGTAAGTGAGCCAACGGTTGCCTTCCCCCCGCACGCGTCTCCAGGAACCGAGGTGCACTTCGTAGATGGAAATAGGGGCATCGAGGGAGTTGAATTTCGCGCGGCCTGCCATCCAGGAATCGTCTTGCCAGGAATAGCTCCCGAGGTCCCACACTCGAGAAGCGGTCTGCGGTCGGATTTCGGCCGCAAAACAATATGGGTCTGCTTTGTCGACCTTATACCCCTGAAAGGCGGACTCTATGTGATACTTGTACGCGGCCCCCTGGCGCACCTGGGGCATGAACGTTTCCCAAACCCCTGCGGAACTCGGCTCCATTGGATTGGCCGAGGTGTTCCATTTATTGAAATCGCCGATGACGGAAACAAGTTTGGCATTGGGAGCCCACACAGCAAACTGAACTCCCCGTTGCCCATCGCGCTCTACAACGTGGGCGCCAAGTCTTTCGTAGGCGCGGTGAAAAGTTCCTTCCGCAAGCAAATACCGATCAAATTCACTTAGAACCGATTGCATACTGCGCTCTCCCGTTCTGAGCTGGGCCCTCTAAGCCCTGTTCGACAGAGCGACCTATAGATAGTAGTCGAAATCCTTCTCCGTTCGCACCCACCTCCTCAAAAGCAAAACATGCGCCGGCAAACTTTCCGGAACAAGTTCCACATAATTTCGCGAACCTTGCCATAAGAACCGGCCCTCGCTAAGCAAGTCGTGTGCCTGAAATGTATGACGCGTGTCCAGTCCAATGGAGCCGAGATCGAGATTTACCCAGCCGCTTTGGACATGACGACAATCCAGATTCACCACCACGATGATCACACTCGAGAGGTCGTCGGTAGCCTTGGTATAACAAATCAATGCAGGATTATCCGTCTCGTGAAAACGCAAGTTACGATTGCATTGCAGGGCAGGATTCTCCTTGCGAATGCGATTCACGCTGGCAATGAAACTCTTCAGGCTGGCCTTGGAACCCAGGTCCCGGTGTTTGAGTTCATATTTTTCAGAATCAAGATATTCTTCACCGCCGGGGTGCAGTGGCGCATTCTCGCACAGCTCAAACGACGGACCATAGATACCGTAATTGCCGCCCAAGGTGGCCGCCAGAATCAGCCGGACCATGAACGCGGGGCGGCCGCCCACTTGGAGAAACTCCGGGAGAATGTCGGGCGTGTTCGGCCAAAGATTCGGGCGCAGGTACTCCCTCACGTCGGTTTGCGCCAGTTCGGCAAAGTATTTTGTAAGCTCCTCTTTCGTGTTACGCCACGTAAAATAAGTGTAGGACTGAGAAAAACCAAGCTTAGCAAGTCGATACATCACATTCGGTCGGGTAAACGCTTCCGCAAGGAAAAGCACATCGGGGTGTTGGTTTTTGATTTCAGTGATGACCCACTCCCAAAAAGGAAATGCTTTGGTGTGGGGGTTGTCCACTCGGAATATCCGTACACCTTGGCCGATCCAGAAAAGGAAAACACTCTTCAATTCTTCCCATAGCGCTTGCCACTGCGCCGTCGCAAAATTTAGGGGGAAAATGTCTTGATATTTCTTGGGGGGATTCTCCGCGTACTGAATGGAGCCATCCGGCCGAGTGCTGAACCACTCCGGGTGTTCCCGCACGTAAGGATGATCCGGCGAGCACTGGAGGGCTATATCAAGCGCAACCTCGAGCCCATAATCGGCCGCTTTGGCCATGAACCTTCGGAAGTCCTCCAGAGTTCCCAATTCGGGGTGAATGGACTTATGGCCGCCTTCCGCCGACCCGATAGCCCACGGGCTTCCGACATCACCCGGCCCGGCAGGCAGGGTATTGTTTTTCCCTTTACGGAATGTTCTTCCAATCGGATGGATCGGAGGGAGATAGAGGACATCGAAACCCATCGAGGCAATGTAGGGCAGCCATTGTTCGCAATCCCGAAAGGTTCCATGACGGTTCTGTTCGGGCGAGCAAGACCGCGGGAAGACCTCGTACCAACTGGAAAAGGCTGCTTTCTCGCGATCGACGACGACCGGTAACTGTTTGTCATACCGGGTAACAAGCTCACGCTCGGGGTAAAGCTGAACTAACCCCAGCAATTCAGTATCCAGAGCAAGGGCTGGTTGTGACTCAGGTTGTTTGTTTTCGCGCAATCTGCGCGCCCAGTCTCGTAGTATCTCGCTGTCTTTTCCTTTGGCACGGGTCGAGGTTGCCTCAATCAACCCCGCGCCGATCAGCAAATCGACGGAAATATCCTGTTTTGCCGAGATGCGCTTTTCCAAATCTCTTCGCCATGTTTGAAAATGGTCGACCCACCCTTCGACCGTGTATGTATATCTTCCCAATTTCGCCACGCAAAACTCGGCACGCCAGCGGTCATTGCCGAGTGGCTTCATGGGCGATACTTGCGGTTCATTTCCATCCTGCCAGTAGACGAGCCGGCAGGCGACCTGATCGTGGCCGTCAGTGAAAACATCCGCTTCCACAATCACTTTTTCACCTATCACGCGCTTAGCCGCGAATCGCCCGCAATCAATTTCCGGCGAAAGCCGCGCGATTACGACACGCAGTCGACCGTTTGATGTCGGTTCCGACATTGGCTCGGAATTCTCCCTCTTTGTCACCCGGGAATTGCTGGGGCATTCACCGAAAAATGGGGCAGCTTAACCATTCTACGACCCAAATGGTTGGATGCAATTCGATATTCACTGGGAGATTGTTCTGTACCTTGTTTTCCACATATGCAGCCCTGATCGCGGAATTCGCTTATTAGAATTTCCCTCAAATCTATTGGCTGGCGCGACATCAGGCGGCTAGAATAAACAAATAACTTGATTGTGCTTGGCCATCAGGGATTTGTATTCTCTTGAGCGCTGGCCGCGTCGGGACGCAAAGGCCGCCGCTTCGCGTACTCCTCTCAGCGGGTTGCCAGGATTGAGCTTGGACATTTCGATCCATGAGATATAAGCACAAAATGCCGTTTGGCACAGAAGTCCTCGACGATGGAGCCGTGCGTTTTCGTTTATGGGCTCCCAAGGCACAAGACGTTTCGGTTGACGTGTCTTCCAACAGGCTTCCAATGTTACGGGTGGAGGATTGCTGGTTCGAACTCGTCACGCGGGAGGCTCGGCCCGGCACACTGTATCAGTTCACGATTGATCATCAACACCGTGTCGCCGATCCCGCCTCTCGATATCAGCCCTTGGGGGTGCATGGGCCGAGTCAGGTGGTCGATCCGGCCGCTTTTACGTGGGAACACGACAATTGGCGCGGCCGTCCGTGGGAGGAAGCGGTCATCTATGAACTTCATGTCGGGACTTTTTCTCCCGAGGGGACCTTTGCGGGTGCCGAACGAAAGTTGAACCACCTTACGGCGCTTGGGATCACGGCGATCGAACTCATGCCCCTTTCGAGCTTTGCCGGGCGATGGAATTGGGGTTATGACGGCGTGTTGCCGTACGCTCCTGCAAACTGTTATGGCCGGCCCGAGGAACTCAAACACTTTGTAGACACAGCTCATTCCGCGGGTTTGATGGTTTTCCTAGATGTCGTTTATAACCACTTCGGGCCAGAAGGAAATTATTTACACCTATATTCCCCGCAATTTTTCAGCTCGCGACACCGCACGCCATGGGGCGACGCTGTGAATTTCGATGGTCCGGGCGGCCGCGTGGTGCGGGACTATTTCATTCACAATGCGCTGTACTGGCTGGAAGAATATCAGATAGATGGTCTGCGATTCGACGCAGTGCACTCGATATACGATGATTCCCACCCGGAGTTCCTGGTTGAACTGGCGGAAACAGTCCAGCAATCGCTTCCTCGAGTGCGCTTAATTCATCTCGTCCTGGAAAACAACCGGAATACCGCTCATTATCTTAAAAGCGAATTGCAAAACCATGCGGGCGGGTACACCGCACAATGGAACGATGACATTCATCACGCGCTCCACGTTCTCATCACCGGCGAGTCAGACGGCTATTATGCAGACTACTGCGGCAATCCGATCTGGCATTTAGGGCGCTGTCTCTCCCAAGGCTACAGCTATCAGGGAGAGCCCTCCCAATACAGAGGCGGCAAGTCGCGGGGTGAACCCAGTCAAAATCTACCGCCAGGCTGCTTTGTGTCCTTTTTGCAGAATCACGACCAAATCGGGAACCGGGCTTTTGGCGACCGAATAGGGACGCAATCAGATTCAAGAAAGGTGAAAGCAGCGCTTGCCGTGTTGCTCTTATCCCCCTCACCTCCACTCCTTTTTATGGGAGAAGAGTTTGGCGCGAGAAATCCGTTTCTCTTTTTCTGTGACTTCGGACCCGAGCTGTCTTCTAAGGTCCGAGAAGGCCGTCGCTCCGAATTTGAGCGATTTACCCAGTTCAACGCCGGTGATGCCCACGCTCGCATACCCGATCCGGCTAGCGAAGAAACATTCTTCCGATCGAAAGTCGATTGGCCTTCGTTGGAATCTGCCTCACACCTCAGTTGGCTTTGCTTCTATCGGGGATTGCTGGACTGTCGTCGCCGACAGATTTTGCCGCTAATTAAAGACATTCTGCCTGGTGCGTCGGAATTCGAGACTCTGGGTGCAAGGGCCGTTTCCGTAGTTTGGGCGCTTAAGGACGGGAGAAAGTTGTCTATGATCGCGAACTTCGATGACGCTAGGCTCAATGGGTCCAAACCGCTTCAGGGCACGTTGCTCTATACGACGGTTGAAGGAAGCACCGATCTTTTGTACGCCGGATTCGTGCCCCCCTGGTCCGTCGCATGGTTCCTTGCGTCGTAAAACACAATATTCCCGTCGCGTCTTAGCGCGTCATGATTTCCGCAAATGATCGATTACGTTCCCTTCCTCGCTTGCACCGCCCGCTGCGAGCACATAGACTTTGTCTACAGTGTCAGTATGTCTCGTGTGCCGAATCGGCGTCTAAACTCGCGAGCGCACGATCGATCCAGGATTGAGGACCGTGCGCGTCGGATTATTCACAAGAGAGTTTCCTCCCCAAGTGTATGGCGGTGCGGGAGTTCATGTAGATTACCTGAGCCGTGAGCTAGCCAAGCATATCGGAGTGGAAGTGCACTGTTGGGGTCCGCAGAATTTTGATGACGGGAATTTGCATGTGCGCGGCGCGGAACCCTGGGAAGAAATTACTAACGCTACCGAAGGGAAATTCAAAGGCGCTCTCGAGGCTTTGAGCCTGAACCTGACGCAGGTGAAGTTCCTGACGGGCATTGACATCGTCCACACCCACACTTGGTATATGGCGATGGCCGGCTATTTCGCAAAGAAGCTCTACACGCTTCCCTTTGTTCTCACCACTCACTCGCTGGAGCCGCTTCGCGCGTGGAAAGCTGAGCAGCTAGGTAGCGGCTATGCCATGAGTTCCTGGATGGAACGGACGGCGATTCTCGATGCCGACGCAATCATCGCTGTTTCCGAAGGCACCAGAGCGGACATCCTGCGAGCCTATCCAGACGTGAAGCCCGATCGAATTCATGTCATCTATAACGGCATCGATCTGGTCGAATATCGAAAAACCTTGGAGACCGATGCATTAAGTAATTATGGGATTGATCCGGCTATTCCCTACGTCTTGTTCGTAGGCCGAATCACTCGACAGAAAGGCGTGACACATCTCGTGGACGCAATTCGTTACTTGCCAAGGGAAACGCAGGTAGTGCTTTGCGCTGGCGCACCGGATACGCCAGAAATTGCCAGAGAGTTGCGACAGAAGGTCGAGGATGCTAGGCGCGGACATCCGCGTATCATTTGGATTGAAAAGATGGTCACGAAACAGGAGGCAATACAGTTTTACAGCAATGCCCGCGTCTTCTGTTGCCCATCGGTCTACGAGCCCTTTGGCATCATCAACCTCGAGGCAATGGCGTGCGGCGCCCCAGTGCTCGCCAGCGCCACAGGAGGCATTAAAGAGGTCGTGGTAGACGGAGAAACAGGTTACCTGGTTCCTTTCGATCAAGATCCTGTTACAAGTTTTCCCCTTGAACCCGAAAAATTTGCGCGGGATCTTGCCGCTGGGATCAATCGGCTGCTTGAGGATCCGGAAAGATGCAAGCGCTTCGGAGTTGCGGGGCGAAAGCGCGTGAAAGAGACGTTTAGCTGGACGAGGATAGCCCAACAGACGATCCGGCTCTACGAACAGCTGATTCAGGAATCGGTGAGAAGCGCACTTACTTAATTCGGGCTGGCGACGTCGAGGGATGGCGTTTTCGATCAAGGCTAGCGACAATCCAGAACCGATGCGAGTACTGGCTGAGCGCGGATTGAAATCGCCAGGGTGTGGACCTAAACCGTCAGCACAAGGAACAACCTGGGTCGTGTTGTGAAAGAGAACTTAGTAACGAAGCGGTTGAAGGCACGAAGGGGCGCAGGGGAGGCCCGGCCCGACCCGGCCCAGATGAAGCGACAGGAAAGCCGGGCATCTCTTAGCGATAGACCAGACCATCTCGCGCTACCACATCATCGAGAATCTCGGGGGCATGGGCGTGGCGTACAAGGCTGAGGACCCAAAGCTGCGCCGCTTTGCCGCCCTGAAGTTCCTGCCTCACGAGAGTGCTAAAAATACACATGCTCTAGCCCGCTTCCAACGCGGAGCTAGGCCGCTTATGCACTGAATCATCCGAACATCTGCACGATCAACGAAATCGATGACCAGCACGGCGAAGCGTTCATCGCCATGGAGTTTCTGGACGGGCTCACGCTGAAAACATCGTATTGGCAGGCGACCGATGGAGACCGAGTTGATTCTGTCGCTGGGCACTGAGATCGCGGACGCGCTCGACCTGCCCACGCCGTGGGTACGGCAGATCGATTCCGCCAGTATTGCGATTTTGGATCCTCACGGATGTATCCTAAGCTCCAAGAAGCTTCCTTCTGGTACGTCGGAGGAATACAAGATAGAGATGTCCAATGAACCTCAGCCCATCGTTTGGCCTGGCCAACCTTATCCCTTGGGATCAACCTGGGACGGCGAGGGCGTCAACTTCGCGCTCTACTCAGAGCACGCGGAGAAAGTGGAACTTTGCCTGTTCGACAGTTCTGGGAGACGTGAGACTCTTCGTGTCCAGATCCGCGAACAAACTGACATGGTCTGGCACGGCTATCTGCCGGAACTACGTCCGGGCCAATTGTACGGATACCGGGTGTATGGCCCATACGCCCCGGAGCAAGGTCATCGTTTTAATCACCACAAGCTCCTGCTCGACCCCTATGGCAAGCAAGTTCAGGGAACCATCCGGTGGAGCGACGCCAACTTCGGATACAGGGTCGGACACAGGCAGGAGGACCTGTCTTTTGACCGGCGCGATGATGCCATTGGAATGCCCAAGAACCGAGTGATCGACTCCGCTTTCACCTGGGAATCTGATGCACCACCCAAGATCCCTTGGCACGATACCTTGATCTATGAGCTCCACGTCAAAGGATTCACCATGTGCCACCCTGACGTTCCGGCCCATTTACGGGGGACGTATGAGGGTCTGGCTACAGCTCCAGTTATCGAACACCTCACGCGCCTAGGAGTGACCGCGATCGAGCTCATGCCCGTGCACAGCTTCATGGACGACCGCCGACTCACGGAACGCGGCCTCCGCAACTACTGGGGTTATAACTCCATCGGATTTTTTGCGCTTGAACCTCGATACCTGGCAACCAACTCAATCTACGAATTCAAGACCATGGTTAAGACCCTGCACTCCGCGGGACTGGAAGTGATTCTCGATGTCGTCTACAACCACACGGTGGAGGGCAATCATCTTGGCCCCACGCTCTCGCTAAAGGGCATCGACAACAGCACCTATTACCGCCTTGTGCCTGATAATTCCCGCTATTACAAGGACTATACAGGCACGGGAAACACGCTGAACATGCATCATCCGCGGGTGCTGCAGCTGATCATGGACAGTCTGCGCTACTGGGTTCTCGAGATGCACGTGGACGGCTTCCGCTTTGACCTGGCTGCCACCCTCGCCCGCGAACTGCATGAGGTTGATCGCCTGGGAGCGTTCCTCGACATCATCCATCAGGATCCCGTGCTCTCGCAGGTAAAGCTGATCGCTGAACCCTGGGACCTCGGCGAAGGAGGGTACCAGGTCGGAAACTTTCCGGTGGGATGGACGGAATGGAACGATCGCTACCGGGATACGGTGCGTGCTTATTGGAAGGGTGGCGAAGGATTGCTGGGAGACCTGGCTTATCGCATCACCGGTTCGAGCGACCTTTACGCACACAGCGGCCGGCGTCCCTATGCCAGCATCAATTTTATCACCGCGCATGATGGCTTCACCTTGCAGGATCTGGTCAGTTACAACGAAAAACACAATGAAGCCAACGGCGAAGAGAATCGGGATGGCAATAACAATAATCTCAGCTGGAATTGCGGAGTAGAGGGTCCCACGGACGATTCCAACATCCTGGCTCTGCGCGCCAAGCAAAAGCGGAATCTCCTCGCCATGCTGCTGCTGTCCCAGGGCGTACCGATGCTCTATGCGGGTGATGCCATCGGCCATACGCAACTGGGAAACAACAACGCCTACTGCCAGGACAACGCGACAAGCTGGCTGAACTGGAATTTGCAGCCTCAGGATCACGGCTTGCTGGCGTTCGTGCAGCGAATGATCAGCCTGCGCAAGAGGCATCCTGTATTCCATCGTCGACGTTTTTTCCAGGGCCGCCCAATCAAAGGTGCAAGTGTAAAGGATGTGTTGTGGCTCAATCCTAGCGGCAATGAGATAAGCGAGGACGAGTGGCGCGATCCTTCGCTACACTGCCTGGGAATGTTTCTCTCCGGGGAGGGAGTGGATGAGACCGATGAACGCGGCCGGAAACTCCACGATGAAAACTTCCTCGTGCTTCTCAACGCTCACCACGAAGATGTTGCATTCACTTTGCCGGCATTCCGTGCCGGTTCTCGCTGGACCGCATGGATGGACACCTCAAGAGAAGGTGGTTTGCGCTCCCTCGAAACGTACGACGCCGGCACCACCTATCCTCTGCAGGCGCGGTCTATGGTCGTGTTGCTGGAACGACGCGGAATCGGCAAAAAGGAAGAGCCGAATGAAGCGCCGCTATAGCATGCCGTTCGGCGCCGAGTGTCGCGACGACGGAAGCGTGCGCTTCCGTTTGTGGGCCCCGGCCGCACGTCAGGTTGGGCTCTCCCTTGCCGGTGCGAACAGGTCGATGAGGCTTCCTCTGGAGCCGTGCGATAAGGCTTGGTTTGAGTTAGCCACCGATGCGGCCAGGCCTGGGACTCAATACCATTTCCGGATCGATGGAGGGCAGGGAGTCTCCGACCCAGCTTCCCGGTTTCAGCCTCGGGACGTGCATGGACCCAGCGAAGTTATCGACCCCGGCGCCTTCGACAGGCAGGATCGCGACTGGCATGGCCGCCGGTGGGAAGAGGCTGTTCGATATGAATTGCACGTCGGAACCTTCACCCCGTCCGGGACGTTCTCCGCCGTGGGCGAGCGGCTCGCCTACCTCGCGGATCTGGGAATCACTGCCGTGGAGTTGATGCCAATTGCCGACTTTCCCGGCCAGCACAGCTGGGGTTACGACGGCGTCTTCCCCTTCGCTCCCGATAGCACTTACGGCCGACCCGAAGATCTCAAAGAACTAGTCCAGAGTGCCCATGACCGCGCACTCATGGTTTTGCTGGATGTTGTTTACAACCACTTTGGCCCGGAAGGAAATTATCTCAGGTCCTACGCGCCAGAATTCTCTACTGATCGGCACTCGACTCCCTGGGGAGACGGCATCAACTTCGATAGCCTCGACAGCCGAGTCGTGCGGGACTTCTTCATCCACAACGCTCTCTACTGGCTGACCGAATACCATTTCGACGGACGGCGTCTGGACGCGGTTCACACGATCATCGACAACTCCACACCCCACATCCTCACTGCATTGGCCGATGCCGTCCGAAGTTCCGTCGAGCCGGATCGCCACGTCCACCTAATCCTGGAAAACGACCAAAACCAGGCGCGTTACCTTCAACGTACCGAGCGCTGCCAGCCGCAGGCGTACACCGCCCAATGGAACGACGACGTCCACCACGCGTTGCACGTGCTGATCACTGGTGAACGGAACGGTTATTATACGGACTATTCGCAACGTCCAATCGATCAATTGGGCCGTTGCCTTACCGACGGATTCGCCTACCAGGGCGAGATTTCACTCCACAGGAATGGCGAAACGCGTGGTGAACCCACCGAAGGCCTGCCGCCTACTGCATTTGTCTCTTTCCTTCAGAATCACAACCAGGTCGGTAACCGGGCATTCGGCGAACGGATCATTCAGATCGCGGATCACCGGGCGGTACGCGCGGCGGCGGCGATCCTCCTGCTCGCGCCTTCTCCACCGTTGCTCTTCATGGGTGAAGAATTCGGGGCTGAAACACCGTTTCTCTTTTTCTGGGATTTCGAGAAGGATCTGGCTGCTGCTATTACCGCGGGCCGCCGAAATGAGCTCGCTCATTTTGCCAGATTCAATGACCCCGCTGAACGCGAGCGGATTCCCGATCCCGGCGATACCAGAACCTTCGAGGCCTCGCAGCTCAACTGGAGCGTCATTGTGCAACCGGGCCATCGAGACTGGCTGCGCTTCTATCGCAAATTACTGGGACTACGGCGTGAGCACATTGTCTCCCGTCTTTCAACTGGATGCGCCGTCAACTCGGATTACGAAGTCCACGGAGATCGGGGCCTCACCGCGCATTGGAAATTTTCAGACCAGTCGGAACTCATTCTGATGGCGAATCTTGGAACCGATTCCCTCCCTGGCCTGATTTCCCCTGCTTCGCATGTTATCTATGCCAGCGACCAACTGCACGCCGATGCTCTGAAGCGAAAGACGTTGCCGGCTTGGTCCGTGGTGTGGTTCTTGGAATCATGAGGCCACGCTCGCCCATCCCGCTCGCGACCTATCGCCTGCAGCTCAATCGCGACTTCACTTTCGCTCAAGCTACGGCGATCGTTCCCTACCTTTCCGCACTCGGCATAACTCATTGCTATGTTTCTCCGTGCTTAAAGGCCCGCGCCGGCAGCATGCACGGGTACGACATCGTGGACCACGACTCGTTGAACCCTGAAATCGGGAGCCCCGAAGACTTCGACCGTTTTGTGACTACTCTCCACGAACACGGCATGGGATTGATACTCGACATCGTGCCCAACCACATGGGAGTGATGGGCAGTGACAATTCTTGGTGGCTGGATGTTCTTGAGAACGGCGAATCTTCCGTCCACGCTGGCTTTTTCGATATTGACTGGCATCCACTAAAGGGCGAACTCCATGGCAAAGTGCTAATTCCAGTGCTCCACGATCATTACGGCGCGGTCCTGGAGAGCGGTGAGCTGAAGCTTGTCTTTCACCATGAGCGCGGCGAGTTCGATGTGTCTTACCGCAATCATCGCTTTCCCGTGGATCCCAGGGAGTACCCTCGCATCCTGCAGCACTGTGCGGACGCACTCGCAGCGAAACTCGGCGCGCAGAATCCGGGTCTACTCGAGTTTCAGAGCCTGATCACCGCCTTCGGCCACTTGCCGGGAAGGCAGGAGGTGAGCAGCGATCGCATCGCCGAGCGGAATCGCGACAGGGAAATCCATAAGCGCAGACTGGCCGAGTTGTGTGCGCGATCCCAGGAGATCGCCACTTGTATTCTTGGAGCCGTCGACCTGATCAACGGCACGCCTACCGATCCCGCAAGCTTCGAAGAACTGCACGAGCTTATCAAAGCGCAAACCTTCCGCTTGGCCAACTGGAGGGTCGCCTCCGATGACATCAACTACCGCCGATTTTTCGATACCAACGACCTCGCCAGCATTTGCGTGGAAAGCGAAACCGTCTTTCAGGCAACCCACCGTCTGGTTTTGAGTCTGGTGGCTGACTGCAAAGTGGATGGCTTCCGCGTTGACCATCCCGACGGACTGTATGATCCCGCTCAATATTTCGAGCGTCTGCAACGCAGCATCGCACTCGCCGTAAACAATTCCGAGAGCAACGGGAACCGGTCACACTATGTGGTCATCGAGAAAATCCTTTCCGGCCCAGAACGGCTGCCCGCCGAGTGGCCTGTCTGCGGCACCACGGGCTACGACTTCGCGAATCTCGTTAACGGAGTATTTGTAGACCCCGCCGCCGTCATGCGGTTGGAGCGCATTTATCGAAACTTTGCAGGTGATGACGTCGATCTTGACGATCTTTTCTACCGCTGCCGAAAACTGATCATCCGAGTTGCCCTGGCCAGCGAACTGAATGTACTTGCCAATCAAATCGCCAAGATCGCTCTCTCCAAACGGCACACATGCGATTTCACCCTCAACAGCCTGCGCGATGCACTGACGGAGGTGGTCTCCACCTTTCCCGTGTACCGCACCTACGTGAGCCCCTCTGGCATTTCGGATAATGACGTACGCTACATCCGCAGCGCCATCGCCTCGGCCAAATTGAGAAGTCCGGCCAGCGATACCAGTATCTTCGATTTCGTTGGCCAGGTGCTTCTGACAAGCATCGCCGAAGGACAAGATCTCGCTTACCGGAACGCAGTGACAACCTTCGCCATGAAATTCCAGCGAGTCACCAGCACTGTGATGGCCAAGGGCCTGGAAGATACCGCCTTTTACAGGTACAACCGCCTGGTCTCCTTGAATGACGTCGGGGGCGACCTTCACCGGTTCGGAACCACGACGCGGGAGTTTCATCTTGCGAACCAGGAGCGCCTCCGCTGTTGGCCTCACACCATGCTGGCTACCAGCACGCACGACTCCAAGCGCTCCGAGGATGTGCGCTCCCGGATCAATGTGCTCTCGGAGATATCGGGGCTATGGAGGCTTCAGGTGCGGGACTGGAGACGCTTCAATCGCGGCCATAAGTGTCTGGTCAACGACAGGCCCGCCCCTTCGCCGAATGACGAATACTTGCTCTATCAGACGTTGGTGGGTGCCTGGCCATCAGAGCCTCTGAACGATACGGACGACTGGAAGACTTTCTGTGAGCGGATAGAAAACTACATGGTAAAGGCTATCCGTGAAGCCAAGCAGACCACCAGTTGGATCAATCGAAATACTGAATACGAAACCGCGGTTTCATCATTCGTAAGGACATTGCTGAATCCGGCTTCCAAGAACCGGTTCCTCGACGACTTTGTGCCGTTCCAACGCCGTGTCGCCCGCATTGGCCTATGGAACAGCCTGTCGCAGACGCTTCTCAAACTGACGTGCCCGGGCGTTCCCGACATCTACCAAGGCAATGAGTTGTGGGATTTCAGTCTGGTCGACCCAGACAACCGGCGTCCAGTCGACTATATCCACCGCCAGCAAATGTTCGAAAGTATCCGTGTGTGGGGCGACGATCCTAAGGCGTTATCAGTAGGCCGCTTGCTGGAAACTCCTGAGGACGGTCGAGTCAAGATATATTTGATCTGGAGAACTCTGTGCTTGCGTCAACAGCAAGCAGAGCTCTTTCAGCAGGGCGAATATCTGCCGTTAGCGGCGGAAGGCGCGAAAGCCAAACACGTTGTTGCGTTCGCCAGAAAGTCCGGAACCACGAGGGCGCTCGTTGTTGTACCGCGCCTGGTCGCAGGCTTGCTTAACGACATCGATCTCCCCCCAATGGGACCCCGAATCTGGGACGATACTCATGTTCTGCTCCCATTCCGCAGCTGCTCTGAAAAGTGTCGGAACGCATTTACAGGAGAAGTCCTGGACCTGCAGAAAATCGATGAATACGCAATGATTGGTGTCTCCAAGGTCTTGGCGGAATTCCCAGTCGCACTTTGCTTATTAGATTAGTGTACTGAGTCTAACATGCATGCAATAAGTAACGGCACTGCTCGCAGACATACCAGTCCGGCCGCAGCAACATCGGTTTGATGGATACGCAGAAGATGAGGGCGCGCAACTTAACGAAGTTAGTATTACTTCTTTGTTAATATATATACAAGTACATAACGGCCGTTCGGCAGGACTTGGAGTGGAAACTGCACGGGCCGCGAAACTGTCGATTCCAATCTACATGTACGTCATTTCTCCAAGACGACATTCGTTAGATTGATCGGCATACTACGCCTGTGCTTCGCCACAATTCTAAGCGCACTGAAAAATAGCATGCTTCCCTGCTACGCCGGCTGTCCCGTCCAGGTTAGCCCTTCACCCTCGAGCGCCAAGAATCTCTCCGGAAGAACGCCCGCGCGGTATACCTATATATTAAGGATAGAGGAACCCCGACGTTTTCGCGACGCCGTTGGTTCGGATTAGGCAGCCCGATCGTACCGGTGGTGTAACCCTCCCAGTCGCACATGAGAGAGGACGCGACCTGAAGCTAGGGTGCGAGTTCTTCCGTCTGGCGTTCCCTTCCCCATTCCGAGATGCGTGCGGTCCTCGTGGTAGTAGCGAATATACTCAGAGAGCAGGCGTTTCAAGTGGCGTTCGTCGACTGCGATGACGTGATCCAAGAGATCACGGCGGCAACTCCCTGTCCAGCGCTCTGCCACTCCATTCTGCCAAGGACTTTCGAACGAAGTGCGGACAGGATTCACGCTCAGGGCTCGAACCGCTGCGGGGACTTCCAGTCCATACTTGGCATCACGATCAGAGATGACGAACCTCGGAGTGGATCCAAATGGAAATGCTCCTCGCAACTGCTAAACGATCCACATGCTTGTCGGATGCTTTGTGACATTGAAGTGCAGGATGCGCCGACGATCGTGACTGAAGATGAAGAAGCAATCGAGCACGCTGAAGGTGATCGTCGGAACAGTGAAGAAGTCCATCGCGGCAATCGCTTCCCGGTGGTTACGGAGAAAGGTGAGCCAGTGCTTGGCCGGCTCCGGATCTCGAGGTGCCCGTTTCATCCAACGCGAGATCGTTCGCTCAGATACATCAAAACCGAGCATGAGAAGCTCGCCAGGAAGGCGTGGTGCTCCCCAGGTTGGGTTCTCAACAACCATCCGGAAAATCAATTCTCGAACTTCCTTCGATGTCTGTCGTCTCCCGATGGGCGGCCTGACTCTGGAGATCAGCTTCCAGTACGAACGGAATCCGCCCCTGTGCCAACGCACCACGGTTTCGGGTGTGACCGCAATCAGGGATTGTTGCCATCCAGACCAGAATCGCCGGACGGCGACCCAGAAGAGCTTGTCGGGCAAATCTAGTCTTGGCCGCCGGTGCCGACGCTTCATGACGGCGAGTTGTTGACGCAGCACCAGATTCTCGAGTAACAGGCTCCGGCGGGCGCGCAAGAGGCGAATCAGCGTTCCTAGGCACAGGCCGATGAATCGAAACATGGCTAGTAGTTATAACAGAGCACTGACGGGAGGGCGGCTATGTCATTGATTTCACAGTCGGCCAGTGTTTTGGCGAACCACAGCCAGGAGTAGCATCGTAACTTCGAACAAATCTGGGAGGAGGTGTTCGGTCCTCTCCTCGAAGACAAAGGAGAGAAAAAACACTGAAAACGGCGGGTCGCTCTTTATCGCGAACTCTGACTAGGGCGCTTTCCGATCCGCCAACTCCTTGCCCCTTACCTTGCGCGGCACGTCTACGGTGTGATTAAGTACTGTTCGCCTTATCTTCTCTCCAGGTACTGGCCAGTGTCGGAGTATAATCTGCGCCATTATGACTGACCAATCTACATACCAACTCAAACGGTTGCTGGAGCTCTTTCAAGAGACGTGGGCAGAGTGCTACGCCCTCCGCAGAACGCGCAAAGTTGAACGGGCTGCCGGAGATAGCGCAAATTGGGAAATGATTTTTGCAGCCGCTCAGACAAAAGCGCGAGAACTGTTTCGGCCGGCACTACTTGATCTAGGGAGCGGTGCTCCGCTAACCCTTGTGCTCGAGCAGCTTCTAGAACGCCTAGAATGGTCTCGTAAATAAACTCTGCCTATCCTTGAGTCGTGTTCTCCAAAGTTTTCATCACTCCCTCTCTGCCTTTCTGTCCGTGACATACTCCGGTTGTCCCTGGAAACGTTCCGGCACTAGCGGCTTGCCCGGGTCGCTGCACTCGTCTCCCATCCACCCGGCCAGAGCCGTTCCAATTCCAATCATGTGCTGAGTTGCCCGAGCTGCAGCGCGCTCTTCACAGCTTGCCCAAAAAGAACGGTGCATTCGACAGGTCGATGCAACACTAAAATCCGTCGGTTTACGATCACAACCGCAATCGGGATTTTCATAAATAAGGAGTGGGCTCTGCATGCGCAACTGCGAGCTACAGGAGCTTGCGATAAAATAAAGATAGTAGTGGAGTAGGACCGACGCGTCGCTGGAGAATCGCATGGCTTATCAACCGATCGAAAACTACGGAATCATCGGCAACATGCGTACCGTCGCACTGGTGGGGATAAATGGATCCATTGACTGGTATTGTTCCCCGCGTTTTGACTCTCCCAGTCTTTTCGGTGCGATTTTGGACAACGAAAAGGGAGGGCGATTCCAGATTCGCCCTATCGCCGAAGACGTGAGGCACAAGCAATTTTACTGGCCTTCAACCAACATTCTGATCACGCAATTCTTGCACGGGGATGGCATCGCAGAACTTGTGGATTTCATGCCAGTAGGCTTTCCTTCCGATTCGCCCTGGTACCACCATCTTTATCGCCAAATCAGGTGTGTCAGAGGTTCTGTTCGCGTCGGCTTGGCTTGTCGCCCCGCTTTCGATTACGGACGGAAGACCCACGAGACTACCGTCGATGCCAATGGTGCCGCCTTTAAGTCGGAAGGTTCTAGCGGAGCCCTCTCCTCTGCGGTGCCGCTGGTGCAGGACGGAAAAGGTGGAGTCACCACGGAGTTCGTTCTCGAGGAAGGGGAATCCCAAGCTTTTACCTTTAGCGGTGATTGTGATGAGGATTCTGGTCCCTGCCGACCTCCCACGGAATCAGAAGCGGAAGAGCTATTTCAGCGGACAGTGAAATTCTGGCATGGGTGGCTTTCTTCCTGCACCTACCGTGGTCGCTGGCGAGGGCAGGTATACAGATCCGCCCTGGCCCTGAAACTTCTTACCTTTGAGCCCACGGGGGCGATAGTTGCCGCAGCGACCACGAGCCTGCCCGAAGTTATCGGTGGCAGCCGGAATTGGGATTACCGGTATACGTGGCTTCGCGATGCCGCGTTCACTGTGTATGCCTTTCTGCGAATCGGGTTTCGGGAGGAAGCTGCCGGTTTTATGCGTTGGATCGGAGACCACGCCATGCTAGAGCCGCGCGCGGGAAAACCGACTCCGGTGATGTTTACCGTCGAGGGATCGAGTCAGATTCCCGAAATCATCTTGAGGCATTGGGAGGGATATCGCGGATCCGGACCGGTGCGAATTGGCAATGGCGCTGCTACGCAATTTCAAATCGATATCTACGGTGAGCTAATGGACTCTCTTTACCTCTACAACAAGTACGTCAGCCCGATCTCGTACGACTCTTGGGTAGGGGTTCGTAATCGACTAGAGTGGATCTGTGAGAACTGGCAGACCCCCGACTCAGGAATCTGGGAAATGCGCAATCGCCAGGAGCATTTTGTCTACTCGAAGGTGATGAATTGGGTTGCTTTAGATCGAGGAATTCGCCTTGCCGATAAACGCGCGCTTCCGGCAGACCGCGGGAAGTGGATCAGAGAGCGCGACCGCATCTACGAGGAAGTGATGACCCGTGGCTGGAGCGAGAAGCGCCGGGCGTTCACGCAATATTACGGCAGCGACGATCTGGACGCATCGCTTCTGATTATGCCCCTGGTTTTCTTTATGGTGGCCTCTGATCCACGGATGATCAGCACGATTGATGCAATCATGAAAGGCCCCCGCGATGGCGGGCTCGTGAGCGACAGCTTGGTTTACCGCTATCCGCCAGATCCCCGCGTAGATGGACTTCCGGGTGCGGAAGGTACGTTTAACATGTGTTCGTTCTGGCTCGTTGAAGCGTTGGCTCGGGCGGGTCAAGCGAACCCTGAAAAGCTAGATCAGGCCGGCCTGATCTTCGAGCGCATGCTGGGATACGCCAATCACCTCGGGCTGTTTGCAGAACAAACTGGCTCGCAGGGCGAGGCCCTTGGGAATTTTCCACAAGCTTTCACACACCTTGCATTGATCAGCGCCGCATACAATCTTGATCGCGCGCTTGGCAATTGGAACTGACGTTTCAGAATGACGCAATATAAAAGGGCGCCCCTGGTGGAGTAGGGTTTTGAGTGCTAGCTCAACCGCTCCAGAGGAGGAACGCCCTTTTATAATGTGTGGGCACTAGGCAGTGGCCTCGGAAGACTTGGCAAATCTCTCATATCTGCGCGCCCGGTCGTACAACGCCATTTTCGCGGCTGCGTCGCGTAGCGCCAACCAGAACTCCTTATTCACTGTACGCGTCTCACCATAGGGCTCCAACATGTCGCAAGCCAACTCCATTTCATTGTGGCTGAGAAATTCTTTGTATTAGAAAATGGCTTTGTCATTCGCCGCATCGTTGGGCAAGGTGCTTCTTGCCTGTTCAAGGTCGGCTCTGATTTGCGCCCACAGATTCGGTAGGTGCATAAATGCGCCCCCATTATATGCGGTCGCTGGGCGTGTGAGTTCAAACTCCTGATTAACGCTAACCGGAAGTTATTCCGGTCCAGCAGTCCGGTTGTGGGACCAATCACTCGAGCACCCATACTCCCGTTTTTTTGAGAAAACGCAGAGCATACCGAGGATACTGCGTCTCGGTCCACTCGGACCGCACAACACTCGCGTCGCCGACCATCTCCTCCTTCGAACTGGCCATCGACACTTTCAATGTCGATTGGACGTCCAGCGCGAAATTGCATGCACATAAGAAAGCATTCCTGCTGACGTTCTCCGTAGCCGTTATAAGCTCGATCGACTCTCCCCGGGAGTCTTTCCCCTGGAGCTTCAAAGGAACTCGCAAGCGAACCCGCACCTCACTGCGGCGCTCTACCCTTCGATTCCTTAGTGTCGTCGCAATAAATTCATTGAGCGCGTCAAAATCTACCGGCTTCTCGAAGTAGGCCACGGCGCCCAGATCCTTGCAAAACTCCTTCGTCTTCGCCCCGGCTTCACCGCTTATGATAATTACGGGAATCAACTGCGTGGAACTCAGCGAAGTAAATGTTTGGCACAGCTCGAAGCCAGAATACCTGGGCATTCTTAGGTCCAGAAGTATGGCGTCTGGCTTGTGTTCGAGGGCAAGGGCCAACCCCTCTCTTGGATCGCCGGTGTCCACGATCTCGTGAGAATCCCCGAGACTAAGCCGTACCAGGCGTCGTAATGCTTCATCGTCGTCGACAAGTAAAAGCCTGCCCATTTTTACCTTCCCTCTACCTTTGCCTTGAATTGTGCTCCGTCGAGACACGCTCCACACCCGCGTCCAATACGCTTCTAACTCTTTCGATTAATTTTTCTTCCGTAAACGGTTTGTATAGAAGGTTCGTGCTTTGGTCGAGGACCCCGTGGCCCGCGATGAAAGAATCCGTATATCCCGACATGTACAGGATTTTCGTGCCTGGCCGCGTCACGAGCAACCTCTCGGCAAGCACTCTCCCGTTAATGCCTGGCATGACCACGTCCGTGAGCAACAAGTGGATACGCCCGATGTGCCGTCTGGCTAGGCCGAGCGCCTCTTCACCATTTTGTGCCGTCAATACTTCAAACCCATGCCCCTCGAGCAGCGACTGTGCGAGTTTTCTCAAGGGGTCTGAGTCCTCCGCCAGGAGAATCGTTTCCGAACTCTTGGTGTCTGGCGCAGAGGTAAGGGCCTCCGAAGCTTGTGTTACG